>Ga0310123_10004711_pt1 | contig 10290 bp, 5 predicted proteins | sample CB6_AW_1057_MG_FD_203505 | JGI IMG/M metagenome (GOLD analysis project Ga0310123, IMG submission 203505) | Marine microbial communities from Western Arctic Ocean, Canada - CB6_AW_1057 | ecosystem: Environmental > Aquatic > Marine > Oceanic | place: Canada: Western Arctic Ocean | collected...
TGCGGTTGTCGACGAGACGGTTGCGGTGTGGCCAGAAGTTTTTGCCGCGGGAATCGTCTCGGAATAGCACGCCGACGCGCCCGCTGTTTCTGATGTCGTTGTTGCGGATCAGGTTGTCGGTGTCGCAATGACCGATCGAGATACCGTAGCGACGATTACCGTCAATGAGGTTTCGCTCTGCCAGACCGTACTTGACGCCCCAGCAGAAGAAGAGGCCGAGATCGTTCCGCTGGAGACGGTTGTCGCGGATCACGGGCCGCTGGGAACCGGAACCGGGATGCAATCCCAGTCCGACGTTATCGTGGCTGTGACAGCGCTCGACAACGACGTCGTGACAGATTTGCCAGCTAATGCCGTCGCCGTTGTAATCGCGGGCGGTGACCTCGCGGATGTTGATGCGATGGCAATCTTGCAGGAAGATGCAGCCGGCGTAGTTGCCATTCAGATTTTGGTTGTTCTGCTTGTTGCCGTCAAGCGTGATGTTCTCGATGGTGACCCCGGCGATGTTTTCGCCGCTGAGGATCGGAAACAGCGTCGAGACGGTTGCCTCGCGCGACAACCAGAAGTTCTTTCGCGGGGCACGGTCTAATTTGAAACGGTTGCCGCTACGGGCCACCAGCGTCCGTTTGACGACGTCGACTCCGCCGGTGGAGGGGTTTCGGGTCCGCAGACAGACTCCGTCGCCGACCTCGAACCCTTTGGCATCGGCCAGCGTGATTTCCTGATCGTACCAGTCGGAGTCGTCGGCGAGCTTGACTGTGGTCGACGGCTGCTTGATCAGCACCGAATCGCTGCCGCTGCCGAGCAAGCGAACCTTCGATTGCAGGAACACGGCGTTCCGCAAGTAGTATTCGCCGGGCAGCACGTGAACCGTGCCTCCGCCCAGCCGGGACACGTAATCGACAGCCGCCTGCAGGACGCGGTCGGTAATGCCGACCAAGTCTGCCTGCTTCGGACCGACGGTGAGGGTCAGTCGCTGCTGCCAGTTCGGCTCGTGAACGTCGTCGCCGGAGGTGGCCCGCGGATTGGTCACCGGGGGGCGATCGTCAGCTCGGCCGCCCGTTGTCCAAGCAGACGTGAGTATCGCTCCGCCAGCCGTCCCGAAAAATCTTCGTCGACTGATTTCCAATGAATGCATTTTGGATTCTCCTGTGACTGACTTTCAAGAACGGATCTCTCGATGAACAGAGACCGTCGCTGTGGCCGGTTTGTGCGGCCATATTTTAACGCGGCAGAGCCGCAACCAAAAAAGTCGAGAGTCGAGGGTCCAGAGTCGAGAGCTGGAAAAAACAGCGTTGAACAGTTGGAATCATCCAGTCGATAGTCCGTCTCTTTCTGGCTCTGAACTCTCGACAGAATTCATCAGGGATCTGCCATGTTTCCAGCAAAGTGACAACATGTTGGTAACTTTCAACGCATAAGGGCCTAAACTGAAAAGCAGATCTTCTCGTGTTTTCTTTTAGATCGTGTTGACCGTTTTTCGGAGCCGGACACGTTGTCGGAACCACTTCTACATCCGTCGGCATCGCTCTACATGAGGCACTTTTGAATTGTCTCGTCTGTTGCATTATCATAGCTGGGGCCGGGTCCAGTGTCCAAACCTGATGTGGGCAGAGGCGTTATGCAATTTCGAGGATCGAACGTGGCCGCAGGCAAAAATCTTATTGTCGCGCAGTCCGGCGGACCGTCGCCGGTCATCAATAACAGCCTGCGCGGACTGGTCGAAACGGCCCGTGACCTGCCGGAAATTGGCACGATTTACGCCGGTTGGCACGGAATCGAAGGCGTCCTCAAAGAAGAGCTGCTGAACCTCAGCCGCCAAGACCCGCAGGAAATTGCGCTGTTGCGAACGACTCCTGCGGCCGGTTCGATTGGCACCTGCCGCTATAAACTTCGGCCAGAACAAACAGCAGACTTCGAACGCATGATCGAAGTCTTTAAGGCCCATGACGTCGGTTACTTCTGCTACATTGGCGGCAACGACTCGATGGAGACCGCCCTCACAGTCGCCCAGTTGGCGCAGCAGCGGGGTTGGACCTGATCGGGATTGGCGTTCCGAAAACCATCGACAACGACGTCGGAGACAGCCGGTTCAAGCTTATCGATCACACGCCCGGATACGGAAGCACGGCTCGGTACTGGGCGCACACGATCCAGTTTGCCAACGAAGAGAACAAGGGCAGTTGCCCGGCCGACCCGGTGCTGGTCTTACAGGCGATGGGCCGCCGCATCGGATTCATTCCGGCGGCCGCCCGTCTGGCCGACCCCCAGCGGCAGTTGCCGCTGCAGATCTACCTGGCCGAGCGGGAGATTTCGATCGAGCAACTGGCCGACAACGTGAACGATCAATTGAAGCGGGACGGGCGGGTGATCGTTGTCGTCAGCGAAGGGCTTCGGTTAGGCGCCATCGGCCAATCGAAAGACTCGTTTGGACACACACAGTTCAGCTCCAGTCAAATCACCGTCGCGCAGATCGTCGTCAACGAACTGAACGCCTGCGGTTTGGCCGTCAAAGGGGCCGCTCGGGCCAACGTGCCCGGCACCAACCAACGGCACAACATGCTGTCGGCATCGAACGTCGATCTCGACGAAGCGTTCCGTGTCGGTCAGACGGCCGCTTTTCTGGCCGCGACAGGCCAAAGCGGTTACATGTCGACCATCCTACGCGACGAAGGCCCCATCTACAGCGTCCGTTTCGATAAGGTCCCGCTGGCCGAGGTGGCAGGCAGCGAACGCACATTTCCGGCCAACTGGATTAACAAAGATGGCACCGACGTGACCGACGAGTTCGTCAATTATGCGAAACCCCTGATCGGCACCGACTGCATCAGTGTTCCACTCATCGACGGCCGTTTCCGGTTGGCACAACTGAAACCGATCTTCGCCGACCAGAAGCTGCCGAACTACGTTCCGCAGGCCGACCGGTCCTCATCTTAATTTTGGGAACTCCGTGAATGTCGTCGACAACTCAACCGAACACGGATCCCTCGGCTGATGCGAAAATTCCGCCACTGGAAAATGGCGACCGGCTCACCCGCGAGGAGTTCTACCGCCGTTGCTGACCCTCGTTGACTTCTGATTCCCGACTCTCTCTGACCCACACTCATCAAGATGAATCCACTCACCGAGTTCAAAAATCAGCACGATTTCCTCGTCGCCATCGATTCCGACGGCTGCGTTTTCGATTCGATGGAGATCAAGCATAAAGAATGCTTCATTCCCAACTTCATCAAATATATGAAATTGCAGCCGGTCTCCAAGTATGCTCGCGAGGCCTGCGAGTTTGCCAACCTGTACTCGAAGTGGCGCGGCGCCAATCGGTTCATCGCCTATACGCTGTCGCTGGAGTTGCTGGAGGTACGGCCGGAAGTGCAAGCCCGGCACGCCGTGATCCCCCGGCTTCAGGGAGTCCGTGACTGGATTCAGCGAGAAACGAAGCTTGGCAATCCCACGCTGCAGGCGGAAGTCGATAAAACGAACGATCCCGATTTGATACTGGCGCTCGAGTGGTCGACGGTCGTTAACAAAACCGTGGCCGACATCGTACACGGCGTCCCACCGTTCCCCAACGTCCGCGAGGCCCTGCAAAAATTGGTGCCCGTGGCCGACATGATCGTCTGCTCGGCCACGCCGAACGAGGCCCTGCAAAACGAGTGGGTCGAGCACGACATTGTGCGTTACGTTTCAGCGATCTGCGGCCAGGAAGCGGGCAGCAAGACGGAGACCCTCGGCCAGGTGGCCTCTCGGGGCTACGGCAAAAACCACGTGCTGATGATCGGGGACGCGCCGGGAGATATGAAAGCCGCCCAATCTAACGGTGCCCTATTTTACCCGATCAATCCCGGCAACGAAGAGGCAAGCTGGGAACGGTTCCTCAACGAAGCCTGCAACAAATTCTTGGGCGGCCAATACGCCGGTGACTACGAGCAACATCTGATCGACGAGTTCGACACCTATTTGCCAGAACAGCCGCCCTGGAAGCAATCGATCCGCTGACCTCGTCGACAAACGAGAGGCGGGGCGGGAAACAACGCGAGGAGAACGAGCCCTGCGTGATCTGACTTCATTGAAAGGTGATTCCTTGGCGTAGGGCTTGGATTCTCTTATACTGATGTTTTGTTGTGAACTCCCGCTCCCAGGAATTGGGTTGAGGCAACCACGCCCAATGTATTCCGCCGTTCGCCTTGGCTCGTTTGGCCTGCTTGTTGTGCTCGGTGTCGGCACGGCAGCGCGGGGAGAACTGCCGAATCCCGTCCTGAACACTGTTTTTCCCCCCGGCGGACGGTCGGGGAGCACCTTCGAGCTGACCGTTTCCGGCAGCGCACTGCAGGGGTGTACGTCACTTTGGTGTAGTTGTTCGGAAATTCGTTTCGAACAGCTCGACAAAGACCGCTTCTCTGTGACCATTCCCGCCGAGACGTCACCGGGATTGTACGACCTTCGGGCCGTTTGTGCCGCCGGGTTGAGTTCGCCGCGATCGTTCTTCGTTGGCAATCGGGACGAGCAACTGGAAACCGACGAGAACAACCCTGTGGATGGCTCGCAACTGATCGGGTTGGATGTGTCGATCAACGGTCGCATCGACAAGAAGGGCGACATCGACAGCTACCGTTTCGTGGCTCAGCGCGGACAGCGGGTCGTGATTGAATGCTGGGCCGAACGCATCGACTCGCGGCTGCGCTGCATTTTGGAACTGTACGATGAGCGGGGACGGCGCCTGAAAGTCAGCCGCGGTTACCGAGGCCTCGATCCTTTGATTCTCTTCGAAGTACCGGCCGACGGCAGTTATCTCGTCAAGCTGTTCGACCTGACGTATTCGGGCGGTTCCTCGTATTTCTATCGGCTCGACATCGACACAGGTCCCCGCGTGGTCTTCACGGTCCCAGCCGTCATCGAGCAGGGCCAGACCAGCCGCGTGACACTTTACGGCTGGAACCTGGCTCGACAAGACCAGGCACAACTTGGGGCATCTGCCGGTTCGCGACCGATTCCATCCGACGATCCAGACGTTCCAGTTCTCTCCGGTGCCAGACGGCTTCTGCCAGAGGGCACGTTTGAACGAATTGAAGTCGAGATCACCCCGCCCGCTGCAAATTCCTCGACCGATCTGCCGTTGCGTTTGCGGCCGGAACAGATCGGCGTAGACGGATTTGCCTATCGCCTTCCCGGTGCACATGCCCCGGTGCTGTTGGGTCTTGCCGATATTCCCGTCGTGCAAGACCATGCCGAAAACCACTCACCTGCTTCGGCACAAACAATTCGCATTCCGTGTGAGGTCAGCGGGCAGTTGATTTCCGGGGATGAACAGGATTGGTTCGCCATCGACGCCAAACGGGGTGAGGTGCTTTGGTTCCAGGCGTTCGGTCAGCGGATCGGTTCACCGGTCGATCTCGATGTCAGCGTGCTCGACCCGACCGGCTTGAAAGAACTGGCTCGGTTTTCCGACGAACTGCTGAATCCCGCCGGGACACGGTTTCCGTCCAATCATCTCGACCCGGCTGGTCGCTGGGTCGTTCCGCTCGACGGACGATACCTGATCGTCATCCGCAGCTTGATTGGAGGGCTGACGAACGATCCCAGCCGCGTCTATCGACTCAACGTCCGCCGCGAAGACTCCGATTTTCAACTGGCTGCGATTTCGCCGCATCAAAACGGACCGGCGGGGTTCAACGTGTGGCGCGGCGGCCGGACAATGGTCGAGGTGTTCGCCTTTCGCCGCCGCGGTCAAACGGGGTCGATCCGGATTGCCGCGGAAGATTTGCCGCCGGGCATCGAATGTCCCGATGTCTGGATAGGGCCCGGAGTCAACAGTACACCCCTGATTTTGACGGCTCGCAACAACGCCCCGCCGTTTGCCGGCTCGCTGAAGCTTGTCGGCATTTCCGCAAACGGCCTGACGACGACGACACGCCGTGTCCGTGGCGGGACCGATCTCGGCAGCGGATTGCCCAACGGTGCCGCCCGAATGACCGCAACGGTCCCGCTCGGTGTTGCCGGCGAGGCCCCCGTCCGCATGACCGCCACCGGCAGCGAGTCGAAAGTTCCCCAAGGGAGCGTGATCAACGTTGCCGTCGACGTCAGCCGCCGAGATCTGGGTCACAACGCTCCGGTGAATCTCATTGGGGTCGGGTTTCCCGAATCGGTTCGCTATCAGACGACCGTCATTCCAGCCGGCCAGAACAAAGGATACGTCAGTTTCGCGTTGTCCTCGACACTTTCACCCGGACGTTATACGATCGCAGTTCGTGGCCAGACGACCGCGCCGTTTCCGGTCGGTGCACAAGCGACGACGCTCTGGCTCGTCAGCAATCCAGTTTCGTTCGACGTCTATCCGGCACCGTTTTTGCTTTCGGTTGATAGAAATGCCCCCCGAAAAGTCAAACGGGGTGAATTCATTCGGCTCGATTATTACGGAAAACGAAAAAATGGATTCATCGGTAAGATTCACACCGTACTGGGAGCGCCCGGCGGCGTTGTCGGCATCCGAGCCCGCGGCGTGACCTTCGTCGGTCAGACGGAAAAAGGGACGCTGCAAATTATCGCGTCCGACGACGCACCGCTGGGACGTTTGCCGTCCCTATACCTGGAAGCGGTCGGAACAGTGGAAGATGAATCGATCTACCAAGCCCGATGTTTTGTGGAGTTGGAAGTGGTGCCCTAGTTGGTCCATCATTTTTTTCGTTTGGAGTGCCGCAAACTAAACCACCGCTTGCGGCATAGCAGACCACACAGGCCCGCAAATCCTCACGGAGTGATCGGAATGAATCGCAAGGTGACAACCGATCGGTTTCGGACGCTGATCGTAAGCGGGTTGGTGATGTTGTGCACCGCAGCAGCGGTCTCGGCTGGCCAGCCGCCGGTTCGTTTCGGGACCGACGTTGTGCCGATCCTGACAAAGATCGGCTGCAACAGCGGAGGCTGTCACGGCAAGGCGACCGGGCAAAACGGATTCAAGCTTTCGCTGTTGGGTTTTGAACCAGAATTCGATTACATCTCCTTGGTGAAGGAAGCCCGTGGACGCCGGGTGGTTCCGGGCGCTCCGCAGCGGAGTTTGATGCTGCTCAAACCATCCGGACGCGTTCCTCACGGTGGCGGACGGCTGCTGGATGCCGGGTCGGAGAATTACCGCGTGCTCAGCCGCTGGATCGCCGATGGTGCTCCCAGTCCGCGCCGGCAGGATCCCCTTGTTGAAAAGCTCACGCTCGAACCGGCTCAGCGCGTCCTCTCGAAAACGGACCGGCAACAATTACGCGTCACGGCCTATCTCTCCAACGGAGAAACGCGCGACGTCACCAGCCACGCGGTGTATGAATCGAACGAGCCGGAGATTGCGGAAGTCGATCGGTCCGGGCTTGTGACAACCTTGACCCGCGGGGGGCTGTTCTCGGTGATGGTGAGTTACGGGGGGCAAATCAGCGCGTTTTACGGAACGGTCCCGTTTCGAAGCAAACCGGGCTCCTTCCAGAAACCAGATCCTTTGAAGACAGGACCGACGCTGGCCGAATTGGAAAAAACGCTCGGTCAGTCAAAACTCGACAAACACCTGCTCGCCCAATGGAAGCGTCTGGGAATTCGACCCTCCCCGCCGGCCGCCGCCGGAAAATTCATTCGGCGTGTGACGCTCGACATTTGCGGAACCCTGCCGACGGCCGAAGAAGTGGAAGCCTACCGGAACGACCAACGGCCAGACAAGCGAATCCGGTTGATCGACCGGCTGCTCGATCGGCCGGAATACGGTCCCTACTTCGCCCTGAAGTGGGCCGACATTCTCCAGAATCGCGGACGAGGGTACTCCACCAGTAAACAAAGGGCCGGCACGGCGTTGTTCTTCGGGTGGATTCGCGACGCGATCTCCCAGAACATGCCCTACGACCGGTTTGCCTCCGAGATCCTAACGGCCAGCGGCAGTCAGAACGAAAATCCGCCGGCCGTCTGGTACCGTTCGGTCCGCACGACGACCGATTACGTCGAGTCGATCGCCCAGGCGTTTCTCGGTGTCAGAATTCAGTGTGCGCAATGCCATCATCATCCGACCGAACGCTGGAGCCAGGACGACTACTATGGTTTGGCCGCCGTCTTCGCCCGGGTGGGCCGCAAGGGGGGCTTCGCCGACGCCGAGGTTCCGACGGAAGAAATCATCTATCTGAAACACGAGGGGCAAATCGTCCAGCCTCGATCGGGCAGGGTCATGCAGCCTCGGCCGTTAGGCGGCCCGAATTTCGATCTGGGCCTCTACGACGACCCCCGTCGTGCCCTGGCCCGATGGATGACCTCCCCCGAGAACCCCTTCTTCGCGCGGACAATGGCCAACCGTATGTGGGGGCACTTTTTGGGCCGGGGAATCATCCACCCCATCGACGATGCACGCAGCACCAATCCGCCCAGCAATCTCGAACTGCTGCAAGCCTTGACCCAAAAGTTCGTCGCCAGCCAATACAACATCAAGCACCTGATCCGTCTGATCTGCAATTCCTACGCATACCGACTGAGCGTCGTGTCCAACGAGACCAACGGCGAAGACGTTCAATCGTTTTCGCGGTTCTACCTGCGACGACTGCCGGCCGAAGTATTACTAGACGCCTTCAGTCAGGTGCTCGAGGTGCCGACCAGTTTTCCCGGAGGTCCTGGAGTCTTTCCTGCGGGGACGCGGGCCATCGAATTGCCCGATGAGAACGTGCCGGTCCATTTTCTTGACGTGTTCGGGCGCCCGGCGCGGGACTCGGCCTGCGAATGCGAACGTGTCGATGATCCGGCCCTGGCACAGGCCTTGGAACTGGTCAACTCCAGCGAAATCCAACGCAAGCTGATGGCCAAGAAGGGGTACATTCAACGGCTGGCCGACAACAACAAGCCCCACATCGAAAACGTCCGCGAGATCTTCCTGAAAACATTCGCCCGCCTGCCCCGGCCGCCGGAACTGAAAACCGCCGTCGAGTACCTCGAATCGGAACCCGACCGGGCCGAAGCGTACCGGACGTTGTTGTGGTCGCTGTTGGCGACGAACGAGTTTTTGTTTAATATTTGATGAGCGCATTCCGGCGAAAGGTCCACAATGACCCGCGGCCTTCGGTCGATCACAATCGGGATCGCGGCCAGCGAAGAATTGTAGATAGAGAAGAACTGCCGAGGGGGACGGGTCCGGTGACTTCACCAGGCCGACAGCTTCTGAACGAGAGGGTGAGTTTTCGGAGAGTCATCGAATGTTGAGCGTCTTCGGCAAGCCGTACACAAATTGCGACGGTCTCACCCGGCGAAACTTTCTGCAAATCGGCGGCCCGCTGCTGGGTCTGGGGCTGGCCGACGTATTGCGCTGTCAGGCGTCGGCGGCGAACTCGGCGAGCGCTGTCGGGAAGCACAAGGCCCTCATCGTATTCTGGACTCACGGCGGAATGAGCCAGCAAGACACGTACGACATGAAACCCGAGGCACCACCCGAATATCGCGGGCCGTACCGGCCCATCGCGACGGCCGCTTCTGGAATTTCTGTCGGCGAGCGGTTTGCGCAGCAAGCGAAGGTCATGAATCGGCTGTCGCTGGTCCGCTCGGTGTACCACCGCAACGGAATTCACGCGCCGTCGTCACATTGGATGTCGACCGGTTATTTCGGACCGACGCTGGCGCGCAATGCTCCGCAGAATCCCTCCTTCGGATCCGTCATCTCGAAAGCGCTTGGTACTGGGGCGCCGCAGATGCCGGCGTACGTCACCATGCCGAAGTCGGAGGCGTTCGGATATCAAAAGTCGGTCTACCTGGGTGCAGCGTACGATCCGTTTGAGGTCGGCGCGAATCCCAATGCCAAAGACTTCAAGGTGCCCAACCTGTTTCCGCCCCAAGGGCTATCGCTCAAAAGCTTGCAGTCACGCCGAAAGTTGCTGCAGAACTTCGACACGCTTCGGCGGGACATCGACAACCGCGGCGTGCTGGATGGGCTCGACACCTTTAAGGCCCAGGCGCTGGAAATGGTCACCGGCGAGGGGGTTCGTAAGGCGTTCGACATCGGTAGCGAATCGCCGAAGCTCCGCGACCGTTACGGCCGGCACCAGTACGGACAGTGCGCACTGCTGGCCCGCCGGTTGGTTGAAACGGGCAGCCGGTGTGTCATCGTCAACACCGGTTATTGGGACCATCACAACGAAATCGAAAATGGGCTGGAGGAACATCTTCCGCCGCTCGACCTGGCGATCGCCGCACTGATCGAGGATCTTGAAACACGGGGGATGCTCGACGACGTCATCATTTACTGTGCCGGCGAATTCGGTCGCACACCGTTGATCAACGGTTACGCCGGCC
>Ga0310123_10004713_pt1 | contig 10287 bp, 9 predicted proteins | sample CB6_AW_1057_MG_FD_203505 | JGI IMG/M metagenome (GOLD analysis project Ga0310123, IMG submission 203505) | Marine microbial communities from Western Arctic Ocean, Canada - CB6_AW_1057 | ecosystem: Environmental > Aquatic > Marine > Oceanic | place: Canada: Western Arctic Ocean | collected...
GCACAACCCAAGTATCATATGTATTAACTACACCCATTGATTCACTAAAATAAGCCTTAATAGATATTTGCCAAGGGACCGCACTAAATGGTGCTAGACAAAGAGGGTTACCATCTGCGTTTAATATTAAAGAATCACTCATGCTGTTATAACTGTATTTGCCCAATCCCATGCTTCGCCCCACTGACGTTGCGTGCCTGGATTAGGACCACCTTGATATGTTTCTGCTTCCCATTTAGCAATAATAGCACCAACTATAATAGATTTACTTCTATCTGCTAATGTTGTGAGTACAGTTTCTGTAGTATCTATTGATTCTGCTTCTAAACTTTTTAAAAGACCGGCAATACTAGTACTAGATTTATATATAGTCAATGCTTCACTCCACGGTTTACCATTAAAATGATCACTGACTCTTAATAGATAAAACAATGCCGCCATGCCGCCTTCTAATGTTTTAAACCGTACTAATTTTTCATTATTTGTATTAACTGTTTCATAACCTAAAGCACCAAATTGATCTTGCCATGTTAAGGCTCCTGTTAAAGAAGCTGGCCACATTCCTCCTGGATTATTGTTTCGAACAGTAGGAGTTCTACTAGTAGGTCCATTAAACAAGGAAGTTGTTTTTTCAACTAACGTTATTGCTTTCTTTCGTTCTACAACAGTTAACCCTTCATTGGGAAATTCTCCAAGTTCTTTAAAATAAGCAGTTGCTATTTGTATTTTATCATCTGACGTAGCTCTAGGATTTTGTAAATTACGAGTAAGTCTATTAAGTGCATTTATTCTTTTATTATCTACATTTAATTTTGGACTATACCTACCTAATGCGGCAATCATTCCTGCATTCATTCCTAATCCTGTTAACAATTTATTGTTTGCTAATTTATCTGCTAGTCCATATGAATCATCATTTAAAATTTCATTAATGCAAGAATATGTTACTTTATTTGTTAATGTAAAAATTGCATAACCAGTTTTCAAAGCATTAAGTGCTAATGCATCATAATAATTTTGTGTAATTTCTAATCCTAAAGGTAGTTCTCTTGTCAAAACTTTTTGTATAGTTTTTGTAATGTTATCTGTATATAATTCTCTTGCTAATTTTTCTGTAATGCCTGAAGACATTGCTTTATCTTTTGCATCATATGTTGTTCCATATCCTATTTTATTACCTATAGGAACAATATTAAGTTCAGTATTTGCTAGTAACACACCTATAAGTAAATCACTAGGTACATTATCTTTTACTGCTATTTTAGTAGTAATATCAATATCGGGATCTATTCCTAATAAATCTCTACTATCCCAATCTTTTTTATATTCTTCTGGTAAAGGCATTTTATTAGTCCACCAATGATCCGTCTGTTGGTGCATCAGGATCAATATCATCCGGTTCATCACTTTTACCGCCATATGGATATACGTTTGTTGGCATTTCTATCCAATGACATTGCCACGGCTCATGTTCTGGTACACGATTTGCAATAGATTCTTTAACAGTTATATTACAAGGTAAAGGAAATATTTCTGGCACTTTTGCTTCTGTTGCTTTTGGACCATTCATATCAATACGTTGTGCAGTTTCTTTATAATCGCCTGCAATTAAAATATTACCATTGCCGTCTGCTGTTACATTATAATTTTTAGCTGCCGCAAGTTCAATGCTACCTGTAAGTGCTTCTACTTTAACACCTCCAGCACCCAAACTTTTAATATCTATTTCATTTACTGCTTCTAAGGATATTCTATCTCCTGCTCTAAAATTAATAGATTTTTCAGAATTAATAGATATATCTCCCGAACTATAAACATCTATTTTACCATCCCCTTCATTATCACTCATTTCTATCCATGTTTCACCATCTGGAGTAATAATATAAATTAACTTTTCTGTATCATGAAATAATATTTGTCCGCCGCCTGCTGTACGTAAACGAATTAAACTATTATGATCTCCTGGATAACCTGGTCTTGGATTCCACCATTTTTTAGCACCAGCCTCGCTACTGCCGTCATCCATAACAAAATGATGTTGAGCTGGTGTTGTTATTCCATATGCTTTAGTAGGATACGGATATGCTCTATGTGTTCCACTAGTGGATGTTCCTCTAATACCATCTGCATCTATACCTTGTTTAATTAAATGATCCATCATGGGTGTATGCATTGGTCGCTGTTCATGGTCCCAGCCTTGTGTTTTCCAGTTTTTTTCTGCTCCAGGTCCATCACCGTCTACTGTTGGAGTCCAAGGAATACCAGGAAGAGTAAATGTTCTATTTTCCGGTCCAATAGTACCTATTATTGTAGCCTGATCTATACTACCCCCCGGAAATGCTACAATAACTGTTACATTAATATCAGGAATAGGTAAAAATATTCCATAAGATTTTTGAGTATTATCATACACATTACCTTCTTTGGTGTCTGCTCTATTTGTAGCAGCCAATAAAGGTGAACCAATTTGGGCCAATATCCAATTTCTTCGATCTTCTTTAGATGCTATAACATCTACATCTTTCTGTTGCCCTCCTAATTCGGGAATATATACGTATACTCTTTGTAATACCTGAACATCTTCAACACTCATTACTTCTCCTATGTATATAGGATGAGTAGGCATATTTCGACCAATGGCATTTGTAACATCATATTGGCGTTGTGGTTGATTTGGGGTTTTATCTATAGGCATTTTATCTAAGGTTTCCGCCCGGATCAGGTATGTTTTTTCTAACTTGGGATAATGCAAATGCTATATCGAGATATCCGGTTAATGTTTGCACAAATTGACCATCTGAAAAATTACTATCTACTCTAGTTACTCTATATAATCCACTTATAGTATTTACTGTGCTTAATTCCATTTGGCCAGACTCTTCGTTTATTCTGTCAGGCACCCTAAATTCTACATATAGATAGTTACCGCCTTTTTTAAATCTTGCAAAATCTTGAGATCCTTGGTCGCCTCCTGTTACTTCTCCTAGCCAAAAAGGATCGCCTTTGATAGTCATTGAAAGTTCAAAATTATCACCAGAAATATGATTGGCCGTCATACGCCGGGCTTCTTTTTGATCTGGTCCAGATCCCCCCGATTTTACTAAATCTGATGCTATAACTTCAGGAATAAATTTAGGATTTCCGAAAGGGCCGTCCATTCCTCGTGCTAAAGGTATATCTTCTAAAAAATTCTTTCCCTTTCCCTTAAATCGAGAACCACCTATTTCATTATCTTTCATGAATTGTCGATGATTATCTTTTATTTTCATAAATGCTATTTTCTCGGACAATGGTGTGCCTGCTTCATATGGCGCACCTAGCCCAATTGTTCTAGAATAGGGGGTATCAAATGTACCATCACCAGCACCTACTCGTTGTTCTCCTAAAGTTACATTTGAATATACTTCTGTTGATACAAAATATAAATTATCAAATCCAAAATTAAAATTTAATACTTCTGTGTTTAATCCGGTATATGTATAATAATATGCTTTCCGTAAAAGACCATGTGTAGTCAATAACTCTACTTTTTCTTGTGTTGTAGCTGCATCTGATCGCTTTTTATTATATTCAACACCGTCTTTAATTTCACCTACTACAAAATGTTGATGAAGAGTTGTTTTATAATTTTTTCCATATCCATTTCTTATAAGATCAAATTCTTTATCTTCCCAATCATTTTCAAATTCTAACATCCATTTATTAGAAGGTTTATCCCAATTTTCAGCCTTTACTAGTTTTTGCATCTGTCTTGTGTTCATGAATACAGCCAAAACATGATCATTATAATTAGTACCTAAACTCATAGTTATTTTAATTTGATTAGGTTGTGGTACTGTGGGCATTTCATATTCTGGTACTACTTCCATTTGCCGCGAGCCTGATTGATTTTCTCCAAATAATGCTCCTAAATCAAAATCTTCAATATCTATAGAAGTACCTACAGTAGAAGCATCAGCAGCTGAAAGATATTCTCGCTGCCTATCTCTGAAAGTTTTCCATACAGGATCGCCACGACGTCCTGCAACGACTTTAGGTCTTGAAATTATATATTCATATGTATCTGCTACTAATTGTGATTCTGTTTTTACTAATTCTTTTTGCTCTGCATTAATTGCATCTGTAAATTTTTCTAGAAACTCTCCAAATTTGGATGCGAATACAGTTATAGTTTCATTAGATGATTTTGCAGATGACATATTACTAAACTGATCAAATCCTAAAAATTTAATTGTATAATCAGAACCTTGTTCTGTAATAGTAGAAGACATTCTTTCTATCATTGTAGGTATTATCCAATCATAATTTATAATTGTTTGCTTGCCATCAGGTTTATATCCTTGAAATTTAATTTGTATAACATATTTTGCTAACGTATGATTTTTAATACCTAAACTATCTGCCGCAAGAACTATTCTTTCATATAAACTCATACCATATGGTTCAATTATATTAAGTTGTCCTGAAATGCCTACAGGTTTAACGCCACGCATTGCTTGAACAATATGATAAAAACCTATATCTTTAATAACAAATCCCGACGTCTTCCCTGTTTCTGCTATTACATAATGACTGTATAAATCTACATTACTAGTAGTCACAGGCTCACCGTCTCGCGGAAACCCAGGATGCATCATAAGAAATTTTATATTGTACGCGACATTATCATACAAAGATAATTCATTTAGTAATATATTTGCAACAGCCATGTTAAATTAACCGTTCTATTTGTGACTTTCCAGGTACATTTAATTTTACACCCGATTTAAAATCATTAACTGGATCTCGTAATTTTTGTCTATTAAATAAAGTAAACACCCACCATAGCCTAGAATCACCATAAAGATCGTGTGCTAATAAATCGGGGCGTTTATTATATTGCCCAGCCAAAGTTAAAGATGTTAAAGATAACTCATCAATTTGAGTTATATCAATTGGAGGAACAAAAGTTTCGAGATACTTGCTGTTCATTTTTGTTAAGTTGTAATTACTTACTTTATTATATTCTACTTTTGCCATTATATATATCCATCATTGACTAAATTACCTTGTGCAAAATCTTGTAATGTAAATTTATTTAAAGTTTTACCAGGAGTATATTGTGTTATTATATCCATGAACCCTGTTAAAAATGTAGGTACTTGTGTATTATAAGAAGTATCAACCATATCTTCTTGCCCTGTTTGATCAAAAGAGAAACTACGTATTATAACTGGTACATTCCTAAATTGATAATCTCCATAACAACTAAATTCTAATACAGGAGGTGGCATTCCTGCAAAATCGTTATCGCCCTTACCAAAATTCATTTTAGTTATAGTACGGAGGAACCACATAAGTCCGCACATATAATTTGCTTCTTCTAATGTTGATGCTGTAAAATTCCAACCTAATGTTATTTGTTGGTTTTGTGTATTAGAATAAAAATGTGGTTGATAATTTGTATGTGTTAAATCATACTGACCATATGTTACAGCACCTACTAGGTTTAATGTAGGATTATAAGGAAAAATAATTCCTATCCTGTTAAATTGATCTAATACCATTTCACGAAGAGGAGACGTAGTATTGGCCATGTTACCAATTGCATCAAAATTATACCCTCTTTTAGTAACTATTTTAGCCTTTTTTACTTTTGCACTTTTACCTGAACCTGTTAAATTAACCATTATAAATTCATTCCTTGTTGTACATCTTTAAATAATTGTTCACCGTGCCCAAATGTATTAGGTAAACCTTGTTTAAAATCATCGTACTTATTTGCAACTGCTGCCGCTCTCATTTTACTTGCTGACATTCCTTCTGCGCCGTCTGCATCTGGATCACGTTCTCCTGCACTTACAACACTTATAGAATCAAATTTATAGTATCCATGTGCCTTCCCTTCTACACCATTGTATGTATTCAACATTTTATCAAATTCTGCAATACGATCATCTCCTACAACCATTGTAATATTTTCCCAACCTTCATCATATAAACTAACTACTATTTCTAATATTGTTCTCATTTTATCATTTGAAATATTTGCAGTCGGAAACATAGCATTTAGATATTGCATTTTTGTATTATAATCTAAAGGATTCTTTACTGCGTTTTGTGTTTTACTAACATAGATACGATACTTTCCTGCGGCTGCCTTTACTGCATTGATTAATTTCTCATGCCCTATTGTTGGAGGATTAAATCTTCCAAAAGTAAAAGCAATATGGCTGTTGGCATCTTCGTTAAGGTCTTGTACACGCATAAATAATGATACTCCAATTACTATGTATTTACCTGGTAAAAAATACCACTTTTTTGGTTGACCTTATATAGATAATATGTTATATTAGTTAATGTAATTTCTAAGACAAACTATGACAGCACCTAAACCTAGAGTAAACTATTTAAACAACAAAGAATTATTGAAAGAAATTCATAAAAGTAAAAATACATTTTGTTGGATTAAAGATGATGCATATTTTATGTATGATATCATTATTGAAGACTTAAAAGAAATTACACCAGAAGTTATAGAAACAGCAGTAGGACAAAGACTACATAGACTAAATCATTTAAATTTTGACGCAACTGTTAATGAATGGCGGGCAACAGGAAGCAAAGGTCCTAAACCAAAACTTGCTAAATGTATAGAAGATGCTGCCATTGAAGTTGTACCAGATGATGTTGTATATCGTGTAATGACATTCAGTCATATACCAGACGATTTAACTCGAAAAAACAAACCAAAAACAGAAGCCGACGTACATTCCAAATGTAATTTTCCTCCATATAAACATTACATTATTAAAAATGACAAACACAAAGAAGTAGGAAGAAGTCATTGGCAAGGTGATATAAAAACAGGAGAATTTTGTGTAACACATGGAAAAATTACAGAACAATTGGCTAAAATGTTTTTAAAATTATGTGAAAGATATAGTATGAGATCAAATTGGAGAGGCTATACATACGTAGATGAAATGCGTGGACAAGCACTACTTCAATTGAGTCAAATTGCTTTGCAATTTAATGAAATGAAATCTCAAAATCCTTTTGCATACTACACAGCTGCAATAACCAACTCTTTTACAAGAATACTCAATCTCGAAAAACGTAATCAAAACATACGTGATGATTTATTACAGCACTCAGGTCAAATGCCAAGTTTCACTAGGCAAACAGAACATGCAGACAAAGTGGCTGCCGCGAGGGCCGCGCCAGCTGTTGCAGAAAACGAAGAATGAGTGTATAATAGTATAAAGTATACAGAGGATGCAGTATGACACAATTATTCAGTAAGGCTGCCTGCTTTACTGATATTCACTTTGGCAACAAAGGAAACTCTCGCCAGTTTAATATGGACTGTGAGGATTTTGTCAGTTGGTTTATATCTGAAGCTAAAGCACGAGAATGTGATACATGTATATTCTTGGGTGATTGGCATCATAACCGTGCGAGTTTAAATGTTAGTACTCTTAATTATACCGTTAGTAATATAGGGTTTTTAAGCGAAGCATTTGAACATGTCTATTTAATCATGGGCAACCATGATTTATATTATAGAGAGAAACGTGAAATAAACTCTGTACCTTTTGCTAACCTATGGCCAAATGTTACAATAGTAAATGATAGTACATTAAAAAAAGATGATGTAGCAATCATTCCTTGGTTAATAGGAGATGAGTGGAAAAAATTACAAAAACTAAAAGTTCGTTATGTATTTGGGCACTTTGAACTTCCACATTTTAAAATGAATGCTATGATTGAAATGCCTGACCAAGGTGGATTAAAGGCAAATCATTTAAGTGGACCCGAGTATGTGTTCAGTGGACATTTTCATAAGCGACAAAACCAAGGCAACGTGTGGTACATAGGTAATGCATTCCCCCACAACTATGCAGATGCTGGAGATGACGAACGTGGTGCAATGTTTTTAGAATGGGGAGGTAAACCAGAATTTGCTCCTTGGCCAGATGCTCCTAAATATAAAACACTTTTGCTTAGTCAAATATTAGACGACCCCGACAAACATTTAAGTCCTAAAACATACTGTAGAGTTACATTAGACATTAACATAACTTACGAAGAAGCAAACTTTATTAAAGAAACATTCATTAACAAATATAAACTACGGGACATTGCGTTAATACCATACCAACAAGAAGAACATGCACAAGATTGGCAACAACAAACAGGCGATATAGAATTTGAAAGCGTAAACCAAATAGTACTTAAACAAATACAAAATATAGATAGCGAAATAATAGATAACAACTTATTAATAGACATTTATAATAGACTTGATACCGATAAAGAATGCTAAACATTAAAAACATTACCATCAAGAATTTTATGAGTGTTGGTAATGTTACACAAGCAGTACATTTTAATACACAACCTTTAACCCTTGTGTTAGGAATAAATGTAGATCTTGGTGGCGATGATAATAGAAATGGCACCGGTAAAACAACTATAGTCAATGCATTAAGTTATGCATTGTATGGGCAAGCCTTAACCAATATACGTAAAGACAATCTTATTAATAAAACAAACAACAGGCACATGTTAGTTACTGTTGACTTTGAAAAGGATGGCAATAATTATAGAATAGAACGAGGCAGGCGTCCTAATAAGTTTACGTTTCTTGTCAATGATAATGAACAGCAGGAATCAACTGATGAAATGCAAGGGGAAGGAAGACTAGGGCAAGAACAAATAGTACGTATATTAGGTTTATCCCATACAATGTTTAAGCATGTAATTGCATTGAACACATACACTGAACCCTTCCTCAGTATGCGAGCAAATGATCAACGTGAAGTAATTGAACAGTTACTTGGTATTACACAACTATCTGAAAAGGCAGCATTACTAAAAGAGTTAGTTAAGATTACAAAAGAAAGTATAATGGAGGAAGAATACCGTATCAAGGCTGTTGAATCTGCAAATAAAAAAATAGAAGACTCGATTAAAGATATAGTCCGTAGAAGTTCGATATGGTTGCGTAGGTTAGAAGAAGATATACAAGAATGTACTGTAGGGATTACAGAACTACAAAAAATAGATACAGAAGAAGAACTTAACAACCATGCATTACTAACAGAGTATAAAGAAAAACAAAACACTATTACAAATATAGAAACAAAACAAACAAGTTTAGTTACACAGGAAGGTAGAGAAGAAACACGATTAACACAAGCAGAAAAAGATTTAGAAGCAACTAAAGAACACAAGTGCTATGCTTGTGGACAGGAATTGCATGATGAAGCACATAAGAAAATTTTATTAGTAAAAGAAACAACTATTACAGAAAGCAAACAACACATAACAGAATTACAAACTTCATTTAAATTATTAACAACTCAACAACAAGAAATAGGTGAACTGGGCATAAAGCCTGAAGTAAACTATGATAGTATACATGATGTTTACGATCACAAAAACACATTAGAAAACTTAATACAACAGTTAGAAAATAAAAACAATGACGAAAATCCTTATGTAGATCAAATAGATACGTTAAAGAAAAAAGGACTGCAAGAAGTTGACTGGGAAGAAGTTAATGAATTGAACAGATTACTAGATCATCAAGAATTTTTACTAAAATTGCTAACTAATAAAGATTCGTTTATACGTAAACGTATCATTGAACAGAACTTAAATTACTTGAATCATAGATTAGAATACTATTTGTCTAGACTTGGGTTGCCACATGAAGTAAGTTTTCAAAGCGATTTAAACGTTGAGATAACAGAACTTGGGCGCAGTCTAGACTTCGATAATTTAAGCAGAGGAGAACGAAATAGACTCATCTTAGGATTAAGTTGGGCATTTAGAGATGTGTTTGAATCATTGAATCATCCTATTAACTTGTTAGCAATAGATGAATTGATAGATAGTGGAATGGATACCAATGGTGTAGAAAATTCATTGAGTGTCCTTAAGAAAATTTCACGTGAACGCAAGAAAAATGTTTTCTTAATAAGTCACAGAGACGAATTAGTTGGACGAGTAAATACTATTTTGTACGTTATTAAGGAAAATGGATTCACATCATTTAGTACAGATGTAGAACAATTAACAGTGTAATGGGCGTCACAGTTATATTACGAGAAGGTAAACGTAGCATAGATGTTGAAGAACATATGAAGTGGTGTCATGATAAAAGTTTAAGTATTAAGATGGTTAGATACTTGACAGACAATTGGGAAGTTGGCACAAATGAAGTAGCATTTGATTTTCTTAATAAGAAATGTGCATTAGTATTTAAATTAGCATACGGAGGCAGAATACGTGAGTACC
>Ga0310123_10004714_pt1 | contig 10286 bp, 7 predicted proteins | sample CB6_AW_1057_MG_FD_203505 | JGI IMG/M metagenome (GOLD analysis project Ga0310123, IMG submission 203505) | Marine microbial communities from Western Arctic Ocean, Canada - CB6_AW_1057 | ecosystem: Environmental > Aquatic > Marine > Oceanic | place: Canada: Western Arctic Ocean | collected...
ACACTAATCTCTCCGCAGCTGGTGCTGCCAGGCCTGCTGGTGGAAATCGAAGCTGTAGCCGTCACAGGGGCAGATTGATAACGGCTGCCCGACCGGACTCCCGCAAAAAAAGATCAAACCACGCTTCGAAAAGCATGCTGAACTTGGTCGCTGTGTATTGTACTGACCAAGACAAACCTCAACGAACGTTGTTAGTCAACGGGCGCCCAGTCAATAACAGCCCCCACGATGCCGGGATCTCCTTTATCCATACGGTGGTAGACATGAGGTAACTCCTGCCACGGGAATCGGTGTGTCAGCATCGGTCTGATCTTTAATCGACGACGGGCGAGTAGATCGACAGTCAGGGAGAACGAACGGTGACGTGACCAGCGGCTGCCGGTCGCCTGATGTCCGTACGATGTGATCAGATTAAGTCGTTTACCAAGGAACGGATGCCCAAACGGATTGAAATCCGGAACATTCGTATGGCGTGAAACGACCACCACTTTGCCGTCGGTGCGGGTCATCTCCATGGCAGTGCGAATTCCGGACCAGTGCGATGTCACTTCGAAGGTCACGTCCGCACCGTCGCCGCCGAACAGTTTGTGAATTCGGTCATACCTGTCCTCTTCGCTGGAATTCACCGCAAGAAGCACACCCATTTTCCGTGCGACCTCCAGCCGTTCCACCACCGAGTCCACCACCACGGTTCGGAATCCAAATGCATCAGCATACGCCGTCAGTGACAAACCGATCACCCCCTGACCAACGATCGCCACATTCGAACCCACTGCAGGATCACCACGCCGCAGTGCGCAGTGTGCCACTTCCAGAATGTTCAACATGACTGCCTCCTCATCCGGAATCGTGTCCGGAAGCAGTGTCACCTGTGTCGCGTCGACTGCAGCAAACTGTCCATGCGGGGCAGACGCGAAGACGCGATCACCGACGTCGAACTCTGAAACATCAGCTCCCACCTCAATCACGTCACCAACCATTGAGTAGCCGTTTTCCACGGGAAGCCGGAACGGCATGCGTTCATGCAGGAACTGACCAGCCTCATCCACAGGGATTGCTCGGAAGACCCGCAGTTCTGTGCCGGTACTGATCGCCGTGACCCTGGCGCGAACAATCACACCATCCTGGGCACAGACGGGCATCTCGAGATCGTCAAAATTGGCCTGCTTCGGTCCCGTAATGATGAGTTGCTTCACTTCAATGCTCGGTAGCGGGGTTCATTGGAGTCGTGCTGGTTGAGTCGCCAGATTCTATCGAGGAGACTGTGGAGTTCATCCACCAGATCGAAGATTCCAGTGTCGGTACAGTCACTGCCCATCTCTCCGACAGCGAGGAAGACAAGATGTTTTCAACGGCACCCACCGCCGAGAAGACCGAGCCTGCAGTGTTAAGGTACTATGGCAGAGATGGTCATGTTCACCTGATCAAACAAATCTCCTGTTCACCCGCGTATGATCAGCATGAAATACCACACCGAACTGTGTCGGTCCCTATATTTCACCCTGTGGACCAACTACGAACGGTCCAATACTTACTCCTGACGGCGTACGATGACTGCGGTAAGCAACTAACCGATGTCGCACGGCCCCGCAACACGATCTTTGACGGCAAAAACAACGCTTCATCTGCTGAACTCCGCTATACGCGGGACCGTGCAAAGAATAGCGGAGATATACGTGAGAATTTCCAGCAGCATCACACAAGCGAGTCACCGGGTCACTGACAGCAGTTCCGGTAACCGAGTCAGGCTGCGAGGTGAATGACTCGATTCTTATGCCAAATTAACGAATTCCATCAACGTGAAACGACGTTCATTCGGCGCAGGCTGGCCGGTGCAGCTGATGTTCACGGAACAAAGAGTCACAACCGGAGTAACAGACATGGAGCATCGATTCTCGCCGTCCAAATACCACACCACGCTGGGTCCACACGAGCCAGTACTCTACGTGAGCGACGGTGACACAATCGTGACAACGACCGTCGACGCCCACGGCTTCGATGAACATCGAAAACAGGTGGCGCCCCGTGGCAATCCTCAAACAGGTCCCTTCTACGTCAACGGAGCTGCACCCGGAGACACACTGGCAGTGGAAATCAATGAGATTGAGCCCAATCGCCGGTATGGCTTTTGTGGTTCTTCAGTGGCACCAAATGTGGTCGACCCAGGCTATGTCCGGGAACTGCCACAGGCCGCGCGGGCCGAATGGGACGTCGATGTTTCTGCGAATACAGCAACGCTCGTCGGACCTCCGTCGGATCTCAGAGAACTGGTCCTTCCTCTGCAACCGATGCTGGGCTGTTTTGGCGTGGCGCCAACCCGCGGACAGGCTATTTCGACTGCAACTTCGGCCGAACATGGCGGCAACATGGATTATCGCCGATTTGTGGCCGGTACGACGGCCTTCTTCCCGGTGTTTGAGCCAGGCGCCCTGTTTTTTCTGGGCGATGGTCACGCGGTTCAGGGTGATGGCGAAATTGTCGGATCGGGTATCGAGATCTCCATGAGCGTACGAGTGACGCTGCGGATACTGAAAGGCAAAACAATCATCTGGCCCCGCGCGGAAAACAACGACTGGATCATGACTTTCGGCAATGCGCGACCACTGGATCAGGCCACGCAGCACGCCACCACTGAGATGCTTCGCTGGCTGCAGTCGGACTACGGCCTGGACAGCCTCGGTGCCAACCTTCTGCTTTCACAATGTGTTCGCTATGAGCTGGGAAATATCTTCGACCCCGCTTACACAATGGTGTGTAAACTGAACAGGAAATGGCTGACGGAATAGTGCACAGTGTTTCATGTCCGTCAACTCATGTATGCATCTGCCGAGGTTCGCCGGACAGGCTGCTAACGAGCTTTGAGAGGAGCCGCTCAAGTTTCTCTTTTTTTCTAACAGCGGTTCATTTCCGGCCGATACCAGACGGATTACATGGAGCGTGCGTTCATCGGAACAGAACGACCGACCGGGTCTTGAACATCTTCTCCGGGTAATGCACCAAGGAATGGAAAAACCTGTCCGTTGGCATATCGGCAGGTGGAACAACTCCCGGTTCAACAACACACTGAAGACTCATCATGAGGACAACACTTGTCACTATTGTTTCACTCTCGCTGCCCGCTTTCTCCTGCGGTCACCGAGCTGCCGCAGGCTTGACAAGTCCTCAGCAAGTCGATGTCTTTGTGAGTGGAACGCATGGGTACCACACGTTTCGCATTCCAGTTGTCGTATCCTGTGGATCCGGTACGTTGCTGGCCATTTGCGAAGGCCGCAAGACCAGTCGCGCTGATCATGGTGACATCGATCTGGTATTGAAACGAAGCTTTGATGGCGGACGAACTTGGGGAACTCTCGAACTCGTCCACGAGGAAGGGGGCGATGATAAAATTACCATCGGAAACCCGTGTCCGGTCGTTGACCGAATAACCGGAACTATCTGGCTGCCGTTCACGCGTGACAACGACGATGTGTTCATGACATCCAGTGACGATGATGGAGAAACATGGAGCAAACCACAACTGATCACCAGTCAGGTCAAGAAGAACTGGAACTGGTACGCCACAGGCCCCGGTAACGGCATTCAACTCCGCCGAGGGCCGCACAAAGACCGTTTGGTGATTCCCTGCGATCATCGGGTCAACGGGATCACAGATCGTCGCGAATCTTCCCGTTCACACGTTTTTTTTTCAGATGATCACGGTAAGAGCTGGAAGCTTGGTGGGGCCACGGACACCAAACTGAATGAGTGCGTGGCCGTCGAACTCAGTGACGCCTCACTGATGCTCAACATGCGAAGCTTCCGTGGAAACAACAGGCGAGCGGTCTCGGTAAGTCGCGATGGTGGGCTCACCTGGAATGACCCCACCGACGACAAAACTCTGATTGAACCGGTGTGCCAGGCGAGCTTCATTCGCTACACAGGGAGTGATTCGTCCGGAAAAAGTCGTCTGCTGTTTTCTAACCCCGCCTCGATACGGGACCGTCAGGGAATGACTGTACGGCTCAGCTACGATGAAGGCCGTACATGGCCAAAAAGCAAAGTGCTCTATGAAGGTTCGGCTGCGTATTCGTGTCTTTCCAACCTGCCGAGTGGTAAGATCGGCCTGATCTACGAGCGCGATGACTATCAGAAAATTACATTCGCCCGCTTCACTCTGCAGTGGCTGACCGACAGCCACGATATTTGAAGAAAAAGGTGATACCTGACGAGGTTCCTATGAAACGCAGAAAATTCGTCCAGATGCTTGGTTCGACGGCACCCATTGCCGCAGTGGCGAGATCGGACGCTGCAGTTCCTGATTCAAACACAGTGTCACGCTCCGGTGAGCCGCGCGTCTTTGTCTCAGACGATGGACGACACGGCGCACCACTGTATCAGTTCGCACCGACGCTGGAGCCAAACGACTATACCTTTGTGCTGGATCAGCTTGTCAGCAGCGGCGTGGATACACTGATCTACTTTGCCGGTCTGGAAGGTGGCGTCGCCATGTACGACAGTCGGGTCTCACAGACGTGGGGAGACAATGTCGTGAAGTGGAAGCACCCTGTCTGGTATCGCGCCGCGCGCCATCTTCAGCAGCTGCTCGCAGACGGCTATGACCCCCTGAAACTGCTCTGTGACCGCGCTCAACAGAAAGGCATCTGGATGATTGCGGGAAACTGGATTGGTCTGCAGGGCGGAGAACGCGCCGTCGACGAAGGTTATGGTCGTAAATCAGATTTCGTGTTCGATAATCCAAAGTTTCAGGTAGGAACTGATCACGACCCCCGAGCTGAATACGTGGATTCAGCTCGCTTCAGTTTCCTGCACGCTGAAGTGCGTCGCGAACGATTTCGTGTCTTCGAAGAACTGCTGACGCGGTATGAAACCGACGGCATCGAGCTCAACCTTGTTGATTTCGCTCCGTTTTGTACGTTCCGACAGGTCAACCGGCTCTCCGAACTGCTGACAGAGTGGCTTCGTGAACTGCGGGTCGTGGCCCGCAGTGCGGAAGAGTCACAAGGCCGCCGAAAACGGATCTATGCAAGGATTCCATCTAGTCCCGACGCCTGGACAGTACTGGGATATGATGTCGCCGCGTGGGTCACCGAGGAACTGGTGGATGGATTGATTTGTCTGCCGGCCCTGATGGAGGATCCTATGGATCAGGCGGCGGATATCTCCGCCGCCGTCAAGCTGACGCGCGGCACAAACTGTCGCGTCCTGGCTGCGCTGAATGATACGATGGGCAGACAATTCGAACGGTACGCCACTGCCCCCATGACCTGGGCTGCCGCGGCAAACGCCTACGATCAGGGAGCGGATGGTTTTGGCATCAGCAATTACCATCATTCTCCGAACGGCTGGCCCTGGACCGCTGAAGAGTATGAAAAATTTCGCCTGCTTGGTCACCCCGAACTGCTGGCGACAGCCGACAAACTGTATCGCGTGCGGTCAATGCCGGGGGGAAGTTCCGGTGGGTTCTGGATTCCAGGGGTGTTGCCCCTGCTGCCACAAACCCTGGAGGAGCAAAAACCAATCGAGACACAACTGCGAGTGGCAGATGACCTGTCGCGATGGGAAGCTTTGGGTCGGGTCGCATCGGTACGGCTGCGGGTCAGGCTGACAGATATCGAGCCGTCACTGAACGAAATTCGCATCGAACTCAACGGGCGGACACTCCCGGACCACATGTTGAAACTGACGGATCTGACCTACCGATTGTACGAACTGGGGGCGATCAGTCCGTATGGCTATGTGTATGAATATGACCTTCCTGTCGACTGGTATCCCAAACGCGGGAACAACACAGTCACCGTCACACTTGTCACGCGTGATCCGAAAATCGACTTCAAATTTCAGGTCTTCGATATAGACTGTGAAGTCAGCTATCGTGTCCACCGTCATTTCGAACCCTCCCCGGTTGGCTATTAAATTGCGGCCGATCTCTGAGAGCGAGTCGAAAGACCACAGGGACATGTTTGGTCGGCCTCACACACAGGAACGTCTCGAATTCTCAGCGGCTTGATCTCCCCCCAGGGAACCTGTCATGATAAGAGGAACAATTGACAACGGGCCGGAAATGAGTCACTGATCGTTCAACGGAAGATGACGTTGAACTGGCTCTTCCGGCAAACTGCGAAAGTTCCGTCCATGAATAAGACTTTGAGTTCGTCAATTAATCCGGAGGAAATTATTTCCTTTATGAATATCGACACCACAGATCACTCAAATGTCAGCCGGCAGGAACAGATCCGTCGTTTTGAGGTTGAGGGATTCGTGGTGTTTCCGGAGATTTTGAAACCGGACGTGATCACCCGGATCAAAAGCGAACTTGCCGACGTGGAAATGGCGCACACCACTTACAGCGTGTCCCAGACACGGTCAGTCGTGCAGCCGCAGTGGCAAAGTCGAGCCGTTGCGAAGCTGATTGGTTTTCCACCAATGATTGATTTTCTCACGGACCTGATGGGACCGGATATTGTGTTTACGCGTGGATTCTTTCAGCGCACACATCCGGGATCCCCGGGGATCTCGATGCACACCGATGGCCAGCCACACGGTTCAGACCTTTTCGGCTATGAAGGCTCCTGTCCCCGATTGGTCCGTGTTCTGTATTACCTCGATGATTTGACGGAAGACCGTGCTCCGTTCCGCCTTATCCCCCGTTCACACCTTTCGTTTCACGCCGAAGCGAGTCCCTATGTACGTTACAAATCGCACCCGGAAGAAATCACACTGATCGTTCCTGCCGGTTCAGCTGTTGTGGTGCCTTCGCTGCTGCTGCATGCCAGTCATCCCAACAAGGACTCCAGGCCACGTGAACTCGTACAGCTTGGCTACCGACCTGCGTGGGCCGGTCCGATTCAACCGGTCGACGAATGGAATCCTGAATTAGTTGCCGGTGCGCCCGACATCGCTCAACCGTTCCTGCAAAGTCTTAATACGACAGGCAATGTTTGGGAACAGCCGCATAAGCCAGCCGGAATGAAAACGGAAGCCCCAGGCATTAATCCAAGTCGCTGGGGAGACGTTTGAATCGTTGCTGCAATGCGTTCAACGACGTGTGACCTCCTGGCGCAAGCTGCTACAGCTGCTCCAGAATTCTGTTGAGTTCACCACGATCAACAATCCGCAACTTTTCTGACGCCTCCGCCGCGGCGAAAACGTGTTCGGCAACTGAAGTATCTGTCAACCCCGCGATGGACACATCATGAGGTGCACACAGACTCAGAACTCCGACCACGTCGAGGTATTTCACTGAACCAGGCACGAACATGGGATCATCGTGCCTAGTGATCTGACGGAACTGGAACCCGTCGATATCCACGACTGTTGCGCAGACCAGGTCACCTGCCTGGCTGCGTGCGGACAACACAAGCGGGCCAGCAGTACTGTCCAGTCCGACCAGATGAACACTCTGTTCACCGGAAAGTTCTGCGGCGTATTGGATCACTGAAAGAACGTCATGCATACGTTTGACGAACAGCGAGTGGTTATAGCCGTAAGTGTAACCGGAAAAACGATGCCACTGTTGGCTGGCATCCCTCTGATACCACATTCGTTGTGCAGCAAGTTGGGCGTCATTCGACAGAAATTCACCCTGGCCAAACAAGTCAGCTGAAACAACCGTGTACCCGCGATTGAGAAGTGTCGCGACCGGCGGAATGACTGTGTCGTCCTGCAAAACACCGGATTTCCCACGATCAGTGATCCAGACAACGACACCTTTTTGAACACCGTCTGCGGCTTTCAGCGTTATTGCGGGAAGCTGTTCCCCAGCATCAACGTGATCAAAACGCCCCAGCGTCAGCATGAATTTTCCCAGTGTGGTTCGGCTCGTTTCGGTGAACCTGACATCGCCGATCTGATCGGCACGGCGACCAAGAATGGTCTCCCAGGCCGTGCAAACTACGTTCTGGAATTTATTCAGTTCACTCGGAACAGACGGAATGGACGACGCCATCTGTTGTTCAGAGTCTTTGCTGGCCATCTTTAGTAAGGCGCTCTCGTGAACGTCGCCGATGTTGTTCCCGGACGGGGCCGGGTGCTTGGAATTCCACACGGTGAGTTGTTCTTTCGACATCAACTCGAAATCACGTTCGAGCACCGGTTCGTCGAATCCCAGTCCGAAATGCTGATTGAAGAATCCATACATGACCGTGCGATTGACGTGATTGTAGTTGTGAGGAAAGTGCGTATGAAATACAGCGGTCAGCGCGTCTGAACACCCCAGCATCTCATACAGGCACTGCAAATCCGGATAACCCTTTGTCTCCAGCTCGATCGTCCAGTCATCGGCCGCGGTGAGCCCCAGAGGACGTGGTGCAATAGCAGCAGCAATGTCAATATTCCCCTGGTCAATTCGCATCAACGGTGCGTTCTCACATGTGCAGCCGCCCTGCATCGATGTCGACACCATCACACAGGGCATCGCGGCGGAGATTCGATCGTCGATGGCGGCAATGATCATCGATTGTGTGCCACCGCCGCTGGCTCCGGTCACTCCAATACGTTCCGGATCGATCTCCGGCAACTCCAGCAGGAAATCAATACAGCGGACTGAGTTCCACGTTTGCAGCCCCATCATGTTTTGCAGACGTAATTCGGCCTGCACACTCAGGAATCCCCAGTCATCAGGTGTGTCCGGAAGATCAGATCTGTCGGGCCGGTGACGGATTTGGATCGAATCACAATTACCCGTCATGTCGTAAAGGAGCGCCACACATCCCATTCGAGCCAGCTGCACACAACGAGCCTGAATATGATTGTGAGCAGCACTGAGGAAACGTTCGGCTCCACTGGCAATGCTCAGTTTGGCTGCAGTGTCACCGGCATCGTAAAAACGCGCATGTCGCCAGTGTCCGTGTGGACAGAGCACGGCCGGAAAAGGCCCCGACTTTCCTTTTGGTCGATATAGACTGCCGGTGACGTAATGACCTGGCATGGATTCAAAAAAGACTCGCTCGACTGTATAGTCGCTGTGATCCACACGACCATGGATTACGGCTCGAATCGCAGTTTTTGTCGGCTCAGGCCACATGCCCTGCGAAATCAGAATACGACGTCTGATTTCGTCTCGCCGTTTCTCCCACTGCTGACTGTTTTCGACAGACTGAAATGGGAAATAGCTGTTGAGTGTTCTGAGTTCGGCCAGTCGCGAATCCGCGGGCAACTCACCTGGTGAAAAAACACGCGGTGTTTCAGCAACAAGAGGACTGGCACACACAAACAGCAGCAGTACCACATTGAGACGCATCGAAAGCTCCACAAGCGGGATTGACCAATCGGACGGGTGAGCACAACGCATGCGACGCATGCGACGCATGATAGCCGAGCAAACCGGCCACGGTCGACTCATTTAAAGCCAGATTGTGAAACCAAAAGAGCGCCACCGATCTTGCCGCTTGCAGCGATGCGTTTTCAGTCAGGCATACGCCTGCCCGGCCATTCTTGACAGCAGCCAGTGGTCGACAAAGCGCACATCGCTGCTTTCCGGATCGACAACTGTGTCAGTGACACGGACCTCAGGCTCGCCACCAGCCATACGAGTCAGCTGAACTGCTTCGACATTACGAGCCAGCTCATCGTCTGAAGCGGTTCGTGCCACAGTCCACAACAGGGACTTATCCTGCAGGTTGGAAACCCTGAGTGCATCAACGACTGAAGAACAGCAGGCCGGACTAAACATGACCGCACCTGCGTACCATTGCGGCATTTGTGCCAGCTGCTGCAGTGCGATGTCAGCTCCGTTTCCCGCCCCCGCCAGAAAAATACGTTCACTGTGAATATGAAAAGTCTGCCGCAGACGACGAATCGTGACACTCAACAGGTCACGCAGGGATATTGTTCTGTATTCAAGCAGTTCCGGGTCCCAGTCAAAGCTGCTCTCGCCTGAGAGCGGTTTGTTTCCCTGAATCCCCAACCCACAGTAGTTTTGCTGACTGATCGCGGCCATGACTGACTCGACCTGACCTTCGTGGCTGCCGAAATCATGAAACCACACCAGCAAGGGGTAGGCAAAGTTTTCTTCGTAGTGTTCCGGAACATAGATCGAGACCGGCCAGTCACTGTGAGCAGGTTCAGGGCCCATTGATGACTGGACTGCCTGCTGTTCCAGCAGCTCCCGCAGTTCAAGCGGCAGATCGGCGTGCAATTCCCGACGACTGATCCCATTTGGGAAGGAGCCAGGACCGCGGACACGATTGAACATGATAAGACTTCCGTGATGACCGGTAAATTTCGACCGGAAACGCAGTCACGCCAGCGTTTCCCTGAATCAGAGACCGGAGACAGGAGTTGAAGGG
>Ga0310123_10004719_pt1 | contig 10280 bp, 6 predicted proteins | sample CB6_AW_1057_MG_FD_203505 | JGI IMG/M metagenome (GOLD analysis project Ga0310123, IMG submission 203505) | Marine microbial communities from Western Arctic Ocean, Canada - CB6_AW_1057 | ecosystem: Environmental > Aquatic > Marine > Oceanic | place: Canada: Western Arctic Ocean | collected...
CTCCCTGCATCGTCTTCATCGACGAGATAGACGCAGTCGGACGCCACCGTGGTGCGGGCCTTGGCGGCGGGCACGACGAACGCGAACAAACACTCAACCAGTTGCTGGTTGAAATGGACGGCTTCGAATCGAACGAAGGCGTCATCCTAATCGCGGCCACCAACCGACCGGATGTTCTGGATCCCGCCCTGTTGAGGCCTGGCCGGTTCGATCGACAAGTGGTCGTCTCGCTTCCCGACATCAAGGGCCGGGAAGGGATTCTCAAGGTCCATACCCGACGCATCCCATTGGGCGAAGATGTCGATATTAACGTGCTGGCCCGGGGAACGCCCGGTTTTTCCGGCGCTCAACTTGCCAACCTGGTGAACGAAGCCGCTCTCAGCGCAGCCCGACATGACCGCAAGGCAGTCGCTATGGGTGACTTCGAAGAGGCCAAAGACAAGGTGTTGATGGGCAAAGAACGGCGTTCCATGGTCATGACCGAGAAGGAAAAGCGCGTCACGGCCTATCACGAAGCCGGTCACGCCCTGGCCGCCTACTACTTGCCGGACGCAGACCCACTTCATAAGGTGACGATCATCCCTCGAGGCCGAGCACTCGGCGTCACCATGCAGCTTCCAGAGGAAGACAGATACAACTACTCACGGGAGTATATGGAGGCCACCATCAGCATTTTGCTGGCTGGACGGGCGGCGGAAGAGATCTTTCTCGAAAGTATGACGACGGGCGCCGCCAATGACATGGAGCGCTCTACCGGTCTGGCCCGCAAGATGGTCTGCGAATGGGGCATGAGTGACCTGGTAGGACCGCTCACCTTCGGTAAGAACGAAGAGCAGATCTTCCTGGGTCGGGAGATCTCGCGCCACCAGGAATACAGCGAACAGACTTCTATGCGGATCGACGACGAGATCAGACGAATCATCTCGGAAGGCAACCTGCGATCTCGCGAGATCCTGGAGGCACATCGCGATGAAGTGATTCGACTTGCCGAAGCCCTGTTAGAGTACGAAACCCTGGACTTCGAGGAAATCCAGGCCGTCGTCAAAGGCGAACCGATTCGGCAGGAGGAGCAGAACGAGCCCGACGAGACACCCTCTTCGAATCAGGAAAGTGCAGCCGACGAAACCTCCCAGAGCGAGACAATCAAACCACTGGCGAATCCCCGCCAACGCCCCGCCACGGCTTGATCGGGGAGCCTGAACACGAAAAGCGGCCCTCGGTCCAATCCGAGGGCCGGTGGCACCGTCTTTCCGCTTCTCGATTGCTTTCCCAGGCACCAGCCCAACTGTCCCTTTCTACTGAGCAATCATGACTAGAAAGCTCCAGACCTGGCGTTTCGGAAATCGGTCTTTGGAATTGGGGCGCCGGACTGCTGTGATGGGGGTCTTGAATGTGACTCCTGATTCGTTTTATGCGGGAAGCCGTTTGTCCTCTCCCGCTGCTGCCTTGCAGAGGGCACAAGAAATGGTGTCTGCGGGGGCTGATATCCTGGATGTTGGTGGAGAGTCGAGTCGCCCTGGAGCGGAACCGGTCAGCCAGAAAGAGGAACTGCGACGTGTGATCCCAGTGATCCGAAGTCTACGGTTGCGACTCGAGATCCCGATCTCGGTCGACACGGTAAGAGCCGAGGTGGCGCGCCAGGCCCTGCTCGAAGGCGCCGATATCATCAACGACATCGAGGCCCTCAAACAGGATCGTCTCATGGGGGAAGTTGTTGCCCGATCGAAGGCCGGAATCGTCCTGATGCAGATGCGCGGTTCGCCCCGAGACATGCAGGAAATCCCCCCGAGTCCAGACATCTGGAAGGAACTCCGAAAGGACCTGCGCGAGGGGCTACAGCGCGCACAAATGGCGGGAATTCAACGTGATAGAATTGTGCTAGATCCGGGTATCGGTTTCGGGAAAACGGTCAAGGATAATCTGGCGATCATCAATCGACTTGATGTGCTCGCTGACTTTGACCTCCCAGTCCTGCTTGGAACTTCGCGGAAAAGCTTCCTCGGCACTATGCTCGGAGTTTCTCCGCCGGACCGACTGTGGGGAACAGCGGCCTCGGTTACCGTGTCTATTGTAAGAGGTGCCCATATCGTCCGGGTCCACGATGTCGCAGAAATGAAAATGGTCGCGGATGTGACCGATGCTCTGTTAAATGAGGAGGAATAAATGCTCGACACCTTGTTGGCAACAGCCTCCCTGCGAGATGTCATTGACATCGGGCTGTTGGCCTTCATTATTTACCAGGCTCTGCGCCTGATCCAGGGTACTCGCGCCTGGCAGATGACGTTCGGGGTCATCGGCGTGATCCTCTTCTATTACGTCGCCAATCAGGCCGGCCTACGGACCTTGAGCTTGCTTCTCCAGAATTTCATTCCGTACTTCGTTTTCGCGCTTCTTGTCATTTTCCAATCCGAGATCCGAAGGGCTCTCGCCAAGATAGGCCGCACTCGATTCGTGGGACTTTTGGGCGGCAAACGGCGTCCCCACAAACTGGAAGAAGTCGTTTTGGCTGCCACTGAGTTGTCATCCAAACGGATCGGCGCTTTGATTGTCCTGGAAAAGGACATAGGTCTGAAGAACTACATCGAATCCGGGATTCTCCTGGACGCTAATTTGACCTACGACCTACTCCTTACGATCTTCAACCCAAGAGGCCCTCTCCATGACGGAGCCGTCATTATCGCAGGGGAACGTATCCTGGCGGCCGGCTGTTTTCTTCCTCTGACGACTGACCCGTATCTCAGTAAGGAACTGGGGACTCGCCATCGGGCAGCCATTGGAATGACCGCGGAGACCGACTCAGTTGCGGTCGTCGTATCGGAAGAAACTGGAACGATCTCGATCGTCCAAGAAGGGGAAATGACCCGCAACCTGGATAGCGCCCGCCTGATGAAGTTACTCGACCGAGCGTTGGAATCCACACCACCAACTCCCCAGAGAGAGAAGAATGAAACTCCCGAGGGTACGGCAACCACCGAACAGGAATCGGGAGTTGTATGAGACTCCGAAGCTTGTTACTGGACAATCTGTTGCTCAAGGGAGTCGCCGTCCTGCTGGCGGTCTTGATTTGGCACCAGGTCTCCCGGCAGCAGACCGTTTGGCAAGTGGTGCCGATTCCGCTGGGATTCACGATCCCGAATGGCCTGGTGATCTCAAATGACCTGCCCAATTCGATCGCTGTCTACGCGAGATCACAACGCCCTGGCGGTGTCGATCAAAGCCAGTTGAGTGCGGTCATTAATCTCCCCAACGTCAGCCCAGGAACACAGGTTATCCAACTGACCGAAAAGAGCATCAATCGTCCGGCCCACGTCGAAATCGATAGTATTACTCCTTCTATGGTGCGCCTCGAGATCGAGCAGGTAGCCAGCATGTTCGTACGAGTCGAACCTCAGATCAAGGGAGAGCCGGCGCCCGGGTTCGAGGTAACCTCGGCAAGAGTGCTTCCTAACGAGATTCGGGTGTCGGGTCCGGCCTCCCGGGTAGCGGCGGCAACCACGATCAAGACAATACCGATCGATATCGAGGGGAGACAGGAACCGCTGACTCAGATAGCGTTCGTGGATCTAGAAGACCTCGACCTTCGCATCGACAATGAGCTTACTCTCGTCGTCAATGTGACGGTGGAGGAAAAGCGGCGTGACATTCAAGTTCAGGATGTGGCGGTCCGCGTGACGCCGGCGGAAATCCCTTCCCGCCTGGGAACTCCAACGATCACTTTGATCGGCAGTATTCCCCAATCCTGGACCGGCGATCTGGACCCCAAGCTTTTCCTTGCCGAAGTCGATTTGAGCAATGGGGAACCGGCTAGTCAGTTCTCAGAATTTGATCCTCAGGTGACGATCCCGCCCGAATATGCCACCATCTTCCAGCTTGACCGCACCCGACCTCCAAAAGTAAGAGCCAGGAGAATTCGATAACGAATGCCGCGACTCTTTGGCACTGATGGAATTCGTGCCGTAGCTGGCGAATACCCGCTGGACAAAGCGACCATCTGGAGGATCGGTCGAGCACTGGCACGGTCTGGTAGAAGCCACATCCTGATTGCTCGAGACACTCGCGAAAGTGGCGGCTGGATCGAAGCCTGGTTGGGCGCTGGCGTTCAAGATGGCAAGGGGAGTTGTATCTCGGCAGGGGTGGTGCCGACTCCCGGGCTGGCGTTCTTGACGGCTCAAGGCCCTTTCGATGCGGGAGTCATGGTTTCTGCCTCCCACAATCCTTACCAGGACAACGGAATCAAGATCTTTTCCGGTGCAGGCTTGAAACTCGATGATGCCAGCGAACTAACTCTGGAAGGGAGGATTCTCAGCGAGACCTCTGCCCTCCCGGAAGGGTTGGAATCTCAACGGCTCAGGACAGCAACAGAACTGCCATCGGACTACCTGGCATTTCTCGAGCAGTCGGTGGGCGACACCCGCTTCGAAGGATTGCGCATTGCCATTGATGCGGCTAATGGAGCAGCCTTCGAACTAGCCCCCTCGGTTTTCCGGCGATTGGGGGCCACGGTGCTGGAATTGGCCACCCGCCCGGACGGATTCAACATCAACCAAGACTGCGGTGCGCTTCATCCGGAAGGGTTGGCTGCCCGCGTGACAGAGACAGAATGTACTTTAGGCCTGGCTCTGGACGGGGATGCTGACCGTGCCATTCTGGTGGACGCCGGGGGACGGGTCGTGGATGGGGACCATCTGCTTCTCATGCTGGCACGAGAGTTGATGGAAAACGGTCAGCTCAAAGGCCGTACTGTGGTGGGTACGGTGATGGCTAACATGGGTCTCGAGATAGCTTTGCGAGAAGAGGGTGTCAGACTCATCCGGACCCGGGTCGGGGATCGCTATGTGTTGGAAGAAATGATGCGCGGCGATCACGATTTAGGGGGTGAGCAGTCGGGGCACATCATCTTGCGCCGGACTTCTTCCACCGGGGATGGGATACTGGTCGGCCTGCAAGTAGCGGCCATGATCGCCAAGACCGGCCGTTCCTTGCACGAACTGTCAAGGGGACTGCAAAAATACCCCCAGGAACTGATCAATGTGCCGGTTCGCGAGAAACCTGACTTCAGAGAGATCCCGCGGATTCGAATAGCGATTGACGAGGCTGAGAAAGAACTGGCTGGAACAGGGAGGATTCTGATTCGGTATTCCGGAACGGAGCCAAAAGCGAGAGTAATGGTGGAAGGAGCTGATCGAGACCAGATCGGTCGTCTCGGCCGGAAGATCGCCGATCTTTTTCGCGCAGAAATCGGTTGATTGGGCACAAATATTCGGAAATATCCTGGTGAGAAGGAAGACGTATCGTGCCGATTCGGGGCTTTCGGGAAAAAATCAAGACCGTGCCTGAGCTCCGGCTTATCGTTGAGGAATATCGATCGCAAGGCAAGAGAGTGGTGTTTACCAATGGATGCTTCGATCTCCTGCACCCCGGCCATATCCGCTATCTCGAGCAGGCGCGAAGACTGGGTGATGCCCTGGTTGTAGGTCTCAACAGTGACGAATCCGTGAAACGGCTGAAGGGTTCATCTCGTCCTGTCTTGAGCGAGCGGGACCGGTTGGAAGTCGTTGCCGGGCTGGAATGCGTTGACTGGGTGACAACCTTTGAAAAAGAAACCCCAGCCCGATTGATCCGCCTTCTTCGCCCGCACGTTCTGGCAAAGGGCGGCGATTGGCCGCTGGACCAAATCGTGGGTCGCGAAGAGGTAGAGGCTTCGGGCGGCCAGGTGGTCTCGATCCCGATCGAGGTAAGACACTCAACCTCATCCATCATCCGGCGGATTCGTGGCGTCTAGTAACACTCGAGACTTACTTCAGGACTGGGCGAAGACTCTCACCGAGCTCTCTCAATCGAACCATGTGACGGGTCTGCATGGAAGCGATAGCGCCTTTACCTTCAGCCTGCTTCAGCACCAAACGGGCGGCCTTTTTTGGTTGTTGTGTCGGAACAACCGTGAAGCAGAGCGTGTGGTTGCGGATCTTCACTTCTTTGCCGAATCCAATCTGCCCGTCATATTGATCCCGGGAATCGAGGCGGATCCCTACCGAGGACTCTCTCCCCATCCTGCTATCCTGGAACAAAGGGCCGCCGGACTTTGGAAGCTGCTCCAGCCGCAGGCGGGCTTCGTCGTGACCACCCTGCACTCAGTCCTCAGCCGAGTCCCATCCCCCCAGGAATTCAAGAGCACTTGCGTCCATTTGGAGGTGGGTGGGTTTCTCCCTCTGGACCACCTTCTGGCCGTACTCCGACGTTCCGGTTACCTGCGCGAGGATCCAGTCAGCGAGACCGGGGAATTTTCCCATCGAGGCGGTATTGTCGACGTCTTCCCTCCTTCCTACCGGAATCCGATCCGAATTGAATTCTTCGGCGATGAGATCGAGTCAATCCGTGAGTTTGACCCCTCCAGCCAGAGGTCCATCGAGTTGCTGCCAGACTGCCAGATCATACCAATGCGCGAGTTTGTGCCGGCAGAGCACGATGCCCGACGGTGGCAGGATGCCAGCGCCGAGTTCTGGGGAGAGGTTCGCTTCGCCGAAGCTCTGCAGGAAAAATGGCAATTCACCGAGCACGGCGAACTCTACAACGGTTTCGAGTACCTGATGCCCCTGGTGCGCCCGCTTGATTCAACTCTGTTCGACTATCTAGGCTGGGAAGGTCGAACGCCGCGTGCCATCCTGCTCGACCCCGAAAAGCTAACCGAGGACGCTGCCGCCCTGGGCCACCGTCTCAGCCAGCGTTATGCGGAACGTCATCAGGATAGCTTTCTAGCCCTTCCTCCTCGCCGCCTGTTCGTCGGCTGGCCGGAAGTTACTCGGCAACTGGAACGGTCTTCGACTTGCCAGGTGCATTCTCTGGTGGTGGACGACCCTTCGACTCCCACCTTCGACTTTCGTGTCGAGAGGGGCTATCACAACAACTTCCGAGAGTTGTTGAAGGATTTGGCGACCTGGAGGCAGTCAGATGAGCGTGTGTTATTCGTTATGCCCACCACAGGAAAAGCGGAAAGGCTCCTCGGCATTCTGAAAGAGTACGACCTGCTGGCCCACTTTTCCGAGGAGGGATTCACTGTCACTCTGGCCAGCCCTATGGCAGTCACTATTGGAGACCTCTCCCAGGGTTTCTCGTCGCGCCGGTTGGGTCTTCATGTCTTGACCGAAGCCAACGTATTCGATGAGACCTCGCGGCCGCCGGCACCCGCTCGGAAGACCGGCAAACGGGATATAGCGAGCCCTTTTCTGTCCGACTTTCGAGACCTTCGGGAAGGGGATTCTGTGGTCCACGTGGAACACGGCATCGGCCGTTTTCGAGGTTTGAAGCAGATCGGAATCGGCGATTCCGAGAAAGAGTTCGTCGAGCTGGTTTATAGAAACGAAGCCAAGCTTTACGTGCCGGTCGACCGACTCGATCTGCTGCAAAAATTCAGTGGGGCGGGCGAATCTTCGCCCATCCTGGACCGTCTGGGCGGGACGAGCTGGGAAAAAACCAAGAACAGGATCAAGAAGTCGATTCGGGATCTTGCCGAGGACCTGCTAAAGCTCTACGCCAAGCGCGAACTCTCTCGAGGCCATGCTTTTTCCTCAGACGACGCCATGATGGCCGCTGTCGAGGACGCTTTCCCATACGAAGCTACACTCGATCAAGCCCAAGCCATTGAAGACGTCAAGAGGGACATGGAGGGAGAGCGTCCGATGGATCGGTTGGTGTGCGGCGACGTGGGCTACGGCAAGACCGAAGTGGCGATGCGAGCAGCCTTTAAAGCGGTCAACGATGGCTACCAGGTGGCGATCCTGGCACCTACGACGGTCCTTGCCTTCCAGCACCTGAGTACATTCCGGCAACGCTTTGAGTCCTTCCCGGTCAAGGTTGAAATGGTCAGCCGGTTTCTCAATCGCAAAGAACAGGCCGAGGTCCTGGAGAGAGCCCAATTTGGGTTGACTGACATCCTCATTGGCACCCACCGCCTCCTTTCTCGCGACGTCCATTTCAGCAAGTTGGGGTTGATTGTTGTCGATGAGGAGCAGCGCTTCGGGGTGGCCCAAAAGGAGCGGCTCAAGCAGCTCAAGACCGAAGTCGATGTCCTGACACTGTCCGCCACCCCTATTCCTCGCACCCTGAACATGTCGATGATTGGCCTACGGGACCTGTCGATCATTGAGACTCCTCCCCAGGACCGGCTCGCCATTCAGACGGTGGTCGTTCGGTTTTCGCGCGACATCATCGGAAGTGCGATTGACCTGGAGATGAAGCGAAAAGGACAGGTCTTTTTTGTGCATAACTCAATTGAAACAATCGAGTCCATTGCAGCCATGATCCAGGAGACGGCACCAGAAGCGCGGGTCTGCATCGCTCACGGGCAGATGCCGGAACGAAAACTGGAGCAAGTGATGCTCCGCTTTCTGGCCTATGAATTCGACGTGTTGGTTTGTACCACGATTATCGAGAACGGGCTGGATATCCCTCGTGCCAATACGCTCATAGTCAATCGAGCCGACCACTTCGGACTGTCCCAGCTCTATCAACTGCGGGGGCGAGTGGGACGGTCGAATCGGAGAGCCTACGCCTATCTCATGGTTCCCGGCCAGGATGTTCTCACCGAACAAGCCAGAAAGCGTCTCCAGGCAATTCGCGAGTTTAGTGATCTAGGTGCGGGATTCCGGATCGCTGCACTCGATTTGGAGATTCGCGGAACCGGGAATCTCCTCGGTGCTGAACAGCACGGGCACATCAGTCAGGTGGGACTCGATCTGTACATGTCGCTGTTGGAGCAGGCGGTTCGAGAATTGAGAGGAGAGTTGCCCATCAGCGATGTCCACACGAGCATCGACCTGGGTCTAGATATTCAGATTCCGGAACACTACATCCCGGACGCGCGCCTGCGGCTACGACTGTACAAGAGAATCTCGGCCGTGGCCGATTCAAATGCCCTCGAAGCCCTGCAGGCAGAAACCACGGATCGCCATGGCAAGTACCCCAGAGCCGTATCCAATCTCTTTTTTTACACCGACCTTCGCTTGCTGGCTCAACTTCTTCGTATCCTTTCGATAGAACGCCACGGGAAGAGGGTTGGACTCAAGTTTCAGAACGATACCCCAGTCCCGGTAGACGGGTTGATCTCAATGGTGGGACGCGACAAAGGGCTGTCAATGTCGCCTGATGGGAGGCTCTTCATTGATCTCGAATCGGTCATTCCCAACAGTATTCTGACCACTGTCAGGGAGAAGCTGACCCACTTGGCTGTGATAGAATGACGCGATTCAGCCAAGGGGAGAAGAACTGTCCCCGAGGACTGCATTCTGCTCTTCAAGTGACCCACGAAGTGAAGCAGAGGAGGCGGACTTTCTGGGGAAACAGACTATTGACGATGCGACTCTCTGCTTGCTCAGGCTTTCGCTTTTTCCATGCACAGATTCTCTGTCTGGTTCTGGCTGGAGCGGCCTGTACCCAACCCAAGCCACTCCCCGCCGGCGACGATCCGACTCCCACGGATGTGGCACGTGTGAATGATCGAATGATCGGGGTGGAAGAGTTCGAGCAGTACCTGAAGGATGAAGGACTGGATAGCGAGAGGGGCGAGGGGCGTCGAGAAGGGCTCCAGCGTTTGGTGCGTCAGAAGGTGTTGGCCCAAGAAGCCCAAAAAGCGGGCTTTGGGGCAACAATCGCGGAAGCGAGAGAGATCGGATGGGTCTCCAGCTCAGATGGTTCCGATTCCGAATACTCATTGCAGCAAGTATTGGACTATCTGGTGATCCAGAAACTACTGCTCGATCGGTTGCAGGCCGGCCAGGCAATCGAACTACGAACACTACTACTCCACTACGAACGTAACATGGCCGACTATGAGGTTGATGAACAATATCGAGTGCTCGAAATTCTGGTCCAGGATCGGGCCGAAGCCGAACGCATTTTGGGGGAGCTTCGAGCGGGCGATTTCCGTCAGTTTCGTGAAATGGCAAATGCCAAGTCCACGGGAGTCGGCGCCGAATGGGGAGGGGACCTGGGATTGTTTCAACAGGGGGAACTCCCACCTCGTTTTGAGGAAGTGGTCTTCTCCTTGAAAGTAGGGGAGCTCAGTGAGGTTTTTCAATCCGAGTTAGGACGCCACATCTTCACCATCGAAGAGTTGATCCCCCGTCACGCTCAGAAATTCTATGAAGTTCAGGATCAGATTTTCGAGCAACTCGTGGCGGAGCAAGAGCGTGAAGGCCTTGAACTGATCGTGAACCAAATGATGCAATCTGCATCCATTGAGATATTTGACCCGAAGTTGAATCGGGACTGGAGAAAGAGCGATG
>Ga0310123_10004721_pt1 | contig 10275 bp, 5 predicted proteins | sample CB6_AW_1057_MG_FD_203505 | JGI IMG/M metagenome (GOLD analysis project Ga0310123, IMG submission 203505) | Marine microbial communities from Western Arctic Ocean, Canada - CB6_AW_1057 | ecosystem: Environmental > Aquatic > Marine > Oceanic | place: Canada: Western Arctic Ocean | collected...
GACGATCAGGATCCGCCGGGGATGGACGTAGAAAACGGCGGCGCGACGAAGTATCCCTGGGCGGACGACGTTTACTTCATGTTTCCGCACATGTACCTCCACGATGCGGTTCCGCCGGTTGGCACGGTCCACAACGACGGGGACGGCGAGGTGCGCCTGGCCACCAGCCGGGACGGGATCGATTTCCGCTACATCACACGAAGCCCGTTCGTGCCCCTCGGAGCTCTCGGCGAGTTCGACTGCAGCATGATCAAGGGCATAGCCCCGGGGATGATCCGCACCGATACGAAGATTCTTCAGTACTATCCGGCGTCGGACAACCACCACCGGCATAACTTTTACGTGTTGAAGGAGGCGCCCGGCGAGGTGTTCCCCCCGATGATCGGACGGCTGGTATCGCGGCTGGACGGATTCGTCTCGGTCGACGCACCGTACGAAGGCGGTGAGTTCACCACCGTGCCGGTGACGTTTGAAGGCAACGAACTTCATCTGAACGTCTTCACCAGCCTGGCGGGAATGGCGAAGGTGGAGTTGCTTCGCGATGGGAAGCCGGTGAAGGGTCACACGCTTGAAGACGCGGATCCGATCATCGGCAACCACATCGATCAAGCCGTGACGTGGAAGGGAAGTGCTGATGTGTCGGCGCAAGCCGGCGCGGCGATTCAGCTTCGGTTTGTCATGAAAGAGGCGAAGCTCTACGCGTTGCAGTTTGTTTAGGGATATGGAGTGCGGCGCTCTGCGCCGCTTTGGATCGTACCGGCAGGGAAGCCGGGACCCCTGCCAAGCTCCTTGTCCAACCACGTTCTTGGCCCTATCGCAGGGTCGGAAGATCCAGCGTTCTCGTCACGTCCATCCAAAGCGCCGCACTCCATAGCCGGGGCACCGCAGATTCTCAAAAATCATCGAGGACGTTGAGTTGATCCGTCTTCATGCTGTAGATCGCATTTACTTGGGCACGTGTAGCCGTTCGCTCAAACCACTGCGAGCTGCACCACGGATATTGGTTCGCCACCGGGACGACACCGTGCTTCACGGCGTTCTGGTGAACGTAGTTTAGTCGTGCGAAATAGCTTTTCTGGTACGTCAGCCTCGTCTCCCAGAAGTTGTGCCAGACCTTCCGTCCCACACGGCCGTCAAGTTCGTTTACCCAGGATGAAGCGCTCTGGTGGAAATCCGCAAGCAACCCTGACAAAGACGCCGCACCATCCTCCGCGTCTTCCGGTGAGTGTGCTACGAAATGATAGTGGTTGGGGAAAACCGCCCAAGCCTCCAGTCGCCAGTGGTAGATATGTGCATATTTCAAGAGCCCATCGTGCAATGCCTTCAACCGCTCAGGGCCGGAATAGAAATGGTCCTTTTGGTAAGTTCCCGCGGTAATGATGAAAGTGCCGGCCTCGCACAGCCGATGAACGGGCGCATGCGGCCAATACCGAGTCGCAATGCCAAGGTCCCCCCTCCGTCATGCATATAACCGTACGCAATATTGGGCATTTGAGACAAGCCGAATGCAAAAGGATATGGAGTGCGCCGCACTCCAAACCTTCAGTTCGGTCCGGTGTACGTATCCCACCGGCTGGGCGTCACCCACTGAGCATCTTCCTTGCTCATCACTTCGACGTGGCTGTCCAGGAACAGAAACGTGTTGCCGTACCCGTGGTAGTCCGCATCTCGGGGCGGCACGAAAAAACCGAAATTGCCCCAGCCATTGGCGTAGAGGGATTCGTTGATGATGCAGCCGGGCCAGTTCTGCCGCCGCATGTTCCAGAGCGCATGCCATTCGCCGGCCAGAAATGCGTTCATCGGCTTCTCGAACCCGGAAATGGGGCGATACGCCTGATATGCGCTCCCCCAGAAGACCATGCTGTAACTGCGTGGATATCCCCGCATGCGTAGCTCCCCGTCCGAAGGACAAACGAAGATGTCGCGATGGCCCTGGATGCCCGGCGGAATCATGGTGTCCGGATGCGGCAGCGACCGCAGGTCGGCCTCCAGCGAAATGAGGTAGTCCCAGGTCAGCTTGCCCGGGCCAGCATCGTTGGTGCCGAGGGGCAATGTGTCGTCGTGATTCAGGACATATTGGTAAAAGGCCAACCCCACCTGGTGCATGTTGCTCCGGCACATCGCCGCCCGCCCCGCATCCAACGCGTTCTGAAGGGAAGGCATCAGAAGTGCGGCGAGGATGGCGATGATGGCGATGACCACCAGGAGTTCAATCAGGGTAAACCCCTGTAGTCGACGCAAACGTTTTTTGGTAAGGTGGGTTTCGGGCTTCCGCGTGATGCCGCTTCGCGGCAAACGCGGCCACGTTTGGCCCGCAGGGCCATCACCTGGCAGGTTTCGGATTTCAGGAGAATGGCTCAATGAATCACAGTTCCATCGTTATACAAGTCGACAAGAACAAGCCTAACTTAAGACAAGTCATCAAAGTGCTGCATGTAGGGTCATATCATTACGCCTAGTCTGTACCGACCACGGCTGGCCGTCAAGACCCTGAACGGAAAAAGACCGATTTTCCTAACTTCAACGCCCGGAGATACTTAGGGGCCGCTTGAGTTTTGGGGGCTGTCGATTTAAAAAGATTAAAAAAGGGTCAGAAGGCAATTCTTCCGGAATATGCCGTTAGATGACACACCCTCGTTCCTACAGTGGGCGGCATGGTGGAGCAAGTCTATCGTCCGCGCCGGCCCAGACAGTCGCCGCTGTGGCAGTGCCTATCGCGGCATTTCGACACGCGTTTCAGGAGATCTACGAGGAACGCTACCCGCCCCGGTACGGGTTCCTGCGCCCCATCATCCCGGAGGTCGTCAACAAGTTTCTGGACTGCGGCGACCCGCCTTCGCCCCTGTTGCCCCTTGCTACGGCGGGCAGGCCTCGAACGCGGCTTCACCCGTATACGTTGCGATCACTGCAAGCACGAGTACCTGCTTGCGGTTTCGCCCTCGACATGACACACTCCGTAACACGAAGAGGTTGCTTCATGCCGGTCTAAACGGGCAAGTGCTCGTACCGCCCGAAAAGCAAATTCCTATCAATTAAACTTAATTACAAAGGTGATTAACAGTGAAGGTGAAAAATGTTGGTTCATTGTCTTGCTCTAGAAACATCCCCAGAGCCAAGCCCTACAAGCATCAAGGCCTCCAGGCCATTCCAGACAAGCTTGTTGTGCTGACATTCTCCGACGGCTGCAAATCGGATGTTGAATATGTCATGCCCCTGTTGAAACGCTATGGTTTTGGGGGAACATTCTTCAGGACGGAGGGTTATAAAACCAAAGAGGGGTGGATAAACGAACACTATCTCACATGGCAAGACGTTAAGAAGATTCACGATGCAGGTTTTGAGATCGGTAACCACACGAAAAGACATCTACCCTGCTCAAAACTGTCAAAGAGTGAGATGCTTGCTGAATTGGAATACATTGAAGACCGTTTCAGGGAGTATGGTATCGACCCTCCCAGAACCTTCAATTATCCAGGAGGTTCCCATAGCCCGCTTGTCGTTCAGGTTCTTGAGGAAAAGGGGTATCTCTTCGCGCTGCGCAGTGTGTTTCCGGAGTTTCCTTTTACGGACCATGGAGACCGAGGCCCTGTTTACGATCCTGCAGAACATCACCCTTTGTTGATATCTCCTACCGGCACAGGAGGGCCGAACTGGACTTTTGAGGATTTCGTTTGGGCCGTTGAGCAAGCCAGAAAAGGAAAGGTCGCCGTCTTTAACTTTCACGGAGTGCCGGATCTGGATCACCGGCACGTACACACTGACCAAGGGCTCTTCAAATCGTTCATGGATTACCTTCGAAACAATGATTATACCGTTATCGCCTTACGTGATCTGGCAAGGTTCGTCGACCGGACCAAAAGCCCATCCGATCCCTATGCATTGGTTGAACGTCGCGCCGAAAGGCTAGAAAAAATAATGGTCGAACAACTCAGATGCGAGTATCTCGAGAATCCATTAGGCCTTGACTCGATCAAGCCAAGGTTCAGTTGGTTAATCAAATCAAGTACCCGTGGACAGACACAATCTGCTTATCAAATCATCGCCGCAAGCAGCGCAGACAAACTCAGAGAGGACCTATGCGACAAGTGGAACAGCAGCAGGGTAAAATCAAGCCAATCTGTAAACATCCCATATGGCGGTAAGTCGCTGGCAAGTGGCGAAAAGACGTACTGGAAGGTCCGCATCTGGGACAAGGATTGCAATCCATCGCCGTGGAGTCAGGCGGCCACTTTTGAGATGGGTATGCTGAAGGAAAGTGATTGGCAGGCTACCTGGATTGGTGCCGGTTCTCGCGTGAAATATATCGAAAGAGGGTTGCCGGGAAACGGGAAGCGGAAAACGTACGCTTTGGATCTCCGCGGTATGGATTGTTCTATCAACATTCCCCATCATAACCAGTTCAAACCGAGCCAGGCCATGAGTATTTGCGCATGGATAAAACCAGCGCATTACACACCCGACCGGCAGTGTATCCTTCGCAAGAGCGACGGGAATGAGGGGCGCTGGCTGCTGGCTGTCGGCGGAAAAGAAACATTACAAGGGCTGCATTGTGGATTCGTCATTAACGGCATGTACTATGAAAAAAGTGTGGCCGTGGATCCATCGGTTCTCACGGACGGGAATTGGCATCTGGCTGCAACAACTTTCGATGGCTCTCACATCCGGATTTACTTAGACGGCAAACAGGCAGGAAGCTGGCCCGTAGCCGGTTCGTTGTCAACCGCCGGTACAGGTGACATTTACATTGGTTCTTACGGAGGCAGCGAGGAATTTTTTGACGGCGCCATCGACGATGTCCGCATTTATGGCAGAGCTCTTTCCGACGATGACCTCAAGAATATGTATAAACTCGGTTCCATACCGGATACGGCTCTGGCGGGCTGGTGGAAATTCGAGGGGGATCTTTTCGACAGCTCCGGTCATGAAAATCACGCCCAAACGGAACAGGATTTAGCAAGGTTTTCTCCCTTGCTGCGGAAAGAGTTTGTTATCGACAGGCCGATCGCTCAGGCCCGAGTCTACATATCCGGCCTGGGCTGGTGCGAGTTATACATCAATGGCCAAAAAGTAAGCGACCGGGTACTCGATCCGGCGACGACAGATTACGACAAGCGGATATTCTACGTAACCCATGATGTTACGGATACGTTAAAACAAGGCGCCAATGCCATAGGCGTCATGCTGGGCAATGGGTGGTTCTGCCCGGCCTATTTTTCCCCTTGCCGGCTTCTGCTTCAGATGCATATCCGATTTACGGACGGCACAACCTTGGTCGTGAAAAGCGACGAAAGCTGGAAGGCATCGGAGGGTCCCATCGGCCATAACAGTATAGTTCACGGCGAGGTCTATGATGCCCGTAAGGAAAAACCGGGATGGGCCCGCGTCGGCGATGACGATTCCCGCTGGAGTCCGGTATCAATTCAGAAAAGTCCCGGCGGGATTCTGATGTCACAGTCATTGGCGTCGATCAAGGTCAATGAGAATTTGACGGCGGTATCACTTCGCCAACCTGCGCCGGGTACGTATATCTATGATTTTGGCAAGCTGTACGCAGGTTGGGCTAAATTTCGATTCCAAGGGGAAGCGGGCAGGCAAATTACTATCAAATATGCGCCGCTACTCCGGAAAGACGGATTCCTGAAAGAGATTCCCGACGGCAGGTCAAGGGATGTTTATATCCTGAAAGGGGATTCGGCAGGAGAAGTGTATGAACCGCGATTTACATTTCATCCGGTTCGCTACGTACAAATCGAAAATTATCCGGGCAACCTTACGAAAAACGATGTCATCTGTTTCCTTGGTAGAATGGCGTATAACGCCATCGATATGACGGGAGGATTCGAGTGCTCGAATGACCTATTAAATCGGATCCATGCCATTGTTCGCCAAACGGTTAAGAATGCGTTGTATGGCATTCAAATGGATTGCATTAACTCGGAACCTTGGGGATGGCTGGAGTCGGGCGCTACACCGGGAACTCTGTATACCAGGATTTATATGCCGTTGTTCTGGAGAAAGTATCTCAATGATGCCAAATATGCTCAGCATCCCGACGGCGTAATTCCGGATGTGATTCCGGCTTACCCGGTCAAGGGCAGAAAGACCGGCGATCCCGCCTGGGCCGGCAATTACCCCATTGCCGTATGGTACGTGTATCAATATTACGAGGATGAGCGTCTCCTCGAGGAACATTATCCCAGCATGAAACAATGGCTGGAGAATCTGATCGCCAAAGCCGACGGTTTCATTTTGGAATACACTCCAAACAACTACGGCGACCACATGATGCCAGGGCCGGCGCCGGGCAAAGAAGAATGGATGTCCTCGGAAACGCCTTACCCGTTCATCAAAACGGCATACTTTTATAACAATGCCAGGCTGGTGTCCCAGGTTGCGAAAATTCTGGGCTATACCGAGGAAGCAGCGAAATACTCTGAATTGGCCCAGAATATTAACCGGGCGTTTCACGAAACGTGGTTCCATCCGTCCACGAATCAATATGCCACGGGCTCACAAACGTGCAATCTCTTGCCGCTGGTTTTCGGCATGACGTCTACTGCCAAAGAACAAGAGGTGGCGAAAAACATCGTTGATAACATTACCGTCAAGCATGACGGACATCATCACACCGGAATCATCGGGACTACCGCGCTGATGGAGGCCTTAACCAAATATGGTTACGGTGAAGTAATGTATAATATGGTCAATCGTGTGGATTATCCCGGCTGGGGCTACATGGTCGATCAGGGGGCGACGACGGTCTGGGAATCCTGGGGCGCCCATTCGGACAGCGACGATCGGCTGAGCATGTCCATGCATATCAACATCGATCATTTCTTTTATAACGACCTGGCGGGAATTCAAGGACCGGCATACTTTAACCCCGAAGCCATTACGCCGGGATTTAAACAAATTATCATTCAGCCTTTCGTCCCCAAAGGTATGAATTACGCGAAAGCCTGGCATAAAACTGTACGAGGAACCATCTCTTCTGAATGGCATTATCAAAAAAATGAGTTTACCCTTGAAGTAAATATTCCTGTCAACAGTACGGCAAAGATCTTCGTACCTAAAATCGACTCACAGAATGTCACGGTAATCGAGAGCAGAAAAACAGTTTGGAAAAACCATCAATTCATTGAGGGAATTTCTGGAATCACGAACGGTACAGAATCAGAAGATTATACGATGTTTCAAATAGGTTCCGGTTCTTACATATTCAAATCGGTAGTGACCGAAAAAAATTAAGAAATGAACCGCTCTCCAGGCCCCTCCACACGCCTGAACCGCGACAGGGCGAAGGTCGCTACGCGCTCTTTCCCCACGTTCCACGCCATCAGGTACCAGTTCCCGTGGTAGGCGAGCAGGTGGTAGGGGTGCAGTTCGTACTCGGAAACGCGCCCGTCGAAGGTCTGGTACATCGCCCTGATCGCCTCGCGGCGCTCCACGTATCCCGCCAGCTGCGCCCATACCCCGGGATCGATCCGCACCCGATCCTCCGGCAGGACGCCGACGTGTTCGCTTAGCCAGTCGGGCTCGATTGTGATGTCGCCCTCGAGCGACTCGGCGATCTTATCCAGGACCGACCGCATGTCCAGGTGCAGCGGTGTGCCCTCGTAGTGGGCCAGCAGCTTGCGGGCGAGACCGAACCTGAACGCTTCTTTGCAGCTGATCCGTACCGGCGGGAGCGTGTAGGTCTCGTCTGTCAGGTGAAACCCGTGTCGGGCGTCGTCGTAGGCCAGCGGGGCGCGCTCCTCGTCGGGCAGGAAGTCCAAGTCCCGCGCCACGGTTCGGCGCGACACTTCGAACTCCTTCATAAAGTCGCTGCTGTTGCGTAGATAGCCGGTCTGCGCGCCTTCGCGCACCATCTGGACCATGCGCCGGATACGGTAGTACTGCGGCCTGGAACCCGCCTTCATCTTCGCCCAACTTTCTCCAGGGGTATGCCGTTAGATGACACACCCTCTTGTCTATGCTGCGCGGCATGGTGAAGCAAGTCTATCGTCCGCGCCGTCCCAAGCAGTCGCCGCTGTGGCAGTGCCTATCGCGGCATTTCGACGCGTTTCAGGAGCTCTACGAGGAACGCTACCAGCCCCGGTACGGGTTCCTGCGCCACCTGGGCCTGTGGGAGCAGGGCGTGCGCGTCGCGCCGGCAAGAGCCCCACCGCCACACCCGCCGAATGGCTCAACGAGCCCTGCTACGCTTGCTCTCCGAAGCTCGAAGAGCGAAGTGCTACACGTGCCCAGGTAAACGCGATCTACAGCATGAAGACGGATCAACTCACCGTTCTTGACGACTTCTGAGAATCTGCGGTGCCCCGGCTATGGAGTGCGGCGCTGTGCGCCGCTTTGAATCGACGAGCCGAAAACGCTGGATGTTCCGACCAGCGATTGGGCCAAGGACGTGGTCGTACAAGGGGCCTGGGAGGTAATTCTAAAGATTCTACGGAGCGCCAGTTATGGAGTGCGGCGCGATGCACCGCTTTGGATCGACATGCCAAGATCGCTGTACCTTCCGACCCAGAAATAGGGCCAACAACGCAGTTGGGCAAGGGGCTTGGCAGAGGTCACGATTTCCCCGCCGGGTCAATCCAAAGCGGCGCATCGCGCCGCACTCCATACCTTGTGCTCCGCATGCGACGCCGAGCAGAGTGAGCAGTCTATCTTCAATCCCTGGTTCCATTGCGGTTCCTTTCTCCGCTCAGGCCATCGCGCCTTCGCGGAAGATCACGGGGAAAACCGTCGGCTCGCCGTTCCCGCTCCAGCAGGTCGCCGCGTCCATCACGAGCTGGTCGATGCGGTCGCACAGCACCGTCATCTCGTCATCACTCAACACGTGTCCGTGCCGCTGGAAGCCCTGCTCCCCCTAGGTTTGCCAGCTCGCGTTGTCGATCTTGACCGTCATCTTCACAAACCATTTACAAACTGAAACGCATAGAGCTTGGTATTGCGCATCACGAACCGCAACTGGACCGGTTGGCCCTGCAGGGCCGACAAATCAGATTTGCCGTTCCAGGTAACGGTTTTGTCAATATAGTTGTCTTCGATCAAGTCACAGTCCTTGAATGTGAAACCCTCGATGGGCTTACCGTCCTTTAGCAGTTCCACAATCAGGTACCCGGCCACAAAACAGTCATGATTCAGTTCCAGAGCATTGCCTTCGAAAGTCATTGGGACCGTTGTGAACTCTCCTTCAGTATTGTCGGCATCGACCGAGACAAAGCCGTCCAGCCGCATAACCAGACGCGATATGAAGGGGGGATTTTCACGGAAGGCTTTTAACGGCGCAACGCCGTGGCGAACATTATGGTTCTTGTTGCCGGAATAGAGGTACAGATTTGCACCATCGCGTATCATCCCGACCGCCGGTACAGTAACGTACCCACTGTCATAGTTGCCGCGGACACCCCTCGGAATAAAGGGTTGACGGCTGATATATTTGAAATTGATCCCATCACGGCTCGTCATCAGGCGAATTTCCTGGACAGCGTCGTTGTAGGAGATCGGGTCCGTTTGATCAAGGTCATCTAACCCGTACGGCGGATGATACAGGTGGCGCATCAGTCCGGGAAGCATCAGGTACACATCATCGGCCCACGGATATTTCTGAGTGCTGTTGGCGTTGTAATCGGTTCCCGGAGCTTCCTGGGAATCCGCTTGTGCAACGACCTGACTCTTTTCGTAACTCCATTTTTCCCGCAGATCATCCACTTCACAACGCCTGACTTTGCGGAAAGCATAATCCCTGTAGAGAACACCAGACTCGTGGTCAGGCGCGGTACGTCCGGCCTTATTGGTAAGGATCTCTCGGCGGTTACCGTGTTGTACTTCCTGGTATATGGTGTCTTTAACGTAATGGTCTGAATTGTCCCGGAAGTAAATGACATATTTGTTAATCCGCTCATCCCAGAACGCCCTGTTGTCCGTATCACTATTGTTGTATACAGGCTCATCGGTCATCGGGACAAATCGTATACCATCAGCAGATTTCAAAACCCATATACCTCCGTCATGCTGCCCCTTGGGTCCGGCCCAGGCTACGGTTGCCTTGAATTTTTCATCATCCGGAATCCCCGGTTTGGTATCGATAAACACCATGCACGTCTCGTTCCAAAGTATCTTAGGGGGAAAGATAATGTTTGTGTTCTTGGTACCTCCATATTCGATCAAACCAAGATTCGGTTTTTCCCAGTCAATACCGTCCTTTGAAACGGCCAAACACGTACAGCATACGAATTCGTGATCCCAGGGATTGCCAAAAAACTTAACCTCTTT
>Ga0310123_10004723_pt1 | contig 10274 bp, 6 predicted proteins | sample CB6_AW_1057_MG_FD_203505 | JGI IMG/M metagenome (GOLD analysis project Ga0310123, IMG submission 203505) | Marine microbial communities from Western Arctic Ocean, Canada - CB6_AW_1057 | ecosystem: Environmental > Aquatic > Marine > Oceanic | place: Canada: Western Arctic Ocean | collected...
CACGTGGCGCTCGAACTTTGCTCCGAGGGCGCCCGCCGGGTCGGGATCCTGTTCCGATATCAGCAGGGACTCTACTGCGAAGGGGACGCGGGCGTGCTGGTGCTGGACTTCGAGGCGGGGACACTTCATATCGGCACCACGAAATACGATGCCTTTGCGGGCGCGGGATTCTGTCCCCAGGACAGCTCCCGCTTCCCCCTGGAGCGAGGGCGGACTTATCATCTGCGCATCTTTCTCAGGGACGAGCACCTGGAGGCTTACCTCGACGAGCGATGGGTCTTCACGACCCCGATGGAGATGCCTACGGGCGGGGAGTTGGCACTCTACGCGGAGGGCGGACGGGCGCGTTTCGAATCCATCCGCGTGGCAGCCATCGAACCAATCCCGGAATTCTCACCATGCGACGAGGAGGAGAGATGAAGAGACACAATGGCGCGATAGATTTCCTCAAACTAGCACCAAAACAATGGGGGGGGGCATGAACAGCACCCGGGTTGTGTTCTGTTTGTTTCTTTTCGCCAGTTGCGCATTCCTGCCGTTCGCGGCGGCCGAAACCACCTTCGAAGGCCACGAGTGGGTGGATCTGGCCTTCTTCAGTCCGGACAAGGAGGTGACGCATGAACCGGCGCACCCCTGGTATGAAGGCTGGTCGTTTCCCGAGCAGTTCCATCCCAAGTACTCGCAGCTGGGCGGGCACATTCATGTGTTCATCCGGAACCCATGGGACACCCCGCTCAAGGTCAGGGAGATTCATCTCGACGGCCAATTCGTGGAGGACCTGAGAGATGAGAACCTGGCCGTGCCCTGGTGGCGCGTGATGCCGCATCCGATCCCGCCGGGCGGGATCGCGGAGGCGATCATCAAGTTGAAACATCTTCCCGAAAACGAGGAGCATGAGATCCGGTTCGATGCGTTCTCGCCGACCGCCCAGCCCCGCGGCAAGGATCAGGAAATCACGTGCACCGTGAACCGAACGCGTATCCCGCCCATCGAGCTTGGCTATGTCAGCTTCAACCGCGAGATGGACGAAGCCTACATCTACCTGGAGCGGCATGCCGGGAGCAGCGCAAAGGTGACGAGGGTGTTCTGGGACGGGGAAGATGTCACCGACCAGGCCGAGTTCTATTCGCCCGAATTTTTTCATCGCACGGCGCTGATAAAACTCTCCCTGGACGAAGCACTCACCTACGGCGCGTACCACCTGGTGAAAGTCGAGACCGATGCCGGTGCGGCTACCGCCTCCATGGTTCGGGCATGGGATTGTGGTTTTTTTCCGTGCGCGATCTTCAACCTGGAGTGGATGCACAATCTTGACACGCTTCCCCAACTAAACCTCAACCTGTCCTCGACCTACGGCCACTGGATGTCCATCGAGCTGCTGCAGGAGCTGAAGCGGCGCAACTACAAGGCAATCATGGGCTGCGGCGACCGGGGGAGGCTCACGGTGGAAACGGAGATCATCGAGAAGATCAACGAGTTGGATCTGCCGGTCTTCGCCTACTACATGAACGATGAAGCGGACGCGAAGGATTTCTCCTGCGACAAGGACCCGCGGGTGAGGAAGTTTCAGAAACTGCCCGAGCCCGAGCGGCTCGGCGCGCATGCGCTTCTTCTGGAACAGGCGGCAGCCCAGTATCGCGAGGCCGCGCCCGGCACCTTCAACATGTTCAATATCGATTCCACCTACATTCCCGACAACATCAACATGTATGCGAAAATTGCCGATGTAACGAGTCGCAGCACGTATACCCAGTCCCACGGCAGGGATCCGTTCTTCGTGTACAACACGGGCTATCTGCTGAAGCGCGCCTGCGCCCCCCGGATCCCATACCTTTTCCCCGATGCCGCCTGGGTCGAGGAGTGGGGACTCGGCCGGCACGTGGAGCCGGGCGAGGCGAGACTGAAGATGCACTACGCCCTGGCCGCGGGCGCGAAGGGCATCACCTGGTGGGCCTGGAGCCCTACCCCGAAAACGCTTAAACACGGTGTCCAGAAGAGCGAACCCCTCCAGGCGGAGCTGAAACGACTGCATCGGGAGGTGCGGACGCTGCAGCCGCTCCTTTCCATCTCGGAACCGTTGCCCGAGACCTGGGCGGAGAGCGACAACGAGCATCTCTGGACAAAGACGCTGCTCAGCGCCGATCATTCCCTCATCCTGATCCTGGTGAACCGAAACTACGACGTCCACGAGCCCGGAGAAATTTTCCGCACCCCCGAAACGGCGGAGCCGCGTTTTGAATACGAGCCCATGGAAGAGACGGAGGTGACCGTAAACCTGCCGGATTGGTTCCGGGTGGAAGACGTCTTCGCGATGCCCGAGGCGGAAACGATGCGCTTCCGAAGGAACGATGATCGGATCAGCATGCGCATCAAAGAACTCGAGTTCGCCCGGATGCTGGTGCTGACCCGGGACAACGGACTACGGGAACGGCTGACGAAGGCGTGGGAGGAGACAGCGAAACGCCGGCAACGGATCGCCCAGTCAAAAGAAACGAAGTAACAACCGTTGTTCACGGGAAAACTCTGCCATGTCTCCCATCATCCGGGTCCTCCCCAAACGGGTGCGACTGCTCATGCAGGATCCTCCCACGGGGGAGAAGAGAGAGAACGACTATAGCATCGAGGTGTACCGGGCCAATTAAAGTTCGAAATCTTTGCCTCGACCCTTATCTTCGATATAGATCGAGACGAAAATAAAACCGGAGCAATGCTTCCAGGTGCTTCAATCGACATGATTAGGATTCCAATGAGCAGTATCCGGGCGGTGTTCTGCCTGGTCCTTGCCTTCCCGGCTTTTGCCGATCCCGCGGACGAATGGGTCGACCTGGCCTTCTTCAGCCCGGACAAGGTGATTGCAGACGACCCGGCGATGACCGGGCACCGGAGCCGGAGTTTCAAGGAGCAATTCTACCCGGATCACTGGCAGCCCGGCGGCTACTACCACATCTATGTTCGGAATCCCTGGGATACTCCCGCCGGGATTCGAGAAATCTCGATTGACGGCCGTTCTGTCGAGGACCTGAGGGAGGATCTCGCTGTGCCCTGGTGGCGCGTTCTGCCGGAGTCGATCCCGCCGGGCGCGATGGCGGAGGTAATCATCCGGATGAAGCGTCTCCCCGAGAGCGAGGAGAGCGAGATCCGGTTGGAAGCGTTCTCGGCACTGGGCAAGCCCCGCGGCAGGGAAGAGGAGTTCACATGCAGGGTGAGCACAAAGCGCACACCCCCCATTGAGCTCGGCTACGTCAGTTTCAACCGCAAGATGGACCAGGTATACATCTACGTCGCGAGGAATGCCGGAAGCGCGGCGAGCGTATCGAGGGTATTCTTGGACGGAGAGGATGTCACCGGCAGGGCAACCTTCTCTTCGCCGGATTTCCATCGCGGGACGGCTCTCGTGAAACTCAGTCTGGATAAGGCCTTGCGGTACGGCAGCTACCACCTCGTAAAGGTCGAGACCGATGACGGCACGGGAACGGCCTCCATGGTACGCGCCTGGGATTGCGACACGTTCCCGTGCGCGATCTTCAGTCTCGAGTGGTTCGAAAGCCTTCCCTTGCTCCCTCAGGTCAACCTCAACGTCGCGTCGACGTTCGGCCATTGGATGTCCGTCGAGCTTCTGCAGGAACTGAAGAGACTCGACTACAAGGCGATCATGGGCTGCGGCGACAGGGGGAGGCTTCCGGTGCAGACGGAGATTATAGAACAGGTGGAGGCGCTGGACCTGCCGGTATTCGCCTACATTGTCTACGATGAACCGGATGCCAAGGACCGCGCCTGGGACAAGGGCAAGCGGATTGAAAAGTTTCTGGATGTGCCGAAGCCGGAGCGTCTGGGCGCTCTTGCGCTCACGATGGAACAGATGACCGCTCAGTATCGCACGACGGGCCCCAGCAGCCTGACCTTTATCAATCTCGACTCCGCCTACCTGACCGACAGCATCAACACCTACGCGAAGATTCCCGACATCCTGAGTCGCAGTACCTATACGCACTCGCACGGCAGGGACCCGTACTACACCTACGCCACGGGCTACCTGGTGAAGCGCGCCTGCGCCCCCCGGATCCCGTACCTCCTGCCCGACGTCGCCTGGATAGAGGAGTGGGGGCTCGGCCGCCCGGTGGAACCGGGCGAGGCACGCCTGAAGCTGCATTACGCCCTTGCCGCGGGCGCAAAGGGCGTCACCTGGTGGACCTGGGCTCCAACCCGTCCCGAAAAGCACGGCGCCCGCGAGAGCGAGCCGCTCATTGCGGAATTGAAAGGGTTGCACCAGGAGGTGCAAACCCTCCAGCCACTTCTGTCGATTTCCGAACCGCTACCGGAAACCTGGGGGGAAACCGACCAGGAGCATCTTTGGACGAAGACGCTTCTTTGTGCCGATCATTCCCTCATCCTGGTCCTGGTGAACAAGAACTACGACTCGCACCCGACCGGCCAGGCGGAATGGAATCCCAAGACGCCGATAGGCAGCTTTGAATACGAAGCCATGGAACAGGCAAACGTGACCGTCCACGTGCCGGATTGGTTCCGGGTGGAAGATGTGTTCCGCATGCCCTTGTGTGAAACGATGCCCTTCGAGCGGAGAAGTGGAGCGGTACATCTGGACATCAAGAATCTGGAGCTTGCCCGCATGATTGTGCTCACCGGGGACGAGAAGCTGAGAACCCGGCTGCAGAAAACATGGGAAAGAAAATCCAGACACTGGGAGAAGGGCGCGCGAGCAAGGGCATTGGAGAGGAAATGAATCCTTCGGAAGATTATTTCGTAACAGGAACCGCGCAATCCGTACCCGTCACCCGTGCTTGCAAACGAAGAGATACAGGGATACACATCAGCCATGATACCAAGGGTTCGACTCCTACTGCTGATCGCAGGATTTGGCATCGCCTGCAGCAACGCAACCCAGGCCAAGACCAACCATGGCCTCGAACTCGACTCTGGCTATCTCATCCCGGACCTGATTCCCGCGGAACTTGTTTCTGACAAACTCCCGGGCGAGCTTGCACCAGGAGTGATCCCCTTCAAGCTGGAGGGCTCGCGGGGGGCGGAACGCCATGCCGGCGGGACGGCGCACCTCTTCGTTTACAACCCCGGCAAGGATCCCGTGGCGATCGAAAAGATCCGTGTGGACGGCGTTTCCGTCCAGGAATTGCACAAGCAACGCATGGCCGCCTGGTGGCGGGTTCGGCCTGACCTGGTGCCCGCGGGCGGTCTTTCCGAGGTGGTCGTGCGCCTGCAGAAGGTCACCACGCCCGATGTGACCGTTGAACTCGTAACCGGCAAGGGAGGCGAACCCCTGCGGGTCGTCCTGCCTGCGGCTCGCCCAAGGCTGCGGATTGCCTCCGCCGCCTTCGAACAGGACCTGAAGAAGATTTACCTGCTCATCGAGACACGGCCCGGTTACGTCGGCGAATACGAACCCGTGCGGGGAATCACGCGCGTCTACCTGGACGGCGTCGACGTGACGCACCACTGTGACATGAGAGGGTTTTTCAAGGGCGTCGCACCGGTCGTCATCAACCTGCCCGACCCCCTGGCCGAGGGGAGCTTTCACATCCTGAAGGCGACCAACACCAAGGGAGACGAAGCCGCCTGCGAGGTCCGCGCGTGGAAATCGTTCTTCGAGATCGGGATTTTCGGGTGTGACAACTGGCCCGAGCTCCAGCGGCTGAATTTCAACACCTTCCAATGCTTCGGAAAGTACTCCAAGGAGGCGCTGGACAAGGCGGATGCGCATGGCATGAAGGTGTGGGCCCCCTATTTCCCAGGCCGAAAATTCTACTTCTATGACAACCTCGATCTCGAGCCGGTGCGCAAGTCGATCGAGGAAGTGAAGGGTCACCCGGCCCTCTTCGCGTACATGCTCGAGGACGAGCCGGATTGTTTCGATTGGCAGTTCGCACGGCGCTACGACCACTGGTTCATCCTGGACCTGGAGGAAGAGACCATGGTGGAGAAACTGACCCTCCACGAGTTTTCTCACCACATGCAGGAGTGCGTGATCGAGACCTGGAAGGAGAACGCGTGGCACGAGGTCGCCCGGATGGGCGCGGACCAGCTGGCGGCCTTCAAGTCTCAGGGCGGCCACCGCTCGATTGAGATCCCTGTCGGCGCGACGGCAACCCGCCGGATCCGGATATTGATCCCTCGTTCTCTTGACGACGGCCCCGGCCTGAGAGAGATCGAGATCAACGACGGTTTGCGTGGACCCGCATTCGTGAGCTGCAGCGGCCGCGGGGGCCTGGGGCCCGGTGAAGCGACGGGAGAGGCTGACGGGGTCCGCCTTTCCGTTTCCTGGGATCGCCAGGCGTACGACCGCGGACCGCGCTGGGGTGAGTTCCGGCTGCATAACAATGCCGGGGCGCGCGAGGCCCTCTACCGCGACCAGTGCGAAGCCCGCTCGGCGGATTGGCAGAGCATCCGGGTGGCCTTGTCCGGCCTGGAACCGAATCGCCCCTGCAAGTTGCGCTGGTACCACTACAACGCCGATGTCTGGCCCAAGGGATGGGCCCGCGTCGCTGCGTACCATGATCGGGCAGGCGACGGTTGGGACAAGGCTGATCCTTTGCTCTTCGAGACGGGAAGCATCGATTGCCTGCAGGATCCGATCAAGGTGGGTCACACGGACTTCTCGGTCACAGCGAACGCAGCAGGCGAGATCCACCTTTCGACCGGACCTCACAGCAAGGGGGATGCCTACCAGGTCCTGAACGGGTTCGAGATTTTGAACGAAGGCAATCCGATCCGTTTCGACCTGGACGTCGAATCGGGCCCGACCCAGGAAGGCGAGATCACTCCACTGGAGGCAACCGCGTCGGCCTCCTCCCGGCAGGGGACCTGGTTCGGCACACCCGGGGACGAAGCGGACAAGGCCATCGACGGGAAGCTGGAAACCCACTGGAGGGCGGGCGCCAGCAATCCCGAGTGGGTGGGAGCCACGGCCATGGAACAGGTCGAGCGGATTCGATACCAGGCGGAACTCGATCCCAAGACGCCTTCCCTGGTGTTGACAGACAACACCTACACCCCGAACAACTGGTTTACCTACGGCCCGCTGGCGGATATTTTCGACACGGATCCCTACCTGTTCCCTACACTCGGCGAAGAAAGCGACTATAAGAGCGTTTACCGAAGAACCCTGATTGCATCCAGGGCCAGCCGCCCCTTCGCCTGCTTCGCCACCCTGTGGATGGGCTGGGGCACTTCAAACTGCCGCTGCTTTACCGCCGCAGAACAGCGCATCATGGCCTACCACGCGCTCGGGGCCGGCGCCCGGGGGATCAACTACTTCATCTACGACGGGCATCCGGCCGGGGTGATGGCCGGCGTCCGGTTCTTCCCGGAGGGACCGGAAAGGGAGGAGGCGCAGAAGGCCGCCGACGCCCTCTGGAATGGACTCGGCCCGCTCAACCGCCAACTCGGGCACGCAGGGTCCTGGCTCGTGTGCGGATACCCGGTCGCGGCCGTTGAGGGGGCATCGGAGGGCCTCTGGGCGAGAACCATTCTCTCCGCCCGGGACGCGCTGGTGGTCGTGGTGGTAAACGAGCAGTACACGGCCACGGGAGAGGCATTCGAGCAGGAGCCGATCCCCTCCGGCCACGTGAAGGTCTCCCTGCCATCATGGATTAGGGGCAAGAAGGTCAGCGAAATCACTCCGGATGGCCTGAAGAAACTGAAGTTCAGGAACCAGGCGCAAACGGTCACGATCCCGCTGACCGATGTCCGGGAAGGCAAGCTGTTGCTCCTTCGATGAAAGATCGGGGAGGCAGGTCCGTGTCCCAACTCTCGCTTCGCCCGGATGTTGAACGTCTGACGCCCGAACAGCGAGAGCAATTCGTCGAAGCGGGCTACCTCTCAACCATGCCACTGCTTGACGCCGCTGGCGTCATGCATCTGCAGCGGTGGTTTCAAGAATTGTGCGCCCTGCTTCCCGACGGCGTGGATATCAGTCGCATCAATCAATGGCACAAGGCCAACCGATGAGTCTACGATCTGTGCCATACCCCGGCGATCCTGGATTACGTGGAAGACCTTCTCGGACCTGATTTTTTCCACTGGGGTGCTAGTTTCTTTTGCAAGTACCCCGGGGATCATACCGAGGTCCCATGGCACCAGGACGCCCAGTACTGGCCGCTGTCGCCGCACAAGGCTGTCACCGCCTGGCTTGCGATCTTCGACACCGACGAGACGAACGGCGCCATGCGGGTTGTGCGCGGCAGTCATCGCGTGGGCGAGGTGGCACATGTCGCGGTCACCGGCGAGCAGTACATGTTGGGCCAGGAAATTGTCGAGTCTTCCATCGATCCCGGCCAGGTTGTCAGCTTGAATCTCCGGGCCGGCCGGATCTCACTTCACGATGACGCCATCATCCACGGTTCACCGGCCAACACGACAACCGACCGCATGCGCGCCGGGCTGACCATGCGGTACTCGGCGGCCGAAGTGCGGTGTGATTTGTCGGTGTGGCCGCATTTCGAGAGCTATCCCGCCCGCGGCAAGGACGCCTACCGGCTGAATCCCGTCGGCAAGGTGCCTGCGAAAGACGGGTTCCCCGTGCGGGCGGACCAGGTGTCCGCGGATTTCGCATGAGACGTTAGCGAAATGAGGCGGCTCTACGTGCCAGTACTCTTCCTGTCCGCGGTGATGCGTGCTGCCTGCATGGAGGCCGACGCCGCACAATTCAGGTGCGGCGCCTCCGAGACGGTCATCACCCGGGTGAAAGACCGGGAGGAGGTCTACCAGGATCTGTATGCCCGCGCGCTGGTGATCGCCCACGAGACACAACGCATGGCCATCGTGACGCTGGACCTGGGAACCATCCAACACGATTTCGCCGAGTCAGTGATCGAGACGGTCCGTGAAGCCTCCGGCATCCCCGAGAGAAACACGATCCTCTGCCCAAGCCAGACGCACAACGCGCCCGGTGTCGACGGGCGGCACTTGTCCGCTGAATCCAGGAAGTGGCTGTCCGGGGCCATTGTCGACCTGGTAACGACCGCCGCCGCCGATCTCCAGCCCGCCACGTTGCGCGTTGGCAGAGCGCCCGCGCAGATCGGCTACAACCGCCGCTTGATGACGAAAAGCGGGGGCCTCGGGCCCGGGACAGCGGAGGGATCGGTCAACGGGATCACCCTTGCCGTATCCTGGAGCCGCCAGGCATACGACCGTGGACGTCGTTCTCCTCTCGAAGCGGCTCCCCTGCAGGACTTGTATCGAGACCAGTGCGAAGCCCGCCCCTCCGATGGTGACGCGATCCGGGTTAAGCTGAGCGGTCTGAAGCCGAAGAAAACCTATGAACTGCGCTGGTATCACTACAACGCCGACCTCTGGCCCGAGGACTGGTCTCGTGTTGCCTGTTACGAGGACGCAGACGCCAACGGTTGGGACCGGGACGATGCCCTCCTGTTCGAGACGGGGAACATCGATCATCGCCAGGACCCTCTCGTGGTCGGCTTCACGGACTTCTCCGTGGCTGCAGACGCCGCGGGCGAGATCCACCTGACAACCGGTCCCCATGGCGGGGGAGATTCCTATCAGGTACTGAACGGGTTTGAAGCGCTGGGGAAGGACTCCCCGGCCCGGTTCGACCTGGACGTCGAGTCGGGTCCGACACAAGACGGTTACGCGAGCTGCCATGGGACCCAGGTCGCGATGGGGGTAAACCCGGAAGGTCCAATCGTGCCGTGGGTCGACGTGCTGTGTGCCAAGGGAACGGATGGCAAAAAGATCGCGGTGCTGTTCTCGCACGCCGCACATCCCGTGATTGTCCACTGGTCCAGCGAGGCCATCGGACCCGACTTCCCGGGTTACGCCGTCAAGCACCTGGAGAAGCTGACCGCCGCCGGGGATGAGGCAAACTGCGTGTTCATGTTTGTGCAGGGCGGTTGCGGTAACGTCAATGGCTATCCCCTGCGCGGCGGCCTGGCCGCCTGCGATGCCGCGGGCCTCTCGCTCGCCGTCGCCGTCACCCGGGCACTCGAAGACGACAACGCCGTCATCCCCGGACTCCTGAGGTCACGCGATATGACCCTGTCCCTGCCGCGTCGGGATCCGCCCTCACCCGCTGCGTGCCGAAAGGTGTTGGATCAGGATCCGGACAACCGCCGCTACCAGGCCCTGTTGAAGATCGCCGAAAGCGGCGAGCCGCAGATGCTCGAGATCTCAATGCGCGCTCTCGCGATCGGCGAGGATCTCTGTATCCTGACCACGACCGGCGAAATGTTTGCCGAGTACCAGCTGTTCGTTGACGAGGTTTCGACCTTCAAGCATACGCTTTT
>Ga0310123_10004726_pt1 | contig 10272 bp, 8 predicted proteins | sample CB6_AW_1057_MG_FD_203505 | JGI IMG/M metagenome (GOLD analysis project Ga0310123, IMG submission 203505) | Marine microbial communities from Western Arctic Ocean, Canada - CB6_AW_1057 | ecosystem: Environmental > Aquatic > Marine > Oceanic | place: Canada: Western Arctic Ocean | collected...
CGTGCCCCTTGGCCGTTTGGGTGTGGCGGAGGACTGCGCGGGCGCGGTGCTGTTCCTCTGCAGCGCCGCAGCGGAGTACATCACCGGCGAGATCATTGAGGTCAATGGCGGACTGAGAATGGACTAGCGTCAATTCGTGGGAGTCCTGTGGAAGCATGAAGGCACTGGTCGCTTCGCTACTCTCGAGCGACTCATTTTTGTATCGCAAAGATCTAAATTCAGGGCGCTAGGCGATCAGGAGATCAATGATGACCACAGCGACGACTCGTCGACACCTGCTCAAGCGACTCACGCTGGGAAGCGGAAGCGTTGTGCTGTCACCCCTGATCAATCAGCTGGCCGCTCAGGCTGCCAGGACAAAAGATTTCCCGCAGCGTTTTGTCTTTGTGGTGAAGTCGAGCGGCCTGCCTCCCGGTCATATTGTGCCGACGAGTTTCGCGGACGATTATGTTGTTCATCAGAAGAGTGTTGCCGCAGGAACTGGAATAGATTACAGCAGCGGCGTGCAGCTGAAGGACGGCGACAAACTCGTCAATCGCCCGCTAAAGGACGCGGTTCTGAATGATTCGATGAGGTCCCTGGACCCGTTTAAGGACCGGCTAACCATTCTCCAGGGTCTTAGCGGCAACATGGTAAGAGGGGGCCATACATCAGGTTATGGAGCCATGAATTGCCTGAGGAACCTGATGGCCGAAACCATCGATCACAAAATGTCGAGGTTGTACCCGTCGGTCTTTCCCCACCTGGTCTTGTCAACGGTCACGGCCACGCTGTATTCGCGTCTCGCGGATTCGGTATGCTACCCCGGCATCTCCGCGGCGAGCAAAACCAAGGCCTTGCCTTTTCACGGTAGTCCCGTTCAGGCCTATCAGTCGTTGTTCGGTTCGGTCGCAACGGGTAAAGACCGCGAGAAGTTTGAGTCCCGGGGAAACCTGTTCGATTATCTCGCGGAAGATGTCAAGGCCATGCGCCGCAATCTGGTTGGGAGCGAGAAAGAAAAACTCGACCATCACCTGGAAGCCATTGAGGCGTTGCAGGCACAGCGCCAAGGCATTCTTTCAATGTCCGGCCAAGTCAAGAAAGGCAAACCTGAATTCACCGACAAATTCACCACCATGAATACAGAAGATCGGCTGGAGGCCCACTGCGAAGTTGCCGCCGGCGCGCTGATTTCCGGGCTGACGAACGTGGTGACCATTCGGGCCGACGGCATCGGCTCGTTTTACACTAAATTAGGTTTCGACAACGGGCATGTTCATGCAATCGGTCATGGCAAAGCGCCGGAAGGCGCCGATTCAGCGGATCGTGCTCGTGGGTTGATTCGCGGGTTCCAGCTCGACCAGGTAGCGAAAATCGCAGCCCGACTGGCCAAGATTCCCGAAGGCGACGGCAGCATGCTGGACAACACGACCATCATCTATTTCTCCGATGCGGGCGACAAGCATCATGCGTCCAACCGGCAGTGGCCTTACATCGTCATCGGCGACATGGGAGGAAAGCTCAAATCCGCCGGTCAATACATCCAATACCCTCACAAAGGTCACCGTGGTCATCATACCATCGCCAGTTGGTGGTTGACGCTGCTGCATGCCACAGGAAACCTGCAGGACGGATTCGGGATGAAGGACAACAAAGTTGATGCAGCATGTCAGCGGGGCCCGTTACAGGAGCTCCTCAGTTGAGCCGCTTCAGACCAGGGTGGCACTCACTGAGTCAGGGTTCACATTAAGACAGGGCCATCAAACACAAACGCCAAAGGAGAATTGAGATGCAGGAAACGAAGCACGAAGCCGCTTGAGGGATTGCGTATGCGGCGGCGATCGGCGGCGCTCTCTTCTGCCTCGCAGGAGTATTGATCGGTATGGTGTTGATGGACTCGGGTCATCTCCAGGGATCGCTTGGATTTGCTATGGGGCTGAGTACAACCCTTCCGACCCTGGCCGGAGGACTCTTGTTGATTTTGGCGGGACGAATTTTGCGAGCGGTGACCGCCGATTCAAAGGCTCAAGCCGAGCCACCCCGGGAGAAGGACTGAGCCCACCTGCTTGCTTATCGCCGGGGGCAAGGAGAGGGTGGTTGAGAAGGGAAAAGCAGGACAGTTTTTGGCAGCATGAAGGCTTTGTTGATATCACTGCTTACTTCAGACGCGGTTCTTTACAGGACGAAATAATGGGGCGAAGTACTACCCTGATCGTAACTCTCTGCACAAGCATCCTGCTTTTAGCTGCTTGCTGTTCGTCAGCGGCAGAGCACGGGATGAATGAGAAGGTTCTGTCTCAGATTCCCCAAAACCTTAAGGCTATCATCGACCGAGGGCAGAGCTCCGGCGTGGTCACCTTGGTGGCTCGAAATGGGGAGATCGCCTCCATCGATGCGGTGGGTTGGCGCCTCATGAACAAAGAACCGCTGGAGACCACGGATGTTTTCTGGGCCGCCTCGATCACCAAGCCCTTCGTCGCGGTCGCCGTAATGATGATGGTCGATAAAGGGCATCTGCAGCTCGACGATTTGGTGGAGAAGCACATTCCGGAATTCAAGGGGCAGAAAGTTACGATCTGGAAAAAGACGAAGAAGAAAATGATCCCCAAAGGGCTTCGGCTCCCTGGAAAACCACTGACCATCCGTAATCTCCTTAATCATTTGGACGCTCTCCCGAAGACCGCCGCCACAAAATCGGCAAAAAGCATCAAGGGGCGTGCTCTTGTTTCAGCCAGGAATGCCCTGATGTGGGAGCCCGGCTCAAAATGGAAGTACGGGGGCGAGGGTCTTCACGTCGCCGCCTATATCGTGGAAAAGTATTCCGGCATGCCATACGCCGAATTTCTGAAGACCCGAATCCTCGATCCTCTCGGCATGAAAAACACCTATTTCACCATCAAGAACGTCCCCAAGAGCAAGGCCGTCCCGCTTCATCGCAAGCTCAAGAATGGCAAATGGGAATACGCCTCTAGGGGAGACTTTGGCAACGGCCATTATTTTGCGGTGGATGGCGGCTTCTTCTCCACCGTCGAGGACTTGTTCCCCTGGTACCAGATGCTTCTCAACGACGGGGAACTCGACGGTGTACGCTACCTCTCTGAGAAATCTGTTCGTGAGCTGACGCGTAAGCAAACCGGCGACGTGAAGCCCGCCGGGCACGGCCCTGGAAACTTTCAGGCTCTTGCCTTTCAAGAGGCCGTTGAACCGCAGGGCGGTACTGCCGCCCTGAGCAGGGGAAGCTTCGGAAAAGGCGGATCCGGGGGATCGATTACCTGGGTCGACCCCAGCACAAAAACCATCTATATCATGCTGCAGAACATAAGTGGCGGGGACAAGGCGCTCACCGGTTCCACGTTCCTTAGTACGGCCGCTAAGGCGATACCTTCGAAGTAAACCTGCAAGAGGCCTGCAAGGCGCGGCGGCAAGGAGAGCGCCCCCCTGGTTGCTTATCGCCGGGGGCTCCGCTTAGAGTGGCTCGAGAAGCTGGAGAGGAATCCGGGCGGAGAAGCGGTTGAGTTTGTTCCTGTGAGATATAGAGGGTCCTTTAAACCCGGGCACCACACCTCGATTCATTACAGGGAGGATTTTTCAATGTTTCCAGCCCGCCTCTTGATGATCCCTGCCGTGGTCGGCCTTTGCGCGGCCTGCCTCCTCTGCCCGGCGGACGATAAGAAAATTGTTTGTAAAGACGATTTCAATCGCGCCGATGCGGACACCGTGGAACAGGGGTGGGCATCGAGGGGAGAGGCCGTACTGAAAGACAAGGCCGTTCTCTTCAAGCTGGAGGAGGGCGAATTCCGCCCGCGTATCAGGCATGCCTTCCCGGTACAGGAGAGAGGTAAGTTCACGGTGTCTTTCCGTATGGACTGGCTGCGTAAGGCGGAGGCAGGTCAATTTGCATTGATTAGAAGGGGGCGGAGTCCGGCCTGCCGATAAGGGCCGAGCCGCCGAGCGCATGGTCTGAGTGAAAGCACGACTCAGTATTTCAATAGGCGACGGAAACGGAAATGAGATTACTGCTTCAATGTAGATGGAGCGCTGCCCTGTTGCTGCTGTGTGCTTCGAACATCCAAGCGGCAGACGCGCCTCACTGGATTTGGAGAGATGATCGGCGCGATGGCGAAAACTACGTCACCCTGCAGACCACGCTACCAGCAGCCGAGGACGCCCAGAAGGTTACGCTCTGGCTGGCCAATGCCTACTGCGATTGTGAGATTTTTCTCAACGGTCAATCGGTGAGCAGGATCCGCCCTTTTCATCCACCATCGAGTCGGGTCCTCCAACTGCGGCCAGGCGAGAACAAGCTTGGCTTTGTCTGTCGGGGGGTCGAGGGGCCTTCGGCCCTGGCTGCGCGTCTGCGGGTGAACGAGACCTCGGTCGTTTCGGGCACGTCCTGGCAAGTCGCCAAAGTCACCAGGCCGATTCGGCAATGGGAGGATCTCGCCGACGCCGCTTGGGCGCGGGCAACCTCCTGGGGTGTCCTGGCGGAGCGGACCTGGAGAAGCGAGGGCGTGACCACGCACGTCGCCGATGACTACACCCAGTGGAAGCGGGCACTGGAGCAAACCGGCTCGACCGCAGCCGATCAACTCTGGACTCAGCCCGGGTTTCAAGTGGACCGGCTCTATTCGGCCGGCGAAGGCGAAGGATCGTGGATCTCCCTGGCAGAGGATCCGCAGGGACGCTGGGTGATCGGGCACGAAGACGAGGGGTTGGTGCGGATCACGCTGCAGAAAAATGGCGAGCCGCAGTTGGAGTCGGTCAAAGTGCCAGTCCGCGAATGCCGCGGTCTGGTGTTTGCCCATGACAGTCTTTATGCCATGGCCAACAAGGATCTCGCTTTATTTCGACTTCGAGATACCAACCGCGATGACCAGTTCGACATGATCGAATCGCTGAAAAAGTTTCCCGGCGGCACAGGGCATGGTCGCAACCAGTTGACCTTAGGCCCCGATGGAAAGTTGTATGCCATTTTTGGCGATTCGGTCGATCAACCCGCCGACGCGAAGTATCTTCCGCCGGTTGTCCCGAATCCTGATCAAGTCCAGAAAACGCATAACGGTTTTGTCGCCCGTACCGACGCCCAAGGAGAGAAGTGGGAGGTTCTGGTGCGAGGCTTGCGGAACCCTTACGGGCTCGATTTCAATGCCGCTGGCGACCTCTTTACCTATGACGCGGATGCCGAATATGACATGGGCAGTTCGTGGTATCGCCCCACGCGAGTGCTGCACCTGCTCCCCGGCGGAGACTACGGATGGCGGCGGGTGACCAAGCAATGGCCACCCTACAATCCAGATACGGCCTCGATTCCTCAGCCCACGCTCGATATTGGTCGCGGCTCGCCCACGGCGGTCGAGTTTGCTGCGGGAAATCATTTCCCAGCGGGATATCGTGACGCCCTGTTCGTACTCGACTGGTCATACGGACGTATTCTCGCCGTCCACTGGCAGCCCTGCGGATCGAGTTATGTGGGAGCAACCGAAGTGTTTCTGCGAGGCTCTCCCTTGAATGTGACCGACGTCGAGTTCGGCCGCGACGGGGCCATGTACTTCGTCACGGGTGGCCGCAAGACCCAGAGTGGACTTTATCGTGTGCGATACGTCGGCGAGACAAACTCCGGAGCTCACCGCAGCCCTCAACAAGTCGAGGTCGCCAGGCACGCCGAGTCTGCCAGAGCGCTTCGCCGTCAACTGGAATCGTTGCGGGGGAATGCATCGACGAACACTCTGGCAAAGGCCTGGAAGCATCTCGGCGCCAGCGATCCCTGGATCCGCCACGCTGCGCGAACCGTTATCGAAACACTTCCGGTCAAGATGTGGCGGACGAGGGCCCTGGAGGAAACAAACATCGATCGCTTTCTCGCTGCCGCCCTCGCGCTTCAACGATTTGGCAGCGATAGAGACCGGGAACGATTAAGGCGGCGGCTTGCCGCGATTGAGGCTCATCGGCTTCTTCCCTGGCAGCAATTCGAGTGGGCCGATCTGGGGCTCCGTCAGCTGGCGGGAAGTGACGGGGACGATTCCAGCTGGGGCCCTCTGTTCCATGAACTACGGAAAGTCTTTCCGTCGGATCATTTTCTGCTAGACCAGCAAACAAGCAGGTTGCTGGCGCAACGCGACAACGGCTGGCTGGTTCCTCGGGCGGTTCAACTTCTTGAAAGGAGCCGGGGCACGGGCAACCAGCGTCAGCAGATGCACTGGCTGTTTATCCTGTCGACACAGAGCCAGGGCTGGACCCCCGAACTGCGCGAGCGTTACTTTGCCGGGCTGCTCGATATCGACTCGTTCGAAGCGGGAGAAGGGATGCCGACTTTTCGCCGTCTGATCCGGGAAGCCGCGATGGCCAACCTGCCTGAGGAACTCCGCGATTCATGGCAGCAACGCTTTAGCAAGCAAGCTGCCCGGTTGCTGCCCGATTTGCCACCTGCCCGCTCGGCCATCGTAAAACAATGGTCGATGAAAGACTTTCCGGACCTGGTGCAGAAATTGGCAAAGAATCGTAACCCGCAACGCGGCGCGAAAATGTTTGCCACGGCCCGCTGTGTGGTTTGTCATCGCAAGGGCGCGGAGGGGGGCCTGCGGGGGCCCGATCTCACCAACGTGGTGGGCCGCTTCTCGGCTCGAGATCTGCTGATGTCGATTCTCAAACCCTCGGCAGTCGTTTCGAAAAAATATGCCAGCACCGTGTTCGAGTTGTCTGACGGGCGAGTGCTCAGTGGTCACGCAATGGTGACCGACTTCCGCTCGCCGGACATCGAACTGATTCCCGATCCACTCGCCCCGCACAAGACCGTTTCTTTCTCCAAGCAGATGATCGTTGAGCGTCGAATCTCCCCAATCTCTCCCATGCCCGCGGGCCTGATCGACGGGCTCGAGAAACAGGAGATTCTCAACCTGCTCGCTTATTTGCTCGTCAAGTAAGACCCGCTCCTTCATGTGCGGGGCTCAAATCACTCGTTTGGCGGATTTGTCGGCGGGGCATCGAATATGGTGAAGAGCAGGTCTTGCTTGTTCAGCTCGAAGAGGCAGGCGATTTTGCCGCCAGGCAGCACCGCGATGTCGCTGTAACCGTAGGGGCCCTGGTAGATGTCTATTTTGTAGGGCCAGGTTTTTCCGTCGTCGTAGCTGGCGAATAGAGTTCCCCTCACGCGGCCGGTGGACAGGCCGGGGCCGGCATAGAGGATGACGCCCGGCTTGCCGTCTTGCGGCGGAGTGAGCCGCGCCGTTCCGCCTTGGCAACTCGGGCAGGGCAACTCAGGGATGAACCGCGAAGTACCGTCCTTGTATTTCGCGCCGCCGTTAGTGAGGACGGCCATGCCGCGATTTGGTCTCCGGCTGTCTCCGCCGCCGGGGGAACGGGTGTTGAGCATGATGTCGCCGTCGGCAAGCTCCACGCAAACCGCTTCGTTGTAGAGGCCGCCAGGCGAGTTCGCGCCGACCGTCCACGTGTCGCCGTGGTCGTCGCTGTAGACGACGTACCCCGTCCCGTGTCCGTAGCACGGCGCGATGAGCCGCCCTTTGTGCTTGCCGCGGGCGAGCTGAATGCCGTGGCCGGGACCGCTGAGCATCCAGTTGAATCCGTTCGGGAGCCACTGACCCATTGGGATCATCCGCGCGTCGGACCACGTTTTGCCGTCGTCGTCGCTATGCACCATGAAGATTTGTTGGTTCCCCGAATGCACATGGCCGGCCGGGCAACTGTGGCCGATCAGAAAGATGCGGTCCGTGTCGCGGTCTACGATCGGTACGGGGTTGCCGATTTTGCTGTTGGGAAACTTGCCACCCGTCGTGTCGATCTCCGAACTCCACGTTTTGCCATGGTCTTCGCTCCGCCGAACGACGAGCCGGATGTGTCCCCAATCAAAACCGCTGGCCCGAGCTTCAACAAAGGCCAACAGCGTGCCCTTGTTCGTTACGACCAGGGCGGGAATCCGGTAAACGGCCGATTTGTCCGGTGCGTAGTCGCGGCCTTTGATCCTTGTGGCGACGAACTTGTCAACGGAACTCCGCGCGACGGTCTCTTGCGGCTTGCCCGTGCCGTCGAACAGTGTCTTCACGGGAGCAGCCGATCCAAAGTTGGTGATCAGCTTGTGGCTGAACTTCTCGGCAGTGAAACGGATCGAGGCAATCTGGGGATAACTCTCCAGCATACCCAGGTTGAAAATCAAGTTTGCGTTGGGGTCCACCTTCTGCTTGTTAACCACCTTGCCATCGATGAGAAATGAAAGCACGTCGCCCTCGCGCCGGGCCGACATGCTGTGCAGCTTCCCGTCCCCCAGATTGATCGGCGACGGGCCATCGAATTTCTCCAGTGGAAGCGACCCCGGATAATGACTGGTGCTCAGACCGCGACCCCTGTCCAAGAAACCGAACGAACCGCGGTCCGTCAGGCGGAGCCACGGCCCGCGCCCGCCACCGCGGTTTCTGTACTCGCCCGGATTGAGGAAAAACACGACTTCGAATTCGCAATCCCCGAGGGCCGATTTCGCCGCCGGAAAATCCCTGAAGTTCTTGTCCCGCCGCTCGAGCACGAAGCGGCCGTCAACGGTCTCCCCCTTGCGCTGCGTCCAATCTTTCCAGAACGGATTGGCTTCCGCGTCCATGTCGGTTTGTTTGATATTTTTTTCGATCGGCTTGCCGTTGCGAACGAGGTGTATCTCCTCAGCGGCTGCGATATTGGACAATCCAAACGAGGCGATCGCTGTCAGGAATAATGAATCAATGACGGTTCTGTTCATGGCAATCCAATCTCGGTGACCCTTCGGGCCATCTCCGACGGAGAACACCAGCGATTGCAGATTCGTCTACTTTGGGCTCGCTAGCGGTTTTTCCAGCCCACGGCGATAGGCCGCCAGCGTCGCCGCATTGCTGCACTTCTCCTTTTCCAGGAACGCCAAGATCTCGCCAACGGACTTCTTATCCTTGGGGACGGGCTGGCTGGCGATCCTGGCGAACGTCCTGCTCTTTATGGTTGCGGTGTAGAGACCCTCGGTAGGGCAGCCTGGCTTGCCGGCGGCTGACTTTAGCGATGCCACGAAAGTCTTCCATAATCGCATCTGCTCTTGCGGCGTGGTGGCGGCGGCTTGAGCGGCGTCAATCAGCAGGAAGTTGTAGGGGTTCAGGGCGAGGCCGCTTTCCAGAAGTTTCGTGCCGTGCATTCGACGCTGATCCTCCGGTAGCAGGCGAAAAATGGCAAAGGCCACCGTACCGTCGAGGTAGGGCCGAAAACCGCGGTTCACTCCCCAGGCCAGACTTTGGTGGTAAACCATCGGCTTGATGTGGTGAAACGATATCTCGTAGCCGCCTGTTCTGCCGATCCGCTTGAACTCGCGCTCGAAGGGCCACGGTGTAAACGGTCCGGTCTTGTCGTCCCCGCCGGTGGCATACTGACCGCCTTCGCAGCGATAGGTCTTGCTCTTGGGATCGTACTGGAATGCGACCATCGCGCAGTGCCCAGGCTGCGTGGCCTGGGTGGCGGGGATGCCAAGCGTGACGTGGCCGCGGGCGGAGATGGACACCATCGTGCCGCATACGCCTCCGTCCTTCAGCATCATCTGCACGGTGGCGTAGCTGAAGAGGTATGGCTTCAGGCGCCGTGCCGATTGAATCGCATGCTGTTGGGCGATGCCGTGGATGTACTCACCGTACAAGTGAAACTCCCCGTGGTCGCGGAACGCAACCCACCGCTCTTCACGTTCGCGTAGCGGCTGCCGGTCCGCCGCAAGCATCGTCAAGAGCGGCCATGGCGCGGTCAGCGGAAAACGCGGCCACGTGCGCCGGGCCTGGAGTTCCGGCGGAAACGTGTACTCGAAGTTGCGGATCAGATAGGCACATCGCTCAGCCGGCGAGGGGAACGAGTCGCGCTTGGCGGGCAGCAAACCCTACGGATATCGGCCCATCGATATCGAAACCTACTCGACCGCCGACGGCATCGGCAACGCCGTCATCTACGTGGCAAACAAGAACGCTGCTCTCTGGCAGGAGTGGTGAGACGTAAACTTCGCTGAACTGGACGAGAAACTTCAGAACTTGAATGAAGACGGCATGTGCATGATAGACGTTGAGTCCTACACTCGCGACGGACAGCAGCAGCACTCACGCATCTGGCAAAAGCGCGTCCAACGAATTTAGAGCATTTCTGAATTTCGTGTAGCGACCTGTTTTACTGCCCCCTGTATCCCCCATTGGAAAGGGGGGAAAAGTTAGTGGAGCTGCTACACGAAATTCAGAAATGCTCTAACCTAGAATCCCCTGCACCACGTTGCCGTGGACGTCGGTCAAACGGTGATCGCGG
>Ga0310123_10004728_pt1 | contig 10268 bp, 4 predicted proteins | sample CB6_AW_1057_MG_FD_203505 | JGI IMG/M metagenome (GOLD analysis project Ga0310123, IMG submission 203505) | Marine microbial communities from Western Arctic Ocean, Canada - CB6_AW_1057 | ecosystem: Environmental > Aquatic > Marine > Oceanic | place: Canada: Western Arctic Ocean | collected...
GACCGAGGACAAGATCGTCGACGTGGCGATTCACCTGCGTGGCGATCCGCAGAAGCTCGGCGAGGTGGCTCGCCGCGGGACGCCCGCCGTGCTCAAGGGGCCGCCGCTTCCGAAGTTCTCCAACAAGCAGAGTGGGCGACTGCAATTGGCCCGGTGGCTGGTCGATCGGCGACATCCCCTGACGGCACGCGTGCTGGTGAACCGTATCTGGAGGTGGCACTTTGGGCGTGGACTGGTCCGCACGACCGACAACTTCGGGTTGCTCGGGGAGCGACCATCACATCCCAAGCTGCTCGATTGGCTGGCTCTTTGGTTCATGCGGGATGGCTGGTCGATCAAGAGGCTGCACCGCGTGATCGTGCTCTCGGCGACCTACCAGCAATCGACCGTGGCCGATCCGCAGACGCGGAAGCGTGATCCGGAGAACAGCCTGTTGGGTCGGGCGAGGGTACGGCGGTTGGAGGCCGAGGCTGTCCGGGACGCTCTGCTGGCTGCAGCAGGTCAACTCGATGGCACCATGCAGGGATCGTTGCTGAAGCTGAAGAACCGTGCCTATTTCTTCGACCACACCTCGAAGGACCTGACGACCTACGACAGCAGACGGAGGTCGATCTACCTTCCTGTGGTCCGGAACAACGTGTACGACCTGTTCCAACTGCTCGATTTTCCCGACCCGGCCGTGACCACCGGTGATCGCGCGACCACGGTCGTGGCATCCCAGGCCCTGTTGATGCTCAACAGTGATCTGGTCATGCAGGCGGCCTCGGGGCTGGCCGATCGGCTGCAGCTTGAGGCCGACGGTGTGTCGGGGCGGATCACCCGGATGTACGAGATCGCGGTGGGACGCCCTCCGACGGCCAGGGAGCTGCGGGCCGACCGTGCCCTGTTGCTTGAACTGGCCAGGCAGGTCGATAAGAAGACACCGGCAACTGCCGGAGGTCGTGGGGACGAGATTCCACGTTCGGCGTGGACCACGTTGTGCCACGTGGCGCTGGCGTCCAACGAGTTCATTTACCTGCGGTAACCTGGCTTGCCGTGACCGAAGAATTTCTGAAAGCGACCTAATGCAAGGCCTGTCACGTCGATCCCTGTTGCAGCGGACGGCCGTGGGGTTTGGTGCGCTGGCGTTGAGATCGATGCTGGCCGACGAGTCGCCTGCTGCCCATCCGCTGGAGGCCCGATCGTCGCTGGTTCCGGCCCGCGCCAAGCGAATCATCTTCCTGTTGATGTCCGGGGGCCCCTCGCAGGTCGACACGTTTGATCCCAAGCCGTTGCTCGACCGCGACCATGGGAAGCCTCTGCCATTTGCCAAGCCGCGGGTCCAGTTCAACGCGACGAAGAACCTGCTGAGATCTCCGTGGAAATTTCGTCAGCATGGCGAGAGTGGCCTGTGGGTCAGTGAGTTGTTTCCGCGGCTGGCGACTCGAGTCGACGACCTCTGCATGGTGCACTCGTGTTATGGCACCAACCCGGCTCATGGCGGGGCGATGATGAAGCTGCACACCGGCAGTGACCGGTTCATCCGTCCCAGTATCGGTTCGTGGGTCAGCTACGGTTTGGGAACCGAGAACGCCAACCTGCCGGCGTTCGTGACAATCTGCCCCACGCTGGCCTTCGGCGGGGTCAACAACTGGAGTTCCTCGTTCCTGCCGGCGGTTCACAACGGAACGTCCCTGGGCGACGCCAGCGTGCCGTCGGAGCGGGCCAGGGTGAGGTACATCAAGAACTCGAAGCTGCCCCGGGAGATTCAGAGGCTGCAGTTGCAGCGACTCGAGACTCTCAATCAAGGGTTCCTCGAGCGAGCCGGGGCGGACGCTTCGCTGGAGGCGAGGATCAGTTCATTCGAGTTGGCATTCCGGATGCAGACGTCGATACCCGACGTCGAGGACCTCAGTAGAGAGACCCCCGCCACGATGAAACTGTACGGCATGGACGACCCTGTGACGGCGAACTTCGGTCGCATGTGTCTGCTGGCTCGGCGGTTTGCCGAGTCGGGCGTGCGGTTCATCCAGGTCACACACAACGACGACAAGGTTCAGTGGGACCAGCATTCCAACCTGAAACGCGATCACGAAAAGAACGCGAGGGAGGTGGATCAGCCGATTACCGGCTTGTTGACCGACCTGAAGCAGCGGGGCCTGTTGGAAGACACGCTGATCTGGTGGGGCAGCGAGTTTGGCCGCACACCGACGGCCGAGTCAGTCGATGGACGCGATCACAACCCCGAGGGGTTCACGATGTGGTTGGCCGGCGGCGGCGTGAAGGGGGGATTCCGCTATGGATCAACCGACGACTACGGCTACTACGCGGCCGAGAACAAGGTCCACATCCACGACTTCCACGCGACGCTGTTGCACGCGATGGGCCTGGACCACGAGCAGTTGACCTACAGCCACGCCGGCCGCGACTTTCGCCTCACCGATGTCGAAGGCAACGTCGTCACCGATCTGTTTGCCTGAACGGACTCACGAGCCGATCCGCTGCGAGAAAAGTGTCGATGGCCTGTCGTCTGCTCACAATCGTCGTCCTTGCGGTGGCGTTGGCATTCTCGGCAACTGCCGAAGCCGCCTTGATCACGAAAAAGGATGGTCTCTACATCCTGGAAAACTCGCTGTTGCGCGGTGAGGTCAAGGTCACCGAACTGCATCGTCTGACGTGGAAGGCGACCGGGGTGGACTTGATGACACCGGGGTATCACGGTGTCGTGTCACTCAGCGCCCGGGCCAAGCACAAAAAGATCGTCCACTACCTGATCCAGGACAGTTTTGTGGACAACCGGCGATACGAGATTGAGCCCGGAGAGGAACAGGCCACCTTGAAGATCACGTTCGACTGGGGTTGGTCTCCGCTGGGTGGGCGACGTCCTTACTCGGTGGTACAGCGGTTCACCATCTTCAAGGACAAGCCGCTGTTGCGGGTTCGTTACAAGATCACGGCCCGCATCAAGCCGGTGCCGGTGCCAGGGGGGATCAGCCTCTGCGCCGACGGGGTGGTGGCCACGCACCTGGTCGAAGCCTACCGCGGACTGCGGGTGCAGTCGATCAAGGATCGGCGACTGAGCGGGATGGGGGCTGACCCCCGGGACTACTGGTTTGCCTTGTGGCACAAGCCGACCGGGCACTTCGCCGCGGCGATCCGTCCCGGACAGACCAACCCGATGCGGTGCGGCATCACCGGTCGTGGCAAGGAACGCGGAAGCTGGTCGCTGGGCGTTTGGTCGAACGAGCCATTTATCAGCCAGCCCGGAGAGAGCGTGTCGGAAGAGGTCTGGGTTTTTGCCGGGAAGACCGTGGACGGTGATGCAGGTGAGATCAGCGGGCATGCCGAAGCGGCCCGGAGTTTCATGAACCGGCAGGACCCGCTGCCGGGCAAACTCCGCGGTGCGTACATGACTCATCAGCAACTTGTCGACAAAACACGGCACCTGCGGGCCGATGGCAAGGGTGACCATGTTGTGTTCCGCCACGAGCGTCTTTACGTCGACGGCAAACCGTTTCTGCTCTTTGGTCCCTGGGGTGTGATGTGGCAGGACCGGGTGCCGCTCTACAAGAAACACCACCTCACCGGCATGTTTGGCGCACAGGGGTACCTGGATGTCGCCCGGAAGAACGGGCTGATGCACGTTGCTGCCGCTCTGCAATGGCCGAGCTATCGTGGCAAGCAACTCGAGGCGCATGTCAGGCGTCTGAAAGATCACCCGGCGCTGTTGGCGTGGTTCCTCCAGGACGACTTTGGCGATGACCTGGGGATGCTCAAGAACATCGAGATCATTCGCAAGCAGGAAAAACACATCCCGACGATCGTGGACACTGTCGGCCGCGATGCCAGTCGACGACGTGCCAGCACGTTCATCGATCTGCACGCGCCCTACCAGTACCCGGTCGCGCGTCGTTTCGATTACCGCTACTACGCCGAGTATCTCGATCACAATCGCAGGATCATGCAGCACCAGTTCAACTGGACGTGTCCGGAAACGACGCGCCTCACGGCGGCACAGATCCGGCTGGAGACGATCATCGGCCTGGCACACGGAGTCCGTGGATTCATGTTCTGGCCGGGGGCGATGCTGGTCGATCATCGCCTGTCGGAACTGGGTATCCTCTGTCTCGAGGTCGAGCCGCTGACCGAACTGATCGTCGAGGCCGACATCGTCAAGAACGGCGTCGCCAGTGACCAGCCGATGGTCGAGGCCAGGCGGATCGACTGGAAGGAGCACACCCTGCTGTTCCTGACTCATTTCCGGGAACGCTCGGTGCGTTGGGTCGACGGTGAACTGGCTCCGACGGTCACCGTCACCGTGTCCGGACGGGCAGGGCACGCGGTGCAGAGCATGACGTTTGATCGAGACCTGCAGATCCAGGCGATCGAGAAAGTCGGTGATGACCTGAGGTTCACCGTCACTGGGCTCGACGTGGGCGCGATGGTTCTCCTGACCTCGGACCGTGCGTTTGCCGAGGAATGTGGGAGTCAACTTGAGACGCGTCGCTCGCTGGCCGCCCGGTTTGCCAGGACGACAAACTGCTACATGGCGTGGAGGGTGTACGAGCCGCTGTTCCAGTTGACGAACATGAGAGCCCCGACCGGGAAGGCTCTTGAGTTCTACCATGCGGGACTGGCACAGATAAAAGCCGCCAGCACCTTCACCGGCCAGCGCCGGGCTGCCCGGAAATTGCGGGCTGCCATCGGTCGGGCCATCGACCAGGCCGATCAACTGCAGGGACAGGCACCCGCGCACGCCGTGGCGGACATGAAACAGTGGTATCACCGTCTGCCGCAGTTCATGGCCAGTTTCAACGTCCGTGCGATGCGGACCGCCGTTCAACAACGGATCCAGGCCCCGCCGGCAATCGAGCACATGGCACCGATGAACCGGTTACCCGAAACCGGCACGCTGGCGATCGGTGCGGAGGTCGGTAACCACAAGGACCGCCAGTATGAGGGGTTTGTCTCCTCGCTGGAGCGGGGCCGGAGTTACGCCGTGTACCAGACCAGGTCGGGCCGATTGAGTCTCTACCCCGATCGCGAGGCCTACGAACGCGGACAGACGGCCCACCGCGCACCGTTGGTGTTTAACGAGTTTGTCCCACTGTCGGGCGACTTCGGTAGCACGCGGATTCACGTGGTGCGTCCTGGCCGGGACACCAGGCTGCACATCATCGCCACCGGGCAACGCGATGCGCTTGGGGTGACCACCACCGAACCACTGCCGCTGGGGGCAACCGTCACGTTCAAATCGCAGAACCCGGTTTCGCTCTACCAGGTCGCGGGCAAGACCGGTGATTCCTTTGAAATCATCGCCAAGCCGTCTGTGGGTCACACCGTGGACGTGAAACTCTGCCAGCCGTATCCGCGGCACACGCAGGTGCTGGCCAGGGGGCGGCTGTCCTCAGCGCAATCATTGCGATGCACCCTGCCGGACGATGTTCCCTTGATCGTCGTCGTTACCTCGCATGCCGGGAAGGGCACCTGCACGCTCGGCGCCCGACGGGTCCGGGACGAGGACAGCCCCTAGCCACGCGCCAGGTGGCGATCCCTAAGACGAGGTGTGTCGGTGCAGGCCGGATCTCTTGACGAGCCGGAAATCGGGGGCGAATAATCTATCGGACCTGTTGAAGAACGGAACGTGGATCATGCGACAACGGTTTTTTCTATCCACGGTGGCAAGATTTCCGGACTCACGGTCTCCCCGGACGTGGCGGCCTGTTGGTGTTCTGACTGTTGCCCTGGCCTGTGGACTCCTGCTTGTGGGGAATCGGAGCGTCCTGGCTCAGGCCACGATCGATGATAAACCCTCGGACTGGCGGGCCGCCGTCGCAGTGGCCGTGATCACGCCTGCGAAGTCGATGATGCTGGCCGGGTTCGGCAGTCGCACCAAGCCGTCGGAAGGGACGGCGACCGAATTGCATGCCAAGGCTCTGGCCTTGCAGGATTCTCGGCAGACACGGCTGGTGATTGTCACGACCGACCTGATCGGGATTCCGCGTCCGTTGCGCGAGCGTGTCGAGGCCCGGGCGAAGAAACGCTTCAACCTGCCACCCGCCTCGCTGTTGTTGAACGCATCACACACCCACTGCGGGCCGGAACTCAGGATGACGCCGACGGCACTGGAAGAACTGTCCGAGGAACGGCAGGAAATGACGATCGAGTACTGCCGGCGTCTCGAGAATGCCCTGGTGGAGCTTGTCGGTGACGCGCTCGACAACTGCACACCGGCACAACTCAGCTACAGCCACGCCCGGGCCGGCTTTGCTATGAACCGTCGTCTGAAAAACCCTGATCCGAAAGGTGAACCGTACCTGAACCATCCCAACCCGGATGGACCGGTCGATCATGACGTGCCGGTGCTCCAGGTCACCTGGAGGAACCCGGTCCGCCGTGCGATCCTGTTCGGTTACGCTTGTCACAACACAACGCTGTTCGTCAATCAGTACGCCGGTGACTACGCCGGGTACGCCCAGTCGTTTCTCGAGCGGGACCACACGGGGACGACCGCACTGTTCCTGAACGGTTGCAGCGGTGACCAGAACGGATTTCCTCGCGGAACGATCGAACTTTCCCGCCGTCACGGTCGAACGTTAGCCTCGGCCGTGGAGGCGGCCATGCAAAATCGCCAGGTCATCGTGCAGGGTCCGCTGTCAGTTGCCCTGGGCCGCGTGCAGATCGAATACCAGGCCCCTCCGACCCGGAATCAACTCGAAGCCTACCTGGCCGGGAAACCGGCACCGTTCAAGTCCTACGAATTGACGCAGACGCATGCCAGGCGGCTGTTGCGTCAGCTCACCCGGGGCCACAAGCTACGGACGACCTATGACTTCCCGGTCCAGACGATCCGGTTCGGCCAGCAACTGGTCCTGGTTGCCCTGGCGGGCGAAACGGTGGTGGATTATTCGTTGCGGTTGAAACGCGAGTTGCGGGGCCGGGCGGCTGTCTGGGTCTCGGGCTATAACAATGACGTGTTCGGCTACATCCCCAGCCGTCGAGTGTTGGCCGAGGGCGGCTATGAACCGAGACGTTCGATGAACTACATGACCGGCACCATTCAGCCCGGTCCGTTCGCGCCTTCGATCGAGGAACGAATCATCGGTAAGGTCCACCAGTTGTTGCGGTCCACGAAGGCCGGCCCAAACCGTTAGGCGGTTGCTGTGGGATTCAAGGGCGGGGCAGCTTGGCGATGTCTGCGTGGTTCAGCAGGAAGCGGCGGCGCTGATCAGCAAAACTCCGCAGTGAGGGGCCTTGTGATTGTCCGGCACGGGCCGGCCCGTCGTACGTCACACCCAGGAAGGCCTCGAACGACTCGAGTTTCCGCGTGTCCGCCTTGACCTCCTTTTCGATCAACTTGCGACAGCCGGCCACGACCGGACCGAGCGTCTTCCAGTCCAGTGATGTCTCGGCGATTGTCCGCATGTGTTGCAGGTATCGTTGTCTGAGGGCCGGCACCGCCAGTACCTTGCTCCGCAGCGGCATTCGCGGGTTGTCGACCGCGACCAGGGGTTCGAGGTCGACGCCACCATGCCCGCCGCCCGGTCCGCCACCCGGTCCGCCGCCCGGTCCGCCACCCGGTCCGCCACCCGGTCCGCCACGTCCGGGGAAGCCTCTCCGGCGGAAATCACGTCTGGGAAATCCGGGCTGGCCCGCTTGACCACCTGGGCGGTCGTTGCCTGGAGCCGTTCGGTTGGCACCAGGCCGTTCTCGGCCAGGAGGAAATTCGCCCGGCCTGCGGCCGGGAGGGCCGGCGAAGCCGCCGGGTCTTCCGCGTGGGCCGCCCTCTCGCATCGCCTCGTTCATGTCGTGCGGCAGGATGTGGAACTTGCCGTGGGGATCCAGGTAGATGCTGTAATCACTGGCGCGGGTCCAATAGCCGTCGCTGTTGACCAGGGCCACATCAAAGGCCAGGAACCAGAGCAGGCCGTCAACGTCGAGGATGGGTTTCAGGGCTTCCTCGAGTTTCTCCGGAGGTGTCTTGTCGAGCGTACGGCACAGGGCGATCAGGGCCTGCCAGGATTCGGGGCGGTCCTTCGACTTGATCTCGAATCGCTCGCGATAACCCGCCACATCCTCGCCCAGGTACCTGAGTCCGCCATCGGCGCGGGGGTTCCCGCCGACCTTCCACCGGGCTCCCTCGGTGGTTCCGTAGTGCTTGGCGATGAACTGCTTGTTGAATTGTTCGACGTTGGCGTAGATGCCCCAACTGCGTCCGTTGATCACCACCTTGACGAAGTTGGACTGGGGTACGGGCAAGTGGGTTGATGCCAGGTGGGAGTAGAGCACGGTGCTCATCATTGAGGGGTCGCCATTGCAGTTGAGCAGGTTCAGCGTCTTGTATCCGTAGAGACGCTGCTTGTCGTCTACGAAATCCATCGACAGGTTCAATGACCGCTTGTGTCCGGCTGGGACATGATGGAATGACGACATGCCCCGGAAGTGCACTCCGACGCCGGGGTACTGTTTGCCATCGACCGTGACCGTGGCCGGGACCTCCACGTCGGTTTCCTTGAAATCAGCCATCTCCGCTTCCCAGTCCTCGTTCTCGAATTCCAGGAACAGCGTGCGGAGGACGTTTCGTTGATAGAGGGGGGCATCGGAAATGGACTGAACGTCAGCGGGAGACAATTTCGGGCCTGGCGAGACCGATGGCCGATTCTGAGGGCCACGGCGACGACCCGGCCGGCGACCATTCTGACGGTTGGCCAGAGATGCCCTGGCCGCCTTCCGCTCGGCGACATTCAGTCGGCCATTTCCATCCTTGTCGAACTCCTTGACAAGTTTGATCTCCTGCCTGTTGGGTCCACCCGGCCTACCCGGCCTACCCGGTCCGGGGAAACCACGGTCACCCGGAGGTGGTCCGAGTTCATCCTCGGTGATCAGCCCGTCTCGATTCCTGTCGAGCCTGCGGAGGACCGCTCCGGAGTTCTTGATTTCCTCCTCAGAAAGCTCTCCGTCCCGGTCGGTGTCAAATGGTGCCAGGAACGCCGGCAGCCGAGGCGGGCCGCCACGTCTGCGAGGCTGGTCGCCGGCAGGTTGCTGAGCCTGCAGCAACCCAGTCGTCAGGGTGAGTGAGTTGAGGACGACGAGGGCCAGCACGCTGGTCAGGAGTTGTCGCATCGGGGACTTCTTTCCGAGTTTCTGAGCGTGGTAGTAGATTTGACCGGGTCCCCGGGGCAACCGGGAATCTTCGGAGATTCTGCGACGAATAAACACCACCCTGCGGTGTTCAGACTGGGGAAAAAAAGAGGAGATCTGCGGTTTTAGGTGGACCCCGATGGTCCCTCGCCGATCTCCCTCACTCATTACAGCATCTCCGATCCCACCCGGAAAAAACAAGCCGGTAACGTGGGACATTGCTCGTGGGACGACATCGGTTCAAACTGGGTCGAACCAGTTGGAGTTCCGATCCAGACAGACCGAACAGGTGAGGCAATTGATGAAGACCACAACCAGTTGGAAACCGGCATCGACAGGTCGGCCTGCGAGGACGGTGCGTCTTCTCGTGACGTTGTCGATCTGGATTGGCACCGGCAGCAGTCCGTGTCCGGCGGCACCCGAGTTGGCTGACGGTCAGCCGTTGGACGTCCGGACGCTTGGTGCCCGGGGTGACGGCGTCGCGGATGACACGTCCGCTCTTCTCGCGGGAATTGCCGCGGCGGTCAAGTCCGGAAGGACGCTGTTGATTCCCAGGGGAACCTACCTGATTGCAAAACCGATCCGAGTGACCGCCCACGGATTGAAGATCGTCGGAGCCGGAGCCCAGCACACCGTGCTGAAGGCGACGGCCAGGATGGACAGGCTGTTGTATCTGCGTGGCACCGGCATGGTCATTTCCAGGTTGACGCTCGATGCCAACAAGAAAGCCACATACGGGATTCACGCGTTTCACCTGAACGAACAGGATTCACGATTGGAGTTTCTCCGCGTCCGGGGAGCCCGTTCACACGGGATCCTTCTCGATCACAGCCAGGTCTTTGAAATCTCCAACTGTATCGCTCAGGGAAACGGCGGCGACGGGTTCTACATCACCGACTGCAACGGGACACGGATTTCGGTTTGTCGCAGCATGGATAACCGGGGACGCGGATTTTGCGTGACCCGCACCGACCTCTCGGGTGGCTGTTGGCTGCTCGACTGTGATGCCGAACTCAACGCTCGCGAGGGTCTTCTGGTTTCGGACATGGCGGGGACGCCGGTCGTTGTCGAGCGGATGTGGGTCGAGACAAACAACAAGCCCGAGTCGCTGGGTCCAAACATCTACGACGCCGTTCGCATCGCCAGTC
>Ga0310123_10004729_pt1 | contig 10268 bp, 10 predicted proteins | sample CB6_AW_1057_MG_FD_203505 | JGI IMG/M metagenome (GOLD analysis project Ga0310123, IMG submission 203505) | Marine microbial communities from Western Arctic Ocean, Canada - CB6_AW_1057 | ecosystem: Environmental > Aquatic > Marine > Oceanic | place: Canada: Western Arctic Ocean | collected...
CTCATGGGCCCGATCGTCGAGGACTACCTCGTGCTCGACTTCGAGTTCACGGCGGTCCAGCACAGCGCCGTCCTGAACAGCCCCCCGCGCGCTGGCGACGACGATGTCGCCATCGCCCACATCACGATGCTGGCCTTCAACGATGACGCGAGCGAGGAAGACATCGAGGCGTTCACGCTCGCCCTCGACCGCTTCCCCCGGCACAAGCCGTTCATCCGACGCTGGATCCTGGGCAAACCGGGACCGTTCTACCCCTCCGCCACGGACAGGTTCGACCTCGCCTTCGTCGCCTACGTGGATTCGATCGAGGCGATGGAGGCGTACGCCGCGCACCCCTTCCATACCGAGGTGGTGGGGCCGATGCTCGGCCCGATCATGAAGGACGTGCTCGTCGTTGACGTCGCCTACAGCCGCGTGCTCGGGAGCGCGGTCGACTACGCCCAGATCATCCCCTACCGCTGATGAGGGAGTTCATCGCCGAGCTGTCGCTCGGCTCGTTCAGGGTTCAGAGTTCGATGGAAATTTGCGCCTCGAGGTCAGTTGCGTTCGTCCCCGCTGAACTCTGAACTCGGCCGGGGTGATCGAAAGCGCCGTCGACTATGCGCAGATCATCCCCTACCGCTGATGAGGGGAGTTCATCGCCGAGCTGTCGCTCGGCTCGTTCAGGGTTCAGAGTTCGATGGAGATTTGCGCCTCGAGGTCAGTTGCGTTCGTCCCCGCTGAACTCTGAACTCTGAACTCTGAACTCGGCCGGGGTGATCGAAAGCGCCGTCGACTACGCGCAGATCATCCCCTATCGCTGATGACGGGAGTTCATCGCCGAGCTGCCGCTCGGCTCGTTCAGGGTTCAGAGTTCAATGGAGATTTGCGCCTCGAGGTCGTCTCCCATCGTCCCCTCTGAACACTGAACACTGAACACTGAACACTCAACTCGCTCACGGGTAGCGGTACTCGCGGATCGGCCGCCAAGCGCGCCAGATGAGGATCGTCGCGGCGAAGGCGAGCACCGCGCCGAGCGTCATCGTAGCGGCGGCTCCGATGAATGCCGACCAGAGGCCCACCCAGAGCGTGCCGATGTTGTTCGCGGTCGTGGCGGTGAGGACGAGGAAGGCATAGGCGCGGCCGCGCATGTGGTCCGGCGTCGTGAGCTGCACGGTCGTCTGACGCACCGCCACGGTGACGGCATCGGCCGCGCCGAGGAGCGCGATCGTGACGGCGCCCGCCCAGAGCGCGGCCACGCTCGAGAAGAAGAACAGCGCCACCGCGTAAGCCAGCGACGCGTAGAGGACGAGCATCCCCTTCGAGCGGTAGCCCGCGAAGAAGAGCGCCCCAAAGGAGCCGGCTACCGCCCCCGCGCTGTTCGCCGATCCGAGGACGCCTACCGCGCCCGCGCCGCCCTTGAACAGCCCCTTCGCCAGCACCGGCAGGATCTCGCGGTAGAACGAGACGATCGTGATGCCGATGTCGAGCAGGAACAGCCCCGGCAGGATCGGATGGCGGATGACGAAGCGGAACCCCTCCCAGACCCGGCGCACGGTCGAACCCTCAGAGGCGTCCTCGACCCGGCCCCGCGCGTGCACGAGCAGGGGCAGCAGGAACGCGGGCACGCTCGTCACGGCGGCAACGAAGAAAGCGGCCGTGAGCCCGAAGCCCTGAACGACGCCAGCGAACAGCAGCGGCGCCACGATCGAGCCCGCGTTCAGCGTCGCGGTGTCGGTCGTGATGGCGAGCATGATGTGGCGGCGAGGCACGACGGCGGGCGTCAGCGCCGCGGCCGCGGGCTGGGCCACCACCTGGGACGCGGCCGTGATCGCGATCGCCACGTAGACCTGCCAGATGGTGAGCAGATCGAGCGCACTGAGCAGTCCCAACCCCAGGAGCACGACGAAGGTGATCGCGTTCGCGACGGCGACGAGATGCTTGCGGTTCATGTGGTCCGCCAGCGCCCCACCCCAGAGGAGCGTCGGCACCTGAACGACGAGCTGGACCGCGCCGATCAGCCCGAGCTGGGCGGCCGACCCCGTCTCGTCGAAGAGCCACTGCGCCGTGACGAGGATGCGCATCCAGCGCGAGACGACGACCGCCAGGGCCGTCCCCCAGAGCAACCGGTAGTCGCGGAAACCGAATGCGGCCCACGGCCGCAGCCGCGTTTCGCTGCCGCCGTCGTCGACGTCGTCCGGATTCAGGCTCGACATCGCCCGCTAGCTTCGCCCCGCCCAGAGCGAAAGGGCGTACCCAGAACGCGAGGTGAGGGGCTCGCTCAGCGCCCCTCCGCCTTCGCGCCTTCGTCCAGGACCCGCAGGATCGTCGTTGCGAGCGCTCGTGCCGCCTCGGGCGTGAGCTCGACGGCGACGCGCGACCCTGGCCCCAGGCTCTCGTTTACGAAATCGAGATTGAGGGCGTGCTCGAGGGGCGCGTGGAAGGGGTGGTCGTAGGAGACGTAGGTCTGGCCCAGAGGGAACCAGCGACCGCGGGCCTTGCCGCTGCCGCTTACCTGGAGCTTCTCGGCGATCATCGTGCACATGGCTGCTCTCCTCGTCCCTCAGCCGGCCAGGTGCTGGCCGAGGAAGTCCCAGATCTTCTCCCAGCCGTCGACCGCCGCCTCGGCCGCGTAGGCCGCGGGGTAGTGGTAGTAGAAGAAGCCGTGGCCGGCGTCCGGGTACATGTGGAACTCGTACGGCTTGTTCAGGCGCTTGAGCTCGGCTTCGTGGATCGCAACCTGCTCGGGCGTCGGGCTGCGGTCGTTCTCGCCGAACAGCCCGAGGAGGGGCACGTTGAGGTCCGCGGTGTAATCGATCGGGGCAACCGGGCGCTGCGGCGAGAGGTCGTCGGGCCCCATCACCACGCCTCCCCCCCAGCAGTCGACTACGGCGTCGACGCCGAGCGCCGAGCGACAGGCGACGAGGTAGGAGTGGCGCCCGCCGGAACAGGTGCCCATGACGCCCACCTTGCCGCTCACATTCGGGAGCGAGCGCAGGTAGGCGATGCAGCCATCGGCATCGCCGATAACGCGATCGTCGGACACGCCCCCCTCGGCCCGCACCTTCGCCGCCATGTCCTCGGCCGAGCCGTGGCCGTCGCGGCAGTAGAGGTCCGGTGAGATCGTGACGTAGCCGTGGTGGGCGTAGCGCCGCGCCGCCTCCCGATACCACTCGTCCCAACCGGGGATGTGGTGGAGCAGCACCATCGCCGGGAACGGCCCCTCGCCCAGCGGCCGCGCAAGGTACGCGTGGATCTGGTCACCGCCATCGCCGGTGACCGTGATCGTCTCGGCGAGCATGCCCTCGTAGCCGTCGGTTTCCTGCATTGGTGTCACCTCCGCGGTGGTAGTCCGCGCGTTTTCCGAAGTGAGGGCATCCTACGTCGAACCCTGGCGGTGCGCGCACGCGCGCTAAATAAGCGCCCACAGGCCCAACCGGCCGTCGGCCGGCGGTTGATTCAGGAAGTGACGGAGATCGCTTGCCGGCTGTGGGTGGGATCGGCCAGCTGGCTCACGAGGCAGTCCGCGAGGTCGGCGCGGCTGATTCGACTCATCGCAGCGGTGTTGCTTTTCGTGTAGTTGCCCGTGCCCGCGCGGTCGGTCAGGACCGCGGCGCGAACGACCGTCCAGTCCAGATTGCTTCCTTTCACTATCGCCTCCTGTGCACGGTGGCCGGCGAGGACGTTCCGCGGCATCGTCCAGAAGAGGAGACGCACGGACCAAGAGACCTGCCCCCAGCTCTCGCCCACCCCCGCTGCGGATGTGACCACGAGGCGCGATACATCGCGCGCGACCATCGCGTCGACGATGTTCTTCGTGCCAGCGGAGAGCGTTTTCTTGTCCCGCAGGCTGGTGCTCCCGAGACAAACGATGGCTGCGTCCTGCCCAACTATCGCCTCGGCGACCGCGCCAGCGTCGAAGACATCTCCTCGGAACGCGTGCAGCTCGCGGGTTTCGCCCCCGGGCTCCGCGACGGAGCGGCCGAAGGCCGTGACCGCGTGGCCTTCGTCGAGCGCCTTGCGGCAGACGTGCTGCCCGGTCTTCCCAGTTGCGCCAAAGACGACAAGTCGCACGTTGGCACTCTCCCCTTTGTTTCCGCTCGTGAAAGCGGCCGGCATTCTGTCTAAGGCCGTGATGCCGCTCGATGTTAGCCGCCGCAGCCGCCAACGGTGGGGCACTGCCATCGTCGCCCCCGCGAGCCCAACGCCACGCCCGCGGCGGCGTCGACGCGCCCGGTGGGTAGAGCGAAGCAGACCTGATGACCGGAGGCTGTAGCCTCTGGCCGGATGCGTTGGCTCCGCGCCCGTGGGTCGCTGCTCTTCGAGAACGAGATCCTGCTCGTGGTCTGCACGAGCACGCTGCTCGTGATGCTCGGCCAAGGGATCACTGCGCCGACGCTGCCCCTCTTCGCGAAGACCTTCGGCGTCTCGACCGCAGCCGTCGGCCTCACGCTGAGCGTCTTCGCCGGGGCGCGCATGCTCGTGAATCTCCCCGCTGGGATCGCCGCGGACCGCTGGGGGCGGCGGTTCTTGCTCATCGGCGGGCCGCTCCTGGCGGGCGCGGGCGCGCTGCTCTCGGCAACGGCGACGAGCCTCGAGACGCTGCTCGTCTGGCGCTTCGTCGCCGGGGTCGGCTCGGCCCTGTACATGACCGGCGCGGCCATCGTCGTGACCGACATCGCCACGGACGCGAACCGCGGCCGCCTGCTCGCCGTCAATCAAGGGGCCTTGCTGCTCGGCGTGACCCTGGGGCCGGCGATCGGCGGCGTCCTCGCGGCTCTGGCCGGCCTGCGTGCTCCCTTCGTCCTCGTGGGTATCGCCGCGCTGGCGGCCGCGGTCTGGAACTACTTCCGCGTGCCCGAGACGATGCCAGGCGATATCGCGCCCGCGCGCCCGGCCGGCGCGCCCGCAGAGGCCCGCGGGTCCGGCTGGAGCGCCGCCCTGACGCTGCTCCTGAGCGTGAACTTTGCCCTGATCAGTCTCGTGACCGTCTCGGTGTTTTTCGCGCGTGCCGGCCGGCAGACGATACTGCCGTTGTTCGCGCGGGACGAGATCGGCCTCGGGGAGGCGGGCATCGGTGGGGTCTTCGCGCTGATGGCGCTATTGAACCTGCTGCTCGTCATCCCTGCCGGTGCGCTCTTCGACCGCTACGGCGCGCGGGCAGCGATCGTCCCCAGCGCGGTGGTGAACGCGCTCGCTTTCTGGCTGATCGGCGCGTCCTCGGGGGCGTTGGCGTTCGTCGCCGCGACCGTGGTGCTGGGCCTGGGGAGCGGGATCCTCGGCCCCGCTCCGGCGGCTTACGCGGCCGCGATCGCGCCCCCGGACCGGCGCGGCGTGGCGATGGGGCTGTTCCGCACCGTCGGCGATGTCGGTTTCGTGGTCGCACCCCCACTCGTCGGCTTCCTCGCCGATGAGGCCGGCTTCGACTGGGGCTTCCTGGTGATGGGCGGCATGCTGTTGATTGCGGCGTTGCTCTTCGGCTTGCGCGGCGGGCGCTCGCACACGCCGGGCCCGCGCATCGCCGTCGAACCGGCAGCAGCGCCGCCGGCCTAGGCCTCCAGGCACGGACGCAGGCAACTCCGTTTAGAATCGCGGGCTCCTGAGGCGGCCTGAGATTAGCTCGGCGCTGCCCGTAGCGGAGCTCGCGCACGGGAACGCCCGGCGCGCACGAACTCGGCGCATCACCGGCGCCGAGGTTTCGGACACACTCCTGGAGGAGGCAGCACGATGGGTATCCCGATACCCGAGGACTACACCGCCCTGCGGCAGGTCGCCGAGCGCTATGTCGACGCGGTCAACCGCTTCGATCCCGAGGCCTGGGGCAGTACCTGGGCTCCCGACGGCGAGTGGATCACGAGCACCACCCGTAGCGGCCGCGAAGAAATCGTCGCCGATTGGACGCGGATCATGGCGAGCATCCCCAACGTCTACATGCACGTCTACTCGGGCGTGATCGACGACGTCAGCGGCGACACGGCCGCGGGCCGCTGGTACATGGGTGAGTTCCTCAACCGCGAGGCCGGCCGCACCATGAACTCGCTCTGTTACTTCGATACCTACCGGCGCATCGATGGTCAGTGGTACATCCAGACGCGGCGGCTGGAAGCCCTGTACCGCGGCCCCGCCGACCTCACTGGAGATTTCTCCAAGCTGTCCATGTAGGGCGCCCGCCGGCGTAGGGCGCCCGCCGGCGTAGGGCGCCCGCCGGCGTAGGGCGCCCGCCGGCAAAGCTCGGAGGCGAGACGGGATGGTCTCGGCTGCGGGGCGGGAAGCGAGCCGCGAGGAGAGCAGGAGCAGAGGCTCCCGTCGGGGACTTCAGCGATGCCGACGCCTTCGGCGCGTTCCGCACGCTGCTCTGCAGCCAGCAGGCAGGCTCCGTGGTCGGCCAGAGTCTCGTCGTCGAGGGCGCCATCGGCAGCGCCACCTTCTGACCTCCTAGGCGAAGGTGGCGCCGGCCCCCGGCGAGCTGTGGATGGAGCCCCTAGCCCGCGGGAGGCTCTAGAATCGAACGACCGATGGTTGCTGACGACGGCCCCCGCGATGCGGAAGCAGCGGTACAGAGCGCGGCCGCCGCGACCACGAAGCGTCTCCGCGGCCTGCTCGAGCAGAAAGTGCCGCTCGCCGAGATCGCCGTACGCCTCGGAACCACCCTCGCCGATGCGCAGGCGAGGGTCGATCGGCTGACTGGGGCGCCCGCTCCCCACTCCTTGCGGAGGCCCGGCCCGGCACACCCCACCACCGCCGCGGAGGCCCTACAACCGCCTCCCCGCGAGGACACGGCCACGCTGCCGACGCCGCCGCCGTGTGCAGCCGCGCAACCCGAGGCCACGACTGCCCAGCGGATGCCGCGCCGAACGTTCCTCACGCTGGCCGCCACGGGTCTGGCCGGGCTCGCCGGCGGTGCCTTCCTCAGCACCCGGCCGACACGTGATACAGCGACGATCGTGCGTGCCGAACGGCCCTTGCCCCCGGCGCCGACGCCGACGCCTTCGCCGCTCGCGGTGCTACGCCCGGCCGACGGCCTCTTCGAGCAGCTCGCCTACGAACCGGGCCAGCCGCTCGATGCAGACCGCGGCATCTTCTTCTTGCGCACCCGGGGCAAGGGCGCGGGCGGTGTCGAAGGTTGGAGGCTCCGCGAGGGAGCAACAGAGGGCGGCGAGGCGCCGGCTTACCGGGCGAGCGCGGGTGGGCGCTTCGTCGCAGCCGGCGGCGCTCTCCAGGACCGGCGCTCGGGGCGCTCCTTTCGTTGGCCTAGCGATCAACTCCGCCTCGCCGGCCTCTCCGACGCCGCCGTTCTGTTCGAGTCGCTGACCCCCGGAGCCGAGGGTCGACCGGCGGGGACCGGCCGTTACGTGCTCACGAACGACGAGCTCCAGGCGAGAGCGGAGTTCGACGTGGACGGCACCCCATCCCGGGTCTGAAGGCGAGCTTCGAGCCGGACGGTCGGCGGGTCTTCCTCCCCTTGAATCGGCGATACACGCGTACCACGCTCTTCCACCTCGACGGCGCCTCCTCGACCGCACGGGCTGTGTTCCAGCCCGAGACACCGCCGACACAACTGCGCGTGTTCTTCGCGGAAGCGACGCCGATGCGGGGCACCGCGGCGATCATGCTGCCTTTCTCCTACTGGCCGAGCCAGCCCCCACGGCCCCTCGGCTACGGCATCTTTACCACCTTCGTCTCCCGAGTCGGCTGGGACGGCAAGCTCCTGAGCATCACCCGCATTCCCGTCGATCGCGTGTTCCTCTCGCCCGATGGCTCCCTCGCCGCGGGCGAACTGGTGCTCTACACGACCGTAGGGGGGGAGCGGCGCTTCGAGCCCACGAGCACGGTCCTGGTGGTCGATGGGGCGACCGGCCGGCCCCGCTTCCGCATTCGCTCGGCGCGGCTCAACTACGGTGACGAACTCGGGGGAGCCCGCTGGCTGGCGGACTCTTCGGCGCTCGTCGTCCAAACCCGCATTGGCGGGCAGGTTGGCTACAGCCTAGTGAGCGCCGATGGCACGAGTATCGACCCGCTTCCCGCCCCGCCCAGCAGCAGCGAGAGCACCTGGTACGGCCACGAGGACGTCCGCAGGGCCGTACCCGCCCCCCACGATCCCGCGCTCTTCGCCTTCGGGCGCACGCATGTCTTCGATCGCGCGGCCGAACGCTGGCACCAGCTCAACCTCGGCGATCACGCGCCTGCCCACCTCGATCCCTGGAGCGAATCCGACGGCGAGGCGGTGCTGGCGCTCCCGCACCAGAATCACGACTTTCGGCCCCTCCTCGCCGACCTTGACGAGACGCACATCGAGCACGCGCCCTTCGATGCGCTCGGGTAGGACGCCGACCCGGGCAGCGGCGAATGCCCGCCCCAGGGGCCACCGGGCGTGAGCCTGGGCCGTGCGCTCCGCTGGGCGCAGGTGCAATCTCCCTTCCTCTGGATCACGGTCGCGCCGATCGTGACCCTTCCGCTCAGCGCCTTCCTGCTCTACCAGTTCGGGGGTGAGCACGATCCGGCCGAGCTCGGACTGCCACCGGGGGAGCTCTGCCACCTGGGCGGAGTGGCGAAGCGCTGCTTCGTCTACTACGACTTCTGGCGGACCGCGCTGCTGTTCCTGCTGCCGGGGTCGATCAACCTGCTAGCACTGCTGTGGGTGTTCTCAGGGCACTCGTACCTGAGGCTCGCCGCCGTTTGCGCCCTCGTGATCGGGCTCCTCCGGATGTCCGTGGTACCGCTGGCGACCATCGCGATTTCGCAGTTCGGAATCTTCAGCGCAGAGGAGCTTTACTTCCGCGTTGAGACCGGCCCCGACCATCGCGCAACGCTGCAGCTCCTGCTGGCAGCCTGGGTCGGCGGCCTCGTAGCTTGGACCCTCACGTTGGGCCTCTGGTTCAGCTTTGAGCCCGTAATGGCGCGGCTGCGGCCGGAGATGGTACCGCCCGGCGGTCGCCGTCGTGGCGCGCCGCGGCCCTGGCTGGCGGCCCGCTAACGCGGATGCGCGCTCAGCGCGTGGGGTCCAGGAGCACCTTGATCACGCCGTCGATCCGCTCATCGAAGATCTCGTAGCCGCGAGGACCGTCCGACATGGGCAGGTGGTGCGTGAAGACGCGCTCGGGGTGGAGCTTCCCTTCCTGGAGGAGCGGCACGAGCTCCGGCCAGGCGAACTGCGGCGAGACCAAACCGATCTTGAAGGTCAGGTCCCTGCCGAAGAGCTTCATCATGTCCACGGAGAAGGCTGAGTTCGTGCTCGCCCCCACCTGGGAGAGGACGCCGCCGTGGGCAAGGACGCCGAAGGCGATCCTGACGGTGGCGTCGGGGCCGGCCGCTTCCACGACGTGCTGGGCGCCGCGGCCACCGGTCTGGTCCCGCAGCGCCTCCACGGGATCGACGGCGCTGGCGCCGATGGGGATGGCGCCGAGCCGTGCCGCCTCCTCGAGGCGGTACCCAACCTGGTCGATCGAGGGGCCGAAGAGGAACGCCGTTTCGAGCGCTATCTGCCCCACCGGCCCGGCCCCGACGACCGCGACGGTACTGCCGGGCTTGATCTCCGCGCCGCGGGAACCCTTGTAGCCGGTGGGCAGAATATCGGCGAGGAGCACGGCCTGCTCCTCGCTCACGCCGTCGGGAATGGCGAGCAGGGAGCTGTCGGCGGCGGGCACGCCGATCGCTTCGGCTTGGCCGGCGTCGAGACCGGGGCCACCGATCACGCGCGCCTCCTGATTCGGGCAGCGCGCCGTGAGGAGGCTCTGACAGGCCTCGCAGCGGCCACAGCCAACGACCGCCGAGACGACCACCTGATCACCGGGCCGGAAGTGCTTGACCTCGTTCCCGACCGAGACGACCTCGCCGATGCACTCATGCCCCATCGGGCGGCCGATACGCTCTTCGTTCACGGGTCCGTGGTAGCCGTGGAGATCGGAGCCGCAGATAGCGAATCGCGTCGTGCGCACGAGGGCACCATCGGGGCCCGGGAGCTCCGCATCCGGAACCTGTTCGATGTCAATGCGCTTGTGACCGCGATAGACGAGTGCGCGCATGTGGTCCTCCTGGCGGCGTTCGGCCCGGCTCGGCCGGGTACCGCGCAACCTTATAGGCTCGGGCGCTGGCGCCCAGCCGCGAAGGGGCGGGGAAGGCCGCTCCAGGATCGCCCGTGTATCCTGCGCCCCGCTGCCTCGCGCGGCCGGCCGGCACGCGGCCACCGCGCTTGAGACTTACGGAATGCCCCGGAACGGGGCGAGGGAGATAGGACGTGGCTGACGACCTCACCTTCGGCTGGATAGCCCCAGTCATCGGACCACCGGAGA
>Ga0310123_10004730_pt1 | contig 10267 bp, 7 predicted proteins | sample CB6_AW_1057_MG_FD_203505 | JGI IMG/M metagenome (GOLD analysis project Ga0310123, IMG submission 203505) | Marine microbial communities from Western Arctic Ocean, Canada - CB6_AW_1057 | ecosystem: Environmental > Aquatic > Marine > Oceanic | place: Canada: Western Arctic Ocean | collected...
TTTGAGTTGGCGCTGAAACTTGCGCTGGGAAATAACCATTCGCAAGTCAACATTGACGGCCAGGCCATGTCCAGAGTTCCCGTCGGTGACGGGTTCCAGGAAGCCGTAACGCCAGCCGGTTTACTGGCCCAGGCGACCAACATCGGAAGTTTCGAAAACGACGATTTTGCGGTCATTCCCGAACTGGGTGTGACCATCAGATATGACATGACCTGTAACCTGACGGCTACTTTCGGTTATACGTTCATTTACTGGAGCCAAGTTGTCCGAGCCGGGGATCAAATTGATTTTGACTTGAACCTGAGCCAATTGGCTCCAGGTGGCCTGGTCGGGGCACCACGGCCAGCTTTTCCGGGAACGACGACGGACATGTGGGCGCAAGGTTTGAGCTTAGGGTTGGAATACCGCTTTTGATCCGAAGAAGCTCAGATGGTCCTACGCCGCCATGAGGACACGGAATGCACGGATTGAAGAAATTTGTGATCGTGCTTTTCCGTGTAATCCGTGTCCCATGAGTTAGATTATCTGCCAATTAGCCGCCGGAATGAGTTCGAGACTAAATGCCGCAAGTGCGGCTGTCGTCACTGTGTCATCCTCGATAACGCCCGGACGTGTCAGTGAAAGGGCGAAGACGCGATCGGTCGCATCAACGAGGTTCTGGGCCGACGCGGAGAGCGTGGGACCCGATCGACTCAGGCTCACATTCGAGCCGTCGACGGACAACTGGTCGGCGGCGGGCGAATCTCGGAATACTACCGCGTCGTCTGAGCCGGGTTCGAAGGAAACCAGGATCGACTCCGCGTTGACGGCTAATACACCGTAATTGGACGAGTCGAAGTCGGTCCCACGCCGCAGGGATCCCGTAAGGGGTTGTAGATTAGCCATTTCCCCGGCGCCGGTACCCTCGAGCGTCACGGTGTCTTGTCCCACTCCGGCATCGATGGCCACAAAATCGAACTGAGACAAGAGAAACTCTTGGCTCGGACCGCCGTTGACCGAAACGCTGAGTACGTCACCTGTGTTCCGGAAAACGATACTGTCATCAGCGTCGGTCCCCTCGACGGTCACACAGTTCACTCCGAGCGCTTCGCAGTGCATCGCACGCGGGTCGGTCGAGCTTAGAAAAGCACGCTTGGTGGGAACCATGATCTCCCCGAAATTGTAGTCGCCACCGTGCTCACCATTGTCCAGTGTGATTTCGATGAACTCATCATTGTCACCCAAGGTGCCGCGCGGGATGTCGGGCAGGACAAAACCCAGCGATTCCGCGCCATCAATGAAATTCGCGGGTTGCACCTCGACAAGGCGATACGTTCCTGCCTCCTCAATGAAAAAATGGTAAGAACCATCCGGGCCCGTGGTCATCGTTTGCACAAGCGTACCTGCGGAATCATCCGCGCCCGGATTCGTACGAAATAGTTGGACTTCTACATTGGATAAGCCAAACTCGAGTGGCGCATCAGTGTCTGGATCTCGGTCGAGTTGGCCGTTGGATGGGTCGCTGCTGTTCACGCCACGATGATCGGCATAGACGAAACCGGTCAACATGATTGTTTCGGCACTCGCGGTTCGAATAAATTCTGTGACCGTCAGATTCTCGCCGTCAGGGTTCTCCAACTCTGGTGCACGAAATCGAACATTGGCCTGATTCTGCGCGGAGACAGTAAACCCGGACTGGATCGGGTTCCCCTGCGGAGGGACGGGTATGCTGGATTCAGTAATCGCTGCAACGTTGTCCACCATGGAAGCGTCAGCAAACGACAACGATCCGGCCAATTGTATCGAAAAGGGTGTGGCATTCGTGGCAGCGAGAATCGTGAACTGCAGGCGACCAAAATCTTCGGGACTGTTGACCCCGATTGCCGAACCAAAATCCGAGTTGGGAAGCGCTGCGCCACGCAAATCGAATAGGTTGAAATCCTGCGGCCCTCCGCCAGGGAAGAAAGGGCCGTTGGTGGGATCGAAATCCTGCACGACCCGCTGCAGTTCGAACTTCGGCGTCACCATCCGGCTGAATGCATTGCTCGGATCCGCGGGGGCAGGAATCGGAACCTCGTCCGGTAAAACCGCCGGAACGACCGTGTTCAGCTCCAACACAGACGGATCCCAGGACAGATTCAACGGCAACGAAACAACGCCCATGTCCGATTGTCGTGGAGTCTGATCCTCCACAAGAACATCAACCCAGAATGTTTCGTTCACCATCAATGGTTCGTTGATCTGATCAACCGGCGTGTCCGGCTCATTGTTGTTATCGGTGTCCCGGAAAAGCTGAAATCCCAGCCCGAGGACCGCTAACAGCTGGCGTGATTCCAAATACTCAATATTCAGGCGACGAGGTTGAACAAGCTGTCGCCTGGGCGCGTTGGTTTTACCAAGTCGGCGATACCAACCCCCGAGAATTCCCATGACGCGATCTCGTTGGGTGAGGGAAATGTGAATCGAGCGAGCAGAATAAAGGGTATTCATCCATGTTAATACGGAGTGTGACATTTTTTTTTCAAAAAAATGGTCGGCCTGAACCTTAAGACAGTCAATGGGTCGTAAAAGTCCATTGATCCGTATGTACTGGCCGTGCGCCATCTGCTGGTTGGAGCGGTCGGAACGAAGTCTTGCGGGATCGGAGGTCACCAATCGTGCACGGGAGGATCCCAACACGCGCGTTCAGACGTAATCTCGGTGGGAAACTGCCGTTTCGAACCGGAGACATGACCTGAGGAAACTACAGACAATCCAGGATACTGGCTATTTCTCGGTGAAAGCCGCCTCGGGTGAGGACCTGGTCACAACCGGCTTCTCGGGCCGCAGCCAGTTTGGCTTCGTGCACGTGTGGAGCGTAGGCCAGGATAGCTTGGGGAGCCTGTTTCATCGCGCGCAAGGCATGAACAATCTGCCCGGAATCGAGTCCCGCCAGGCTCAGGTCGAGAATCACGAGCGCCACCTCTTGCGCTGAGGCGCGAGCGATCAAGTCGGCTGCCGTCGAGACGACCGTTGACTCACCCCCCTTGGCGCGCACAAGTCCGCTGACTTGCGAAGAGAACATCAGGTCGGTCGTGAGATAGAGTATGTACATATGCACCCCCGGGTGGGCTAAGGCGTCAGATCGTGACCCCAGCCACTCACTTTAGTTGACCGCGGCCGGGCCGCGGCTGGAATCGGATATGCTAATCGTTTCGGCCAACGGGAGCACAAAGATTTTCCCGTCACCAATGCTGCCTTCCGAACCGCTGCGGGAAATTTGTACGATCGTATCAACCGTGCGGTCGAGAAAGTCCTCGTTGACCACGATTTCCAAGGCGATTTTTCGGAGCAAGTTCGTCTTGTACTCGTTGCCACGGTAGGTGGCCGTTTGCCCTCGTTGTCGGCCATACCCTTGCGCATCGCAGACCGTCATCCGCTCCACACCAATCTTTTCCAAAGCCTCGCGGACGGCGTGTAATTTCAACGGCTGAATAATGGCAATGACCAGTCGCATGGTGTCTCCTCCGATGACAGCTGGTGAACTCGTAGAATAACCGACGGAGACCGACGGCCGCAATGACGAATGTCGAAATGGGCGCCAATCAACCACCGCCTGATGGCCTCCCCGGCGTTGATCCGGAGAGTGCGCTCTCACCCCGTTAACTGAGGACCTGGTTCACCCACGAGCAAGCTCGCGGGAGTCATCTTGAGAGACGCACCTGCACGGTCGTTTACGGCGCGAACAGATTTAACCGGGCGTCGGCGACTTTGCGAATCCGGTTCGACGATTCGAGCAAGTGGGCGCGGGTATAGCTATCGAGTGTTACGTTGCTGTTGAGCAACTTGTCCATGCGGTCAGCCAATGCCAACAGCTCAGCATAGGACATCGTCTGGCAGTCCTGCGGAGCGCTGGTCCGGCCCATGGCAATGTTGGCCAGGCGTTTCAGATAGAGCCGTTGCAGGTTACGGCGGAGGCTGGTGATAGCCGGCTTGCGATTGGAGTATTCGCCCGGCTCCAAGTTTTCAACTTCGGAAAAGATCGAATGCGTCAGCCGCTCAATCAATTCGGCTGTCGTGAATGCGTCCTGGTCAGTCGGCAATTTGGCTTCGTTGTCGTGCAAGCGAGATAGTGTATTGGCGGAAATCAAGCGATCCAGAACATAGGTTTGCCAATTTGCGATGCCGTCGTGTAGGGGGTAATCCGGGCGTAGTGTGCGTATCGCCCCCCAGTGATCCCAGCGGGATGAGAGCATCAAGTTGTAGATTTCTGTGGGGAACTGGTAAGCGTCCGCACCGAAAACTTCTTTTTCCAGCAAGGCGATTGCTTCCCGCTGTTTGGCCGGATCGACGATGTCTAACGGCTTCGGTGCGTCCTTGTCCCCCTTGTGGCTACGGCTGATGCGGATACCGCCGACGTAACGAGCCACGTGGTACAACGCGACACTGTGGTGGTGTAGCAGCGAGTTGAATGCGCGGCGGGAACGAGCGTAACTGTCGCCCTCGTCGGTCATGCGGTCAATCAATTCGGGCATCGTCTCGTCAATCAGTTGCACGCGCAGTTTGGCGTATTGGATCGCATCGTTGCCCAGGTCCATGATGCCGGATTCGGGGTCTACCTGCGCCCCATGGGTATCTTCGTCGGTAGCATAGGCCAAACCTGGTTCGCCGCTACGCGCCGCGATTTTTCGCAGTTCAGCTTCCTCGTCACCAGAAAGCGTCTTGTACCCATACTCGATCGCCCAATAGTCATAGGGTCCGATGGTCGGGGTGAAGTAGTGTCCCTGCTCCGCGCCTTTGAGTACGAAATTCGCCGGATCGTAATCCATTACCGAACCGAGCAAACTGTCACCGCTGTCGTTGTCGGTTTTGTTTAAATCATCGAGACTGAGGTAATTGCTCCCTTTGAAGTTATGTCTCAGGCCCAGCGTGTGACCGATTTCGTGCATCACGGTCGCTTTGAGTCCCTCGTGGATCAGTCTTTCGATTTCCTCCGCGCGATCCTCGCCAGCTGCTTGCGCGGCAATCACGGTGCGCCCAAACGCCAGTTCGCGCGATAGCGCTTGTGCCCGCTGGCACTGTGCGTGCCGCCAGCGATGCCCGACCGGTAATGTATGGTGAGTTTTCAGCGGAGCAAAACCGAACAATACATCCGCTTTCTCTTTTTTCTCCTCTTCGGGGGCGATCGTTTCGAAAAGATATTCGTAGTGTTCGACCATGTTCGAGTTCAGCAAAATGTCGGCGTCGAGAATTTGGCCTGTGTACGGATTGACGCGCGACGGACCAATGCCCGAAAACGGTGCGTTTGCCGTCATCCAACGGATAAAGTTGTAGCGAATGTCTTCCGGTTCCTTATCGGAACCATCGGGCTGCTGCCGCACCTCGATCGCTTCCACGAATCCAGCCTTGGCGAATGCCTTATTCCATTCCAGAATTCCGTCCCTAACTGTCTTGCGATATTTGAAGGGGACCGTATTTTCGATGTAAAAAATGATGGGGTCCTTGGGCGGGGATGGATCCAGTTTGGAGTCCGCTTTTTGTAAGTTCCACCGATTAACGTAGCGCGTGAATTGTTCCGGCTCTCCTTTGGACGAATAGTCCCGGATCACCGTCAAAAAGTGACCCAGCCGGTCGTCCGCCAGCCGCGATTGGTAACCTGTTTTCGGCAGCTGGCTGATCGAATAGTGAATATACACGGTGGCTCCGCGCGAATCGGCGACCGATTCGATCCGAGTTGCGCCGCTGGAAGTGTAAGTCGCGGCAACTTCCAATTCGACGTTGTTCGGAAAACCCTTGACCCCTGCCCAAGTGCTTTTGCTGGCCGAAAAGCTGAAGCCTTTCAGGAACATCGAGATTTGCGGCAAGTCGCTCATAAATACCGTCGTCAAATCAACCAAGTCGCCCCCTTTGGGGCCCTTGGAGATAATCGGCAAACTGAACAACACGCTGTCTGTGTAAGAACGTTTGACCGCGGAAGCTTCGGGGCTCCCCTCGGACGCGCGGAAGCGGACGTTTTTGCGCACAATCAGGACTCGCTTGTCGACTTTGCGAAAAGTCCACACCCAGTCGTCGTTCCAGCTCATGCCGCCGACCAGCCAGCCTTCGCCAATCCCTCGGGCGATCGAGATCAAAACGATGTACTCCTTGCCGTATTCACTGCCGCTCAGTTCGGCGTAAAGCTTGTTTTCCTTGTGGTAGAGCGGAATCAGCCCCTCAACCGCCTTGGCCTCCTTCAGAATCGCTACGTGTTTTGGTTGCGGTGGCTTGCTGGCAGACGAAGACTCGCTGTTGTCGTGCGACTTTTTCTGGGCGTCGTCGGCCGTCGTAGCCGTTGCCGGTTCCGCTGATCGGGGCGGCACGTTCGGGGCGGCGCGAACAGAAGTCGACCAAACCAGGAGAGTCAGAACAGTGATCAGGGGAAGGGAGAAGATTCTCATGGCGATGGTACCTTGTGTGCTGGCTGGGAATCGGAATCGCCGATGTTCGACGACCGGAGGGATAGAGAAGTACCGCTTTCGCCGAAATTGACAGACGATGACGCAGCACGACCCGTCTGTAAATATACCCCAATTTACCAACGTGAGGACATAGACAGAAAAAACTGAACGTCCGACTATGTCTATTACGAATGCCACGGAGGTCTCGTTCGCATATACGAATTGAGACAAATTATTGCCATAATAGGCATGATCCGGCCGGTTTCCTTCCCGACGAAGTTTTCCCGGTTACGTCGCTATTTTTTTGTAAAGTGACGGGCTTCCACTCAAATCGCCGATCGATTTTCGACGCAATTTTTACGGCTGTCACTTTGATATATAGGGGGTAAAGTGGCTTTGCAGCCTGATTTCCAGGTGGCGGCCGGGTGCATAGGAATTTTCCCAAGGCAATCCAAACGATCATTTGTCGAGCGACAACAGGTCATGCCGATGTCCAACGACGTGGTGCAAGAGGTGCTGGCCTCTTTTGGAGCCGAATTCGACCGCGCGCGGATACTCACACTGGGTTCGGCCGGTGGGTTCAGTGGTGCGGAATTCTGGCGAGCGGTAACCGACCGGGGTAAATTTTGTGTACGCAAATGGCCAAAGCAGTGTCGAACAGGCCAGCTTCAGTTCATTCACAATGTCCTCAGGCACGTTGCGGCCACCGGATTCACGCTCGTGCCGGTACCGCAAGGAACCGTGAACGGAATCAGTTGCGTCGAACTGGTCGGACACTTGTGGGAATTGACGCCCTGGATGCCAGGACAAGCCGACTATGGTCGACATCCAAACCGCCGACGCCTGGCGGCCGCCTCGACGGCGTTGGCCGAGTTTCACCAGGCAGCGCTTGGCCGGCCAAAGCATGGCGTCTCACCAGGCATTTCCAGCCGATCCGTTTTTTTGAATGAGTTGCTCTCAGGTACCGCATCGCAGATCGCCGACCGTGTGGCCAACAATTCGCTCCGCTGGCCCGAACTTGACGAGCGGGCCAGTCGACTGATGCGGCTATTCGAATCGGCCGCCGTGTCCACGTCGCGAGCATTGCAGGCATGTATCAAACTACGAGTGGCTCTGCAACCGTGCATTCGCGACATCCGGCACGATCATGTGCTGTTTCAAGGCGATGCGGTCAGCGGCATTGTCGATTTCGGCGCGATGCGAGACGACAATGTGGCCACCGACATCGCGCGGCTGCTGGGCAGTCTTGTCGGAAATGATCGGTCCGGCTGGCACGCAGGTCTGGAAGCTTACCAGCAAGTACGAGCTCTGACGCCAGAGGAACACCAGCTTGTCGCGTCCTTCGACGCCAGTTCTGTGACGTTGTCCGGTATGAACTGGCTGAAGTGGATCTATGTGGATGGCAGACAGTTCGATGATCGCCGTGCGATTGAAGGTCGGCTGGATGAGATCATGATGCGTTTTTGAATGGTGGGGGTTGTTGGATGCGGGATGCCTCTTGCGGGAGCCTGCAAGAAAACTTGTGTCGAGGATCGCATGCCCAAAACACTAAGCAAATAACGTTCCTGATCCGTGGTGACACAAAAACGTTTTCAGGCCCGCGAACGCAGACCAGTGGTTCATCCAGATGGAGTTTACTAAATGCCCATTACATGAGCCGACGGCGCTAGCCGCGGGTTTTGTGACGTACCTGCGGCTGGCGCCGTCGGCCCAGCACCAGTAAACTCAATCTGGACAGACCACTGGAACCTAAGTTCTCAACTCAACCAATGCATCCGAAGCGTGAAACCAAGGCACCAGAACTGACGAATCCGTCCTGAATCCTGAAACCGTACACCCGCAACTTGCATCCTGCACCCAGCATCCTTCAAGCAACCGTAACGCTGCCATCCAGATAGACATCCTGGATCTTGTGCAGCAACTCTACTCCTTCGGCCAGCGGCCGCTGAAAAGCTTTGCGGCCGCTGATCAGCCCCATGCCGCCGGCTCGCTTGTTGATAATAGCAGTCCGCACCGCGTCGGCCAAGTCCGAATCGCCGGAGGAAGCACCACCCGAGTTGATCAAACCGGCTCGTCCCATGTAGCAATTGGCTACTTGGTAACGGCACAAGTCAATGGGGTGGTCGCTGGTCAATTCTTCGTAAACGCGCGACGACGTTTTGCCAAATTTCAGCACGGTGTAACCACCGTTGTTTTCCGGAATTTTCTGTTTGATCACGTCCGCCTGGATCGTGACCCCCAAGTGATTGGCCTGGCCGGTTAAATCCGCTGCGGCGTGGTAGTCAACGCCTCCTGACTGAAAACCGCTGTTTCGCAAATAGCACCACAGGATGGTAGCCATGCCGAGTTCATGCGCCTGTTCGAAAGCCGCGGCGACTTCGACGATCTGCCGATTGGACTCCGGAGAACCGAAATAGATCGTCGCACCGACAGCGGCCGCACCCATGTCATAGGCGCGCCGCACCGAGCCAAACATGACCTGATCATACGTGTTGGGCATGCTCAACAGTTCGTTGTGATTGATTTTGACCACGAACGGAATCCGGTGCGCATACTTGCGCGCGACGATACCCAACACACCGAAAGTGGAAGCGACTGCGTTGCAGCCCCCTTCGATTCCCAAGCGTACGATGTTTTCTGGATCAAAATACATCGGATTGGGTGCAAAGGACGCGCCCGCGGAATGCTCAATCCCCTGGTCGACCGGTAAGATGGAAACATAACCGCTGCCTGCCAGTCGACCGGCGCTGAATAGTCGCTGTAAGTTCGTCAGCACGCGCGCATTGCGATCGCTCGCCAACGAAACGCGATCAACAAAGTCCGCACCAGGCAAGTGCAGCTGATCCGCTGAAAACGTACGGCAGCGGTGGCCCAGCAACTGCTTGGCTTCTTTGGGTAGCAGCTCTTCAATCCATTTCGACATGATTCGATTTTCTCCCTGGCGCGAGTGACTCGGCCAGGCATCGCCTAGTATGTCTACTCGCCGAGGATACCATTCTATAGACAGACACGCCAAGTGCAAAACGGTCCAGACCATGGTCGCCGGTCGACGGGACCGAGCCTTCTGTCATTATTCAATGGGTGGGTCACACAAGCCGGGTGTGGCCGGCGGCTAAGATGCCACTCGGCTCGTGGCACCCACCAAATAGAAACCTACAGAGCCTAACACCTCAAGTCATTCGGTCTTGTGGGTGGCTGCGGGCTCGAAGACTTGACTCCAGCGACCTGACATTGACGGTTTCAATTGCCGTTCCGTACTAGTTTGTCGCACCGGAGCCGAGCAATTCGCGCATGGCGGACACTTTGCGCTGGTCGAACGCCGAAGACAAACGCCGCCTCGCTTCTTCCAAATGATGGTACTGAGCCAGACATTGCATCAGCTCGCGCAGGCCATGTGCACCGAAATTCGGGATTTCCAGAAGTTCTTCTTGCCGGTAGCTCATCAGCTCGGACAATAGGGTGATCTGCAATCTCGAATCTTCGAGCAAGTTGATCGTCCGCACTGGCAGCCCGAGCAGCTCGAGTTCGGCCACGGGATCACCTCGCTTAGCGCCTCGAGTGATGGCCTCTTTCGCGTCATACGAAAAGGCAGTCACGCAGTGTTCAGGTGAATCAATAATGTTTTGTCGGCTAATCATCTTGGGCCGTCGTCAACCAATCAAAAGTGTTGATATTTCTTGAATTCCGCTGATTCGAGCAGCAATGCTGCAGAGTGGGCTCCGAGGCCATGCGCACGAGCATCATCGTTTTTCCGCCTAGAGCGGTGGGTTTCCTACGGGTCCGGACGCGCTGCTCGGAACCGAATGGGTCCAGGGCTGCCGAGGACGGCAAATCGGAGGGAATTCCTGTCGGGGGCTTGTGAACGTTTTCGT
>Ga0310123_10004731_pt1 | contig 10267 bp, 9 predicted proteins | sample CB6_AW_1057_MG_FD_203505 | JGI IMG/M metagenome (GOLD analysis project Ga0310123, IMG submission 203505) | Marine microbial communities from Western Arctic Ocean, Canada - CB6_AW_1057 | ecosystem: Environmental > Aquatic > Marine > Oceanic | place: Canada: Western Arctic Ocean | collected...
TTTAAGTGACAGAGCTAAAAAAGCGTTTATTAAAAATTCAATCAATGAAGGTGTGCTCTCCAAGTGCTCTGCTTATGCAGCAAAAGAACACGGTGACGCTCGACGCGCACTTGATTTACTTAGAGTTGCAGGTGAAGTTGCTGAACGAGCAGCAGCCGAAGAAGTTAAAATGGAACATATTCGTGAAGCAGAAGATAAAATTGAAAAGAATCGAATCCTTGAACTAGTTAAGACATTACCAAATCAATCTAAATTATTGATATATTCAACTTTTCTTTTAAGTAAAAATAAAACGAATAAACTTGTAACTGGGGAAATCTATCAAACCTATACTGAGCTATGTAAAATTAACGATACTTCAATTTTAACACAACGAAGAATTTCAGATCTAATATCTGAGTTGGATATGCTTGGTTTAATTAATGCACGAGTAATAAGTAAAGGACGTCACGGACGTACACGCGAGATTTATTCTACAATTCCGGCTGATTTAACTGAAATTATAACTAAAGAGTTGAAAGGCGAACTAAGGCTATGAGTAATCAAAAAGTTATCAAGCAATTGTTGGACAAAGGCATCCTACCTACTTCAGAAAACATTGAAAAAGCATCACAAGAAGTAGTAATTGTCAAACCAAAAATCGACGATTTGCGTGCCCGATTAAAAATTGTCAAAGAATTTGATTATAAACAAAAGAAAATTACTCCTGCAGATTTTACCGAACATTATCGTGAACGATATAAAACTCTGAAAAACATATTATTCAATCGTCCTGAGGCAGCAACAGCAGTTTCAATTGATCGCGCAAAACACGGCTTCGGAAATGATGATCAAGTTATTATTGCAATGGTTTCAGATATCAATCGAATGATGACCGGAACAATCAAAATAACTGTTGAAGATTTAAGTGGACAAATGGATATAATCATAACATCAAAAAACAATGATTTGATTGAAGAATCTAAGTTTTTGACACTAGATGAAGTCCTAATTTTCAAGGGGCGCGTTATCAGAGACGTTATGTTTCTACAAGAGATAATATTACCAGATATTCCACAACAACCAATACAATATAGTCCTGAAGAAGTTTATGCAGTATTTTCTGGAGATATGCACGTAGGGTCAAAATTATTTTTACCGAAACAATTTGGAACATTTATTGATTGGTTAGGTGGAAACGTTGGAAGTGAGAGACAGAGAGCGATTGCTAAAAAAACTAAATATTTCTATCTTCCCGGAGATTTGGTGGACGGCATTGGAATTTTTCCAGGACAAGATAAAGAATTAGCCATTGGAGATTTACGTGGACAGTATGAAGAACTTGCAAAATATCTTGCCAAAGTTCCAAATGATAAACAAATAATAATTTGTCCAGGAAATCACGATGCAGGAGTACGTTTAGAAGAACCTCAACCTCGTATGAAAGATTATGCTGAATCAATTTTAGAGTTACCAAATGTTACAATGGTTACAAATCCCTCTTATACAAATATTCATTCCATAGATAAATACAAAGGTCAGGACGTTTTGATGTATCACGGATATTCCTTCGATAGACTAATTGACCAAGTTGAAGGATTGCGTTTAGCGGGAGGATATGAAAAACCAGACGAGATTCATAAATTTTTGTTAAAACGTCGACACTTAAGTCCAACCCATAATCTAAATCTAACAATTCCAATGAAACAAGATCCACATGCAATCACACAAGTTCCAGACATTATGGTTTCAGGTCATATCCACAAAGCGAATATTGGGAGTTACAAAACTACAATTTCAATTTCAGGAAGTTGTTGGCAATCAGTTACAGATTTTCAATTAAAGTTTGGTCACGTTCCCGACCCAGGAATGATCCCAATTATGAATTTAAAAACTCGGAAATCAAATATGCTTAGTTTCAAGTAATTATTTATACTTTAATTAACTTGGAAAGGTATGTTCCCCTTGTTCGGATTTATTGCACACATATTTTTATTTCTATCAATACAAGTTTTAGGAATATTCACTGGATTGAATGCTTTGAAAATATTAAATGGCTCAACCGCTGTTGTTCGAGAAGTGCCATTACCAATGACGCTACTATCTTTTGTAATTGCGTTCAGTTTGTTATTTTTCCTTTTAAGATTCTCTGGAAAATTTAATCTATTCAAATATTTCTTTTACTTTTTAATTATAATTGGAAGCAAGTTAGTTTTTGAAGCATTTTTTACACCACTGGTTGCAAATATTTTAACTCTATCCCTTTTAGCGTTGTTCTTATTCCGAAAATCTTTGTTAATACATAATTTAACAATTGGAATAACTATTGCAGGAGTCGCAGTTAGTTTGGGATTAAGTTTCAGTTTTTCGACGGTACTATTTTTGATGGGTGCATTTTCTTTCTACGATGTTTTGGCAGTTTATCGAAGTTCACACATGCTTAAATTATTCAAAGGTATGGCAAATAAAGGAGTTATACTTGCAATTATGATTCCACAACGACTGAATAAAATTACTATAAAATCAAATGAATTCAAACCAGGTCAAGGTGTGTTTATTATGGGAACGGGTGATTTAGCATTCCCATTATTTTTTGCAGTCAGCGCTTTAAAGTTTTCAATTGTGAGTGCTTGGTTTATTGTCGGCGGAGCAACACTTGGTGCAGCAGCAGTTTATTATCTTCTAAATATTCAGAAATCAAACAGAGCAATGCCTGCGTTACCACCAATTGCATTAGGTAGTGTTTTGGGATATGTTGTAAGCTTACTGATTTAATGCTCACCCTCAACATCTAAAAGTTCACGAATAAGTTTTGCCTTCTTTGGACCTAACTTATCAATTTTTGTTAAATCCTCTTCAGTAGCATTTAGCAGAGTTATTGGAGATTTGAATTCCTTTAACAAAGACTTTGCAAGCTTTGGCCCAACTAAAGGCAGACCTTCAACTAAGAATTGTTGTTGCTCTTCCACGCTCCAAGTTCGTTTTGAACCGCGAAGTGAGATTTCTTTATTGTTATCCAATTGTTCTCGTTTTGCAATCGAAACCAATAAATTAACAGTTTCTTCAGTATCGTGTGCGAACAGAAAAGGAATTTGATAATCCAAAGTTAATGAAATCATTGCAGCGCGGATTGCATTTGGATGAACATTTCTAATTTCAAATATATCTCGCACATCTCCTTCAATAATGTAAAGCGGTTTCTGAAAATTTTCACGTAATTCTTTAGCTTGTGTAAATAATCGACCATCAACCAATGAATTTACAAAATCTGGAACTTTTTTCAACTCAACAACACATTCGTTTGATAGAATAAAATCTCCAACTTCCAAAGTTTTTGTTTCTATTTGAATATCTTTTTCATAAAGGTATCTGGGCAATTGACCTTTATTCTCTCGATGATCAACAATTATTTTAAGATCCATTTTTAAGGAGTTCTTTCATTCGACGTTCTTTGTGATATGAAACCCAATAATATTTTTCGTCAATTGTGTCCTTTGTTATTAACATATATACTTTGCCAATGTTTACTCTACCAATTCTTCCTCGCCGTTGTATGGTTCTCAATGCGGATGGAACCGGTTCAAAGAAAATTCCAATATCCGCGTTTTCAATATGAAGTCCCTCTTCACTTACTGAAGTTGCAACAAGAACATTAAACTCTCCGTCTTTGAATTGTTCCAAAGTTTCAATTTGTTTTTTCTGACTCATACCTTCTTTCTGTCCAACGAAAGCTTTTGCTCTACTTTGCGTATGAAGATTAATTTGTTCAGTTAGAAACTCAACAGTTTTCCTGAGTTGTGAAAATATAATCACCTTTTCCTTTTCCTTTTCAGTCAATTCTAAAATTTTTGCAATCTTTGGATGATCAATACCCTCATCAATAAGATTCTGTGTAGTTATTTTTGCACGCTTAAAATCCCATTCATTAATAATTCTCTGAGAAGCCTTGGTTGATTTTGCTTGTGATTCAATTTTTTTCATTGACTCATTGAAAGTGTGAATGTTTTGAGTTTCCAACATCTCAATTAAATGTAATAGTTTGATTAATACTGTTAATTCCGAAACCAAAAAATAAGTATCCGGACTTTTTTCTCGTTGAGAAAATAATTCTCTTTGAGTTTTTAGAAGTTCAAGTTTTCTTAAGTGAGAAATATCTTGACTTTTTAATGAACCACGTGCGTATAAAATATTAACATGTTTTGTCAGGATGCTTTGAAGATAGGTTTTGATTTTTTTATATTCCGAGGGCAACTCAATCATTATTCGTTCAATCTTCTTTTCTTTAAGATGTTTTTTTAGATGAGGATTTTCCTCTGTAATCAATTCAAAATTATCTATGAATAAATTTTTTTTAATTTCATCAAGTCTTTGTTGATCTGAAGCAGGACTAGCTGAAAGTGCAAGAATTTGTGAATTTTCACTAAACTGTTTCGCTAACCAAACATAAGCATATTCTCCAGTTGCTCTGTGCGCCTCATCAAAAATTGCTAACGAAATATCGCTCGGTTTGAAATATCGTTTGATAAGATCAGATTCAATTGTCTGTGGTGTTGCACAAATTATTCTTGAAGTTTTCCAGAGCTCCTTTCGTTTTGTCGGTGAAATTGCACCAGTCAAATGTATAATCTCCTCTTCGGGTTGAAAATATTCTTTGAAAGATTTTTCATGTTGCACAGTTAGTGGTTTTGTTGGAGCCATAATCAAAATTTTACCTTTGTTAATTTGCAAAGATGCGAGTGCAATTGCAATAATTGTTTTTCCTGTACCTGTTGGAAGCACTACAAAAGAATTTCTATTTACAATCTTACCTAAAATCTGTTCTTGATATGTTCTGAGTTTGAGTTTATCGTTAAGAAATTGCATGTACTTTTTTTGTGAGTGTACTATTTATTGATTTGTATTTATTAGTTTATTGACAAATTTTTGCATTTGTTCTTTGTGTCCCGCACCAACAATTATCAAAAGTTTTGACTCTGGAAATTTACGAGAAATAAGTTGAACTTTATTTTGCATGTACGTGTCTCGTTCAGCAACAAGTACGCGATAAAATCCAGGGAATTTATGACTCAGCTCAGATATTAGTTTGTGAACCAATTTGTCCTTTGGAACTTTTGTCAAATCAAAATTTATTTTATTTTTACTGAAACCACCAAAAATCAAGTAGAAAACTAGTTTTGATTTTTCTTGCATGGGAACCTTTTTTGATAATCGATAAAGCGTTTGAGAAATATCTCTATCAATCAATACAACTTTTGCACCAGTTTTTTTTGCTTCAATAATTCCAGTTTTCATATCAATGCCTGGCTGTTGTCCTGTTTTCTTGCCCAAAACTTTTTGTGAAATTGAACCAATAATGTAAAATAAAAAACCAAATGCTCCAAGTTTCAAAGCATTTCGCAAATTCATTTTTCTCCGCTTCTTTGACATAAGTGCAGCATATCTTTGAAAGTCAAGTTCAACTGCAACAATATCTGGTTTAAACTCTTCCACAACTTTTTTGATTTCTTTGACACTTTCTTCAGAAATGTGAGAGGTTCCGATGATTTTAATCCTTTGATTCAATTTTTTCAGACCTCGAGGGACATTTGTTTCCATATACTACTAATTAGAAATGCTTTTATTTAAAAACACTATTGAATTGGTATGTTAAGCACAAAAAACTTAAGCAGTGTACAAGGATTATCCGTTTACACCGATGCTGGAGAATTTTTTGGAATTATTGAAGAAGCAATTCTACATTCCAATAAAGTCGACTCTTGGAAAGTTAGATCAACTTCAAAATCTTATTTGTCCAAAGCAATGCCAGGTACAAAAGGAGTGATTTTACCACACCACCATGTCAAAGCTATTGGCGATGTAGTTCTAATTTCAAGATCTGCAGCACCATCAATTTCAGAAGATTAATTGTGTCACTCTGATATCTTTTTAAGCTTTGATGATATCGCTAGTTAATGGATTTTAAGAATACGTCAGAACTTGAAGTTCCAACCAAACTTGTAGATAAAATTATAGGTCAATCACGCGCAGTTTCAATTATCAAAAAAGCTGCAAAACAAGGAAGACACGTATTATTGATTGGTGAACCGGGTACTGGAAAATCAATGCTTGGTCAAGCCTTGGCTGAACTTGCACCTAGACAAAAGTTGCAAGATATTTTAGTTATACCAAATATCAAAGACGAAAATAATCCAAAAATCCGATCATTACCTTCTGGTAAAGGCCAAGAAATAATGCTACGATCTAAACAAAGAGCAGATATTGGTAATCGAAGACAAACAATGGTGTTTTTCTTTCTTGCAATTCTTGCTGCCTTTTTCCCTTGGTGGATTCGAAATATTTATGGAGACATCATGGCCGCAGCATCACTTATTTCAGGTATGATGTTTTTACTTCTATATGGGGTTATGACCAGCATGGGTGCAAAACGAAAACAAGTTCTTGAACCTAAATTACTCATAGATACAGAAAATAATAATGTTGCACCATTTATTGATGCAACGGGTGCACATGCAGGTGCACTACTGGGTGATGTTCGACACGATCCATTTCAATCTGGAGGATTGGGAACACCTGCACATTTGCGAGTTGAACCTGGAATGATTCATCGAGCGAATCAAGGAGTTTTATTTATAGATGAAGTAGCAACACTTAATCCAAATACTCAACAAGATTTGTTAACGGCAATGCAAGATAGAAAGTATTCAATTACCGGTCAATCTGAACGAAGTGCTGGTGCGATGGTGCGTACTGATCCCGTTCCATGTAAATTCATTATGGTTGCCGCAGGAAATACAGACACCATTCAAAAAATGCATCCCGCACTAAGATCTCGGGTTAGAGGTTATGGATATGAAGTTGTAATGGATAAATTTATTGAGGATACGCAAACCAATCGAGAAGATTATTACCGATTTGTAGCGCAGGAAGTTTTAAAAGATGAAAAGATTCCACATTTTAACAAAAAGGCCTGTGATGAAATTATTCGAATTTCTCGAAGAATGGCGGGACGTAAAAATAAGTTAACGCTGAAGTTTAGAGAACTTGGAGGAATTATTCGTGGAGCGGGAGATTTAGCGGCAGAAGATAAGAGTAAGTATGTCACACTCAAACATGTTCAAGCAGCTACAAAGATTTCAAAAACATTAGAACAACAACTCGCAGATAAACATATTGAACATATTTCAGATTATAGAATTATTCGTAGTGAAGGTTTAGAAATCGGAAGAGTAAATGGATTAGCAGTTATTGGAGATTCTGGAATTGTGTTACCAATTGAAAGTGAAGTTGCAAAAGGTGGAAAGCGACGAGAAATTATTGCTACTGGAAAACTTGGAAAGATCGCTAAAGAAGCAATCGATAATGTTAGCGCAATAATCATGAAACATTTTGGCGAAGATATCAAAGATAAATACGATATATATGTTCAATTTATTCAAACTTATGAAGGAATTGAAGGAGATTCTGCTAGCGTTTCTGTTGCGAGCTCAATCATTTCTGCTTTGAAAAATGTACCAATTAGACAAGACCTTGCAATGACCGGAAGTTTATCTGTTCGTGGAGAAGTGTTACCGGTTGGTGGCGTAACTCCGAAAATTGAGGCTGCAATTGAAGCAGGATTAAAGGAAGTTATTGTTCCTGCGCAAAACAAGAAAGATATTGTTCTAAGTCCTGCAACTAAACGCAAAATTAAAATTCACTTTGCAGATAATTTAGTTGATGTTCTTGAAATTTCTCTTGACAAGCGAAAAGGTAAAAAGCTAATTCAAGCATTGAAAAGCAATGGAGTTAAATCCCGAAAAACTAAAAAGAATTGAAGCTATTTTATCACGTTCAGACTTTAAGACTGTTGAAGCGTTTGTAGAGCATGCAGTTGAAATGTTATTATTTGCTGAAGAGAACCGAGATAAATTCAATAAAATGCTCGGACCTGAGTGACACAATTGTTTTAAATTCGGTGTGGTTCTTTTTGTTATGAAAATAAACTTGCGTGAAGGCGATATATACGAAAGTAAAGGTAGCGTTTTACTTTTTTTATCCGAAGAACAAATTAAAAATTTGGATAGTAAATTGGTTGATTTGTTAGATAGTTCAATTCACGCAGGAAATTTCAAAGGTAAAAAGTATGAATCTCTTATTGTTCCTATAATCGGTCGAAGTTTTGATCGGATTGTGATGGTGGGAATTGGTAAACGTGAAGAATTAAATAATGAAATCTTTCGCAGAGCGGCAAACGCAGGTTTGCAAGTGTTTTCAAAATTAAAAGTTAAAGAATTCTCAACCTTTGCAGAATATGATGTTGATATTGTTCGAGCACTTTCAGATGGATTCAGACTTTCAAATTATTCTTTTGATAAATATAAAACTGAAAAGGATTCCAAGTTCCTTATGATTCAGAAAATTGATATGTACGTTCATGAAATAAAAGATGATTTCAAGAAAGCAGTTAATTTCTCTGAAGCAACTTGTGAAGCAACTAATTTTGTTAGAGATTTACAAACAGATGATGCGGACGTAGTTAATCCAGAATATTTGGCAGATTTGGCAAAAAGCATGTCTACAAAATATCGATTACATTTAGAATTGCTGGATAAAGCTGCACTGAAACGCAAAGGTTTAGGATTGCTTTTGGGTGTTGGACAAGGAAGTAGGTTTGAACCACACTTAATAATTCTTGAATATAAAGGCGATCCAAGTTCAAAAGAACGAATTGCTATCGTTGGTAAAGGAGTTACGTATGACACTGGTGGTTTGGATATCAAGCTTCGTGGCATGAAAGAAATGAACACTGATATGTCTGGTGCTGCAGTTGTGTTGGGAGTTATAAGGGCAGCAGCAGAATTAAAATTAAAGAAAAATATTTTGGCAGTTGCGCCCGTTGTTGAAAATGCAGTTGGAACAAAGTCATACAAACCCGGAACAATACTTGATTCCTATCTTGGAAAAACTGTCGAGATTGGAAATACTGATGCAGAAGGTAGATTGGCACTTGCGGATGCGATGGCTTATGTTGTGAAGAATTACAAACCAGATAGAATTGTAGATTTTGCAACACTAACTGGGGCTGTTGTTGCAGCGCTGGGTGAAGATTATGCAGGATTATTTTCAACTGATAAAGTTGCTGATAAAATTATTGAATCTGGAGATTATGTTGGTGAAAAAGTTTGGAGAATGCCTTTACCAGAAGATTATAATGAATTGTTGAAATCTAAAATTGCAGATTTAAATAATATTTCAAGTTCAAATTATGGTGGAGCCATAACTGCTGCATTATTTTTGAAGAATTTTGTCGGTGAAACTCCTTGGACACATATTGATATTGCGGGAACGGCAAGAGGTTCTAAACGAAAACATTATTGGCCAGAATATGGAACGGGATTTGGAGTTCGTCTTATGTTGGAATGGTTGAGAAAAAATTAAATTTTTACTCAGTTATGTAGTAATCCTTAAAAGTCTGTAAGATTATGTTTCATTATGTTAGATATCAAACTATTTCGTGAAAAACCAGACCTAATTCGAGGTTCCGAGAAGATGCGATTCAAAGATCCTAAGCTTGTAGATAAAGTTATACGGGTTGATAACAAATGGCGGAAAACAATCCATAATATGGAGAAGTTGAAGGCGGAACGAAATAAAGTTTCTAAAGAAATTAGTACTTTGAAGAAAGAGGGAAAGAGTGGCGCAACTAAAATTCGTGCAATGAAAAAAGTTGTACAAGATATCAAAGATTTACAAATTAAAGCAGATAAATTAATTATCCAAAGAGATGAATTACGATACCAAGTTGGAAATATTTTACACAAATCGGTTCCAGTTGCTAAAACGGAAGAAGGTAATGAAATTGTTAGAACGCGCGGAAGAATTCCAAAGTTCAAATTTCCAATTAAACATCAGGTTGATTTATTATTGGATTTAGATTTGGCAGATTTTGATAAAGCTTCAAAAATTTCAGGAGCACGATTTTATTATTTGAAAAATGAATTAGTTTTACTCAATTTTGCAATTCTTAGATATGCGATGGACTTACTAGTTAAACAAGAATTCACTCCAATGTGGACTCCAGTTTTAATGAGGCACGAACCGATGAAGGCAGCGGCAGAACTTGGCGATTTTGAAGAACAGCTGTATAAGATTCAAGACGAGGATTTATATTTAATTGCAACATCTGAACAAACTCTCGCAACATTTCATATGAATGATGTGTTTAATTGGAAGGATTTGCCTAAAGCTTACACAGCTTATTCCTCATGTTTTAGAAAAGAAGCGGGGAGTCATGGAAAAGACACAAAAG
>Ga0310123_10004735_pt1 | contig 10263 bp, 8 predicted proteins | sample CB6_AW_1057_MG_FD_203505 | JGI IMG/M metagenome (GOLD analysis project Ga0310123, IMG submission 203505) | Marine microbial communities from Western Arctic Ocean, Canada - CB6_AW_1057 | ecosystem: Environmental > Aquatic > Marine > Oceanic | place: Canada: Western Arctic Ocean | collected...
TTGTCCTGCCAACCCGTAGCGGCATCGACATCCGAAAACGGTGCATCTCAAAACCGACCGACCACCAGCAAATCCTCCTCGACCGCCTCAAACTTCGGCCGTCGAGAATAAACCAAACTCAAATGTAGTGACGACTTTGCACCCGCCACCCTAGAAAATAAGGTGTGTTTGAGTCTTACTGGGGAACTTGGGCTAAGAACTTCGTGTTAGGCAAGACGTGTTGAGCGAAGCGTTTCTTTCGACGTACGTTCCAAAAATCAGTCGAAAATCAGCTAAAACCGCCGAGTCAAATTTGTGTCGCCGCCGCTACGTGGTATCCTTGAAGTTGACGGATCGTACTTGAAAGTGAGCCGCAAACACCGCAACGCCCCTTCAGAGGGGGTCACCACGGCGCAGTTAACAGCCTAAAATGGCAGGCTAACACCTTCCCCGCCAATCTGCCGACCTCACCGTCGACTGCCGTTGGCGGACCGACGCCGACAAGCATGAATCGGCGAGCCTGCTGATTGTCCCCTGGCTAACTGGCCCTGGCCGCCTGGCGGATCTTGCCCTCACCTAATACGCGGGATATTTCCCGGACGCAAGGAGCTTCAAAACGTGCATCTGGATCATCTTCCGGGATCATTTTTTGGTCCCTCCAACCTGGTCGATCTTCTCCGCCATCGCGCCCTGCACCAGGGGCAAGACCGCGGCTTCACATTTCTCGTCGACGGCGAAGACGAAGAGCTTCATCTGACCTATGCGGAATTGGATCAACGCGCGCGAGCCATCGGTGCGATGCTTCAATCGATGAACATGGCCGGTGAGCGGGCACTCCTTTTATATCCGCCCGGTTTCGATTTCATCGCCGCTTTTTTTGGATGTCTCTACGCCGGTGTGGTCGCCGTTCCGGCGTATCCCCCACGGCGGAACCGAAACATAAACCGCGTCGAAGCAATCGTCGCCGATGCCGGTGCCCAGGTAGCACTGACCGTCAATAGCGTCCTCGAACGCATTGAATCCGTGGTGCAAGAAACGCCCGACTTAAAACGTCTCCAGTGGCTGACGACCGACCGAATCCCGGATCGAATGAACGCGGACTGGCGAATGCCCGACGTTCATGGCGATACGCTGGCTTTCTTGCAATACACCTCCGGTTCGACAGGTACGCCCAAGGGTGTGATGCTGAACCACGCGAATCTGATGCACAATTCGGCGATGATTAGCTACGCATTCGAGCACACGCGATCGAGCAGTGGCGTGTTTTGGCTGCCGCTGTACCACGACATGGGGCTTATTGGTGGTACGCTTCAGCCTTTGTACATGGGGCAACCGAACGTACTTTTTTCACCGACTCAATTCCTTCAGATGCCATTCCGTTGGTTGCGAGCCATTTCAAAATACCGGGCAACGATCAGCGGCGGTCCGAATTTTGCCTACGATCTCTGTGTCGAAAAGATTACCGAAGAGCAAAAGGCCTCGCTCGATCTGAGCCGATGGAAACTGGCCTTCAACGGCGCCGAGCCCGTACGAGCCGACACCATCACCCGATTCTTCCAAGCGTTTGAATCGTGTGGTTTCCGACGCGAAGCGTTTTATCCCTGCTATGGTCTGGCCGAAGCAACGCTGATCGTCACGGGTGGGTTCAAAAACTCGCTTCCGACCGTCCGTTGTGTCGACAACGAGGCGATGGAAAGCCATCAAGTCGTCGAGGCGCTGCCCGAGGAGGAAGGTTCCCGCGAGCTTGTCAGTAGCGGCGGCAATCTGCTCGATCAGCAGATCGTCATTGTCGATAGCAAGACCAAGACCGAATGCCCCGACCATCAAGTGGGAGAAATCTGGGTGAGTGGTCCGAGTGTCGCCCAGGGCTACTGGAACTGGCCCGAAGAAACAGAACTCACGTTCGAGGCCTATATGAATGACACCGAGGGTGGCCCGTTCCTGCGTACAGGTGATCTAGGATTCCTGCTCGACGGCGAACTGTTCGTAACCGGACGACTCAAAGATCTGATCATTATCCGAGGTGTCAACTATTACCCACATGATATCGAACACACGGTCGATCAGAGCCATGAACACGTGCGGCCCGGTGCGTCGGCCGCCTTTACGATCGGCGATGACGGTCAAGAACGGCTCGTTGTCGTTCAAGAGGTCACCCGCTGCCGCGATATTTCATACGATGAGGTTTTCGAGGCCATTCGCCGTGATGTAGCGACCGAATTCGAGTTGGCGATCGATTCGATCGTGCTTATTAAAGCGGGCAGCATCCGAAAAACTTCGAGCGGAAAAATTCAGCGGCACGCGAACCGTGCAGGCTTTCTCGATGGCTCGCTCTCCGAACTGGTACGCTGGCCGTCTGCCGAACCCTCGCGACAACCGGCCGCCCGCAAGAAGGCACAACCTGCCACGCCCGCGGCGCGCACGCGTGACGCCGATAAAGTCATCCCGTCCCCAGTTCCTGAAAAACTGGCCCCCGAGAAATCAGCCGACCGCATCGAGCAGATTGTCTACCAGCATGTTCGCGACATCGCCCAGGAGCGGTGTGGCCAACTAACACTCGATTCGAACATCGTCGAGTTGGGACTCGACTCGCTCGAGCGGATCGAGATCGCCAACCGCATTGAAGAAACCTTTGGTGGACGCTTTCCCGACGACGTACTCGCGGAAATGGAAACCTGTGGTCAGGTCGTCGCGGCGGTCGAGCGATATTTGGGCACCGAACCACGACCGAAAAAAGTGCGGCCGAAGGATCTGGTCATCCCCCGGGCCAATTACGATTTCAGCGAGTTCCCTGAATATCAGCAACTCAAGCAACAGAAGCAGCATCTTGAATCGACCGGACTGCCGAACCCTTATTTCGCAGAGCATGAAAGCGTGACCAACGACACGACACGGATCGATGGTCGCGAGTTGATCAATTTCTCTAGCTACAACTATCTCGGCATGTCGGGCGACGCGGTCGTATCGTACGCGGCCAAGCAGGCCATTACCCAATACGGAACGAGCGTCTCGGCCAGCCGTCTCGTATCGGGTGAGAAGGCGCTGCATCGCGAACTCGAGCGGGCCATCGCCGATTTTATTGGAACCGAGGATTCGATCGTTTACGTCGGTGGACATTCTACGAATGAAACGACAATCGGGCACTTATTCGGTCCGGGCGATATCATTCTCCATGACGCCTTGGCCCACAATAGCATTGTCCAAGGTTGCATTCTTTCTGGGGCGCGACGTCGCCCGTTCGCGCACAACGATTGGCGCGAATGTGATCGACTGCTCAACGATTTTCGCCACGAGTATCGCCGCGTACTGATCGCCGTCGAAGGTGTCTACAGCATGGACGGCGATTATCCCGATTTGCCAAAGTTCTTGGACGTCAAGCAGGAGCACAAGGCCATTTTGATGGTCGACGAAGCCCACTCCATCGGCACGATGGGGCCGCATGGCCGTGGCATGTCCGAACATTTCGAAATGGATCCTCGCGACGTCGACCTGTGGATGGGCACCTTGAGCAAGTCGTTTGGAAGCTGTGGAGGTTACATCGCCGGCTGCCGGCAGGTTGTCGAATACTTGAAATATACTGCTCCAGGATTCGTTTACAGTGTCGGCCTGTCGCCTTCGAATGCCGCAGCCGCGCTGGCGTCACTACAAATCTTAGAGGAAGAGCCGGAAAGAGTCGCCAAGCTCGCAAACAACTCGGAACTCTTCCTGCGGCTGGCAAAAGAGCGGGGGCTCAATACCGGACTGAGCAACGGGACGCCCATCGTGCCGGTCGTCCTCGGAAACTCGCTCCACAGCATGCAACTTTCGCGGCGACTGTTCCAGCGGGGCATCAACGTGCAACCGATCGTTCATCCGGCGGTTGAGGAAAATGCCGCTCGGCTTCGGTTCTTCATCACCTCATGCCACACCGAGCTACAGATTCAGCACACGGTCGACGCCGTGGCCGAAGAGCTGGCGACGATCGATCCCGCCTATCTTGGCGCCCAGATTCGTGTTGATCATGCGGCCGACGGCCATGATTCGCGCCGCGGCGCCCGCAGCCGGTAGCGGGTGCCACGGCTGGCCCGCCGCAGGCCGATTTGCCGTGGCGAACCCGCCACGGCGGTCTAGCGACTTGCCCAGCCCCGGCGGGTGGCGGCTGAGGCGACGGCCCCGAGATGTCACTGCGGGGCCAGATTTTCATTGCCCAAATTCTCGTTGCATTGCCTCTCAACGGCCAACTATAATGGAACGGAGCGGCTGGTGAACAACCGGGGCCGGCCCTTTTTCGGCCGCCACACGATTTCCCCTGAATCTTCTCCAACGGATTGCGCTGCGCACGTGACGAGATATTGGTGCAGTGACACGTCTTTTCTCCGTCTCCGAAAATTACTGTTTCTGGAAATCACTCTATGACGCGAACGACCGTCGGCCGCGGAATGGAAATTCTGCTGGTCGAAGACAGCTTGGTAGATGCGCGTTTGGCGATCGGCATGCTCAAGAAAGGCAAGTTCCGTCATCGTGTTACCTTGGTGCGCGACGGCCTCGGCCTCAAAGCCATGGCCTTCCTTCACCGCGACGGCATGTTCGCCAACGCGCCGCGTCCCGATTTGATTCTGCTCGACCTTGAAATGCCTCTCATGGACGGACGCGAGGTCCTGGCTGAAATCAGAAATGATGCGCAACTCACAACGATCCCGGTTGTAATTCTCACCTCTTCCAATGCGCCGGAAGACCGCGAGATCGGCGACTCGCTGCATGTCGAAGACTATCTGGTCAAGCCGGTCGCCGTCGATCCATTTCTTGAAGTGATTAAACGACTGAAACGGTTCTGGCACAGCGACCTCGTCCTGCCGGCGCTCGACTGACTCGACGAGTGGTGCAAGAGGTTCTCGAACCATGGTGATAACGCACCTCTAAGGACGGCGGCTACCTCCGTATCGGTTGTGCCGGTTGTGCCCCCGCCGCGGCCTGGCTGTCGAAAATAAGCTAGGCTTATCTTGTGAGCGTCGATCGCCCAGTCCGAATCTGGTTCGATCGGGAAGCCAATCGGCTCATTGGCCTCAGCCCTCGAATGATCACACTTCCAATTCTGGAAACTGAGCTCATATAACTAACCTGAGACTTACACAAATAAAATGCAGATGTTGGACCGCAACCATGAGAACGCCACTTGGAGACCGACTGCGTCATTTCCTAGCCGATGAGTCCGGGCCGACCGCCGTTGAGTACGCAGTGATGTTAGCGATGATTATCTTCGTTTGCATGGCCAGTATCGGAGCCGTCGGACAACAGACGCTCAGGCTCTGGCAGTCGAACGAAACGGGCCTGAGCAGCGCCTTCAATAACTAGCTATTGGGCGGCACTGCTCACCTTGCCCAGCAGTGGGTAGGCCGGAACGAGCGGTAGCGCTGTTCCGGCCTACGTCTCTGCAGCTCCTGCAACCCTTAAAAAAGTCTGTCGATATCTAAGCGTGAGCGTGAGCAGTAAAACGACAGGGTAGATCATACTTGGGATGTGTAGGATGAATTCTTTGAAACCGTGAAGGGCATTGAAGACGACAATGTTGCTGAGCGAGAGAACACACAGTGCAATGCCGCAAAGAAACCCTCCTCGGTAGCTTAATTTCAGAAATCCCACTCCAGAAATCATGAGGAGTGCAGCTGTGACGAGAGGTGAAAAAACAGTGTAAGCCTAGAGGGACAGGCCAGTCTGCTGGCGCAACGTCGGAGATAAAACGGTGGCAAGGAAGCTCAGCAAGACCAGACCAGAAAAGACGAAGTTGATGACGGCAAATACCGTCAGGCCTATGGGGCGTTTCGTCATTACCCTTCTCCTCAGAACCACTCTTTATTGACCAGCCTCAAAACGGCTCATCCGGCGCTTCACGGCCTAACAGCGCCCCCACCCGATGACGATTGTAGTACGCAAGTCGACCGGGTGCAACCAAAGAAAGATAGCCACGAAAAACACCAAAAGACACGAAAATCAGAATCGATCAACGCAGAGGCACAGAGAAATCGCAGAGAATGGTTTGATAAGAAAACCACCGATAAGAAGAAGTCTTCCTCTGCGCGTCTCCGCATCTCTGCGCACCTCCGCGTTTAACACTTCTTTATCTGCGTTCATCGGCGTCCATCCGCGGTTCCTTTTTTTCAATCCGTGTTTCGTCCGTGTTCAATCCGTGGCTTATTTTCTTTTTGCTTATCTCTCCGTGATTTCGTCGCGGCTCGGCGGATACTGCCCGTAGAAGCGTTTGATGAAGTTGCGATGCCAACGCTGCGGCTTATGGGCTTCCCATCCCCAGCGGCGCATCAGCCGGTCCGAAACCCGGTTGCTGGCCACGTCACACAGCAGGGCATCGCTCCGCTTGATCCGGGCAATCTCCTCCAGCACATCCAGCGCCCGCCGACACGTTCCGAAGGATGTACCTCGGGTCGATACAACGTATCGCAATGCCAAAAAATCAGGAAAGCGACGAGGCTGATTGTAATACAACAAACAGCGGTCCGCACGGCCGCGAGCGTGATAGCGCCGACTAACCGACACGAATTCCGGGAGCGAGATCATTTTTGGAAAGGGCCGCAGATGCACGGCGACCAGAGAGCCGGAGACCACCTCGATCAGCCCATACCGCCGTGCAGCCAGAGAGTCCGCACCGGTTTCCAGATCGGTTATCTTTTCAAAGATGGTCCGCATTGCTAGATCCTCGCTTCGTGTTCCTATTGGCACCGCGTTACGCCTGCCTAGGCCGCAAGATACCGAGCAGCATCCGCCACAGCGTGAGCAGCAACGCCATGGCGACCAGGCAGAAGCCGATCGCTATAGGCACCAACCACGGCCATTGAAATATAGCGTACGCCCGCGACCAAACGTCGGCCCACCGGACCAGCACCACCAAAGTCGCTAAACAAAGAAACGGGCCATACGGTATTTCATGGTCGCGACGGACAATCAGTTGGACGAGCCCTAAAACCAGGCCGGCAAACGGCGCCAGGAAGAACACGATCAGCGACGTCTGCCAGCCGACAAACGTACCGATCATCATCATCAGCGTCACGTCGCCAAAGCCCATCGCCTCTTTCCTGAGCGTCATCGAGCCAATCACGCGAACAGCCCAGACCATCGCTCCGCCGCCGGTCAGCCCCATCAAGGCGGTTAGTAATCCGGCCCAATGGACGCCGCCTAGATACCACATAACGATCGTCGCCAACGTGCCCAGCGGAAGAAGCACTCGGATATGAGTCGCTCGAAAACTGGTTCGAACCTGGGCAGCCAGCAACCGGCAAGCCTGTCGAATGCCATGTCGGGCATACCACACCCGGCGACGTCGTGGCAGAATCGCAAAGCACCAAAACCAATAGCAGCCGAGGCCCAGGACGAGGCCAATCCATCCCATGAGCGATGCCGGCCAATCGAGCGGAGAGGCCAGCGTGAGAAATTGGATGTAAACGCCATTCGCAGCCTCGGGTACGGCCGCACCTGGAGCAAATTGAAGAGCGTTGCCAAAAAACGGCGGCACAATCCAACCGCTGCCAACATGCGGCAACAGCGACCAAGGCAGCATGGCCGCCAGCGCCAGGCCCACGATCGTTCCGGGCACAGTCACTTCGTCGGGAATAATCTTCTCATCGATATCAATAAACGACGCCACCGCCATCAGCGCAACCAACAACAGATGACTCAGGAACCGCCAATGTGCGCCGGCTGTCGGCAGCAGCAGCGCAGCGATCTGATCCGCTAATAGAATATCAGCCAACTGTCCCGTGATAAGCCGGTGGTTTGTCACTTCCCACACGTAGAGCCATGCCACGCCGACGCCCATCGCCAACTCGATCAGCATCGGCCGGATCCAAAATCCGCGACCATGAATCACCGTCTCGCGACGCAAGAATATCCAGCCGACGATAGGCAAGCGATCTGCCCACCTTCGCGGCGCGGTCCCGCGATCGCGCCGCGCCCAGGGACTGATCGTGGTTGGCTGATATGCCAACCGGCAGATGGCCAGATTGATCGCACTGCCCAAAACGGCACCGAGGGCAAACAATCCAAGGAGACAAACAGGAAGTGGCATGATCGCCAGCCGGGGGCTAGTGCGAGTCGCATGGGTCCGACGGATCTGTTTCGAGCAGCGACAGATCGAGTCGGCGAATAATCTCGTCGGCCACGTCGGCCGGCATCTTACCTTCGGTATCGACCACCAGGTCGGCACACCGCGCGTAAATCGCCCTTCGACGGGCTAGAACCTGCTCGATCTCGGTTAGGCCGCCCACATTAGTCAGGTTAGGACGGCGCGACTCCGAGGTGGCGTCACCAGAGATCCTCGCAAGAATCGTCGCCGGATCGGCCGTCAGCCACACCACATGACCAAACGATTTGAGCCGATCTCGGTTCGACTCGCGTAACACGGCTCCTCCGCCCACCGCCAGCACAAGCCGCTCGCGCTGCGTGAGTTCCGCGAGCCGCTGCGATTCCAGTTCGCGGAATCCCGACTCTCCAACCGTCTCAAAAATCGCTGCGATCGACTTGCCCGCGTGCCGCTCAATCTCCGCATCGCTGTCGACCCAGTCGCAGCCAAGCCGCGATGCCAGCTCTTGGGCCACGGTCGTTTTGCCCGTTCCGCGATATCCGATCAGCACGATGTTCATGGGAAGCCGGGACCGCTGATGAAAAGGTGAGAACTAGTGCGAGTTGCACAGACGTGCAGCGGTGTCCGATCTGTTATTTCAGCACCAAACGGCTGTTTTAGTGGGACCCTCAAGTGGTATCTGCTCTACTGGCTGGGATCATATTTAATCGCGCCCGTCTCCCGCTTCAACACTTCGCGCATCAATCCGGGACGAGCCTCGTGATCGGTGAACAACTTGAATTGCAGCCACGCCTGACGGACAAACATTTCGACACCGGTCACTACATGACATCCTTGACTTCGGGCATCCTTGATCAACATCGTCGACTCCGGATTGTACACCGTGTCAAAAACCAGGGTGGATGGCTTCAAGTGCCGTTTTAAGAACGGCGATTCATCCACATTGGGATGCATGCCCACCGGAGTGCAATTGATCAATATATCGGGATTCACTTTGTGCCGAGCTTCCCAGTCGACAACCTCGTTACCATGCCTGAATGCCAGCGACTCTGCGCGCGCGCGAGTACGGCTAGTGACGATTACTTTGGCACCACGTCGTGATAGGCCATAGGCGACCGCCCGCGCAACACCCCCCGCTCCCAGAAGCAACGTCACCCGCCCGGCCAGAGGACTTGATTGAGCGCCGACTTCTCCCAAGGCGTTTTCCAGAGCATCCAATGCCGCCTTATAATCTGTGTTATAGCCAATCACTTCTGAGCCTTTGAACACCACCGTGTTCACGGCTTCGATCCCTTTGACCGCCGGATCAACTTTTGTCAATCGTTTGGCGATTACCTCCTTGTGAGGTATCGTGACGCTCAGGCCGCGGATTCCCAGTGCCGGCGCATCGTCCATGAATTGGTCAAGATCTTCACGCGGAACACGAAACGGAACATACACCGCATTGCGGCCCGCCTCCCGAAGGGCCGCATTATGAATCTGCGGGCTCAGGCTATGACCAATCGGATCGGCGATCACACCGAACACGACCGTCTCCGCACCGATCGCTTCGTAGTTGTAGAGGTTCACCATTTGGTCATAACTGAGTTGCCCCGGCGCCATCGCCCGTTCGTGGTGAAACGTAGAATAAATGAACGGGGCACCGAATCGCCCGGCCAAGATCCGCGTCGGCGTACCCATTTCGCCCATACACATGCCAAGCGTCGGAATCTGGGCATCGTGAATCATCTGCAACATCCGCACGTTATCATGCGGGTGATTGGCCATCGTTGCAATCTTGATCACATCCGGATCCAAGGCGGCCAGTCTGGCATGTACAAGAGCCAAATCTTCGGGCGTCTTGCGAAAGTTGTGCAGGCTAACGATCCGCTTGGTCTTTCCAAAACGTGGAATGTGGGCGGCAATGTCATCTTCCAGATCGACATAATCGGCGCCCTCGGCGATCGCCGAACGCAACACCATCAATCGCTGCTCTTCCGGGCCGATGTATTTGCCGCCGTCACTTTCACGTCGGCAGGAAACAATCACCGGACAGAGCCGTTCTTGCAGCAGCCGCTTCACATTGATCCGGCTCTGAAGATAATCGACGCGCAGCTCGACCAGCCCGGCTCCCTGCTCGACCAGATGGCGGTACTCGGCAAGCATGTGGCGGTGCCGACCGCGACCGATACTAACGCAAATCATTTCGGAGGTCGCCTCGTGTAAAAAGCCTTGCG
>Ga0310123_10004737_pt1 | contig 10259 bp, 9 predicted proteins | sample CB6_AW_1057_MG_FD_203505 | JGI IMG/M metagenome (GOLD analysis project Ga0310123, IMG submission 203505) | Marine microbial communities from Western Arctic Ocean, Canada - CB6_AW_1057 | ecosystem: Environmental > Aquatic > Marine > Oceanic | place: Canada: Western Arctic Ocean | collected...
ACTCAGAATCGAGAAAGACCATGGGAGAAACGGACCACTCGAAGGATTGGGCGGAACATATGAACGGAGTAACGGCGGTCATCACCACAATCCAAGGGATCCACTTCACGACACTCCCATCATATCTCTGGCACTTCCGGGTTCGTTTCATGCCCTCATGCTGCCCCGCCCCACTCAGACCCGCAACTCAGGACGCGCAGAACAGTGCTGGGTGTGGCTGGGTGCCACGGAGGGGGTACTGGGGGGGCTAAAGTTACTTAAACGGATCTACCCATCTCCGTAGCAATCATCAATTTCCTCTGGGACGGCGTATACGTCACCTGTTCTCGGTGATACTACGACAGCGGCGGGAGGAGGGTATTCGCGGTTGCGGGCCGTCGTGGTGATAGTGACGCAGTTCCTCTCCACATCGCTCGCACCTATCACGAAATTACCGTTCGGAAGTAGGTAGTCAACTCTAAAACTACCAACGGAATTACCGTTCGAATGCTCAGAGAAGGTGGTCGTAAAACTGAGATCCCTACCCAGAGTGAAGACACACTCCTCAAGCCTTATATCGGGATTCCCCATGTCGATTCGAGAACATTCCCTCGCTGCCAAGACTTCGTTGAGCAAGTCTAATGATGTTTGGGCCTCTAGCCCTACCAGTGGTAACCCCAGTAGAGCGAGCACGAACAGCAGGGTTCTCTTCATCAGCTAGTTGCCGTCTTCTGGGCGGGGGGACAGGGGTCGTAGGTCACGGTCTCGCCTTCCTCAATCCACTGTCCACACTCCACACCAACCCCTGGGCTGACTGATAGGTTTCCACCCCGCAGGAACCTAAGGAACCCTCTGCAGTTCCTTTCGATCGGTTTGCCCCGTATCCATCGGTGGAGGAACGTCAGGGCACCCCGCATTGGAAATCGGACCGGTCGTGTGCAGATCAAGATATGTCGCCGTAGCGTAGGACGTGAACCCCGGAACCCCTCTCGTCACTTTGCTGTCCACAACATGCGGAAATTCGACGAAAGCCGAATACGGCTGGCCCGCTGTGAGATGCTGGGATTCGATCGATATTTCCCTGGACCGATAGGTCGAATACTGTCCTTGGAACGGCAGCCCTGTATGGAATATCCGTTCACCATGACAGTCCGCCACAACCACGAAGATCATGTCATCCACGATCCCCCGCGGATCAGATCTTCCGTTCGAATATTCGCTCCAGCCGACGACGAGATCCTGGTCGGGATCAACCGCAATCGGAGAAATCTTAAGGCCAGCCTGCATTAGTGAGATCGTGATCGGAGCAGGAATGTCCGTCTGTCCTGAGGGGCCCACCAGTTCGAGAGGAACCTCACGGATCTGGACACCGGGTGTTGTGAGGCTGAAAAGGTAGGTCCCGTTCGGGTGAGCCTGGTCTACCGCTTCCTGAGACTCGAAATGACCCATCTCGATGTAGAAGTTGTCTCCCCGATCTTCGTACTCGAGTGGAGCCCCGTCCGTGTCCGCACGCTGCAATCGACCCGATTCTAAAACCCCGTCTGGTTGGAGGAAAACCTCTGAGAAAAAGTGGTAGTTGAGTAGTCTCAATTCTCCGATACTGTCCTGTGCGTAGTTGGATGATTTCACGAGAACGAAGAAAGAAATGTCCGATTGTTCGGCACACCCGATCCCTGTCATAGCGAGCGTAAAAAGGAAAGCTCTCTTCATCGGATGACCTTTAATGCTCCTGCTCCGGTATCACTCAGAATAGAGGAAAACCTCACTTCACAAAGATTTCTATAATCTCCACCGCCATGGAACTGCTGTTACGGAAGCCGTGTCGGATGCCTCCCTGCATGAAGTAGGGATGCCACGGTTGGATCTCCACAGACTGTTCTCCGTCTAGGTCCAACTGCATAGAACCTGAGATTGGAACGAACAAATGGAACTGGACTTCTGGGTGCGCGTGTATCGGCCGTATACCGCCGGGGTCCACGAAAACTCGCAAGGCACGAACCTCAGGTTGATCACGAAGGACAGCATTGCTGATTCCGACGTTCCCTTCACCCGTGAGAGGGCGTAGAGGTGAGGAGCGATCCCCGGTGACCGGCGCTGTCTGCGCACCGAGGGCTACGGAGAGCATCACAAGCCCAAGGGCTGACACGGCATACCTATGCATTTGCTTTACTCCTGTCTTAGATAGCTCAAACAGTGGAATCGGGGCTAGCGGGCAAAACATCCTGAGCTTTCGGATCTTTCCGCGGAGACACGGACACGATCAAATCTTACGCGCGGAGCACGGGATGCCGCTCGTGAAAGCCTGTGGCCTCCTGATAGGCCTTGGCCAGCATTAGCAGTTTATCTTCTCTGTAGATTGAGCCCATGAACGCGATGCCTGTGGGAGTTACTTCTCCCGTGAAGCCATTGGGAACCACCACGACGGGATGACCTGTCATGCTGGTGAGTGGATTGATGGACCTCCAGGGTGACACCAGTACGTCAATACCCTCCATCGCTCGCGCGACTTCCTCCATGAGCAACATGCGAATACGGTTAGCCTGTAGGTATTCGACAGCGGGCACGAGCTGAGACACTCGCAGTTCTCCACGGTGGTTTTGTCGCCGAAGCCCAGTGTCTTTCCGGGAGCGCACAAATTCATCAAATCCGGCCGCCCGCTCCACAAACTCAATGAAATAAGTCAGATCTCGGCCGGAGAACGCGTTGCGGGGCATCTCGACCGGCTCAAGTGTGAATCCCATCGTTCGCAGTGTATCGAGCGTGGCCCTGGCATTCATTATGTCATCCGTGCTCTGCCGTGGCTCCTCCTCATTAAAAGCTGATTCGAAGTAACCGATACGAAGCGATTCTAGATTCATCCCCACGTCCCAGTTGAACGGAACGCCGCTGGGCACGGCCATATCCTTCCCATCTGGCCCCGCAACCGCATGCAGCACGACCGCACAGCCTTCGACTGTTCGACACATTGGTCCGACTTTGTCTAGACTGTAGCCGGCGGCCATAACTCCATAGCGACTCACCCGTCCGAAGGTGGGACGAAGCCCAACCACACCACAGCGAACCGCAGGAGAGAGGATCGATCCACCAGTGTCTGTACCGATGGCGAACCCCACCAGCCCCGCGGCAGTAGCAGCGCCCGAGCCTGCAGAAGAGCCGCTTGAACCTTGTTCAGGATTCCAGGGGTTGTTGGTACGTCCACCGAACCAGTTATCCCCAAAAGCAAGTTCACCGGTAGTTAGTTTCGCCACCAAAACCGCTCCCGCATCATCCAGTCGCTCAACCACAGTGGCGTCGAAATCGAACGTTTGATCCTCGAAGGGTGCCGCTCCCCAAGTCGTGGGGTATCCCTGTGCTGAGATGATATCCTTGGCACCCCAGGGGATACCGTGCAACGGACCGCGGTAGCGACCCTCAGCAATTTCCGCATCTGCTTGTTCAGCCAGCGCCCGTGCACGGCTCTCAGTAAGAGTCACGACGCAGTTCAGCGTTGCGTTGTAGCGGCGCAATCGACCGATATACATCTCCGTCAACTCACTGGGTCGTACCTGGCGGGACTCAATGAGCTGCGCAAGATCCATGACCGACCAAAAAGCCACCTCTTCCAGGTCAGAGGGACGTGTCACGGGTGACCGTGGTCCTACCCGGAGAGTACCCTCGACGCGTTCGAATTCCATCCCGGGGGCGACCGGACTGAAATGGAGCGCAGGCATAACAGAATTATCGAGAGACGTCAAACGGATCTCCGCGAAGCGCTCGAAGCTTTGGTTCACCCCGTCGACAATCATCTCGAGTTCTTCCTCATTGAAGTCCAGGCCAGCCACCTGGGCCGCCGCTCTCGTCATAGCCAGAGTGACTTCCTGGTCTTCGGTCTCCTGCATACATCCCCATAGGACGCCGGGCAGGAGCGTGGAAGAGAGGCCCACGCTGGAGAAGTAGGTAAGAAAGTTACGCCGCGATTGAGCGTTATCTGTATTTGCAGTCAAGGTCATAGCTAACGCACTCCGGTCGACTGGTTGGACGAAAGGACTCAGATAATGCGGTCGAGTTCGTCCTGTCGCCACATCCAGCACCCACATGTCGGTCATTGTTGACAGCGTATAGAACCCGGAGCAAGGTTGCGGGCCGCCCAGGGTTCTTCTCCACAAAGTGTTCGGAGATCGTGATGCATACGAAGCTCGTTCAACGGCATATCCTTCCGCTCGTCGGACTGACTCTGATTTCGTTTACGGTGCTAATCCCTCAGGGCGCCGCAGCCCAGGCATCCGGGTACGATGTCATCCTGCGAGGCGGCCGTGTATTCGACGGCGCAGGCAACCCGTGGGTGCGTTCCGACGTCGGGATCACCGACGGTCGTATTACCGCGGTGGGACATCTCGGCGAAGTCCCCGCCGAGCGAGAAATCGACGTTGCCGGTTTATATGTCATGCCGGGTATCATCGACGCGCATTCGCACGCCAATAGCGGCTTCGATGACGAGGACCCCCGCGCACGTGCGACGATCAACAACCTGATGCAGGGAATCACTACTGTAGTGATCGGTGAGAACGGAAGCGCGTGGGGTAGAGACAGCAGCATCAAAGAGAAGGCCGAAGAATGGTCACGCAACGGTATCGGCACTAATGCTGCCATGTTGGTCGGTATCGACAGTGTTCGGTACCAAGTTATCGATGGACACGAAACAACACCGACCGCTCAGGATTTGGTAAAAATGCGAGCGATCGTGCGGGAAGCAATGGAGGACGGCGCGTTTGGCCTCAGCTCGGCACTCGACTACTGGGATGGCCACTTCAATACCACCGAAGAGATCATCGCGTTGGCTAAAGAGGTAGCCCCTTTTGGTGGAATTTACGCGAGCCACATGCGCAGCGAGGGAACACGGTCACTCTGGTGGGTTGAGAGCCATAGCTCCCGGCGTGTTACCCAATTGGACGCGGTAAAGGAGATCATCGAGATCGGTAGAGCCGCCGAGATCCCGGTGCACATCCTACATATCAAATCGACCGGTATTCCGGCTTGGGGCGATAGTCGCATGGCGACGGCACTGATTGAGGAAGCTCGCCATCAAGGCATCGATGTCACTGCCAATCAATATCCGTATACCTTTTCCAATCCGGATCGTAGCACACAGTTGTTCAAGTGGGAGCCGTACCTGGGTGAGACGGGCCGTGATCTCGAACGGACGCAGCGGATGGCACTCATCAAAGCTCGTACTGAGGACGATCCCCTATTTGCCGCTCAGGTAGAGAAGGACGTCTACCACGAGATCCTGGCACGTGGCGGCGCGGATCGTATGTGGGTCACGGCATTCGAAGGCAACCCGGCATATATCGGGAAGTCGCTCCAAGAACTGGCTGTGCTACGCCAGGAAAGTTTGTTCGAGGCCGGTAAGCACCTGCAGCTCGACAACGCTGCTAGGATCCTGTCGTACACGATGATTGAGGACGATATCGAGCATTACCTAACGCGCGACTACATTGCGCCAGCCACCGACGGCGGCGTTGGTTCCCGAACTCACCCCCGTGCCTTCGGCACCTTTCCACGTGTCCTGCGACGTTATGTGATCGACAAGGAGGTTATCACGCTTCCCTTCTTTGTCCGTAAAGTGACGATGCTACCCGCCAGCATCCTCGGGTTGGACGACCGCGGTATGATCAAGGAAGGTTACCGAGCTGACATTATGGTGTTCAACCCGGCAACCATCCGAGATCGTGCCACTTTCGAAGAGAATATTTACAGCGAAGGCGTCGAGTATCTGTTGGTCAACGGCAAGCTCGCCATCGACGACAGTCAGTTCACCGGCGCTCTGGCAGGCGAGGTGATCCTGCGCCGATAGGCTCAAGCCAAAGAACGTTCACTCGACGGTTTCCAACTCCTCTCAAGTCTTTCCCAACACGCCCAGTTATATACGGTTGAGACCTCCTGGCAAGAACCTTTCCGGGATCCGTGGATGCATGATGCGTCTCCACAGCGGCGGAACAAGAGCCAGCCAGAAGCATCCATATATTCCCGACGGAAGCGTTGGCGCGTTCTCGTACGGACGAAGTCTCCAGAATGGTTCGCTCGGCTTTAGGTGGTGAGCGGGGTGTCGGGTGAGTTCGAGGAGGGTCCAGCGAGACCAGCGCTGTTCGGATTGCCAGGAATGCAGTTCGGTCTGCCGCTCCCCGATCTGTCGAATGAGCCCGTAGTGACGGATGTAGTTGATGTACTCCAGCACGAAGACCCCGAAGCCGGCTTGAACAATGAATGCGGCAGTGACCCATTGTCCTAAAAGAACGTACAATCCCGAGAGCAACACGATCTGAAGGGCCATACCACGCGCAACCGTGTTCTCAAGTACGGTTCGACCTTTTTCTGCGTGGACGTTAAGAGCATCTCTGAACTGTCCGGGGATGGTTCTTGCTACGAATCTCCAGAGTGATTCGCCGTACCGAGCACTCGCCGGATCTGCGGTAGTACCAACTAGCCTATGGTGTGTGTGGTTGTGCTCAGTCGTGAAGTGCAAATAGAGCACAGACAGCAGATTCAGCCTCCCGACCCACCACGAAAAGGAACGCGGACGCGTGTGACAAAGCTCATGGGCGACGATGATGCCCGATTGACCAGAGCTGAGCCCTGTGCTTAACGCAGCTCCCCATGTTGTCCAATAGCTTCCATCTAGACCTGCACGATAGAAGAGTGTCCCCACCGCAACTAACTGCATTAAGGCGTGGACGTAGAGCAAAACCTCGAAGACTCGTCCGGACGCTCGCGGTGGCTTTGGACGATTGGCACAGCCCAGTGAGAGGTCGAGTAGCGGACCTAGCCCGAGCATGTAGATCACACCAGCAAAGACCCAGGGTCCACCGATCAGGTTGCAGGTGATGACCAGAGCAGGATTGACCAACCCCAGTATATGCCAGGTCCAAGCCTCAGGGTGCTGAGCTTCAGAGATACCAGAGCTGGAAGGAGACTGCGTCGTCATTCCGAGGTCACTCGATTCAATGCTGCCTTCCGAGATTGAGGGCTCTAATTAGTCCATTAACGTGACATGTCGTAGCTCAACACGAACTGACTATTCTCGTCGGTCTCAAAAGCCCCTCTGCCCTCATCCACGGAGGGTGAATAAGTCTGAACGGTTATTTCATTGCGACTCGGAGAAACCCGCATAATCCGAAGGAATCCGTCTCCGCCTCGAAGATCTCTGGGCTGCCACCATTCATGCTGGCGGAATAGAACTGCGTGTCCGGAAGGACGATGATAGAGAAATCCTCATCCGGACCAAAGCAGGCGCTGAAAGCAATCAGCGAGCAGATGAGTACTCCGGCTTTATCCTTCATGGTTCTTCAGTGGCTTCCTCTTGTGCAGGCATCAGGGTCTTCTTCAACGGGGGTGGTTCTCCACCAATCCGGTAACGTCTACCTCATTAATTCCCGGATCTGACGAAGCGCGGCGTCCACCTTCATCTGGATGCCCACTCGGCCGTACGTGACCGATGCTTTCGTTGGGTCGCCTCGCACACCAGCCCCCTCGAAGCCACCGAACGGTGCCAGTTCCTCTGTGCGGATGTGCCTGGCGTTCACGTATAGCAACTGTGAGGTGTCGGTCATCCCCGCGTGGGTACCAATGTCCTCCATCGTGTGTCCTTGCTCCTGCAACCATTCACGGAAACCGTGACCAGAGTAATAGTCACCGACAAAGTGGACGCGGGCGTCTCCCCCCGACCACTCCTCGTTCAGCATCGCCGCGACAGTCTCCATCCCGTTCTGGTTTCCACCGCTGTCGCCGATGAAGACGACGTCGGTAAAGCCGCCGGCCGCAAGGCTCCGTGCGGTATACTCAAGCAACTTCATGTAGTGTTCGTTGGGAAGCGTGATCGTTCCAGCGCGCTGCCGGTTCCCAGCCGTTCGCTCAATAGTCCCTTCGGGTACGTACGTTACGATCGGGGCTACAAGGGTGTTTCCAAGGACCCGCGCAATCCTCTCAGCTGTCTCCGTCACGATGAATTTGTGCTTACCCAGCACCATGTGCGGACCATTCTGTTCGGTCCCGGCCGTTGCGACGATGATCGTGGTCGTTCCGGCGTCGATCTTGTCGACCACCTCCATCCACGTCAGTTCATCGAGGAAGACGGTGTTGGGGGTTTGCCCGGAGGCGGGCGCTACCAGGAGGAGCGCGGCAGCGAGAGAGAAAGTGTGCGTTTTCATGAGAACCTCCGGTTGATACAGCTGTGTCAGGAGAATCAGACGGCCCAATATATCCCACCACCCTCGGACGGACGAGAGCTTGATTTCATCAACCTACATTTTTTCCATACTACCCGACTTTACTATATGTATAAGTTACTGCAACATAATCTATTATATATGCTTACCTCATTCCATTTATATGCACCTGTCTCCATCATCCGGCACTTTAAAGTAAGAGGCTCCCTAACCGTCTGTTGGGGGGCTCTTACTGCGAGAAGGTGCGACTGACTACTACGTATACCTGTAAATGTACGAACCGATGCGTTGTGACGTCGAGTTGAAGGGGGTCAAGCCGACCCCTGCCCGTTTGCAACTCTTATAGAGCGGCCTCCCATCTCCCATCGCCGCACAGAGCGGATCAAAGCTACCACAAAGAACTTCTCTCAGATCCTACATGGACGTTCACATTGTTCTGCGTCCGGCGTCCTCTGTAGGGGGGCTAGTTGCCGCTCGGGGGGATGCGCCTCTAGCCACTCACGGGTGAGCCGTTGGGCTTCGGTGATTTGTTCGCGAGTCATCTGCTGCTCTGCGAAGTCTTTGTTATTCCGTGCACCCTCATTTCCTTGGGCCGCCGCGATATTGAACCACATATAGGCAAGCACAATATCCTCCGGGACGCCGAAGCCCTGGGCGTACATAAGCCCGAGGTTGCTCTGGGCCAACGCATTCCCCTGATCGGCAGCTAACCGATACAAGCGCACCGCCTCGACATAGCCCCCATAGTCCTCCGGGACGCCTTGGCCATTTTGGTACATGTATCCGAGGTTGTTCTGGGCCAACGCATTCCCCTGATCGGCAGCTAACCGATACAAGCGCACCGCCTCGACATAGTCCTCCGGGACGCCTTGGCCAGTAGCGTACATGTATCCGAGGTTGTTCTGGGCCAACGCATTCCCCTGATCGGCAGCTAACCGATACAAGCGCACCGCCTCGACATAGTCCTCCGGTACGCCTTGGCCCTCGCCGTACATAGCCCCGAGCAAGCTCTGGGCACTCGCATTCCCTTGCTCGGCTGCTAACCGATACCAGCGCACCGCCTCGACATAGTCCTCCGGTACGCCGAAGCCATTCTGGTACGCATACCCGAGGCTGGACTGGGCTCTCGCATTCCCCTGATCGGCTGCTGACCGAGACCAGCGCACCGCCGTGACATAGTCCTGCGGGACACAGTTGCCATTGCCGTAAACAGAGCCGAGTTCGGCCTGAGCAACTGCATCCCCTTGCTCCGCATAAGACCTGAGCGACCTCAGTTCCTCTGCCGACATGGAGCAAACCACGGTAGCCCCGGCACTGGCTGTCACCGGCGGACCCCGTACTTCAGGCTGTGGGGGGGGCGGCGGCGAGGCGCGAGTGAGACGGATTCTCTGTTGAAGCTCTAACTTGTCCTGACGAAGCGCAAAGAGTTCCTGTTGCAGAGCATTACGCCGGGCAGCCTGTCGGTTCCCAAGCTCGGTCATGCGGTCCGTGCACTCCGCCATACCCGCTCCTATCCCTCCCCGTCTTCCCCCGCTGCCGGCAATAGCCCTGGCGACGCAGGAGGACAGTAATGCGTCGTTCTCGGCCCGGTCAGCCTCCGGATCCATGCTCGCTAATAACTGCCTTTCACGGCTTTCGTAAAGCTGAAGCATCTCTCGTTCAGCCTGAGTCTGAGTAACCCCATCCACGGGCACCCAGAGCATGACTAGGGCTAGAGCTACTGCGCTTACGAATCTCATAGGACCATCCTCACTCGAAGTGCTCTCCCAACGTACTAGCCTGATCGGGCGAGCAAAACAGTGCTGGATAGCTGAGTGTGGCGGGGTGCCACGGGAGGGGGACTGGGGGCTAGTTGCCGCTGACTGGACGACCTGCGCTAGACACAGGAATCCATCCCCTATGCACGCCGAAGATGGACCCTATGTGGACCCTATTTGTGAGATCGCACACCCATCTAGTAGGTGTGCGATCCCGTAAGTCATTGTCATTAAAGTAGTCGGGGCGCCCGGATTCGAACCGGGGACCTCCTGCTCCCAAAGCAGGCGCGCCTATACCCTGGAGACCCTCAGCCCGCCTATG
>Ga0310123_10004738_pt1 | contig 10257 bp, 8 predicted proteins | sample CB6_AW_1057_MG_FD_203505 | JGI IMG/M metagenome (GOLD analysis project Ga0310123, IMG submission 203505) | Marine microbial communities from Western Arctic Ocean, Canada - CB6_AW_1057 | ecosystem: Environmental > Aquatic > Marine > Oceanic | place: Canada: Western Arctic Ocean | collected...
GCACGCCCTCGGTCACCAAAATCCCCCGCACGCTCGGCGGCCAAACCATTCCCGTGGGATGGAACTGGATGAATTCCATATCCAGCAAATCCGCCCCCGCGTGATACGCCAGCGAATGGCCGTCGCCGGTGTACTCCCAACTATTGCTCGTTACCTTGAACGCACGCCCGACGCCACCGGTCGCCAGCACGATGGACTTCGCCTTGAAGAGCCGAAACCGCCCGCGCTCGCGGTCATAGCCAAACGCGCCCACCACGCGGTCGCCATCCTTCAACAACTCGATGACCGTGCACTCCATGTAAACCTCGAGCCCCTGATGAATGCCGTGGTCCTGCAGCGTGCGAATCATCTCCAACCCCGTGCGGTCGCCCACGTGTGCCAGCCGAGGATACGCGTGTCCGCCGAAGTTGCGCTGCAAAATCCGCCCATCCTTCGTGCGGTCAAACAGCGCCCCCCATTCCTCCAGTTCATGCACCCGTGCCGGCGCCTCCTTGGCGTGTAGCTCCGCCATCTTCGGGTTGTTCAAATATTGCCCGCCACGCATCGTGTCGGCAAAATGCGTCTCCCATCCATCGCGTTCATCCACGTTGGCCATCGCCGCCGCCACGCCGCCCTCGGCCATCACAGTGTGCGCCTTGCCCAGAAGGCTTTTGCAGACCAGTCCCACCGAACAGCCTTCAACCGCCGCTGCCCCAATGGCTGCTCGCAATCCCGCGCCGCCGGCACCAATCACCAAGACGTCGTACTCGTGTGTTTGAAAATCTCCCATTTAAATATCCTTAAAAAATCCGGTAATCTGTCCACGTGCCGTTGGCGCACATCCACACGTACGCATCCGTGAAACCCACCCAGAAAAGACTGCACCACGCAAAAAGCATGTGCCGCGAGTTGAGGCAACCGACGCACTCATAACACTTCGAGCGAATGGGAGTTTTCGACAATAGATTGATGCCGCCACCAATCAAATGCCGGAACGAATGGCAGCCAAAAGTATAGCCCCCGAGAAAAATCACATTCCCCCACAGCACGAGACTACCGATGCCCAAGCCAAACTGCGTTTCGCCTGCGGCCAAAGCCTTGCCGCTTGAGTCCGTGCTGAACTGAATCCCGAGAAACGCATCATACGCGAGAATGAAAATGAACACGGCCGCCACGTAAAAAAAGTAGCGATGGATGTTTTGGAAAATAAGCGGGAACCGTTGCTCGCCGCGATAGGAATCGCGCGGCTCACCCACCGAGCAATTGGGCGGATCGCCCCAGAAGGCTTTATAGTAGGCGCCCCGATAGTAGTAACACGTGAACCGGAACCCCGCCGGCGCCCAAAGAATCAGAAACGACGGTGAAACCCACAAAGGCGCCCAAGCTGGCATGGTCCCCAGCCACGCATGGGCGTGCATGGCAATTCGCACTTCATCGGTCACCCAGGACAGGTTGGGATGGAAATAGAGGATGGGAGAGAAAAACGGGGACAGGTAGTTGGTGCCATCCTGAATGGCGAGGAAATCTTGACCCATGAACGCCCGCCAAGTGGAGTACCCGATGAACGCTGACAGCCCGAGGAAGGTTAGCAGCGGTTGCACCCACCACGCGTCGCGTCGCATGGTTTTTCCAAAACCGGTGTCTGTGAGGGAAGCTTGTCCGTTAGCCATGTGTTGAACCAAACGCCCGAAAAGGCGTGCGGGAAAGTACCCATGCCCGGTCTACAAATCAAGAACAGACTGGCAGCAATCCCCGCTGGCCAAGCTCGTGGGGGAGCTACATGATTTCCTTTAGCAGGATGCCGAGTAGGTCTTCGATTTTTACCCGGCGCTGCTCCATGCTGTCGCGGTCGCGGAGAGTGAGGGTGTCCTTGGTTGCGTCGCCATTTTCGCCGATCGTGTCGAAATCGATCGTCACTCCGAAAGGTGTGCCGACTTCGTCCTGACGGCGGTAGCGGCGGCCAATCGCGCCGGTTTCGTCGTAGAACACCGTCATGTAAGGCTGTAGCATCGCGCGGACTTCCATCGCCTTGGCCACCAGCTCCGGCTTGTTTTTTAGCAATGGGAAAACCCCCACCTTGACTGGCGCGATGCGCGGATGAAAGTGCATCACGACACGGGTCTCGGTCTTGCCTTTTTCGTTGGTGATCTCCTCCTCGTCGTAGGCGTCACAGATGAACGCCAGCACGGTTCGGTCGGCGCCGGCGGCTGGCTCGATAACGTGCGGTACAAAGCGTTCCTTGGCCTCCTCGTCGTGGTAGGTGAGATCCTTGCCACTACCGGGATATTTCGGCTTGCCATCTTCCCCCTGCTCGACGACGAGTTTGTCGCCGTCGCGGACGAGTTTGCCCTCCATGTGCGAGCGTAGATCGAAGTCCCCGCGGTGGGCGATGCCCTCGAGCTCGCCGTACTCGCCTTCCTCGCAGAACGGGAAGGCATACTCGACGTCCGCGGTGCCGACCGAGTAGTGCGCCAGTTCGGCCTGCTCGTGGTCGCGGAGGATGAGCCGTTCCTTGTTGATGCCAAGATCGACGTACCACTGGAAACGTCGGTCGCGCCAGAATTGATACCACTCCCGTGACTCGCTTGGGTGGCAGAAAAACTCCATCTCCATCTGCTCAAACTCGCGAGTGCGAAAAGTGAAGTTGCGCGGCGTGATTTCATTGCGGAAACTCTTGCCCTGCTGCGCGATGCCGAACGGCACTTTCATGCGGCTGCTGTCCACCACGTTGCGGAAGTTGACGAACATACCCTGCGCCGTCTCCGGCCGGAGGAACGCCGTGCTGTCGTCGCTGCGCATCGCGCCGATGTGCGTCTCGAACATCAGGTTGAACTCACGCGGCTCGGTGAGTGTGCCAAGCTCCTTCGCGTCAGGGGCGAGCACCTGGTCTGTCTCGCTGATCGTCGTCAAGTCGGTGACGTCGCCGTGCCAAACAAGTTTGTCGGCGTACTTGGCCTTCAGCTTGAAATACTGCAGCGCGCGGCGAGTGATCTCCTCCTTGGCGTCGCCGTCGGTGACACAGGTGACGAACGCCTTTTGGCCGTCGTGCTCCACCCAGGCACCCTTGATATGGTCGTGGCGGTAGCGGCGTTTGCTCTCGCGGCAATCGACCATCATGTCGCTGAACAGGTCGTAATGGCCGGATGTCTTCCACACGCGCGGGTGCATGATGATCGACGACTCGATGCCGGTCATCTGGAACGGCCTCGGCGCGCCTTCCGGTTGCACGCGCTCGTTGTGCGCGGTGACCATGTCGCGCCACCACGCCTCCTTGATGCTGCGCTTGAGCGCGACACCGAGCGGGCCGTAGTCCCACAACCCGTTGAGTCCACCGTAAATTTCCGAAGACTGGAAAATAAATCCGCGCCGCCGGCAGAGCGACACGATTTTTTCCATCCGATCGTTTGAATTGGTCTCGGCCATAAAAAAGGGACGACATCTTCGCAGAGAAAAGTCCGGTGTCAAGGGAACGAAAGCCGCTTGGCCGTTTATTTCCGTTGAAAAAGGGCCGAATATGCTGACAATCCCGGCGTGTTGTTCCGCCCCGGCAGAGTGTTGGCGTTGGTGCTCGCCGTGCTGCTCGTCGGCGCGGCGGCGGTGCTGTTCACTCCAAGCGAGCCACCTCCCGCCGCCGCTCCCAAGCCAAGCCAAGCGGGTGGGCTTGTCGATGAACAGGTGATGCAACAGGTCGCCGCCATCGAGGCCAAGCACCGCCATTGGGACGCCACCGTGTGGGCCGACGAGATGGCCGCGCGCCGGTACGGTGAGGTGGCGATTCAAATCTGGGACAACCTCCGGACCGGCGCCGACCCGTTTCAACTGCTCGGCGGCATGCCGTTTCGCGAGATGCAGCTTGGCCAGGCCCAGACGGCCGAGCCGTGGGAGTCGGGCATCCGCCGCGTCCGCCGGGCCAAGGGCGGGCCGGCCTGGTCCGCCGATCAGTTCGCCCAGGCGCTTGGCCGCTGGAAGGCCGCCGGCTGGCAACTCGAGCAGAGCGAGTGGCGTCATCGCCGGTTCGACCCTCACGCCGACGGCGGGCCGAGGTCAGTCTTTTGGATTTCACTGCACCTCGTCAACGGTCCCTTGGCCAAGCGCGGCATCCTGCGCGGTGACATCACGGTGCAGTGGCAACCGGCCGAACTGACGCCGGAGACCCTGCCCCAGCCGGATCGCATCGACCTCACCGGACTCGAGTGGCTCGAGCGTACCGGTGCGCCAACATTCAACCCGGCCAGCCGGCAGGACATCGTCCCCAACGACGGCAACATCTTCATCGACCCGCTAATCCTGTACGACTTCAACGGCGACGGCCGGGTGGAGGTGATCCTGGGCTGCAAAAACCGCATCTACCGCAACCTCGGCGAGGGGCGTTTCAAGGCGGAGACGCTCTGTCCGAAGTTCAGCGAAACTGTGTTCAACGTCACGCTCGAAGACTTGTCCGGCGACGGCGTTGTGGACGTCGTTGCCTGCGGGAACTATGGCATTTATCTTATTGAAGGCCAGTCGGATGGGATATTCAAAGGTGAGGCCAGGCTCGCTTGGCGGGCACCGAAAAAAGTGCTCGACCCGATGGTGATGACCACCGGCGACATCGACGGCGATGGCGATGCGGACCTGTGGTTGTCGCAGTACAAATTGCCTTACGTGAAGGGCCAAATGCCGACGCCGATTTACGACGCCACCGACGGATTCCCCGGCTACCTGCTGCTCAACGACGGCACCGGCCGGTTGACCGATGCCACCGCCGCCGCCGGACTGGCAGCCAAGCGCCACCGCCGCTCGTACAGCGCATCGTTCGCGGACATCGACAACGACCGCGACCTGGACCTGGTCGTCGTCAGCGACTTCGCCGGTGTGGATCTTTACCTCAACGACGGCTCGGGCCAGTTCACGGACGCGACCGATCGGCTCGTGAAGAATCATTACGGCTTCGGCATGGCGCACACCTTCGCCGACTACGATGCCGACGGCAAAATGGATTTGCTGATGATCGGGATGAACTCGTGGGCCGTCGAGCGGCTGTTGTCGATGAAGCTCGCGCCGCCGACGCACCGGCACTACACCGAGCGGTTGGCCGACCTCACGTTCGGCAACCGGCTTTACTTCGGCGACGGGAATAAATTTGAGCAGCGGCCGATGGGCGATCGCGTGGCCAACACCGGCTGGTCGTGGGGCGCGACGTCGTTCGACGCGGACAACGACGGCGACACCGATCTCTTCATCGCCAACGGCCACAAGAGCCGCGAGTCGGTGAAGGATTACGAGCGGCAGTTTTGGTGCCATGACATTTACCACGCCACTTCCGAGTCGAACCCCGCGATGGAGGTTTACATCCGGGGCACATCCAGCCGGTTGTACGGTGCCGGCTACTCGTACGGCGGCTACGAGAAAAACCGACTGCTGCTCAACCGCGAAAACAAGTCGCTCGATGATGTCGCATTCCTGATGAACGCCTCGCATGAGATCGACTCGCGCAACGTTGCCAGCGGCGACATCGACGGCGACGGGCGGCTTGACCTCATTTTCACCCACTTCTCCGTCTGGCCGGAACCTGCGACGCAGGGGCTGCTGATGGCGCGCAACCTTTGGCCGGGCGACAACCGCTGGGTGGGCTTCCGCTTGGCCCGCAGCGTTGGCTGCCCGTCGCTCAACGGAACCAAGATCCGCCTCCGGGCCGGCGGGCGCGACCAGTGGCGCGTCATCGTCAACGGCGACTCGTACCGCTCACAGCACGCGCCGATCGCCCACTTCGGCCTTGGCCAAGCGGTGGTGGAGTTCGTCGAAATCCACTGGCCAAACGGCCAAACCACGCGTATCGACGAGCCGCCGCACGGGCAGTATCACGCCGTGCAGGCCGTCACGGCTCCGGCCGAATAAACCATTCGGCCACCGTGTCGGCGAAGCGCATTCCCTGCCGCGTGAGGTGGAATCGATCGTCGCTGCGGACGCCCCAATCGGATTCGACCGCCCGCTGCATGTCGGCGACCCACCCGGCGCGCAGGTCGTGGCCGGTGGCTTGCTCGAACAACTTGAACGGCCAACCGGCATTCATCCGCAAACCAAACGCCGCCGTTTCGCCGGCGCTGGCCAGGGGTGAAAGTTGCTCGACCGACTCGTGCGCCCGTTGGCCAAGCGCAAGCTGTTCGCAGTAGCGCTCGGTGTTGGCGATGTTGCGGATGCGGCGGCCATCGACGTAACCGGACGCGCTTGGCCCAAGCGCCTGGCACGCGCCGCCGCGCCAGTAGTTGACGTTGTGCCGGCAGGCGCGCGATGGCAGCTCGGCGCTTGGCTCGCCGTCGTGCCGCGCGAAGTTGGCCACCTCGTACTGCGCGAAGCCGGCAGCGGCGGCGGTGTCGATCAGTTCGTCGTACATCGCGCAGGCCAGTGCTTCATCGACGTCGAACTCGCCGGCTTGCAACTGCTCGTAGAGCGGCGTGTCCTCCTCGTAGATCACCTCGTAGCAGGAGAGGTGTTCGCTGCCCATCGCGATCGTCTCGGCCATGGTGGCTTTCCAAATGTCCATCGTCTGGCCGGGGATGGCGAACATGAGGTCGAGGTTGATGTTGTCGAGACCGGCGGCGCGCAGGCGGTCGAACGACTTGAACACCATCTCGCGCGAGTGAATGCGGCCAAGCCGGTCGAGCAGCCCCTCGTCGAGCGACTGCACGCCCATCGAGATGCGGTTCACGCCGTGCTCGCGAAGGAGCTTGGCCTTCTCCGTCGAGACGGTGGCGGGGTTGCACTCGACGGTCCACTCGTCGGCACCGAGCAGGTCGAGCCGCTCCATCGCCACGAGGACGCGCCGCCATTGAGCCGTGCTGAGCAGCGACGGTGTGCCGCCGCCGAAGAAAATCGTCCGGGGCTTGAGCGACGAGGCGACCAGTTCCATCTCGCGGATCAGCGCATCGACGAAGCGGTTCATCTGCTCGCCGCTGGAGAGCTCGGAGAAAAATGCGCAGTACTCGCACTTGGCCGCACAAAACGGCACGTGCACGTACAGGCTTTGAACAGAAGAAGAAAATGCGCTCATAAAAAGCGCTGGCAATTAGTAGGATTTGCGCTTCCGGGAGTAATCAATGGTCGAGACCACACCGGCACCAATGGCGAAGATGACAGTGGCCGTCCCGACGCCGATGCCGATGCCGATACCTATCTCCGTGTACATCGCCATCAGGTCGATGTCCATCATCATGGAGGCGCCAAACACGCCCGCAGCCAGAACACCTATGAGAACACCCCAAAACATAATTCACCCGGCAATCCGCCGGAGGGGCAACCTAACCTCCCTTGACCCGCCGGGCCAAGCGATTTTTTGCTTAATTTTCCGGTTCATTTGCCGTTGTATCCCGGCGGCCCCGCACACTTTGGCCAAGCGCACTCTCATTTTATGGATCATCCACCGTTTCCCCCGTTCTGCCTCGCACGCCTATTGCGAAACACGTTTCGCCCGAGGCAGGGCGAGCGTGTCTGCATTCTCATCGACTTGCCCGACCCCGGCTTGGCCAAGGGCTGGGCGTTCCTCGGCGACGAGAAATTTTCCATCCAGCGCCACGCGCACGACTCGTTTTACAATGCGCTGCACGACGGTGTGATGACCGAGCTTGGCCTGACTGGCGGCGAGTTTTTTGCCTACGAGGAAACCGGCGGCAGTAATCTCGACCTGCCGGACCGTGCCGTCGCGCCGGACGGAACCGAGCGGAGTCTCGAGCGGGACGTTTATCCAAACTACGACATCATCCTCTGCATCTCGACCCACTCCGCCACTGCGCCGCTGACCGCGTTGGCCAAGCGGCACGGTTTTCGCGGGGCGACGCTGCACGGTGTGAACGACATCATCCTCCGCAGCGGCCTCGCCGTGGACTACAACGAGGTCAGTCTCGTCACCGAGAGACTTCGCCTTGCGCTGACTCGCGCCGACTGGTTCGAAATTGATTTCAAGCTTGGCGACGACACGCACACGCTCCGGCTTGAGTGCAGCCAGCAGGAGGCGCAGAAAAGCCACGGCATCTGTCTCGCCGACGAGCCGGACGTCGCCAACCTCCCCGCAGGTGAGGTGTACTTCGTGCCGACCGGCGGCAACGGCGCGTTCCCGATGCAGTACGCCGACGGCACGATTGGCCTGCAGCAGGTCACCGGCGGCCGCGTCACCCGCGTCACGCTGATCCGCGGCGACCAAGCGGTCATCGACGCGCACAACGCCAAGCTGGCCGACGACCCGGTCGCCGGCGAACTCGGTGAGTTGGGCTTCGGCACGCAGGTGCTGCCGGTGTCCGGTCGCGACATTCAGGACGAGAAAATCCTCGGCACGATGCACGTCGCCACCGGCCGCAGCGACCACCTCGGCGGCGACTTGACGCCGGACAAGTTTGCCAAGGCCCAAAACGCCACGCACGACGACATCCTTTTTTCACCGAGCAAAACCCCCGACATCACCGTCTCCGAAGTCCGCATGCAGCGCGACGGCGGGTCGATCGTCGTGCTCGAGAATTACCAACCGGCCGAGCACCTCCTCCGGGCGATCGGCTGAGATGAGTTTACTTTCGCCGAAAGCCGCGTACCCTCCGCCGCACACGTCATGCGCATACTCACCTGCATCCTCACACTGGCCGGCCTCGCCGCCGGGGAACTCTCCGCCGCGGACAAAAAACCGCTGCGCGCCCTGCTGATCACCGGCGGTTGCTGCCACGATTACGCCACGCAAAAGGATCTGCTCAAGCAGGGGCTTGAGGCGCGGATCAATGTCGTTGTCGATCACGTGCACTCGCCGGACAAAAGCACCAACCCGCCGTTGGCCATCTACGGCAATGCCGACTACGCCAAGGGCTACGACGTGGTGATCCACGACGAATGCGCCGCCGCGCAGACCGATCCCAAGATCATCGCCGGCGTGCTCGCGCCGCACCGCAGCGGCATCCCCGGCGTGAACCTTCACTGCGCCATGCACTCGTACCGTTTCGGTGACTTCCGCAAACCGGTCAAGGCCGGCGCGGCCAACGCCAAGTGGTTCGAGTACATCGGCGTGCAGTCCACCGGCCACGGCCCGAAGAAGCCGATCGCGATCTCGTTTGAGCACAACGTGCCGTTCATCACCAAGGGAATCAAAGACTGGACGACCGGAAACGAGGAACTCTACAACAACGTACAGGTGCTCCCCACCTCCAAGGTTGTCGCGCGCGGCACACAGGGCAAAAGCAAGGCCGTCGTCGCGTGGACGAATGACTACAATGGCGTCCGTGTATTCAGCACCTCCCTTGGCCACAACAACTTCACCGTCGCCGATTCGCGCTACCTCGACTTCGTCGCCCGCGGACTGCTCTGGGCCGTCAAGCGCGAGGATGCGCCGATCAAAAAGGCGGATAAATAACGCGATGGCCGGGGGTTTTTACGAGACCGCCAAGGCGCTCTCCGAGTACCTGCTATTTCACTACGGCAAACCGGAGGAGGTGTTGCCATGGGACTTCGGACCAAGCGACGCGCTCGACTACCCCGCCCGCTGCGTCAGCGAATGCGTCGCCGCCGACCGGCTCGCGGCCAACGCCCGCGCGCTTGACCTCGGCTGCGCCGTCGGCCGCTCGACGTTCGAACTCGCCCGGCACTGCGCGGAAGCCATAGGCATCGACTTGTCCGAAAACTTCATCGCCGCCGCCGGTCAACTTCAGCGCGCCGGCCAACTCGACTACTCGTTCGCCGTCGAGGGCGACCTTGGCCAAGCGGCCGTTGCCGAGGTGCCAAGCGGCATCGACCGGTCGCGCGTGAGTTTCGAGCAGGGCGACGCGACGTTTTTACGGGATGGCCTTGGCCAATTCGACGTTGTGCTGATGGCCAACCTCATCGATCGCCTGCCATGCCCGGCCAAATGCCTCGAGCAACTCCCCAACCTTGTCGCCGCCGGTGGCCAATTGATCATCGCCTCACCCTGCACTTGGCTTGAGGAATACACGCCCAAGGCCGAGTGGCTCGGCGGCCAAGCGCAGCAAACCCTCGACACCCTCCGCGACCTCCTCTCACCCGCCTTCACGCTGGACGGCGAATGGAACCTCCCGTTCCTCATTCGCGAGCACGCCCGCAAATACCAATGGAGCATCGCCCAAGCCACCCGCTGGGTCCGCCAGTAAACGCACTCCAAATGAGACCTTGCTCCGGTGGGGGGATTAGGCAACGCTGCCGCGCCGATAATTCAGTTCACCATGCACAAACTCGCTTCTGTATTTTTGTTCATCGGCTTGGCCAACGGCTTGGCTGCCGAAACCAAGTTTGCCCCCACCGATTGGCCGAACT
>Ga0310123_10004739_pt1 | contig 10256 bp, 10 predicted proteins | sample CB6_AW_1057_MG_FD_203505 | JGI IMG/M metagenome (GOLD analysis project Ga0310123, IMG submission 203505) | Marine microbial communities from Western Arctic Ocean, Canada - CB6_AW_1057 | ecosystem: Environmental > Aquatic > Marine > Oceanic | place: Canada: Western Arctic Ocean | collected...
GCCGCTCCTGCCCCGGGCCGATGAGCAGCGATCCGTGCTGGAGAATCGCTCCCTCTAGCCGAGCCTGGGCGCTTCCGACGAGCTTTCTTCCCGCTACCGTTACTTCGCCGGGGGCCGACACATCGAAACAGGGACCAGCGCCGAGGCCCGCGGGTGAGCCCCGTCCCTCGGCCATCACCGCTGGAACTCCCAAGGAACACAAAGCCTCCACCAATCCACGGTTGATCAGCCCGTACGTGGCCCTGAGACCTCCCAACGTCTTGAGCGGAAGGACCGCGGCATACGTAAGCTCGCGGTCATGCAACACCGCCCGCCCGCCCGTCGGCCGGCGTACGAAGTCGATACCGGCGGTGCGCCCAGCTGCAGGATCATAGCGGGCGCTGGCCGGTTCGTTGCGGCCCAAGGAGACCGTGGGACGACTCCACCGGTAGATGCGAAGCACCGCCTCGCCCTGGCTCAAACAGGCTGTGAGCGCGTGATCTACCGCCATGTTCTTCGGACCGGAAGCGGGCGGGTCGACGAGAACCCTCCACCTGAGCGCTGAGGCGACCGTCAAAGCTCGTACGATCCCTTTCCGGGCTCGACAATCTCGACTCGGGCGCGGTCGCCAACCAGAGAATGAAAGGCCTCGACATCTTGCTCGATGTAAGGCCATGTGTCGTAGTGGATCGGGATCACCACGGAGGGCTCGATGAACTCGATCGCGGTCACCGCATCCTCCGGTCCCATGGTGAAATTGTCGCCCATCGGGAGCAACGCCACATCGACCTTTCCCTTCAGGAGCTGCATGTCCAACGTGAGAGCGGTATCTCCGGCATGGTACAAACGTTTCCCCGGACCGAGGTCGAAGAGGAGTCCTGCTGGGTTGGTAGTGTAGCCCTCGGCACCTTCTCCGTAGACCCTACCCCCGTGGATGGCGACAGTCATCTTCACACGCCCAAACGGAAAGTCCCACTCGCCACCGATGTGCATCGGGTGGGCGCTTTCCACTCCTTGGCTTTGCACATACTCGACGAGCTCGAACGTACCCACGAACGTGGCAGCAGTGTTCTTGGCGATAGCAATGGCGTCCATGAAATGGTCATAGTGGCCATGCGTACAGAAGATGAAGTCGGCTTCGACCTCAGACGGGCTCACCTCCGTCCAGGGATTGTCCTCGAAAAACGGATCGATGATCACCCGGGTACCGTCGTCCGTCGTAAGGCCGAACGTCGAGTGACCATAGTAGTCGAGCGTTGCCATATCCGATCTCTCCTCGTGCACCGTTGGATGGACCACAGCCACTCGCGGCGATCTCCAGGCGGTCTAAGTTTCTCTCTGGAAGGTGGTGTCGCGGACTCAGTGGCTCGTAGCGGCTCCCTCAGCATAGGCCTCAACCGGGGGACACGCACATACCAGGTTGCGGTCTCCGTGGGTGTTGTCCACCCGACGGACCGGGGGCCAGTACTTATGCTCCCGGATCCAAGGATCTGGGTAGGCCGCCCACTCACGCGAGTAGCGGTGCTCCCACTCCTCGACCATGAGCATGGCAGCCGTATGAGGAGCATTCTTGAGCGCATTGTCTTCTCGGTCGGCCTCCCCCGACTCGATTGCCTCGATCTCATCTCGAATCGCGAACAACGCGTCACAAAACCGATCCAACTCGTATTTGGATTCGCTTTCCGTCGGCTCGACCATGGCGGTCCCCACAACCGGGAAGGACATGGTCGGCGCATGGAATCCGTAGTCGATCAACCGTTTAGCGACATCCTCGTCCGTGATCCCACTCGATTTCCTCAACGGACGAAGGTCCAGAATGAACTCGTGGGCCACGCGGCCGTTCTCTCCCCGGTACAGGACGTCGAACCGTTCACCGAGCCGGTTCGCCATGTAGTTGGCGTTGAGGATCGCCGTTTCCGTCGCTGCTCGGACCCCGTCTCTTCCGAGAAGCGCGATATACGCCCAGGAGATCAAGAGAACACTGCTGCTCCCCCAGGGGGCCGCCGACACGGCGCGGATGGCCTTTTCCCCACCCGTGTCGGTGTCCAGATGCCCGGGAAGAAAAGGCGCCAACTCCGACGTGACACAGATCGGGCCCATTCCGGGTCCGCCCCCGCCGTGCGGGATCGCAAACGTCTTGTGGAGATTGATATGACAGACGTCGGCACCGTAATCACCCGGCCGGCACAAACCCACCTGGGCATTCAGGTTGGCACCGTCCAGATAGACACGTCCCCCGTGGCCGTGGACGATGTCGCAGATCTCACGGATTCGGGGCTCGAACACACCGTGGGTCGAAGGATACGTGACCATGAAGGCCGCGAGCTCAGAAGCATGCGCTTCGGCCTTTGCGGCGAGATCATCCACGTCGATGTTTCCTGACTCGTCACACTGGACCACTACGACGCTCATGCCAGCCATCACGGCGCTGGCCGGATTGGTTCCATGCGCCGACGACGGAATCAAGCACACGCTCCGGTCGGACTCACCCCGGCTCTCGTGTAACGCCCGGATCACCCGTAACCCGGCATACTCTCCCTGGGCACCCGAGTTCGGCTGAAGGGACGTCGCCTCGAACCCACTGATCTCCGCCAACCAGCCCTCCAGATCCGAGAAGATCCGCCGATATCCTTCGGTCTGGTCAGGCGGTGCAAACGGATGCAGCCCTCCGAAAACCTTCCATGTCACGGGCACCATCTCGGTAGTCGCGTTGAGCTTCATCGTACAGGATCCGAGCGGGATCATGCTCGTGTTGAGCGAAAGATCCCGATTCTCCAAGCGGTGTAAATACCGGAGCATCTCGGTCTCGGAGTGATACCGGTGGAAGACCGGATGCTCTAGAATCGGAGACGTCCGGATCAGATCCTCAGGGATGGCGGACGACGCTTCACCGGATACCCTGCCGGCGCTGATCTTCACGCCCCCTCCCCGCGGCCTACCATAGCTGAACACCGCAAAGAGATCGTCTATGTCCTCCGGCCGGGTCGTCTCGTCGAGCGCGATGCCGATCGTCCCGTCGCCGTAGTCCCGCAGATTGATCTCCATAGCCATCGCGCGACGTAGGACGTCCCCTCCCGACATTTCCGAAGGTACCACCTGGATCGTGTCGAAGAACCGATCGTGAACAATCGTATGACCGAGTTGCCGGATCCCGTGCGCCAGGGTCGTGGCCAACTGATGGATCCTCTTTGCGATGCCGCGCAAACCGTCGGGTCCATGATACACGGCGTACATGCCCACCATGATCGCCAAGAGAACCTGAGCGGTGCAGATATTGGATGTGGCTTTCTCCCTTCGGATGTGCTGCTCACGAGTCTGCAGCGCCATCCGGAGCGCTGAATTTCCGTCCGCATCGATGGAGACACCGATGATTCGGCCTGGCAACTTGCGCGTAAAGCTCTTTTTGGCCGCTAAATAAGCGGCGTGGGGGCCACCATACCCCATGGGAACGCCAAATCGTTGTGTGTTCCCGACGGCCACATCGGCGCCGAACTCCCCAGGAGGAGTGAGCAGGGTCAGTGCCATCAAATCTGCGGCCACGACCACCCCCGCGCCCCAATCATGGAAGGTGGCACAGAACGCCCTGTAGTCGTGAAGCTCGCCGTCGCTCGCCGGATATTGAACCAGGCCTCCGAAAAGCTCATCCCCGAACGTCTTGAGATCGACGTTGTCGTGGACGCCGACCATGACCTCGATGCCCAATGGCTCAGCCCGGCCTCGCACGACCTCGATCGTCTGCGGATGACACTCCTCCGACACAAAGAATATCTTGCGGGCCTCATCCTCCACTTCGTTGAAGAGCATGGTCATCGCTTCGGCAGCCGCCGTGGCCTCATCCAGAAGCGAGGCGTTGGCGATCTCCATCCCTGTGAGGTCGATCACCATCGTCTGAAAGTTCAGGAGTGCCTCAAGCCGTCCCTGCGAGATCTCGGCCTGGTAGGGCGTGTACTGTGTATACCAGCCAGGATTCTCAAACACGTTTCTCAGGATGACGCCGGGAACGATCGTATCGTGGTACCCCATCCCGATATACGAACGAAACGCCTTGTTGAGGGCACCAATCTCCTCGAGTCGGCCGAGGAGTTCACGTTCGGTAGACGCGTCTGGAAGGTTCAGCTCCGTCTTAAGACGGATTGACTCGGGGATGGTCTGATCGATGAGTTCGTCGAGGCTTCCTAAGCCCATGGAAGCCAGCATCTTCTCAATATCATTGGGCCGCGGCCCGATGTGACGGTGGGTGAACTGACCCTCCGAATCTATTTCACGGGACACCTTGAAAGCTCTACCCACCAACCAAGGCCTGATAAGCGGTGGCATCCATAAGGGCGTCGACCGCGCCTTCGTCTCCCACGCGCAGCCGAATCATCCAACCAGCACCGTATGGATCGCCGTTGACGGACGACGGGTCCTCTTCCAGCGACTCGTTCACCGCAACGATCTCGCCGGCAACCGGACAGAACAAATCACTCACCGCCTTTACGGCCTCAATGGTCCCAAAGGTGGCCTTTCTCTCGAAAATCCCCCCCACGGCGGGCAACTCTACGTATACAACGTCACCCAACTCCCCCTGGGCATAGTCCGTAATCCCAACTCGATACACGCCGCCCTCGTTGGTCGCCAACAGATACTCATGCTCCTCCGTATATCGCAGTCCATCGGGGACCTTGGACATCACTTCTCCAGGCTGAGGCGTATCAGTGGCATGGGGCGATCACTATAGAGGATAGAGGCGGATTCTCGTCTTTTCACGTCCAACGCATTCGGATAGTTTTTTTCGACCGGACCAGTTGACGATTTCACAAGGATCTCGGCGCGAAAGATAGAGAACATGGACACGTTCACAAAGACCGATTCCGCGATGCATCCTGCCCTGTCTACGCTCTCGGACGTAGAGCAAGTGTTCAGGGAGGCGGTGCGGGATTTCTCGACCTCGGAGATCGCTCCGCTCGTATCTCAGATGGATCAGACACCGGAGATTGACGCCGATCTGATTCCCCGACTCTTCGAGCTCGGTCTCATGGGAATCGAGATTCCGGAGGAATTCGGAGGAGCCGGCTCCAACTTCTTCACGTCGGTCCTAGTCGTGGAGGAGCTGTCCAGGATTGATCCGTCCGTAGGTACGTTGGTCGATGTCCGGAACACGCTGGTCATCAACGCGCTCAGTCGGTGGGCATCCGACGAGTGAGATGCTCACTACTTTCCCAGGCTCGCTTCCGAGTGGGTGGGAGCTTACGCCCTCTCGGAGGCGGGAAGTGGCTCCGACGCCTTTTCACTGAGTTGCCGAGCCACTCGAGACGGCGACGATTGGGTGCTCGAAGGGCAGAAGCTCTGGATCACGAATAGGAACGAGGCCTCAACCTTCATCGTCTTTGGGACGGGGGATCCCGACGCGGGGTATAAAGACATCACTGCCTTCATGGTGGATTGTGACAGCGACAGGTTCTCCATGGGTAAGAAGGAGGACAAGCTCGGAATACGGGCGTCCTCAACGACGGAAGTGATTCTCGACTCTGTTAGAGTTCCGAGCGGCAAAGTGCTGGAGGAAGTCAGCAAGGGATACAGGGTGGCCATCGAGACCCTGAACGAAGGGCGGATTGGAATCGGTGCTCAGATGATGGGCACCGCCCAAGGAGCGCTGGATCACACTTTGCAGTACGTACGGGAACGAGAGCAGTTCGGCCGCCCTATCGGTAAATTTCAGGGTGTATAGTTCCAACTGGCGGACGTGGCGACAAACCTGGAGGCCTACAGACTTTTGGTCTATAACGCAGCCCGGCTCAAGGACGCCGGCGAGGACTTCCTGGTGCCGGCAGCAATGGCCAAGCTACATTCATCGCGGATGGCACAGAAGGTAACTTCTTTGTGTATCTATCTTCACGGCGGGTACGGATTCACCAGAGAATACCCGGTCGAGAAATTTTATCGCGATTCGAAGATCAGCAGGATCTACGAGGGTACAACCAAAATGCAACTCCAAACCATCGCCAAGGTGCTTCTAGGATGACCGGTCTCGGAATCTGGGAGATCTTGCTGATCCTCCTGATCGTCATGTTTTTCTTTGGGGCGAAGAGGATTCCTGTCATCGGTCGCGGGCTCGGAGAGGGCATTCGGAACTTCAAGGGAGCCCTCGGTAAGGGCGACGATCCCCCCAGCGACCGCACGCTCGAGGACCCCCCGGATCAAGATAGGTCCTAGAAGGCTGTTGAAGATGTATAGCGGGTGATCGACACGGCGGCCCTCGATAACGTCGTCATCGTGTTGGACGAGCCCAAGGACGTCGTTAATATCGCCGGGGTCGTCCGCGTCATGATGAACATGGGTCTGTCCAGGTTACGCCTGGTGAACCCAGACGACTTCGACACGTACCGCATCGGCGGTATCTCCCACCGAAGCGAGAATTTGACACGAGCGGCGGAGACGTACGACACTCTCGAGGACGCATTGTCCGACGTGGTACTCAGTGTCGGAACCAGCGCTCGCCCCCGAACCGCGCAGCGTAACTATGGCAGACCCAGGCAAGTTGCACCCCGAATGGTCGAGAGCACCGCCAACGGCCTCGTAGCTCTCGTATTCGGTAGAGAAGATCGGGGGCTTACCAATAAGGGACTCGACCTCTGTCAAACGGTGGCTATCGTGCCGACCGTAACCGAATATCCGAGTCTCAATCTGGCTCAGGCCTGCCTCGTTTTTTGCTACGAAATCTACCTCGCAGCGGCGGTGGACGCTCCGCTACCGCGGGGCAAACGTGACCAAGGGACCGCCACCCAGAAGGACCTCGAGGAAATGTACGACGCCCTCGACCGAGGGCTGCATCGAATCGACTTTTTCAAAGGGGACCGGCATCCCGAAAGTGTCATGCGCCTTCTGCGTACCATCCTGTCACGGGCCGGACCGGACCTCCGGGAAGCACGTTTGGTGCGTGCCATGGGGTTCGAGATGGAGCGTTACTTTGACCGATGATCGGTTCTAGAGACCTTTATTAGTTGGAAATCACCCTTATTCACGCCTATCTTGGTGACTAGTGGCGTAGTCGACGCGTTCCGTGGAAAAGGGCCGATTCTTAGCGCTCCTCCCGAGGGGCAGCCCCTACATTACGTGGACGGCATACCCGAAGCGGCCATCTCCACCTCGAAGGTCTCAGGATCCACCATGGGCTGCCACACCTGGATAAGCGGAAAAGTGGAAAGGAACCACCGGACCGCGTACAAGAAGATCCCTAGAAACAAGAGCGCCACAAACAGCTCTGTGGCGCCCAACGGCGGAGTGTCGTGGTCACGGATCGACGGCGCCACCATGAGGTGTTTCTCCAGCCACAATCCTGCGAGTAGCACGAGCGCGACGGACCGGAAGACCACGGGAGTCATCTTCGCCTTCCGGCCAATCAAGCCCGCAAATGGAATCACAAAGCACATCACGATCAAGAGCGCGGACCACTTGCCCCAGGGTTCTTCGGCCCGGTGGATGATCCAAGCCTGTTCCCAAGGGAGTTTTCCGTACCAGATCACCAGATACTGGGCGAAGAACAGGTAGGTCCAGAACACGCAGAATGCGAAGGTGAGTTTGCCGAGATCATGGAGTTGCTGTCGGCCCATCGCCTTGTCCACCACGTCACCGCCCCCCTTCAGGAAGGTCACCGCAACTGCCGTAGCCGCGATGCCGCTCCAGAAGGCGCCCATGAAGAACCAGGGGCCCATCATCGTGGAGAACCAGTGGGGTTCGAGCGACATCACCCAGTCATACGAGAGCACGCTCATCACGAGCGCGTATACGATCACGAACGCCGGAGCGATACGTGTCATGCGCCGGTAGGAAACCACCTCCTCCACCTCCTGACCGAGCCATCCCTGCGTGAGACGCTCGCGCCATACCTCCCGGCCCGCGTCGGACTCGGCGTGTCCCCTGGTCAAGCCCATATCCGGTCTGAGCGCGAGGTACGCGAAGTAGAGCGACACCCCGAAAAGCACGAGCACCCCGATCACGTTCCTGGTCAAGAGGAACGGCATGTTGAGATAGGCCGTCTTCTTCTGGAGGATAGGATCCAGCGCCACCTCAGTAATCCACGGAAAATAGGACTCGCCCAGCCCGAGCATCGGCAGAAACATTACGAACGAGATCGGAAGGAATGCCACGAACGCCAGACTCACCCGGCGGACCGACCAGTTCCACTTCGCCTTCGTTATCCATGTCACCACGGTGAGCAGCATCGCTCCCATGGCGACGGTCGTGAAGAACAGCCAATTCGAAACGTACGACTGCCACGCCCGATCGGCATCGGTAGTCAGGGCGAAGGCGAAACCCGCGAGGCCCACCACGAACATCCCGAGGAACACAAAATCCCACTTCTTGGAACGCGGGAGATACCGAATGGGAATCTCGGAGGGGACGAGGATATGACTCATCGGACTACTCTGCCCCCGCGCCCGCCGGGGTATTGCCGGCCTCGCGCTGCAACACTCGGACATAGTTCACGATGTTCCAGCGATCGAAGTGGCTGATTTGGTGCGCGTACGGAGGCATGAGGCCTCGGCCGATACGTATGATTCCGTAGATGTGGCCGTCGCTGAAGCCGGCCACGACCGGACCGGAAAGGTCGTACGCTATCAACAGCGGATACTTTTCGATGATGTTGGCCTGAGCACCCACGCCCTCAGGCCCGTGACAGACCGCGCAAATCCGGTTGAAGAGCACCTCGCCGCGTTCGAGCGACGCCGGATCGGCCGAGACGGGGTTGGGGAGGTTCTGCACCACGGGGCTGAGCAGATCCTCCTGCGCAAACGGGGCCGGCATGACACCCGGTTCGGGCTGCCCCGTGTTCAGGCGACCCGGTCCCGGAGTGTTGTTCCCGGAGGCGAAGGGCACGCTGTTCTCAGGCGGCGCGATCGTATTCTCGTACGGATCGAACGACCTCGAATCACGCATGTGCCGGCCGAACCAATACGCAGTCACGTTATCCAGGGGTGTACACGCCCCCGATGTGATGACCAACGCTCCGACCCACGCCATTTGAGCGTTACGACCCACCGCTCTCATCGGTCACCCCCTTGCCCACCTGCGCCCGCGGTGGCCCTGGGTCGCATCGGCCTCGGCAGCACTTCCTTGAGCTCGGCGATGGCCACCGGAGGAAGCAGCCTCGTGAAGAGCAGGAACCAGAACCCGAACCAACAGAAGCTCCCCACCACAATGCCCATCTCCACGACGGATGGCCGATAAAGTCCCCAGGCGAACGGCTCGTACTCATGGTGGAGTGAAGTGACGATGATCACATACCGCTCGAACCACATGCCGATGTTGACAAAAATCGAGATCGCAAATAGCGCGGGAATCGAATACCGGACTCTCTTGAACCAGAGCATGACGGGAACCATGCCGTTGCAGACGAGCATGATCCAAGTGGCCCACCAGTAGTGGCCGAAGAGGCGCTCCCAGAAGGCGGCCCGCTCCACCTCTTCACCGCTGTACCACGCCATGAAGAACTCTGAGAGGTAGGCGTAAAAGACGATCAACGACGTCATCAAACACAGCTTCGCCATGGCGTCGTAGTGCTTGTTTGTTAGGTACGCCTCGAGCCCAAAAGCCTTCCGCAGCGGCACCGTCAGCGTGATCACCATCGCAATGCCCGAGAAGATGGCCCCGGCTACGAAGTAGGGAGCGAAAATCGTGGCGTGCCAGCCGGGTACTATGGCAACAGCGAAGTCCCAGGACACCACCGAGTGGACCGAGAGGACCAGAGGCGTCGCCAGCGCAGCCAAGAAAATGTACGCCTTCCCGAAGTGGTGCCACTCGCGGTCCGTGCCGCGCCAACCGAGCGAGATGACCTTGTAAAGCTTCTTCCGCAGGCCCTTCGCCGCATCCCGAGCAGCGGCCAGATCCGGAATGGTGCCCAGGTAGAAGAAGACCGCCGAGACCGTGAAGTACGTGGTCACGGCGAAGACGTCCCAAACCAAAGGCGAGCGGAAGTTGGGCCACAGGAAGCGGCTGTTCGGATATGGTATCAGCCAATATCCATGCCAGACGCGTCCCATATGGATGAGCGGGAAAAGCCCTGCGGTCATGACAGCGAACACGGTCATGGCCTCGGCAGCACGGTAGATGGACTGACGCCACGGTGCGCGGAACAGAAAGAGGATCGCAGAAATCAGCGTCCCCGAGTGTGCGATCCCCACCCAGAAAACGAAGGTCGTGATGTAGGCGCCCCAGCCCACGGGACTCGTGAGCCCGGTGACGCCGATCCCAAGCCAGAGCTGAATGCCCCACGAGACTGCCAACAACCCGATTCC
>Ga0310123_10004740_pt1 | contig 10253 bp, 10 predicted proteins | sample CB6_AW_1057_MG_FD_203505 | JGI IMG/M metagenome (GOLD analysis project Ga0310123, IMG submission 203505) | Marine microbial communities from Western Arctic Ocean, Canada - CB6_AW_1057 | ecosystem: Environmental > Aquatic > Marine > Oceanic | place: Canada: Western Arctic Ocean | collected...
GACAGCCTTGACTATTCCCTCATCTGTGTAGAAGTTTGTTCTTAACTCTTTAACCTCTAAAACTTTTTCCATAGCCTTTCGATTTTAAGTAAGGAATGATTTCCTTGGACAGGATTTCGTCACTCTCCTCATCGGCGATGATGGGACATGGGTTGATGTTCGTTGCACCCAAGTTCACGAATCTCTCGAATGAATCGAGACATTGCTGGAGGGTTCCCACACCCATCATCTCATCGATCCCTCGATCGAGCACCTCGTCCGGAACTTGAAGCTGTTCGACGGCAGTGCTTAATTCGTTCACATAGTCCGCGTTGGGCGCAATGTACTGATACTCCAGATTCTTTCGTGAAGATTCGTCCGCGACTTCCACGCCCAGATCCTTCTGGAGCCTTGTGTGGAAAACCAAGATCTTCTTCAAGAGTTGCTTTGCCGTCTCCCGCACGGAACGTTTCTCACTAACGGCGAAGGGAATGCTCGCTATGACATCGATCTCGTCGATGCTCCAGCCCGATCCCTCAGCCTCAGCTTTCATCACCGAGGCCTTTCTCTTGAAGGATGCCTCCGTATACGGGATGCACGGCAGCCAGCCATGGCACATCTCTCCAATGATTTTGAACAGCTTCGTCGACGTAAATGCGCCGATGAAGATGGGAGGATGGGGCTTCTGGATCGGGAGCAAGGAGAGATGGGCGCGTTTTCGAGGCGATAGTGCTCCCCGGAATAGCTGACCGGATTGTCAATGGAAGAGCCCCACAGGAGCTTCATTACTTCCAAAGATTCTTGAGCCTGCTGACCCGAACGGCTGGTGGCTCCCATAGCATCCCAAAGGGCTGGGTGTTCATGACCTCACCCGCCCCGATGCCCAGATTGATTCGACCATTCGTTAGATGATCCAGGGTCGCTATCATGCCGGCAACCTTGGCGGGGTTTATCCTCTGAATGTCGGTCACGCCCGCACCCAGCCTGATCATCGTCGTCCTCGCGCCGATGTCCTCAAGCATGGTCCAGGCATCGTAGACTGTGTTCGCTGGAGGCATGTCCGTCAGGTGGTCGGACACCCAGACACAATCGAAGCCAAGTTTCTCTGCCCCCACCCCCTTGTCCGCAGCTTCTCTTGGATTCGGTCCAGGAGTGTTGTAGGAGAAACGGATTTTCTGTCTGCTCATTGTCTTGTCAGGTGTTACCCTGAATTATTCATCAAATTACTACAGTGAATTAAAACTAAGCTATTTCTCAAGAAATTGAAGGTTGTTTATTCTACTCAAAGTTCACTGATCATTTTATGGCTTCAAGCATTTTTTAAAAATAATTATAATAGGAGAACGTGCTTCGAATGACCCCAAACATTCAATTTTTTTCTGAAAACGACTCTTCTTTCAGCCTTGATTTGAGTGGAAACTAAGAGATTTCTAAGTTGGACAGAGGGTCCTAGACATCAATGAATTTTCTAGAATTTCACAGAAACTGTCCAAATTTTGTGTATTCTTAAAGAAGATTACAAGAATTCGTTAGAACAACCCTGGTAGCTGCAAGATGGTGTTGAAAGGCAGATGTCCAGATAATAAAGTTTTACAGGTGAAGGGTTAGTCCAAAAACCATTAATTATTTATTGCAAAGCCTTTTGACTAGGCATTCAATAATTGCTATTCAGTTGTGCTGTTGACTAACAGGGATTGGACAAATGAAAAGACTTTATAGATTAGAGACTTTTTTGAATGTTTAGATACCCAAAAGCACAGGGGTAATTCATTTCTAACGTAACAATGAGCTATTAGCTGTTTCAGTACTATTAGAGTAAGGTTATAAAAAAAGGGGCGGGAAATTGTTCCACACCCCTTTTTCTTTTCAAGCAGTTATTACAATTTGGAAATAAATGAAGTTCATCCAAATATGGATAATAACTAATATCCCATCTTTGCTTTCAGGGCCTGGTCTATCCAAACTCGTGCTATGACGGGATCAAGCTGTTGGTCTTCAATATTAATCTCAGCATAGTAATTCTTAATCCAAGGCCACCAAAAGGACGCTTGAGGAGTGAAAGCAAGGGGGATATAGATAGTTTCATCAAGCATTATGAGGGATGCCTCCTTGACCAGTTTGTTTCGTTTAGAAAAATCAATTTCAGCTACAATTTTCTTACTGAGTTTATCAAAACTCTTGTTTGACCACTCTGGAAAGTTAAAGTGATGTCCTGTAGCCATACGAATTACAGAAACTGGGTCCGCGAGTTCGAGACCATGTTGTCTGGTGTTAAGGTTCTTTTTTTTGTACCAACTCTTATCATATGAATAAAAGGTTGTGTCATCGACTACATTAATTTCAACTGTCACACCAACTTTACTCCACATATCCTTAAGCAATGCTGCTCGATCTTGCCACTCAGGAATGCTCCTCGTCTGATGTTGTATCGTAAAGCCATTTGGGTAACCAGCATCTTTCAGCATCTGCTTGGCCTTTTCAGGGTTGTAGTCATAAAGTATTCGGATTTTTTCAGGGAGTTCTTTTAGTGGGGTATATACATCTGGATTATCAGGGTGTATTGGATATGTGTGTTTCGGTAGTGACCCAACGTGATGAAGATCAGCAAATGCTTTCATGTCAGTGGCAACAGTCATAGCACGGCGTACTTCAAGATTATCAAAAGGTGGCGTGGTAGTTCTTAATATCACCACATCTGCACCTGACCCAAAAGATCTCGCTGATTCCAGCTTTGGAGCTGTTTTGTCTAAGTTTCCCCAAAAGGTTGAAGGCAGTCTGTCATAGTAGTCAATCCTGCCCGACCGCAAAGCAGCTATTCTTGTAGATTCATCTGGAATGATGGGCCATACCACCTCGTCTAAAAACGGTAGATTATATTCCACCCCGTCGACAGTTGTCTTGGCCCAATAATTTGGGTTTCTTTCGTAAGTCATGTGAGAACCTACGACATACTCTTTGAGCATAAAAGGTCCAGTACCAACCTGATCTGCCCAACTAGAAGATCCTTCAATTTCTGGTGGGGATATTTGGGAACGATCTTCTTGGCCAACGACATACATCATATAAATATCTAAGCCTTTTTTGAATTCAATAACAAGAGAGTATCTACCAGTTTTATATATATCACCTGACATTCCTTTGAACAATTTCCCCCCTGGCCCAGCCTTGAAATATAGTAAGTCAGCGACGACGTCAGCAGCAGTAAGTTCCCTATCTTTCATTACTCGCCGGCCCTGGTTTAAGCCTTGCCATATAATACCCGGCCGTACATTCCATATTAACTTTTTAGGAGTAATCTCCCAACTTTCTAGCAAGTTACCTTTTAAATATTGTTCGGGGATATATACATCCAACTGAAATGGATATTCACCTGTGCCCCTGGGCCCATACGTCTCAAAGTCACCAACCAGTGGTCTTTCTTGTATGTTGCCAAGCCATTGGGTTGGATACCATCCACCATCTCCAATGTCAGGGTTTCCTGGGTCAACGTTCGAAAACCAATCCACGTAGGTGAGTTTGCCGCCATATTGTGGCTGCTCCCCAGGTACTGCAACACCAATAGAGGCTAACGACAAAGTAGCTATCAGGCAGAATCGCAATCCAATCGACGAGAATTTTTTGGTCATATTTCCTCCATTATCTTTTGTTTTCAAAATCATGTATAGAATTTTACTGTTTTCAATTACGACTAACAATTTTCAAGAAAATTAAACTTTTCAAAACATTCTAAAGTTATAATTATTCTATTGTATACTAATTTTGTCAATATAATTTTTCTTACTCACTCTTTTCTCGGGAATTAAAAATATTGCTTACCCCATAGCTCCCGACACCACCCCTCAGCCTCGGATCCAGTAAGTCTCTCACCGCATCGCCAAACATATTTACTCCATAAACTACGATAGCTAGAGCCATTCCAGGCCATATTGCCATCCACGGCGCTTGAAACATATAGTTGCGACCACTGCCACTCAGCATACCTCCCCAGCTCGGAAACGGGGGAGGAATACCATACCCGAGAAAGCTCAGTGCAGCCTCAGTTAGAATTACCTGCGGCAACCGTATACTAAACAGTATAATGGTTGGAGCCATAATGTTGGGCAGTATATGTCGTATAAATATTCTTGTATGAGAACATCCGATAGCCACTGCTGCTGCAATATATTCATCTTGTTTAATGCCAATGACAGCACTTCTAATTACTCTGGAAGCAACAATCCCCCACACTATCCCCAAAACAATGATTATCTGCCATATACCTGGCCCTATGATTGACATGAAGACCATAAGTAGAATTAGGCTAGGGAAGCACATCAAGGTATCAACGGCCCTTTGCAAAATTAGGTCTAGTTTACCGCCGATGTAACCAGACACGATACCTATGATTAGATTGAGAATCGTAGCTATAGTCGAAGCTGCCAAACCTATAATTACTGAGATACGAGCCCCGAAAATGACACGAGAAAGGATGTCTCTCCCCACGTTATCTGTGCCCATCCAGTATTTAGCTGAGGGTTCTACTAGCAAATCGCCCGTGTGACTTTCATTCATGCCATAGGGGGCTAGGAAATCCGCAAAAATACCAGTCAACAGTAGAAGTAGAGTTATGATTCCACCCACCATTCCAAGAGGCTTTTTCATTACCAGCTTTATCCAGAAATCAACAAACAAAGAGTGTCTCATTTTATTCACTTCCATCAAGGGTTTTCAGACAAACTATAATCATTTTATAATTTCCCCTTTATCTATAACGAATCCTGGGGTCTAAATAGGCATAGGTTAGGTCCACCAATAGATTGATTAGCATTAAGACAACTGAAAAAAGGAGAATTATCCCACTAATTAGCGGCTGGTCCCTGAAAAGAGTGGCATCTAAAATAAGGCGGCCCATCCCTGGAAGACTAAAGATCTTCTCTATAATAACTGTTCCCCCAATCACAAAGGGCACTTGAAGTCCTATCAGAGTAATTACCGGTATTGCCGCATTTTTTAAGGCATGCCTTAGTATGACGATCCTCTCACTGAGCCCTTTTGCCCAGGCAGTCCTAATATAATCCTGTCTCAATACCACCAGCACCATAGTCCGGGTCATTCTCATTATCATTCCCCCTAGAGCCATACCTAAAACAAGAGCCGGTACTATAAACATCCTCAAATTACCTATTATGTCCTCAGTGAATGGAATGAGCATTAAGGGGGGCATGTAGTTCCACCATATTGAGGGGAAGACTATGACAAGGGTTCCCACCCAGAAATAAGGAGGGGAACTGAGGGAGGGGGATAAATATTTACCAGACACTAAATAAAGAGTGTTGAATTCTTGAATATTATAAATACCTCTGTAAGAGGTTAACGAAAGGAATAGGGTGATGAAACAGGATGAGAAAAAACTGGAACCACTGAGGATACGAAGTATCCGAAGTTCCGAACGAAGTGAGGAATGAGTAATTGACTAGATGACGGAAAGGATAGTTGTATCAACTCTCAATCAATCCGTTGAGATTGTTCTTAATTTTGAATTTCTTAATTCAATAAAAATGTACACTGTTACACTTAATACAACAATTATTCCCCCAAATAATGTTTCTTGTGAAATTGTTTCATTTAAAAATATCCAGACCCAAAATGGACTTAATGAATTTTCTAAAAGCATAAAGAATGTAACCTCAGAAGCATGAAGAAACCGTATGGAATATATAAAAACAATATTCCCAAAAACAGACAATATTCCTCCCCATAAAAAACACAACAAAATATCGTGAATTGGAACGGTTAAATTCTCCAAACTTAAGACAAAGGAAACAACCACTATCATCACACCAGATATGAGAAGTGTTGGCAGCATATCAATGTTTCTAAATTTTCTTACGATTATAGCAAATACAGAAAAACAAAAAGCACATCCTAATGCCATCAAGTTTCCATAAAAATCACCCTTTTCCAATCCTTGATTTATCATTATAAATATTCCAAATAAAGCAACTATCATTATTAAAATAGTTCTTAAAGATAGTTTCTCTTTCAAAAATATATATGCAAGACCCAGAGTAATGAAAGGGGTTGTACTTAATGTGAACGAGGTATTTGCTATTGAAGTATTTGCATATGCTTGAATAATTAAGAGCATTGCAAGCATAAGAAAAAAACTACCTGTCACACCAGGAAAACCTATTATTTTGATTTTTGATACAATTGAAAATCTATATTTATTAAAAAGGATTAATGTGATAAAAAAAATAAATGCTAGTGTCTTATAAAAAGCGATCTGCCAGGCATCAGCATAATTAATATTACGCATTATCAGACCTCCAAAACTGATACCAACTGAAGCAGGAATAAGAAGTAAAATAGAGAGTTTACGATTTGAGATCATGTAATTAATATCTTCTAAAAGACGATGAGTTTAACTTTGAATACTAATTTGTTGTATTAAATTACAGTGACGTAATATCCAATCTGACTCTGATCGTTGATGAGAAGGTCTTTCGCAAGAGATTCAACTGATGCAACTCCTCCATTCTTGAGAAGAGACATCAACATCACAGGTTGGTATATGTGGGACATTCTCATTCGATTGATGAGGAAATCTTTGAGATCAGAGAAGGTCATCTCAGATGTCTGATCAATTTCCATATCCATCGAATCAGAACGATGGGAGAAATCAAACGAAACCCGAAACGAAAAAGTTTCAAAAATAATTGTCGTATTCAATTCTGATATTATGTTTGTCCCTCCAAGGTTTTGTAACGATCCAAACCACTATTAGGAACAATCCCACGAAGATCAGAATTTTAACCCACATCGTTCCGCCCTAATTCATTTAAACCTGTCAGGTTGATTTTTTTGCAGGGAAAAATTTTCTGGAAATCAGACATGGAATCGTTTTCCCCTGGCAGGCACTGCACCTCGTCGATCATCTTTTCCGCGGCCTCATCAACCCAGAATTTTTTCTGCCGTTCGGTCATTACCCAGCCCGGAACCACGGTATTGACGCGGATGTTGTCCTTGCCGAATTCCCTTGCCAGCGTTCTTGTCACACCGCGGACTCCGTAATTGGAAACGGCATAGCCGGTCATTCCGGGGCTGGAAAGATAGGCCTGGACGGATCCGAAATTGATGATCGAACCGCCGCGTGCGGCCTTCATTTCCCTGGCGGCTTCCCTGGCAGCAAAAAACTGATGACGCAGGTTGACGGCAATCCGTAGGTGATTTTTCATCAACTTCAGCTGAGTGAAATCTTCTTTTCAAATTTGAAAAATTAACAAGAAAATCATCCGCAAATAACTATCTACCAATATCAATTGATTTTATTTTATGTGGATTATAAAGATAAGGAACAGGAATTGTTTTATAATTAGCTTTGATAAGGAATATTGTTCTAGGTGTCCGTATAGTTGTTTATCAGCCATCACAAATCGATCAGAAAGTAAACTTTTAATAATATTAATTATTTTTTGGTCATATTTGATGCCAATGAAGAATTACAATACTGATTTTTAAAAATTTCTCTTTGCTTATACACTGTATTTTTTCAAGAAGTCAAAATTTGGTGTTATTCCTAGACCTGGTCGATCTGGAATCGTGATATAACCGTCATGTTCCAGTTGCATTTTTTCCTCGAATATGTTGCCTCGGTTTTCATCAACAGTTTCTCTATAAAATTCGACAATCAGTCCATGGGGAATTGCCCCGACAAGATGAATATGAATTTCCTGGTCGCCATGCGGTGCGATATGTAAATCATGGGATGCTACCAATGCAGCAACCTGCATGAACTCCGTTATTCCACCTAAAATCTGTGCATCAGCATTATAAATTGCGGCAGCATCATGGGCAATTAAGTCACGGAAGCCATAGCGTGTATATTCGTTTTCACCAGTTGCAATCGGAATAGTGGTGGACTGTGCTAAACGTTGATGACCACGATAATCATCTACCGAAATAGGTTCTTCAAACCAGAATAAATCATACCTTTCCATTTTCTGGGCAATAGTTATGGCTTCGCGGACACTATAGGCACAGTTGGCATCGACCATTAACTTCACATCGTCTCCAATCGTTTCGCGTACAACTCTTACACGATCTACATCTTCTCGAATTGATACACCTCCAATCTTCATTTTAATTGCTTTTGCACCGAGTGAGATATTTTCTTCCATCTCGGCAACTAATCCATCTAGGCCTTTGCCTTCGCCATAATAGCCACCTGCAATATAGGCTGGAACACGATCACGAAATCCACCTAATAATTTGTGAAGAGATTTTCCTGTTTTTTTACCTATCACATCCCACACTGCTATATCGACCCAACTGATAAAGCGTGTTGTTATGCCACGGCGTCCTACCAGCTTGGGTTGCCAAAGTTCATCCCAAATTCGACGATAATTAAAAGGATCTTTGCCAATCAGAACGGGTTTGAAATATTCAAGTAAACCATTGGCAACGTTCATCATGCCTGATGAAGATGATAGTCCAAAGCCGATACCTGTAATACCCTCATCTGTGTGAATATTAAGTAGGAACAAAGTAGAATGAGTATAAGTGTATTTTCCGTTACGGATTGATTTGTCACGTTCCCATAAAAAATTTTGAAGTGTAACATCAGTAATTTTCATCTTGATCTCCAATTAATGTGTAATCATTTTCGCCATTATGAACTAAATATTACACATTAAAAAAAAATTTTAAAGTTTTTTAGGTTAGAACTGTTTAGTTGCCCTCTACGTTTATAATTTTACTCCTGAATTATTCATCAACTTATTACTGTGAACGCAAACTTAGCGTATTTTCCTAGGAATTGCCTGCTAAAAGAATTATGCGTCTACTCCGTCTAATCGATGTGAAAGAGACCATTAACTATTGATCTAAAGCTGAAATTGGGAACATTCCAGGCCATCATGGCTGAATTTTAACCGCTGGTAACTAGAGTGGACAAAAGTCCCATCAGGCAACCTTTTTCCAATCGACCCAAACAGTCAACTTCATACAAAATTTACCTGAGACAGATTCGCACCCTTGCTGTGGATTCATCATCCAGAGTCAATCACGGCAAGGTAATGATGCCTTAATGGAAAGGCGGACGAGAGACACCTGCATCTGCCAGCGTCTGGCATGGTATGAGACCTTCGCACCCACTTTGATCTTAATACCCCAACAAGATCCTACCCGTGATCTGTTTCTGACTGGAAATTGTAAACATTCATTCAACCCAAAAAGTAAACAGACAGGGTTCTGTCATGAAAAAATTCAATTAACCTGAATGAGAGGTTGGGGGAAGTGAGCAGTGAAGGGATGAAATTTCATTGGAAAACCATTCAGCTGCGTGGGACAGAAAAGAATTTACTCCAATCTCATTTTTTCTTCATGTAAAATGTCAATTTGGGAAGATTTGATTTGGTGTTTAATTCCTTTTAGCGAAGGGCCATTAAAACATAGGTCTCCTGGTCGGTTAGACCTCCTGCATGGATATTGACTAACCCACATTCCATAGCCTAACGAAAATACTGCCCGAGCATCAAGCTGCACCCCTGATCCGGATACAACGACACAATGAGTGATAGCAACGGTTTAAAGTGACACTTAAAATTTATACCTCGTATGCGTACCCCGGATAGGATTTGCTTGAATGGTTGTCCAAAAGAGAAATAGCTAATAACTCATAATAAAAGAGTTAATCGGACTCATAACCCGAAGGCCGAAAGTCCAAATCCTTCCCACGCTACCATTTTCCTCTTTAATATTCAGTAAGATAGATTAATTCTATCTGGTGTTGGTTTCGTGACTATTATTTTCCCCCACCGTATCTGGATCAGGGGTGCTCCTGAATACCTCCAAAGCTTCACCTTGGCATTTTAAGTAATACCTTCTTAACCTCTTTAATTTTGAAAAAATTGACTGAAATTAAATAATATGATATTAAAGACTTTATTGTGTTATTGTTGTGAAAGCAGTTCACCCTTCAAACCTACAGATAATGTTTTGTAACAACGTGTTCAATTAGGAATTACGTATCGAAAAAAGGGACCATTCATGACAATAGCAACAATGGACAGTCAATCAGTTTCCCTAGATTGGAAACCAGATGTCATCCCAAAAGACGGGACTTTGTACAATTGGCCATTCAAGCCACTGATGGCCCTCAAGTGGCTGAAAGGCCATCTTTTCGCTCCAACACAACTTTTACTTACATGCCTTGGTCTCGTAGTTTGGTTTTTTCTGACCCCAAGTTTGACTTACATGAAGACTTTTTCATGGGACTGGATATTGACGCTTTA
>Ga0310123_10004742_pt1 | contig 10250 bp, 6 predicted proteins | sample CB6_AW_1057_MG_FD_203505 | JGI IMG/M metagenome (GOLD analysis project Ga0310123, IMG submission 203505) | Marine microbial communities from Western Arctic Ocean, Canada - CB6_AW_1057 | ecosystem: Environmental > Aquatic > Marine > Oceanic | place: Canada: Western Arctic Ocean | collected...
GCGGTCTGTGATGCGGCGACGATGCCAACACCTAAGCGCCGCAATCGCTTTGCCAACTCTGTCAAATTGTCGACTTCCGAGATTGCCACATGATTGACAGCCCCAGCCGAACTGCGAGCGACAAGACTTGTTACTGGAACTTGTTGGGTGCGAGCGACGAAAATAGCATCGACGCCTAGAAGGTTCGCTGAACGAATTATGGCACCAAAATTATAGGGATCCTGGATCGAATCTAAGACGGTGAACAACGGGCAGGTCGGTGGATTATCGACGACTTGACTGGCATCCACGTATGGATACGGCGCCATTTTTGCCAAGTATCCCTGATGCTCGTTTGAATGACACTGTTGTGTCAAGACATTCGAGGACTTGATCGTCGCCGCAATATGGCTTTGTTGGGCCAATTGAAACGCTACGTTGAGTGACTTAGAATCAAGCCGGTCAGCTAGATACAACTCCAATACGGGCCACCGCCCGGCACGCAGTGTTTCCAAGACAACATTCTTGCCCCAGATCCAGCACTTCTGATGATTTCCCAGAAGTTCTTTTTTGCCTTTTCGGCGACGGTAGCGTTCGACCATGCTGCCGGTTCTTTACGTAACCGTTAGGAGCAAAGACTTTTGTAAAACTCACCCATTCTGTGATACGCCATTCTATCTCCATCTAGCCAATCCATGAACCTAGACGGCACACATATGACAAATGATAAGTGAAGGATTTCAAAGGTGAAGCCTTGGCTAGACCTGCCCATGTAGTTGCCAAGATCTGTTTGTCCAACAACAATGTCAAGACGACTGATAGGATTGGACAAGGATCGGTCGTTTAGAATCTTACGAAAGGAATGAATCGGACTAAGCAATGACACTTGGAAAACAAACATCGGCGCAGGACGCTCCGATTTACAATGAGGAAGATCGTGACGGGATTCGACAGGCGGCTAGATTCAATGCGAAGATGATGGATTTCATCCGCCCGCGTATTCGCGAAGGAGTCACGACGGGTGAAATTGACAGGTTGGTTCACGAGTACACGTTGGATCACAGCCATGTGCCGGCCTGTTTGGGGTATCCCGGTGAGAAGGTCCCGTTTCCCAAGAGTAGTTGTACGAGCGTCAATGAGGTTGTCTGCCATGGGATTCCAGACGGCACTGTTTTGCAAAGCGGAGATATTGTCAATGTTGACTTGACGACAATTGTCAACGGATGGTTTGGTGATCAGTCGGAAACGTTCATGATTGGTGAAGTATCAGACGAACCCCGCCAATTAGTCCAGACGACATTTGATGCGTTGTTCCGCGGCATCCGAGCGATCAAGCCGCACGGACGGATTCGTGATATTGGTACTGCAATCTATAACCATGCTAGGTCGCAAGGCTTCAGGGTCGTTCGTGAGTATCAGGGACACGGCATCGGCCGAGAATTTCACCAAGAGCCAGGGATTCCGCATTACCCCACATCCGGTGTCGGCAAGGACCATATCAAACCGGGTATGTGCTTCACCATCGAACCAATGTTGAATCAAGGCACTTGGAAAACGATTCGCGATGAATCCGACGGTTGGACGGTCCGCACCAACGATGGCCGACTATCCGCTCAGTTCGAACACACCATCCTGATGACAGAAGACGGTCCAGAAATCCTGACACTGACCAAGGAAGGACCGCAGGAAGGACATGTTTTTTGAAGACGATTCCGTAGTGTCTTCGGATAGATCGCGGGTGCCGGTCTCAGCATTTGGGTTTCGGGAGCGACACCTTGTCCGGAGTCCAATCGCCGAATCTTAAAACGTTCGTTGTCCATCAGTGCGATTTGTGTTCGCGCAGCTTAGTCCCGATCCAAAAGACAACGATGCCCACCAATAGGCTCACCGGCATCACTGACACGCTGAAGCCAAGAGATAACTGCCAAAGGATCAACATCGGCAGCAAGACCAGCACGACGAATTGAAGACACCATCCGATCTGGTGACGCATCGTGAACTGCCTCAACCTGTACTGCACGAATAAAAAATATCGAATAATGTGGCGCGTTCGAATGTCACTCGTTGGCCGTTCACTTGCCGAGCAAGAAACGCGACAAGACGTACTGTCAGCAGGTTCGGTCAATCCTCTTCGAATCGGGCCACAGGAACCTTGATTGGTTGCAGTTTTGTCGTTTCTCCGCTTGTCACGGTAACTTTGAATTTTCGTTCGATATAGCCAACTCGCTCGTGCCACACGCGAAATTTGTGCTCTCCGGTCGGCAAATCCTTGATCGTGAATTTTCCTTGGGTGTCGGTCACTGCGGCGTACGGATGATCAACGATTAGCCAGTAAGCCTTCATCCAAGGATGAATATCGCACTTGATCATCGTTGGCAGGATTTCAGATGCCTCGTAATGCACTTTGACACCGACACGATCACTTGGATTCAGAACAAAGTTCATTGCTGGGTTCAAGGGGTTGATCGGGTATGTATGTGTATTGTGGCCGATGGGATCATCTGACTGCACAACAACCTGCTGATCCGTGCGGACAACCAATGTGTGAGGTCTGAACCGGCATCCCTTCTGGTCGAAGACGAGTTCTTTTATCTTGCTGAGTTTCCACTTCGGGTGAACTGTCTTGGCCTTTCGCTTGTAGATGAAGATGTGCTGAATGCCCTTAGTTTTCTCGTCAATGACCAGTTCGTCGCTGGGGACTTCTTGAGCCGCACAGCAACTGGCATCTTTCACCGTGGTGTCGCCTTTCTTGACCAGGAGTTTTCGGTTAGGGACCTTTCCGTCCAGAATGAATTGACCGGTCAGTGATCCATATCCATCTTCGAACGCAACTGCGTATTGCGTCCCAGACAGAAAAATGGCGATCAAAACGACTACGGGTGCCTGGAATGATATTCGAGCTTTAATGATTTTTTTACAACCTCGAATGTTTTGGTGTCGTTTGCGGCGAATCGAACGATATGTGGACACCACCACACTAAAGGTTAGCGAATACCGCAAGCGAACGCGACCAAGAATGCATTGTAAGCGACCCGAGCGGCCTCAAACGCACTACCGACCCTCATAAACTGCGATCTCGTGCTTACTTGCAGCAATCGATCATTCCACAACGGTCAGATCTTGATCATCAATGATCGAGATCTATTGTGCGCTCGCCAAACTGTTTACCTACTCAGTGTTCGAAATTGACGCCAAAGCAATCGAAGTCTAGGTCGACGTTTTTCCTGGTGCCTGCCCAAGACGATCCTGGTCGTTTTGGAGAAAGCTGTGGTGCATTAGAACACGCATCGGATCGCACAGGCGTTGGTCAAGCAGCTCCCTGTTGGACCGCTCGATACTTACCGAAATCCGGTCAGTTCCATTCCGCAAATTGAAGAACGACACGTTTAACAGGACCGGCGCACAAATGTGCAAACAAGTCGTGATGGCGTACGAGATTCAACCCCGACGCTTCAACGTTGAATCGAGCAAAGTGAATGGAACAGTGTCGCCTCGGAAAATTTGCAAGAATTTCCAGCTTAAAAGTGGCTAGGAATCGTTATTGAAAAGTGCGATGGAAGACAAGGATGTCTTCGCCCACACTCATGACAAGATATTGCGAACCAGCCGCACCGATCTGGATCAACGCGACTGCATCACCAATGCCCATCTAAGTGAAGCGGTTAACTGCCGTACTCTGGACTGGACTTTTAGGGCGTGGGATTGATTACGGAGCTCATTCCAGCAGCCCGAGTTCGCGTGCTAGGACCGGTGCATAGTGGTATTCCCAAAAGAGGTCAAATCCTTGGCTGCCCAGGTCCGCTGCGCCGTCTATGACCGATTGTGTCCAATCGAATGCGCCGCCAAGAGTGTCAGAATCGGAGTCGTCTAACGAGTCTTCGACGATGCTCAGAGGTGCGGTGACAATTTTACCCAAAGTTTCGAACAAATCCTGCGCCTGGACGCACCTTGGACTAAGGAAAAAGCATGACAGGCAGGAAGTTGCAATGGCGAAGTAGCGTATCACGGTTGTTCTCCCATTCAAGTTTCGATGCGCTTAGAGCACAATCTTAAGTGGCTCTGCTATCTATCAGCTTGCTATTCTGACGGGACGCATCGAGTGAAAACAATAGCAACGACGACCGCTGGACTATTTTCCGATGGGGATCGTCCGGATTGCTCAGGATTTAACGTCAATATCGGTAGTAATCCGGCTTGAACGGACCGTCAACGGGTACGTTGATGTAGTCAGCCTGTTTTTGATTCAGCTTGGTCAACTTCACGCCCAGCTTGTCCAGGTGCAGACTGGCAACTTCTTCGTCCAATTCTTTTGGTAACATGTGCAGACCGATTTCATAATTGTCAGGTTCGGTCCACAAAGCGATCTGCCCCAGCACCTGGTTTGTGAAACTGTTGGACATTACGAATGAAGGATGACCTGTCGCACAGCCGAGGTTAACCAACCGTCCTTCTGCCAACACGATAATCGCTTTGCCGTCGGGATAGATGAACTTGTCAACTTGTGGCTTGATGTTGACTCGCGTTATGTCATCGCGGTGAAGTAAATAAGCCACCTCAATCTCGGAATCGAAATGACCAATGTTACACACGATTGCTTCGTGTTTCATCATGTCCATGTGATCGCCGCGGATCACATCACAGCATCCGGTCGCGGTGACGAAGATGTCACCGATCGACGCCGTCTCTTCCATGGTCGTTACCTGATGACCTTCCATAGACGCCTGCAGAGCACAGATGGGGTCGATTTCTGTGATAATGACCCTCGCTCCGAGCCCCCGCATGGCGTCAGCACAGCCCTTGCCAACATCGCCGTAGCCGCAGATGACGACGATCTTGCCGGCGATCATAATGTCAGTCGCCCGTTTAATGCCGTCGGCCAGCGATTCACGGCAGCCGTACAGATTGTCGAACTTGCTCTTCGTGACTGAGTCGTTTACGTTGATGGCTGGTGTGCCTAGTCGGTCTTCTTTCAGCAATTGCTGCAGGCGTGTGATGCCGGTCGTCGTTTCTTCCGTCAGACCCTTGATCCCGTTCAGCAATTCGGGAAACTTGTCGTGGATCATGGCGGTTAGGTCACCGCCGTCGTCCAGGATCATGTTCAACGCTTCTCCGTTTGGCCAATATAACGTTTGTTCGATGCACCAGTTGAATTCCTCTTCGGTCATTCCTTTCCAGGCGAAGACCGGGACGTCAGTCGCAGCGATGGCGGCGGCGGCGTGGTCCTGGGTCGAAAAGATGTTGCAGCTCGACCAGCGCACTTCCGCGCCCAAAGTCATTAGTGTTTCGATCAGCACAGCGGTTTGAATCGTCATATGCAGGCAGCCGGCAATGCGAGCCCCTTTTAACGTTTGACTTGGCCCATATTTTTCGCGCAGAGCCATTAGTCCGGGCATTTCATTCTGAGCCATCTCGATTTCTTTACGCCCCCATTCGGCCAGGCTCAAATCGGCGACTTGGTAAGACGACGCAGTCGTAGTGGACATGCAGAACTCCTTGATTGTTACAACGTGTGGTTCGTTCAGTAAAATAGGGAATTCTCGGTTGCAGAGCAACCTTTCGTATAACTCATCGAGAGGGTGCGACGTGCTTTGCACGACGATTAGCAGGGTCAGAGCAAAGCGATGACCCTTGTGTAAGTCGCAGTTGAAGCAACAATGCGTAGCTTCCAGATTTTCGCGTCGAGCTTGTAACAGAAAGACTAAAGTTGCTGAATTTGGATTTCAGAGTTACAGGGTGCGGAAATCAGAGTCCCGGCGGTTTGGTCGATAACAATTGCGCCAGTGCGGAAACGAGGTTGTCGAGGGTGGATTGGCTAGGCAGGGTGACGGTCAGCGTTGGCTAGTCTGATTTTCTTCCGTCGACACAGTTAGCCAGACGTTGTTTGAGACCATTGGCCATTCGGTCTGCGGGATCAGTTTTCCCAGGAAATTGAACGTTGTCATCAGCTTGAGATTACGGGAGCAGAGTGCTTCCCATCAGATAGCGATCGCATTCGCGGGCGGCTTCACGGCCTTCATTGATGGCCCAGACGATTAGGCTTTGACCGCGGCGGCAGTCGCCGGCCGAGAAGACGCCGTCGATGTTTGTGGTGTAGCTACCGTATTCAGATTTAAAGTTCGAGCGCTTGTTGGTTTTCAGTCCGAGTTCCTCGGCGATGATCTGTTCGGGGCCACTGAAACCGAGGGCGAGTAGGACCAGGTCGGCCGGCCATTCCTGCTCCGTGTCCGGAATCACTGAAAATGGTGGGCCGTTTGCCACGGGGTTGTTCCAATCAACGCGGACTGTTTTCAGGGCACGCAGGTTGCCCGCGTCGTCGCCCAGGAATTCGGTCGTCTGGATCGCGAACTCACGAGGGTCGTTTTTGAGCTGTTTATTTTGGTTTGTCGAGTAATCGAATTTGGCTGCGGCCTCGGTATGGCCATAGTCGGCAAGGAAGATACGCGGCCACTGAGGCCACGGGTTGTCCGTAGATCGTTCGTCAGGCGGTTGAGCCACAATTTCGAAGGTAACCAGGCTCGCACATCCGTGACGGAGCGACGTGCCTATGCAATCGGTTCCCGTGTCGCCGCCGCCGATCACGATGACCTGCTTGTTCTTGGCGCTGATGTAGTTGCCATCCTCGCAATTCGAATCGAGCAGGCTTTTGGTGTTCGCGTGCAGAAATTCCATCGCGAAGTGAATGCCTTTCAAGTCTCGTCCCGGAGTCTTCACAAAGAAATCGTGCGGTTTCGTCGCTCCAACACATAGCACCACCGCATCAAAGTTTTCGACAAGTTTCTTCGCCCGGATGTTTTTTCCAATTTCGGCGTTAACAACAAATTTGACGCCCTCGTCCGTCATTAAGTCGACGCGTCTTTGAACGAGTCCCTTTTGTAGCTTCATGTTGGGGATGCCGTACATCAATAATCCGCCAATGCGGTCGGCTCGTTCATAGACGGTGACTTGGTGACCGGCGCTATTAAGCTGTGCGGCGGCCGCTAAGCCGGCAGGTCCCGAGCCGACAACCGCGACATCCTTGCCGGTCCGATTTATAGGCGGATTGGGCACGACCCAACCTTCCCGAAATCCGCGGTCGATGATTGTCTGTTCAATGTTTTTTATCGTGACGGGTGGCTCAATGATTCCTAACACACAGGCGCCTTCACATGGAGCGGGACAGACTCGGCCTGTGAATTCGGGGAAATTATTCGTCGCGTGCAGTCGATCCAGCGCCTCTCGCCACTGATTGCGATAGATCAGATCGTTCCATTCGGGGATTAGGTTGTTGATCGGACATCCCGAGGCCATGTTGGCCATCAGACCACCGGTGTGGCAAAACGGTACTCCACAATCCATACAACGGGCGCTTTGTTTCCGCAAATGTTCGTCCGATGCAGGCTCGACGAATTCGTTCCAGTCGAGAATGCGCAGTGCGGGATCACGATACGTCATCGGCTGCCGCGCATATTCTATAAAGCCGGTTGGCTTTCCCATTGGATTTAGGTCACCATTACATGACGCTATCAGAGTCACGTCTGAGATTCTGATACCGTTTCACGCGGTTCTGTTTTCTGTTTCTCCACGTCCTTGGCCAACTCAGCTAAGGCGCGTTTGTAATCGGTCGGCATAACTTTACGGAAATGCCGGAGCGAGGATTCCCGGTCATCTAGTATGCGGGCGGCGACCTCGGATCCGGTGTATTTGAGATGTTTTTCGATCAGCTCTATTAGTTCAGCAATGTCGGATTCATCTTGCATTTGTTCAAGGTCGACCATTTCCCGGTTGCACTTACTCAGGAATTCATCATTGGGGTCGTAGATATAGGCGACACCACCCGACATGCCGGCCGCAAAGTTGCGACCAGTTGGACCCAAAATGACGGCACGTCCGCCGGTCATGTATTCGCAGCCGTGGTCGCCGACGCCTTCGACAACCGCGTGGGCGCCGGAATTGCGGACACAGAATCGCTCTGCCGCGACACCGCGAACGTATGCTTCGCCGTGAATCGCTCCGTAAAGCGCGACATTGCCAATGATGACGTTTTCTTCGGGCACGAACGTCGACTCTTTGGGTGGGTAGATGATAATCCGTCCGCCGGAAAGTCCCTTGCCGACGTAATCATTCGCGTCGCCTTCGACTTCCAGTGTGACGCCAGGGGCCGCCCATGCTCCCAAGCTCTGTCCTGCAGAACCGGTCAGCTTAATGTGGATCGTCTTGTCCGGCAGTCCTTCGGGGCCCCAGACCTTGGAGACTTCATGGCTGAGCATTGTGCCGACGGCGCGGTTGATGTTTTCGATGGGCAGATTCAGACGGATTGGTATGCCGTTTTGAATGGCGTTCCGGCATGCTGGAATCAGTGTTGTTTGATCCAGGACTTTTTCCAATCCATGTATCTGATTTTGGTTGCAATACGTGCTGACGTTTGCATGTGGTTTGACGGCGGGGGTCAGGATAGGCGTGAGGTCCATTCCTCGGGCTTTCCAATGACTGATAGCGTCGTCAGTTTCCAGCACGTCGACACGTCCGACCATTTCATTGATCGTGCGAAAACCAAGATTCGCCATAATCTCGCGAGTCTCCTCAGCCACCATAAAAAAGTAATTGATGACGTGTTCGGGCAGCCCATTGAATTTCTTGCGGAGTTCCGGATTCTGAGTGGCGATGCCGACCGGACAGGTGTTGAGGTGGCATTTGCGCATCATGATGCAGCCTATAGAGATTAGTGGTGCGGTTGAGAAACCGTATTCCTCGGCGCCCAATAGAGTGGCGATGACCACGTCTCGTCCGGTCTTCAACTGTCCGTCGGTCTGCAGCCGGACTCGGCTGCGCAGGTCATTAACCACCAAGGTTTGGTGGGTTTCCGAGATTCCTAACTCCCACGGAAGGCCGGCGTGCTTGATGCTCGTTAGGGGCGAGGCTCCAGTCCCACCTTCAGTTCCCGAAATCAGAATGTTATCGGCATGCCCCTTGGCGACTCCGGCGGCGATCGTGCCGACGCCGACTTCCGAAACCAGCTTGACGCTAATGCGAGCTGACGGGTTTGAGTTTTTCAAGTCGAAGATCAATTGCGCCAAGTCTTCGATGGAGTAGATATCGTGATGCGGCGGCGGACTGATCAAACCGACGCCTGACGTCGAGTGGCGTGTGGCCGCAATGATTTTGTCGACCTTGCGGCCGGGCAATTCGCCACCTTCGCCTGGCTTAGCTCCTTGAGCGATTTTTATTTGTAATTCGTCCGCATTGGTCAGGTACCAACTGGATACACCGAACCGTCCCGATGCGACTTGCTTGATAGCTGACCGTTTCGAATAAAGATTGGCTTGTTTTTTTTTGCCGTCGGGATGACCGTCTTTCGTGTACGATGACGTCACGCTGGTCATCGACTTGTGGCGTTCTTCGGTCATCTGGTACGGCTCGAAGCGGCGGTAGGCTTCGCCACCTTCACCGGTGTTGCTCTTGCCACCGATTTGGTTCATGGCAATTGCCAGAGTTTCATGGGATTCGATAGAAATTGACCCGTAACTCATCGCGCCGGTACAGAATCGCTTGACGATATTTCTGGTCGGTTCGACTTGGTCCAACGGAATCGGTTCGCGTTTTTTGAACCTCAACAGGCCGCGCAGGTGGCATTCACGATTTGCGTGCTCATTGATGAGTTCCGTGAATCTTCTGTAGGCGTCCTTGTCGCCGGCCCGGGTGGCCTGTTGGATTTCAGCAATCGTGTACGGGTTCCAGGCATGCTTCTCACCGTCTTTACGCCAGTGGAAGATCCCTGGATTCGGCAGCATGGGTAATCGGTTTTGATCACGACTGGGATAGCCAATCTGGTGGCGCCGGATCAATTCTTCGGCAATCACATTGAATCCAACACCCTTCAGTCGGCTGGCGGTGCCGGCGAAACAAAAGTCGATAATTTCGCTATTCAGCCCGACGGCCTCGAAGATTTGAGCCCCCTTGTAGCTTTGCAGTGTTGAGATCCCCATTTTTCCCATGACTTTCAGCATGCCCTTGGCAACGCCTTGGCGGTACCCGGCCACGATTTTCTCGTCGGTCCACTCCTCGCCAAGCAGGCCATCTTCGCGCGCTTGGCGGAGCGCTTCGAATGAGATATAGGGGTTGATCGCGTCGGCGCCGTAGCCTGTCAGCAGACAGTGATGATGCACTTCTCGAGCCTCGCCCGTTTCCAATACGATGCCAATCCGCGTTCGCAGCTCATTGCGGACCAAATGATGGTGGACTGCGCCGCACGCTAACAGCGAACTGATTGCTACGCGGTCCTTTGAAATCGCTCG
>Ga0310123_10004743_pt1 | contig 10250 bp, 6 predicted proteins | sample CB6_AW_1057_MG_FD_203505 | JGI IMG/M metagenome (GOLD analysis project Ga0310123, IMG submission 203505) | Marine microbial communities from Western Arctic Ocean, Canada - CB6_AW_1057 | ecosystem: Environmental > Aquatic > Marine > Oceanic | place: Canada: Western Arctic Ocean | collected...
CGTTGAATGCATATGTTTTGTCTTCCGGGTTTTCTTTGTACTCAAAACTCTCAAAACCCTGGATGCATGCACCGATCTTGAGGCGGGCCACCAGTGGATCTGACTTCAAGAGCTGAAGATAATGCAATAGTCGAGCCTGATGCATGGTCTCGTCGACGCAGATGAACGACTTGTCCAGCCAACCGTGAGATTCAAGGTTTTGGGCTACGGCCCTAAAGTAGTCCAGGAGCAAATGGTCGTACTGATCCCGGCTGATCTCGATCGTTTCGTCATAGAAAGCATCGCCCTCCTTCTTCCCATAGGCCACGAAGGTCCGCTCGCGAAATGTCTGCCAGGCCATGGTCACATGAGGGGTTGACTGGGGCAGTTCATCGAGGGCGCGACCGGGTAAGTGCTTGAAGATATTGCAGACGGTTGGATTGGTATGTTCGATGGTAATCGTGTTCACCTTGAGTTCATCAATAAAGTAGGTCAGTGTCTTGTTGAACTCAGTGAAATCCCAGTCGTGCAGCTTGAAATAGTTTCCCGGTGTTTCGACGTTGTAACCGTCGGGCGGCGGGGTCCAGTTCATTCCCACCTCGCTGAAAAGAGCAACGTTCTTAGGCGTGAACTTGTTCTGCGCCATCACCGTGTAGTAGCGACGAGCCAGATCCTTTAGATCCTGCTTGCTCTTAAGACCATGGTAGGCGAGCATGGAGGCGTCGTCGGTCAGTTCACTGCCGTGACCGATGTACTGGCCGCCAACATCGACGTTCAACGTGGAAAATTCCGGCAGTTGGAAATCATACACCTCCAAACGGAGGGGAAGTTTCACGTTTCGGGCGCCCAGAGAAACGGCGACGTGCCCCCGATAGGTCCCGGCCGGAATGTCAGTCGGGGTCTTAACGGTTACCCAGATCGCCGTGTTGCCCGCGGCAGGTGTCAGCCGCCGTGGCGTCACCGCCACCAGCGGATCGCCTATCATGCCGTGGTACCGCGCGGGAGTGATAACAGACGATTCCAAAATCGGAACGTACTCAACAATCTTAAAGGAGATCTGCGAGCCAACGATCCTGGCGACGCCATTCCTTAGGTCGGTTGCCCTGATCGACTCAAAATCGACCGCAGCCTTCGGCTGGAACACCAGTTGAAAGGATTGCGCCTCATTCTTCGCTGACTTGATCGTCACCCCATCCGCTAACGCCATGGGCGCAGGCGTCTGAGGCGTTAGTTTGACGGTACTCTGTGCAAACCAGATATCTATGTCGTCACGACCGGTCGCCAGCCGATGGCGAACACCGGCATCGTATTTCTGGGCCTGGCCCACATGGCTTACACGCGAGACCGATGGGGGTAATTGCTGCCGACGCTTCTGCGGCACCATCAGATGGTGACCGCACATCGGCTGATAATACAGCATCAGGTGCGTGCGCCCCGAGTGAGACAGGTTGGCAAGCAGTCGAATTTGCACCCGATGCAACGCAATATCTTCCAAACCCGATACCCATCGGCCCCCGACGTCAAGTCGAACCGGACCCGAGTCGGGAATAAACAATCGCTCATGTTTCGTCAAAGCTTTGGGCAGCATTGGCGCCTCATAAGAAACGCGGTAGTTGTATTTGCGCATCGGGCTATCGAGACGAAAGATATTTTCGTACTGAAACATGGGTGATTTGCTGCCACCGGCAGAGCTGTATCTCAACAGATACGGGACCAACGACTCCACTGAAACTTCCACCGTGTCTTGCTCGCTACCGAGGGCACTGGCGGCCAGGTTCGGGCCTTGTTCTACCAGATAAAACCCCGCATCCAGATCCGGTGAGATCGCCTTGCCTTCGCTGTCGACCTCTACCACCGCCAGAGAGTTATAGGCGAACCACTGGGAATCAAACTGCAGTTCTTCTAGACGATTAACGGCTGTGGTGATCTGCTGTTCGTTTAAGACGATGGCGTTCCAACCCGAAGTGGAAGCTTCGATCACAATCGGAATGCGGTACTGATAGTAAGTGTCAAACCAATCCTCAGCGGCCAGTAGTGGGGTACAGCCTAGAGCCGCAGTCACGAGGAAGCAGATACGTGGCATTGGGGTGAGATTCATAGTAAGTTTGCTTTCGATCTAGGGAGAAATAGGATTGAGCCACTGGGCACCAACCCACATATCGTTGCCCCGGTGGGCAATGTCCAAGGGAACGCCATCCCCGGGATCGGCCATGGCCTCAACATGACCATCCATGAAGAGCACGTTGGAAGCGCCCCCGCGATATTCAAACGAGCCGTCCACTCCGCGAACGCGGCTCTCCGGCCGGGCTCCGTGCGGGAAACCAACCGTGGTCAACGACGACGGAAGGCCCGGCGTGATGTGCCTTTCATTATGGAACGAAATCCCCGATCCCGGTGGACCCCACATGTTGCCTTTGGTGTCCATGATGGTTGCGGTTCTGCTTTGTTCAAGAAATTCGTCGATTCGCCGGGGGAACTCTGGCTCATAGATGACGTAGATATCCCAGTTCGCCAGATAATTGTGATGCCAACCAGGCGGCAGGGTCGAATTGCCCGTGAAACCCTCCTCCACCATTGTGGGACAGTAAAAAATCGGAAATGCGTTATATCCCTCTGCCTCTGCTTCAATGATTCTTCGGTTCTGCTCGGCCGCAGAATAACCGAGTGTCTCTTCAATCAGGATTCCGGTCCACATCTGGTACGCAGTGCGATTAGCCAGATTAAGGTCCGAGGCCGGCGGATGATACCCATTATGGTTGTTGATGTACGTGGCAGTCATGAGACCGATCTGCTTTTCTTGCGTCATGCACAATAAAGCCTTTGCCGATTGCCTGGCCTTGCCAAGAGCTGGCATCAATATCGCAATCAACAGCGAGATGATGCCGATGACCACGAGCAGTTCGATAAGAGTAAACCCACCATGTTTACTCCCGTTTACCATTACGATCCGTTGAATTTAGGGATCAACTAAAAATTACGCTTACGGGTGTGGAGAATGCCAATCCCGACCAATCCACAGATTATCCCCCGCATAGGCGATGTCCAACGTGACCCCGTCGCCGGGATCCTTCATCGCTTCGACATGGCCGTCCATGAACAACACGTTGGTCGCTCCGCCCCGGTAGGCATAAGAACCTTGAACTCCGCGGGCTTTTCCACCCGGCCTGGCCCCATGGGGAAATCCAACCGTGACTGTTGGCCACGGACCGCCCGGGGTCACGTGGCTTTTTCTGTGGAAAGCGATTGGCCGATGTGGTGGGCCCCATATGTTACCGTTCATGTCCATCAGAGTCGCGGTCTTGCTCTGCTGATTGAATTCATCGATCAGGCGCGGGAATTCCGGTTCATAGATAACGAAGATGTCCCAATTGGGTCCATACTGATGGTGCCAACCCGGAGGTGTGGTCGAATTGCCTGTAAACCCCTCGTTTACCATAGTGGGGCAGTAAAAAATGGGGAAGGCGTTGAACCCGTTCGCCTCTGCTTCCGTGATTCGCTGGTTCTGCTCTTCGGGTGAATAACCGAGAGTCTCTTCAATCAGGATCCCAGGCCACGACTGTATCGCCCAACGAGGCGGTGTCAGACTGCCCAGTTCCTGTGCTGGCGGATGATACCCATTATGGTTGGTGACATAAGTTGCGACCATGAGCCCGATCTGCTTCTCCTGTGACATGCACAACAAGGCCCGCGCCGACTCCCGAGCCTGGCGAAGTGCCGGCAAGAGCAGCGAAATCAGCAGGGCAATGATCGAAATCACCACCAGCAGTTCTATCAATGTAAATCCCGCCCGCCTCATCACATTCCGGCGCAAACGTCGCCTCAAGATAGATAGTAAACTCTGCGGGTACTGATGTTTCAAATTCTCAAGGCCGGAGATCATTCGCATCGCTACATCTCCAAACCGGTAACCAAAAAACATGGGACTAACTCCCGTTAGCCCCATGTAAAAACAATATCAAACTATATTTTGTTAGTCAAGTTAACGACGGCGGCCCAGTATCATCAGACCACCTGCAACCAGCAGACCCAGCGCTGTCGGCTCAGGCACCAAACTGGTGTTCCACGCCAATACGCCGTTACCGCTGCCATCGCCCGGCAACAGGGCGACGTCAGAGATACGCATTTCGTCCACCAAGGCATGCCCGTTGAAATTGGTCGTAGCCGCATTGTTCAGCAAGCGGAGCGGCGCATCGAGGACCGCCTGCGCGACCAGACCGGTCGCCGATGCCTTCTCCACACCATTGACATAGATGAAGAGTTCACCGGTGTCATGGTTTGTGGTCACCGCAACGTGCTTCCACACGTCCTCGACGGGCCAATCCGGTCCCGTGGTGGCTCTGGTGCGATTCCCACTGCCACCGCTGGTGCCGTAGACGCTCAGGTCGTACTCGAACCCGGTCGGAGATGGATTCCCTAGATTACCCATGCCGGTGCTAATCTGCCACCGATTGGCTTCCTGCCCACCGCCGCCAGGCGAAATGCTCGATACGGGGCCCAGAACATTCCCGAAGGTGTAGCTGAGGCCCTTGTGCCAGAACTCGACCGTCAATTGCCCGGTCTTGCTTGGATGAAGCAAGTCAGTCGAAGGGGTATCGATAACCCGACCAAGACCACTGGGGACCGACAATGACGTGCCCATGCCGATCGCCGCAGGGACGTCAGAGCCGTAATGAACCTTATTAAGGGTCAAATGTCCGTATTCATCGTGATACACGAAATCAAGGTTGTTGCCGGATGAATCGCCAAAAGCGGTACCGTCTGAAACATTCACATCGGCCGGACCGCCGTCGAAGAGCCACAGCCCCACCGTGGCCGCACGAGCCCCACTAGTCAAAACCAAGACCACCGCAAGTGTCATACCCGTCAACATTTTTCGATAGCTCATATGCATTCTCCCTTTCAAAGAGTTTTATACGCTGCAAACGTTACACGTACTCACACAAGCACGCCTATCAGTCACACCATTGCAATACCAAGAGCCAACTGCCACTACTCCCATCTAATATCCTTTCTTCGTTAAAGCCACTGGCAATGAAATTCAGAAGCCTTTTCTTCTTCCCCTGATCAGCAGTGCGATCGTACTCAGTGCCAATACCGCGACAGTAGTCGGCTCCGGTATTGGACTAGCCACAGCCACGCTACCAAAGTTCTGCTGCACCGATATAAGATCGGCACCCGTGACCTGGCCATCGTTGTTCGCGTCACCCTGGAGCGGAGTGGGGCCGACGCTGCCAAAGTTTTGCTGTACGCCGATCAGATCAGCGCCCGTGACCTGACCATCCTTGTTGGCATCACCGGCCAGTCCCGTGGGGGCATCAGCCGCCAATGACGCGTTCCAAGCCAATTCGCCTTCTCCAGTACCGTCGCCCGGCAGCAGAGCCACGTCAGAGATGCGAAGTTCATCAATGAAGCCAAAGCCGTTAAAATTTTGTGTCACGGCATTGGCCATCAAGCGAAGACAAGCCTTACCCGCACCCTGACAAACCTCTTCGTCTTTGGGAACAAAGAGTTCGAAGTCGCGATCCGTCAGCCCGCCATCCCAATGAGCGACCTCTGCGCCGTCCACATAGATGTGGGTATCGCCTGAAACCGTACTGGCGGTAAAGGCAACGTGCTTCCAGACGTCCTCTGTCTCAGAGCCGCCGAACCCCAGCGATGGTGCATCGTAGTCCTTGTCTGTTTTTTGTTTGCCAGCCTCCAAACTAGCCGTCGCACCACCCGCTCCCGCGTTGTCTATCCAGACCCCCACATACGCGTAGGCTGGGCGAAACTGTGCAGGCACCCCGAGACTGTCGATGCCTGTGGTAATCTGAATCCGATTCGGGTCAAGCCCGGTACCAGGCCACGGATTGACCGTGCCTAAGACATTTTGAAATTGCGTGTCGCGAGTTTTGTGCCAGAACTCAATCGTCAATTCACCGGTCTGGGCCAATGAAAACCGATCGCTCGCAACGCTGTCAATCACTCGGACGAACGGCCCTGTTTCCAATGCGGTTCTTCCTGGACTGGAAATCGTTCCGGCCACGTCGCTGGTATATTGAGCGCCCACCATACTCGTCGAGTTCTCGGTCTCCGGCGTATATGTGAAATGCAACTCATTTCCTGAACTGTCCAACAGTTGACTTCCATCGAGAAAATTGACACCGATTTCATTGTCGCCTGCATCGAACAGCCAAAGTCCAACCGTATCGGCGTACCCGGTACTGGTCATGCCCAACACGAAAGAAAATACAAATCCTGCTCGCTTTAATTCATGCATCAAGGTTTAACTCCCAATTTAAAAGTTTCCGACAGAGCAATGTCGATCTGCTAGTACTTATTAATCTTGTTGAAATGGAAAACCAATAGACAATTCTACCCCACAATAATGGTCTATGCCTAAAAAATACCGCTCACAATAAGCCATTGTCCACTAAAATATAATTTTGTCAAGAAAATACTTCAGTACTCATGATTGGAAGAAGTCCGATAGGAATCGGTCCAATCCATAAAATCATTCAAAATGAACACTTATCATCCAGATCAGTGCCTCCTGCAACCTCGGCCAGCCATGTATTGACTACGGATGACAGGCCAAAAGCTTGGCCCCTGCCTCGCACCGGTCTCGGGCCTGTGTCAGCAGGGCCATGGCCTTGGCACTACCCGCCGACATCCAAGGGCCACCGTCGACGGCACGAACCATCGGATCGGGCAAGATCAACATCCGCGGGTCTGCCATGTCGGCCCCACTTGAATCCACCGTCGGCATGGAAGGGTTGATGATGAGATAGGCCAGATAGGCGCCCGCCTGTTCAATCGTCTGGGCAGTCATTTTATCGTAATTAGAGCTACACTTGCCACAAGAGACGATGTGGGCCCTCACCCCCGCCGGCTTGCCTTCCGCAGTGGGGCCGGAGGGCGACTCAACCGGCTCCTGGCGTTGGGCAACGCCGATAAATATCTTGCCCGTATTCAAATCGTAGTAATGGACCTCGCCAACGCCTGCCGATGATCCGCGTGATAGTCCGCGGCCAATCAACACCGCGCACACTACGATACCAAGGACGGCGATGACCGTAACCACAGCCGAGTTTTGATTCAATATGTCGCGAAGTCCCATTGGTTGTGATCTCCTTGTTCGGTACTGGCTCCGATCATAGTAACACTGGAACTGCGCCGGTTGCGTCCGGAGCAACGACGTGATCGATTTTTCTGATCTGTCATCTGCTGGCACCGACTGACGTCCCAACACAACTCAATTCTACCATCACCATGGCGCTGCGAGCAATGTCATTCCAGCAGGAAAATGTGGATATGATGGCTGTCATGGCCCACAAGATAAAAACCCAACGCCACCACGATGTCCGGCTTCAAGCACTCTGCTCGACCAACCAGGCATGGGCGGATGCGTCTTCTGGAAATGGCAACACCGATCATGCGACCCACAACACACTCCTGATGGGTCAAATACTTTTCGCTGCATATCAGACCCCCACCGGTGATATCGAGGTAAGTATTCACGATGGACACGACAATCACGGTGGCAAGGGGTGGGCCAAGCCCGAGAATGTCACGGTCGACTATTCTCGGCGCGAACACGAGACTTGGACCGCCCCAACGCTCATTCACGGGCCTGACGATGTCGTCTGGCTGTTTTATCTCAGCCAAGAGAGGCGCATGCTGTTTTGCCACCGGCACTTCGGCTCGAGGTGGGGCCAGCGCATGGATCTGCAGGGCATCCATCATGTCGTGCCATTCAATGACGGACACTTCAGCGAAGAGCGGGCCCCGCTGGCTGGATTTGAAGTCATCCGTGCCGATCATTCACTCTTGCTGTTGCTGGAAAGCTCCGCTGAATTCTGGGATCCGCCCCTTGAGCACTTTGAATCTCCTAACGACTTTGTCGGACCGAATTTTGACCCCCGCCTGGCTCCCGGTCGAAACGATGGCTACCCCCTGCAAAGGTCGCGTGAGATTCATGCAGCCCATCCGCGGGCACAACCCGGCGAATCGGTCCTATTTGTCGACAATCTGGAAGTTGCCCAGATCCAGGGCCTGCACTGGAGTCCCGAGACCGCCCAGAAGCATTCAGCTAATCCCGTGATTCGCGCGGGGCAAAACATCTGGGAAGGCCGCTCGCTAAACCTGAGCGGTGCGACGGCACTGCACGACGACGGGAAGTACCGCCTCTGGTACGCGGCGTACGAAGTCGTTGGCCAGGGTCAAGTTCCCAAGTACGACAAGTTGCCGGAAAACTGGCAAAAGTACAACCGGGTCTGTTACGCCGAAAGCAATGATGGTATCCAGTGGACCAAGCCTCCCTTGGGACTGGTGGAGTACGGCGGCAGCAGCAAAAACAACATCGTGCCCAATCTCTGGCGATCGCCACTGATCGTCAAGGATCAGCACGAGAAGGACCCGCAGAGTTATTACAAATGCGTTCTGGAGTGGGAGGTCGATTCATTCGTGCCCACGTATATGCGATACAGCACCTCACCAGATGGGCTGCAATGGACTTCGCAACCCGGCGAACGCACTTACCCCGGCACGCGACCTTGGTACTTCGGGTGGACGTCGTTTTTCCGCGACGACACTGATCCCAATCCCGACCGTCGTTGGAAAGCGTACGGTTACTTCGGCACCGGACCGACGCGCCGCGGATCGGGATTAGCTTACAGCGCAGACTGCATCCACTGGCAGTGTGAACCGGAAAATCCCATCATCGGACGCCGGCAAGTGCGTGCCCCATTTATCCATGACCTAGTGGTATGGCAGGAATCTGGCCTGTACCTCGGCCTCTTGCAAGTCAGTGATGCCTTTCACAACGAAGAATACGAGTTGGTGGTCAGCCGTGATGGAATCCACTTCAGCATGGTCATGGACACACACAAGTTTCTTGCTCGGGGCCTCCCAGACCAATGGGATCACGGCTCACTGCTAGGCTGTACCATGCCCCTGCGAATCGGTGATCGACATTGCTTCTATTACGGTGGACAAAACAACCCCTCTGACGGGACCGGGCATGAAACTGATCGATGGAATGATCCAGAGGCCGCATTGGCCCATTGCGGCCTAGCGACCGTGGGCGTAGGGCGTTACGCCGGATTCAGCCCTACCTCCAACAGTGATCCAGGCGCACTGGTGACGGTACCCATTTGCCCAGGCAAAGACCAACAAGCGAGACTCTGCATCAATGCCCGCGTGCCGCAAGGCGGCCTTGTCCGCGTCGCCTGTCTCGATGCCGACACGCGACAACCTCTGAATGGCTGTTCACTCGAAGCTGCCACCCCCATTCAAAAATCAGGCGTCTGTGAGCCGGTAACGTGGAAGGATGCCCAGCTCCCCACAATCCCGACCAAACCTTTTCGCCTCCAGCTGGAGGTTGTCGGACTAGAAACAAAGATCTTCGGCTTCTCGTGGAGACGCTGATCCAGGCAAAACTGGTGATTACTGGATCACCGCGATGTTCTCCCAATCTTCCAGGACCAGGTGTGCCTGCCAGCCGGTTTTCCCCCTGGTCAAATTCGGTATCGATCTGAATGGACCGGCCGTCAATGTCAAAGCACAGCACCTCGGGACGGCGTGATTCAGGCCAGCTAAACCGGCCCGAAACAGCGGTAACGATACGTTGCTTGCCGGTCACATAGCCGACACCAAGGTGCACCGGTGTGATGGGATACATGTGGTTGATCGGTCCGTATTCACCAGCGCCGGGTCCGGTCTCTGGAATTTCATTGCTGTAAAAGTAGTAAAGAGAGCCGTTTCGCAGATGCGTGATGACCGCCTTTATGACCACGCTGGCGTAACGGTCCATGCCTTCCTGTCCCAACCGGTGTACGCGCACACCCAAACCGATGGGCGTGGACAAGTGCCCCGCACACAACCGATCAACCACCGGCGGCATCTGGCCCCGAGCAAGCTCGAGCGGGGCAATGGGCCGTGACGGTGGTCACCGTGTGGGAGAACTCCTGGTGACGACAGGCTGCCAGGCGCCGTGCTCGCGATCCCCAGGGGCTTCGGCGAGCATATTTAAGCCGACTATCTCATCCGGATAGGAAAAGCAGCTGTGGATTACAAACCGGTCCCCGGCGACCGCCAAGTCCAAGGCGCCACGGCGCCCGATGCTCAGTTTGAATCCGGCACCGTGAAACTCCATTGGATCACCCAACGTTGCGGCGGACTCAGGGGCCGTCCCCTCGGCTGGCAATGCCTCCGCTGAACTGATCGGGTTCTTGGCACTACATCCAGATAACGTCCACGCCAGGAGTACCAAAAATAAAACCGCCGATTGC
>Ga0310123_10004744_pt1 | contig 10247 bp, 4 predicted proteins | sample CB6_AW_1057_MG_FD_203505 | JGI IMG/M metagenome (GOLD analysis project Ga0310123, IMG submission 203505) | Marine microbial communities from Western Arctic Ocean, Canada - CB6_AW_1057 | ecosystem: Environmental > Aquatic > Marine > Oceanic | place: Canada: Western Arctic Ocean | collected...
CGCGATTCACAAACAAGAATAAGTGACCTGAGGTGGGGTCTTGGTCAAAGATTTCCTGCGCTCGACCCATCAAGCGATCAAAACTGTAATTCATGTTCGTGGGTGTCGTGCACAAGAAGATCCGCACATCGGAAAAGTTCGTCATGACTTCGGTCCCTTCCAGGGGCGCAGCGCGCCCACTTATAGAAGGTCGTTCGAGAAACTCCTTCTTGGAGGCAGAACTCCTCGACTTCCAAGTTGCTGGCCTTGTAATTCTCAAGCCGCTCTTGCCAATCCAAATAGTCGTCGAGGTCGATCGCTGGACGTCCCATATCGTGTCTCCCAAGAGTGCGATGTTCCAGCACTCAAGCCTACACGACCTGATAAGTATGGATCTGCCGCGCGCATACTAAGCCGCGGCTTAGTATGCGCGCGGCAGATCTGATAAACTATTCAACGTTAAACGGCACTCGCGTTGAAGCTGTGCGGGAGTCCGGATGCTGATCGTTCGCGGAAAACAGACCAGCATCTGGATGAGTTTGTGTTAATTCGAGCGGCCGAAACGGGAGAATCTAGCAAATCTCATGGCGTGGGATAGGCTGCAAATAAAGGCCGGGTGACTTTTTGGCCCCAAGGGCTGAGAATCCTTGCGATCTCTGATAGGGTCAGGGTTGTGCCGCTTGGGTAGGTTCTCTGGTGCGGGCAAGCTTGAACGGATCTTGAAAAGCAATGGCTGCAACATCTGCTACCGGACGAAACAGGAAGGAAGAAACGATGTCCAACACACGGTCTAAAGTTGTGGGCGGCTATCTTGTCTGTCTCACGGGATTTTTTGCGCTTTGCGGTTGCGGAACCGATACCGACTCCGTCTCAGTCGAGGCCGAACAAGGCCCGGTGACTCCTCAGCGTCAAGAAGGCTCCGGCAAGCAAGAGCAAGTTTTGGTACTGAAGGCTGTCAATGAACAAGGCGCGGAGACTCCAGCGGCCGGCCAATTCGACGAAGTCGAGCAACTTTCCGAAGTTTATGGCGGGTTGTGCGTTCAACTGGGTGGGAACGTCGAACTTACGGTCCGACTAGCCAGTGATGAAGGCTTTGAGGCGCTTCAGGAGGAACGCTTTCTGGTTCATCGACTGGATAACGATTCGGAGCGGGTGGACGGTGACCGCCAATTCCTAGAGTCAAAGGGATTGTACGGTCCCGTATCGCTGGAGCATTGGACATCCAAGAAACTGCCGTACGCGGACAACCTGGTCAACTGTGTCGTCGCCGAAGACTTGATGGAGATTCCACAGAAGGAGATAATGCGGGTCCTCTGCCCAAACGGAATCGCCTATCTGAAACGGGATGACACATACGAACGTCTCGTGAAGCCCAGACCGGCTGAGATGGACGAGTGGACCCATCAGTGGCACGGTCCGAATGGCGGTTTGGTTTCGGAAGACTCGCTGGTCGGCATTCCCACCGGCATCCAATGGATGACCGGTCCGATGTTTGCGATGTCGGGCCGAAAGTCCAGCACGCAGAGCCTCGTCTCTGCCGGCGGTCGCAACTTCTACATCACGCAGAACGTCGTTTCCAACCTCACGCTCCCCTCGATGCCGCAATACCTTGTCGCCCGCGACGCGTACAATGGATTGCTGCTGTGGACCCGGCCGTGGACCGGACCGTTTGTGACGGGCAATGGCGAGACCAATTCCCGCATCGTGGCGGTTGCCGACCGGGTGTACATCGTCGATGAGAAGGGAGTGTCCTGGATGAATGCAGCTACCGGGCAGACCATCCAACAAATCTCGACGCCGAAGCTCCCGCAAAAGATGTTGTACGTCGACGGTATTCTGCTTCTGCAGGACGAGACCGGATTAACTGCCTATGACGTCGACTCCCTGAAGAAGCGGTGGACGCACGCCGTCGAGGGAGCGTCCGGCGTCGTTGCCGACGACGGCCGCGTCTACTTTCTGATAGGTGACCGAGCCCAAGGGGGGCAGTGGGAGTTTGAGGCGGTCTGTGTCGGTTTGGCCAGCGGAAACGAGGAATGGCGGCAGAACACCGCGGAGTATGCCAGCGGTCGCAGGCAGCGAATCAACTTCGTCCGGGACGGATATCTGGCGTTGCAGTCGCACGGGACGTTGCATTTGCTGTCCGCCAAGGACGGTTTGCATCTTTGGAGTCGCAACACCGATTCCCGCCCCGGAAAGGATTATTCCGATGAACGATTTGTCGGACATTTCTATCGGCACGGTTTGGTCTGGATGAGAGGGACTAAGTCGGAAACGGGGAACGGCTCGCGGAGCGACAGCGAGTTACTCGAAAAGCGAGTTCCCGATGGTCAACTGCTCTGGCTGGGTTTGCACCCCCAAACCGGCCGAGTCGAGCAGGAGTTGCGAACGGGCGGATTCTGGCCGGAAACCGCTAATCCCGGCAAAATGGGTTGCCAGCTTTTGGTCGCCTCCGACGCCTTTCTCATGATTCCGCGTCAGTCGACTTTTATCGATTTTCAATCTGGAAAGAAGAATACGTTCAAATTCATACGTGGCGGTTGCGGTTTGGGCAGCGTGCCCGCCAACGGATTACTCTACACACACCCGCATGCGTGCGGCTGCTATTCCGAAGTGCTGCGCGGATTTATCAGCATGAATTCCTGGGCAGGTTCGACCGTGGAACTTGACCGAGCTGATGAGCCTGTGCGGATTGAAAAGGGGCCCGCATTCGGCGGCACACCGATCGCGTCAACCACATCCAGCATCGAGGAACAGGACTGGCCCATGTATCGCCACGACGGGCGCCGCGGCGCCGCAACCACGAGTCGTCTTCCGGCGGAACTGCGACCGCAGTGGAGCACGCAGATCGCGGATGACCGCACCTCTCGATCGGGGTCGGAATGGGCTTTGAGGGTCGGCAACGTCGTCACCAGTCCCGTTGTCGCTGCGAACAAAGTCTTCATCGCGTTTCCCGACGCCCACCGCCTGGTCGCGCTCGACGCCGAAACAGGTGAGATTCTCTGGCGGTACGTGGCGTGTGGACGCATTGACACGCCACCCACAATCCACGCCGGCCTGTGCTTGTTCGGCGCCCACGATGGCTGGGTCTACTGTCTGCGGGCCGACGACGGAAAACTGGTGTGGCGATACCGTGTTGCTCCTGCAAGCCGTCGCATCGTCGCGTTCGGACAAGTCGAATCAGTCTGGCCCGTCGCCGGAACCGTACTCGTTCAAAACGGCATGGCGTATGTTGCGGCTGGCCGCGCACCCGACGCCGACCGCGGCATCCACGTATTTGCGCTACATCCCCAGACCGGTCGTGTCGTCTGGGCCAACACCGTATCAGATGAATTTTATGGTTTGTGTGATTACCTAATTGGCGACGGAAAACACGTTTATCTCTCGAACTGGCAGTTCGATGCCAAAACCGGCGACAAGCAGCAGACGGGCAAGTCGGCCGGCCATTTGCGGGGAGGCAAGGTCGGATTGCTGGAAGCATCGTGGACCAAAATGGATCTGGCTCTACGGAAGCAAATTCAGGATTGGACGGTCGGTGACGCCGCGGGGCAGCTACTGGCCTTTTCGTCCGGAACGACATTCGGCTTTAGATCCGACGAAGAGTCGGGTGAGTTGTTCGCCACCGGCACCGAGACGTGGAAACTCACTGTTCCGCGACCGTCACAAGTCGAAGCGATGATCCTGTCGCCGGACGTTCTGTTCGCGGCAGGTCCCGTGAACCGTTCGCAGCGCAGAATTCACGGGGGTGTGCTGTGGGCGTTTTCCCCGGAAACCGGTGAAAAACTGGGTGAAGTTCCGCTCGACGCGCCGCCCGTATACGACGGGCTAGCCGCCGGGGACGGCCGATTATTCGTCGCAACCGAAGACGGCCGGCTGACGTGCCTAGCCGGTCAATGACTGCGGATTGAAATTGCCGTCAATCGCCGAAAAGAAAAACGGGCTATTCTCCTATTCTCATACGTTTCGTGGGACTCCGATTTAACCAACGTTTTCGCGAACATCCGTTACCAGGAAGATCGAGGGCCGTGAGCGACTGGGTGGCTTATTGCGATACTATTATCGCGACGTGGCATGACCTTCATGGGGGACCGTCAAAAACTCCCGCCCAAGTCCCTTCACTTATTGCCATCCGCTATCGCCGCTTCCACCATTGCCACGATGCCGGCTTCCGGCAGCGTCGGCTAGGCGATCACGATCCGAGCCAGTTCGGGATCATCCGGCACCGTTGTCGAGGGGTCGGCGGGCGCCACTGCGGGGGCGTTTTCCGGAGAAGTTCGGCAACCATCCTGATTGGGTTGCCGTAACTGCTTGACGGGATTTGTACTTAGAGCGTCACTCTCTTGGGTTTGAAGCCCAGGGCGGTCACCAGATCCGCAAACACTACCAGAGAAGGAACGCCTCATCGTAAAAGGCCGATCGTGTGGTGTCAATTGTTCGCAATCGACTTCAGTTCTAACGATAGGGTGGCATAGTCGCAATGTGCCTGCGATAGCAGAAATCAGGAGTTCCAGGATATCTTGCAGACGAAACAAGGAATCACCAATTAGCAGTGTAGGAGACCACGTCCTCTGGGTGTGGTCAAAGTGCAACGGCAGTCAAGAGTCCAGATCCAGATGATTTCACGCTTCCGACCCTGGACTCTGGACCATCGAAGCGGGAATCGCTTCCGTCCGCCAGAAAATATTGCCACACACCCCAGCATGTGCGTTGACTTTGCGCTTTTCGCCCCACTGAGGTGCGCGTTATACTGAGTCAATACTGAAACGCAGTGCTTGGACACCGAGCCGTTCTGCCACGTCGTCGTTATCCGGTTTCGTGGTGGTTGCGATAAGGGTTGTTTCCCGATCGCCGTATTCTGCCGTCTGGAACTGACATTGCCGGCGGCCCAATTGAGCGGAGTTGTCATGTTCATCTGCTTCGAGAGACGGATTTTCTCACCGCCGCTGGCGGCTGTTGTCACAACTTGTGTTCTGTTTGGGGCCGTGGGCGTTGCTGTCTCGGCACAGGATCAACAGTCGGCTGCAGCCGACAAGTCTAAAGGGGTTTCCAGAGGGGAGTCACCAGTTTCCAGTCTCTCTGGAAAGTTGAAACCAGAGACGGGCAACCCTCCTCAGTCCAAGATCATTTCTGATCAAAAGATCCCACTCTTCGAGTCCCACGTTCTACCGATCTTTAAGGCCAAATGTGCCGGCTGTCATAATCCGAAAGCCCAAAAGGCCCAACTCGATCTGACCTCGATGGCAGGCGTGCTGAAAGGCAGCGAGTCGGGCGATATTCTGGTCCGATCCAAACCGGGCGAGAGCCTGCTCTACGAGATGATCAGCGACGGCCTGATGCCACCCGAAGACGCCAAAAAACCGTTGACGAAGTCTGAAGTGGCTCTCATCCGCCTGTGGATCCAAACCGGGGCGAAGTCGAAGAGTCCGGCCCAAGCCGCTGCCTTACGGGTGACGCAGCACGATGTCATTCCCATCATGAACCTGCGGTGCACCATCTGTCACGGGCTGCGCACAATGCAGGCGGGACTCGACCTGCGGACAAAGGCCTCGATGCTGAAAGGTGGCAAATCGGGGCCGGCATTCGTGACGGGACAACCCCAAAAAAGCCTGATGCTGAAACGAATTCACGCCTCTGAAATGCCGCCGCGGAAACTGCTGGTCGATTTCGGCATCCGGCCGATCGAGCTGCCGGAAATTGAGACGCTGACCAAATGGATTGCCCAAGGGGCGCCCGAAGTCGCGATTGCCGCCGATGTGGCCACGACCGAACCCGATCCGCTGGTCACCGATGCGGACCGGCAATTCTGGTCGTTTCAGCCACCGCTGCGGCCCGCCTTACCGGCTGTCAACGACCGCAGCCGAGTCCGCAATCCGGTCGATGCGTTTTTGCTCCAGAAGCTGCAAGCACGGGGGCTGTCATTCTCCCCGGAAGCCGACAAGCTGACGCTCATTCGGCGGGTGGCCTACGACTTAACGGGGCTGCCCCCACGTTGGGCAGAGGTTGAAGAGTTTCTCGCCGACAACTCGCCGGCCGCCTACGAAACGATGCTCGAACGGTATTTGGCCTCGCAGCACTACGGCGAACGCTGGGGCCAGTACTGGCTCGACCTGTCTGGCTATGCCGACTCGGAAGGCAAACGCAGCGCCGATCCGCTACGGCCGCATGCCTGGCGGTATCGGGATTACGTCATCCGTGCTTTCAATGCCGACAAACCGTATGACCAGTTTCTGCTGGAACAGATTGCCGGTGACGAACTGGCCGATTACGAAAACGCTCCGGCCATCACGCAGACGTTGATGGACAACCTCGTTGCCACCGGGTTCTTGCGAATGGCCCCGGACGGAACCGGTTCAGACATCGTCAACACGTCGGTTGAGCGGATGGAAGTCATCGCCGACGAGATCAATATTTTTTCCGGTGCCGTGTTGGGACTGACGATCAAATGTGCCCAGTGCCATTCACACAAGTACGATCCGATTCCGCAGCGCGATTATTACCGGCTGTTGGCCGTTTTCCAAGGGGCCTATGACCAGCACGACTGGTTGAAGCCGTCGTTCGTGCCGAGTCAAACCAAATCGAAAGCGCCGGGACGCGTTCTGCCTTACGTTGTTGTCGAAGAGACCGTCCATTGGAAGGCGCAACAGCGACAGGTCACCGAGCAGATCTCGCAAACGAAAAGTCAACTCGAAGAGACCCGCAAACGATTGACTGAGAAGTACCTTGCCGAGCGACTGGCGAAGCTGCCAGACCAACTGCGAGATGACCTGCGGAAAATGTTAGCGACGCCGGCTGCCCAGCGAACGGAGATCCAAAAATATCTGGCCGTGAAGTTCGAGAAACAGTTGCAAATGAACGAAGACAAACTCAAAAAGATCGACGCGAAGTACAAATCGCAGGCGGCGGCGACTTCTCGCAAACTCAAAGAGCTGGAAGCGACAACGCCGAAGCAGCCGCATATCCGTGCCTTGTGGGACCGGGGCACCCCCTCGCCGACCTACATCTACCGTCGCGGCGAAATCACCAATCCCGGCCGGCTGGTCGGTCCCGGGGTGCCGTCGATGCTCACCGACGGAAAAACGCCGTTTCGCGTGACCCCGCCTTGGCCGGGTGCATCCCAGACGGGTCGCCGACTGGCGCTGGCCCGCTGGCTCATCGACCCAGAACATCCGCTGACCGCCCGGGTCATGGTCAATCGGCTGTGGCGGTTTCACTTTGAGCAGGGCATTGTGAAATCGCTGGACAATTTCGGTCACACGGGCAGCCGGCCCACGCATCCGGAATTGCTCGACTGGCTGGCTCGTGAGTTCATCGAACAAGGTTGGAGCATCAAGGCGATGCACCGTTTGATGATGACCTCCAATGCCTACCGGCAGGTCTCCGCGCTGACGCCGAAACTCGAACAGATCGATCCCCCCAACGAACTCGTTTCTCGAATGCCGCTCAAACGCATGGAAGCCGAGTTGGTTCGCGATAGCATCATCTGCATCGCGGGAGAGTTAGATCGGCGTCAGTTCGGCCGTCCCGATGCGGTCACCGTCCGCGAAGACGGACTGGTGACCTCGGTGAAGAGCGTCAACGGTTGGCGGCGGTCGCTGTACGTGCAGCACCGTAGAAAGGAAATGCCCACTATCCTCGAAAGCTTCGACCTGCCGCAAATGATTCCCAACTGCATCCAGCGGCCCGACTCAACGGTTGCCTCACAGGCACTGCACTTGTTGAACGACTCGATGATTCGCGAACTGGCGACGGCGTTTGCAACACGAATGATGACCGAGGTCGGCAACGAATCGTATCGGCAAGTCGAGCAGGTTTATCAAGTGGCCCTCAGCCGTCTGCCCTCCGACGACGAACGACAAATCAGCATCGAGGCGTTGGAACAACTGACCCGATACTGGCGGCAACAATTGCAGGGCGACTCACTCCCCGAGGACGAAGCTCCCACGCGAGCGCTGGCCAACTTCTGCCACATGATCGTGAATTCGGCGGCGTTTTTGTACATTGACTGATCTAGATTGATCTTGGATGACGACGTCTGAAATGATGAAGAGAGTCGTCAAGAAAACCGGCCTACACGATCGCTCGTCCAAGCAGGACGATTTACGATACTGGCTGTCGAAGACACCGCAGGAGCGCATAGAAGCGGTCGAACTGTTGTGGGCCATCCGGCATGGAAATTCAAAACGACTTCAAAAAGTTGTTCGAGTTTTTCGATGAGCACGAGGCTGACGATTATGAACAGCAATCCCAGGTTTGAAATTCAGGAAACATCCCGGCGTGGCTTTTTCGGCAAGGTTAGCGACGGACTCTACGGCGCCGCCTTGATGTCTCTGCTGGGGCAGGACCTGTTCGGCAGCAGCCTGTTGGGCGCCGACGCGGACCGGCAACCCAAACCGTCCGGGCGCCGCATCTACGACCTGAAGCCGAAGCAGCCGCACTTCGACCCGCCGGCCAACGCGGTCATTCAACTCTTCATGCAAGGCGGGCCCAGCCAGGTTGATCTGTTCGACCCGAAGACGATGCTCGATAAGAATCACGGCAAATCGGTCTTCACGGAATTGGCCGCCGACGTTTCATCGCCCGAAGCCGCCGGCGGACTGATGCGCAGTCCCTTCGGGTTCGGGCAGTATGGTGAGTCGGGCATCCAGGTCTCGGGACTGCTGCCGCACATGCAGAAGCGCGTCGACGACATCGCCGTCATTCGGTCGATGTTCAACACGCACCCCAACCACGAACCGGCGTTGTTCAAGATTCAGTCGGGCAGGCTGTTGCCGGGACTGCCGACCTTGGGAACGTGGGTCGTCTACGGTTTGGGGACTGAAAATCAGAACCTGCCGGCCTACATCGTGCTGGACGATCCGCAGGCACGACTGCCAGTCAACACGGTGCAAAATTGGCAGTCTGGTTATTTGCCTCCTATCTATCAGGGGACCCGCATGCGACCGACCGGTTCCCCCGTACTGAATCTGAAGCCGCAAGAGCAGCAGCCCAGTGAGATCGTCAAACTCAGCCGAGACCTTTTGGCGAAGCTGGATCGCATTCACAAAAACAAGCGGCCCGGCCAATTACAGCTTGACGCCCGCATTGCCAGTTACGAACTCGCCGCGCGGATGCAGATGTCTGCCACCGATGCGCTCGACCTGCGTCAGGAGACGAAAGAGACTCTGGACATGTACGGCGTCGGCGAAAAGGCGACTGACAATTACGCCCGCCGCTGTATTATGGCCCGACGGTTGATTGAGCGGGGCGTGCGGTTTGTGCAGATCTACACCAGCAGTCAGATGTGGGACAACCACAGCAACATCGGCACATCGCTGCCGGCCGCCTGCCTGCACACCGACAAACCGGTCGCCGCCCTGCTCAAAGACCTCAAGCAGCGCGGGCTGCTGAATCGCACGCTAGTGGTTTGGGGCGGCGAATTCGGCCGTTTGCCCATTGCGCAGTTGCGTCCCGGCACCGATCCGAAAAAAGCGGGCCGCGATCACGGACCAGCCGGATTCAGCATTTGGATGGCCGGCGGGGGAGTGAAGCGCGGCACAGTTTACGGGGCCACCGACGAGATCGGCTACCGGGCCGTCGAGAACCGTGTCAGCGTCAACGACTGGCACGCCACAATTCTGCACATGTTGGGCATGCACCACGAAGAGCTGTTCTTCGAACGCAACGGCCTAAACGAACGGTTGACCGGCGTCGTCAAGGCCCGCGTCGTCAAAGAGATCTTCGCGTAGACGCACCGATTTCAACGGGTGGCGGGGCGTAAGCGATAGCGTCGCCCCGTCGATAACGCAGCAAAGCGACAATTAACCCCCGCCGGTTTCACTAAGCGGCAACAGCAAGGCGAAAACAAGATTCGTGCCGTTGAAGATCGCATGCAGAACGACAACCGCCAAATAGCTGTTCCGGCGATAGTAGACGTAACCCAAGACCAGCGCCAGCGAAAATAGGGGCAACGAATCGGGCCAGCCGTGCACGGTGCTGAACAGCACTGCCACCAGCACGATGGCCCAACTCGGCGGTATGAACACTTGCAACGTTCCCTGCAGGACGAGCCGAAACACCAATTCCTCAACCAGCGGAGCCACAATCACCACCGAAAGGGTGATCCAGGCGACACTGGTCACATCACGGTTTGCCTCTAAAAACTTCAAAAAACTGTGTTGCGTTTCGGGAGTCCGCAACTGCAAGGCTTGGGTCACAAGCAGCACGGCGTACACCGGCAGGCAACTAGCCAGAAATCCGAGCGCACCGTCGATCGCCTGTCGATACGGCCGGCG
>Ga0310123_10004747_pt1 | contig 10244 bp, 4 predicted proteins | sample CB6_AW_1057_MG_FD_203505 | JGI IMG/M metagenome (GOLD analysis project Ga0310123, IMG submission 203505) | Marine microbial communities from Western Arctic Ocean, Canada - CB6_AW_1057 | ecosystem: Environmental > Aquatic > Marine > Oceanic | place: Canada: Western Arctic Ocean | collected...
GATGAGCGGTGATCACCACTCGCTCGATCCCCGCCAACGCCTCGGCCGCCTCGACTCCCTCGACACGCTCGAGCGTTCCGCCACCTCCCACCGAGAGCATCAGCACACCGGCAGCCCGCTCCACCCGTTCCGGCAACGGTGCCCGATCACCCAGGGCATGATTCAACAGCAACTCCTCCAGAGTCAACCCGGTGCCGAATCGCAGCACATCCGAACACAACCCACCAATCGCTCGCGGATTCACCTCAATCACCACCGGCCCAGCAGCAGTCACCCTCAACTCGATGTGCACCGCCCCCTCGCTCAGGCCCAGCCCCAGGCATGCCGCAGCAGATATCTCGGCCAGCTCCGTCTGCTGTGATTCGCTCAATCGCGAAGGCGTCAGGTAGATCGACTCCTCGAAGTACGGCCCCTCGAGTGGTTCGGGCTTCTCGAAAATCGCCAACACCTCAAGCACCCCGTCTCGCAACAACCCCTCAACAGCCACCTCCGGTCCCGACACGAAACTCTCGACCAGGAACCCCAAGTCGGCTCTGGACTCCGCCTCATCGGCCACGATCGCTTCGACACGCGACACCGCCGCCGTCAACTGCTCGTCGTCATCCACCCGGATCACTCCCCGACTGGCCGACAGATCCAACGGCTTGACCACCGCCGGGAATCCGAATTCCGCCGGCAGGTCTCGGCCCGGCTCGTCAAAACTCCGCCACACGAATTCAGGACAGGCCACACCGGCGGCGGCCAGCAGCTGGCGAGAGCGTCTCTTGTCGCGAGCCCCCGCCACGGCGTCGGGGTCGTTGTGTGGCAGATCCAGCGTCCGGGCCACCACCGCTGTGGCTTCGACCACCGAGTCGTCGATCCCGATCACCGCATCGATCGGGTACTGCCGCGAGAACTCCCGCACCGGCAGGGCGCAGGCATCAGGAGTCGAGAAGGGCAGGGTGAGGAATCCGGCGGGGTTCAGGTGCGCGACCGAACTGTCCTCCTCGGTAGCCACCGTCAACTCGACACCACATCGAGCCGCCGCGGCCAGCAGCGCGGGAGTCCGGTAGGTCCGTGTCGGCAGCATCAGCAGCAGGCGGGGCATGCGACGCTCGACCGGGAACCGCCCGAGGGCTACTTCTTCGACGGGGCGTAATACGGGTTGTTGCCCGAAGCGTGATCGGTCGTGTCCATGATCTCGCCCACCTCGGGAATCTCAGACCGAATCGCGATCTCCACACCCTGCTTCAGCGTCACGTCGGCCATCCCGCAGCCCTGACAACCTCCGCCCATCTGCACGTAGACCATGTTCTGCTTCACATCGAGCAACCGCACCACGCCACCATGGCTGGCGACCGACGGGTTGATCTCGCGGTCGAGAACCCCCTGGATCCGGTCACGCAACACGTCGACCGGTGGGATCGACTCGCGGACACTCGGGTCCACGGCCGGGTCACCCGATGCCAGGTGCTCGCGGATCGCTGCTCCCACCTGGGGACCCACCTCAGGCCACGGAGTGGGTCCGTGCTTGGTGATCGTGACCCGGTTGTCGGTGATCAGCACCCCGGCCACTCCCTCGATGGCAAACAACCGGCTGGCCAGTGGCGACATCTCGGCCGCCTCGGCACTACCGAAATGGAACGACTGGTCCGGATAAAGCGGCCGGTCGACCGTGAATCGGCACATCGTGGGAACCGTCATCGGTTCGCCGGAGATCTGGACATCATCGCTCATCGTCGGATTTCCTGTATCTCGCCATGGAAACAGCCATCGCCCCAACTGCTCGTAGGATAGACGACTTCCCTCTTTGCCTCAATCCCCGTCGCCCCCCGTAGCCTGTTACTCGATCCCGCTCAGTGGCCCCCTGCAACGACTCACGCACAGATCTCCTCGATCACCCTGGCCGGAAACACCGACGTCAGCCGCTCCTTCAGGCCGTTGCGTCGATAGAACAATTCCTGGTGATGCATCCCCAGTTGGTCGAGCACCGTGGCGTGCCAGTCGTGGACGGTCACCTTCTGGTCGCCCGCCTTCAGGCCGATCTCGTCGGTCGTTCCGTGGATGTGACCCCGTTTGATGCCCGCACCGGCCAGCCACGTCACCATCGCGTTCTGGTTATGGTCGCGACCGGCCTTCAACACGTTCTTGTCTCCAGCCAACTGGGCGATCGGCAAGCGGCCGAACTCGCCGCCCCAGGCCACCAACGTGCTGTCGAGCAACCCGCGTTGGTCAAGGTCTTCGAGCAGAGCGGCGATCGGCTGGTCGGTCTTGCGGCAGGCCGAAGGCAACGCCGAACCGATGTTGGTGTGGTTGTCCCAGATCTGGAAGTTGATGAACAACTGCACGAAGCGGACACCACGTTCGATCAAGCGGCGCGCGATCAGGCAGCGGCGTCCGTAGGAATCGGTCGCCTTGCCACCCACCCCGTAGCGTTTTTGCGTGAGCGCGGTTTCCTGGGATATTTCCAACGCGTCCGATGCCGCCAACTGCATCCTGGCGGCCAGCTCGTAACTCGCCAAACGGGCGTCCAACTGAGGCTGCCCGGTACGGCGTCGACGGTGGATCCGGTCGAGCGTGCCGATCAGGTCGCGTTCAAGTTTCACGACCGAGTCGGCCTCCTCGTACTCGCGATCGAGATTCAACACCGGCTTGCCGGTCGCCCGAAACCTGGTGCCCTGGTAAACCGGAGGCAGGTAGCCCGATTGCCAGTTCTGCACGCCGTTGACCGGCAAACCCGCCGGGTCGTCCAACACGATGTAGGCCGGCAGGTTCTGGTTTTCGCTGCCCAGACCGTAGGTGACCCACGACCCCAGGCTCGGCAGACCCGGGTTCATGCGGCCGCAGTGAGCAATGAACAGCGCGGGCTCGTGAGTCAGGTTGGTCGTGTACATCGAGCGGACCAGGCTGATCCGGTCGACCTGCGTCGCCAGGTGAGGCAGCAGCTCCGAGACATCCATCCCGACCTCGCCATGCCTGCGGAACCGGAATGGGCTCCGCATCAACGCACCGGCCGCACCGGGATTCTCGACCTCCCCGGCGATCTTGTCGAAATAACTCTTGCCGTGGTTACGCGTCAGCTCCTCCTTGGGATCAAACAGGTCCATCTGGCTGGGCCCACCGTTCATGAACAGGTGGATCACCGCCTTGGCGGAAGGTTCGAAGTGAGGCTGCTTGGGACTCTGGTCGGGGAACTCCGATTGACCACTCCCCGCCTCGGCCGCCAACAGGCCGTTGCTGCCGTAGAGGTCCTGGCTGAGCAGGCTGGCCAGGGCCGCGGTGCCCAGACCGCTGGAAATCGATTCAAAGAACCCACGCCGAGACACCGATGACTCCGACATCTGAGAGCGTTGTGAGGCGTGAGAGAGCATCGTGGAGATCCTCGTCGTGTTATCGACACGCTGCGGTGTACAGGCTGTGGTGTTCAGGCTGCGGTGTTGGGCTGCGGTGTTCAGGCTGCGGTGTTGGGGCGGTTCAGTCCAGGTACATGAAGGCGGCGGAGTTCATTACGGCGTGGCAGAGGTTTCCCAGGGCCCGTCGATTGGCGGCTGCCTGGTCGTTCTTCAGCTTCGCCGCCCACTCGTTGCGCAACCGCTGAAGCACACCGACACAGGCCGCCAGTTCCTCGTGATTCGGCACCCGTGCCAGCGCGATCCGGAAGACTCGAGTCGCCTGCAGCCTGACGTTGTCGCCCACCTCAGCCTCGACCCGCTCGGCAAACCGGTCTGCCAGTTCGCGGATCGCCTTGTTGTTGAGCAGGTGCAGTGCCTGAGGTGCGACAATCGAAATCGGTCGTTGGATGCAGTTGGGGCTCATCCGCGGCAGATCAAAGTTCTGCAGCAGGGTTGAGATCTGGGTGCGACGTTGCAGCAGGAAGATGCTGCGTCGCCAGCCCCGGGGGCCGCGGACTGCTGTCACCAATCCGTCGGCCCGAGAGCTGACGGCATCGCCGGGGCCAAACTGGCGAGTGTCCAGTTCGCCGGAGACCGCGAGCAGACTGTCCCGCAGACTCTCGGCGTCGAGTCGCTTCAGAGGCATCCGGCTCAGCAGCAGGTTTTCCGGATCGAGTTTCTCGGCGCGGTCGGTCAACGCGGAGGACTGGCGGTAGGCGGTGGAATTGAGAATCAGGCGGTGAATCGGCTTCATCCGCCAGCCATTGCGTACCAGCTCGACGGCAAGCCAGTCAAGAAGTTCGGGGTGCGTGGGCCGCTCGCCGGTTTCGCCGAAGTTGTCCAGCGTCGCCACGATCCCGCGGCCGAAGTAGTACTGCCAGATCCGGTTGACGATGATCCGGGCCGTCAGTGGATGCTCATCGGCCGTCAACCAGCGACCAAACGCCAGGCGGCGGCCGGTCGACTCGGCATCAGGGAAGGGCGGCTGCACATCGAGATCAAACCCCTGAGGTGCCAGCACCTCGGGCACACCAGGTTCGACCTTGCGACCCGGTGTCAGGTAATTGCCGCGGATCAGCACGTAGGTGGGCGACGGCGACCCACGGTCCCACAGGGCTCGTACGAAGGGCTGTTCCCGTTTCTGTCCCCCAAGCTCCTTCACACGCTTGTCGGTCTCGACCACCGACTTGGCATAGGCGGGGTCCAGCTTCTTGAGCGTCGCGTCGTCGATCTTCTGCAGCGATGCGAACTTCTCGGCGAGGTAGCCTGCGACCGGGGACCGTTTGGCCTGCTCGGTCGCCAGGGCCTTGCGGACATCGTCACGGATCACCGCCGGCAGTTTCTCCAGACGGGCTTCGACCTGCTTCTGCCGGGCCGCGGTGGCCCGCCGGGACAGTGCCGTGCGGGCCGTGGCGATCGCTGCCTCGATCCCGGCGTTGTGCGACTCGACCGCCTTCTGTTCGCGGGTGCTGACCACCGACATGTGCCGGAACCCGATCGGTCCGCTGCTGAACTGCTTGGTGCCGTAGGGCTTCAACCAGTCGTTCTCATCCAGGGCGCCCTTGAAGACAGCCGCCAGGCGGTAGTAATCGCGTTGGGGCAGGGGGTCGAACTTGTGATAATGGCACTTGGCACATTTCAGAGTCAGTCCCATCACCGCGGAGGTCAGCACCTCGAGCTCGGCGTCGATCACATCGCGGCGGTCGGGTACGAAGCCGGTGATGTTGGCATACGTCGCATCAGGCACGAATCTCAGGAACCCGGTCGCAACCAGGTTGTCGGCCATCTGCTCGGTCACCACTTTCGCCCGCCGATAATCAGCCAACTCGTCCCCGGCGATCTGTTCGAGCAGAAAGCGGTTGTAGGGCTTGTCGTCGTTGAACGAACGGATGACGTAGTCGCGATACCTGTAGGCCGAACGACGGATCGGGTCGGCGTTCTGGATGCCGTCTGAGTCCGAGTAGCCGGCCAGGTCGAGCCAGAAGCGGGCCCAGCGGGCACCGAAGTGGGGCGAGGCGAGCAGTCGGTCCACCTGCCGATCCCAATCCCCCAACGAATCCCCCACCGAGTTCGCCTGCCAGGTCTCCAGCGAATCGATCTGCGGTTCACCCTCTGCCAGTCGCCTGGTCTCCGGGATCCGAGGCGGCAGCCCGGTCACGTCGACTGTGGCTCGTCTCAACTGGCTCAGGCGATCGGCATCGGGCGAAAACGACAAGCCGCGGGCCTCGAGTCGTTTCAACAGGAAGGCATCGATCGGGTTGCGGACCCGGTCACCTGAGTTCACGGCCGGCACGCTGGCGGCCAGGGGCTGTTGAAAGGCCCAGAACTTGCGTTGTTCGTCGCTGACCACCGGCACCTGCCCCGACGTCGGCGGGTCGGGAACCAGCGGCATTCCCTCGCCGATCCAGCGGGCCAGCTTCTCGATCTCAGCTGGCTCAATCACCTTGATACTGGCCGCCACGAGGTCGCGGCGCGGCGGCATGCTGCCGTCGTGGATCTTCTTCAGCAGCAGGCTGTTTTCCGGCTTGCCCAGCACCACCGCCGGCCCCGATTTGCCGCCACGCAGGATCGACTCACGAGACCTCAAATCGAGCTTGGCCTGCTTCGTGCGGCCGCCATGGCACACCACGCAACGCAGCTGCAGAATCGGATACACGTCGTGCTGGGTGGTGATTGTCGGCAGCCGTCCGCCCTTGCCAAACGGAGCACCCGACTCGATCCACCGCTTCAGCGTCTCGAGATCCGCCCCGGACAATCGCTTGTCCTCACCCGGCGGCATCGAACCATCCTGCACATGCTGAAACAGCAGGCTCTCAAGCGGTTTACCCGGCGTGATCACTCGACCGGTCTCACCACCGCGCACCAGGTCCTCGCGGGTTGACAGGCTGAACTGTGCCTTGGGCTTGGCACCGGAGTGGCACTTCAGGCACTGGGCTTTGAAGATCGCACGAACACGAGTCTCCAGCTTGCCCGCCTTCGCCGGTTCGGCCCCGACGACATCAGAACTCGGCAGCGCCGCCAGCAGCAGCACAGCACACAACGCACCTCGAACGCGTCTCATCTCGGGCAACCACTCCAAGTCGTACATGGGACCATCCTACCAACTCCGGCCCCGAAGTCGGAATGCCGCATCGGGAGGCTGATCCGACAGTTCGCCCCCTGATCCTCATCGTCGTATACTGCCAGTGATGAGCATCCCGCACTTCGCAACGAGACTCCGCATCCCGCCACTGGTCACAGCGATCCTGGTGCCACTGACGCTGATCGCCACCCTGGCCCCGGCAGCCGATTCTGAGCACTGGCGAGGCCGGTCCAGAAACGACATCAGCCTCGAGTCCTCCGGCTGGAACGGATCACGGTGGCTCGCCCCCAAGCCGACCTGGTCGGCGAGTGTGGGCGAGGGCTGCGGCAGCCCGCTGGTCGTGAACAACCGGCTGTACGCCCTGGGCTGGAAATCCAATCAGGACACACTCTGGTGCCTCGATGCCAAGACCGGCAAGGTACTCTGGCAACAGTCCTACCGCTCGCCCCGCTACGGCCGCCACGCCGTCGGCGACCAGTCGATCTACTCGGGCCCCTCGGCCACGCCCGAATTCGACCCTCGCACGGGCCGCCTGTTCACGTTGAGCATCGACGGAGACCTCCGCTGCTGGGACACGCGATCCCGGGGCAAAACGCTCTGGCACGTGAATCTCTATCAGAAGTACGCGGCGGCCCGACGTCCTGAAGTGGCCAAGCGTCGCAAGACCCGTCGCGACTACGGCTACACGACCTCACCACTGCTTCATGGCGACACGCTGGTCGTTGAGGTGGGTGCCCCCGGCGGCAACCTGGTCGGCCTGGACGCCTCGAGCGGCGCCCAGAAGTGGGCCAGCCAGAACCGTGACGAGGCCGGACACAGCGGCGGTCCAGTGCCGATGACCGTCGGCGGGGTCCACTGTGCCGTGGTGCTGACCCTGCGGAACGTGGTCGTCAGCCGGATCGACGGCCCGATGGCCGGTCGCACCGTGGCCACCATCCCCTGGACCACCGACTTCGGCAACAACATTCCCACCCCGGCGGTCCGAGACCAGAGCCTGGTGGTCACGACGGCGTACAACCACATGGAAGTGGCCCGCTACGACGTGAAGCTGGGCTCAGCCCGCGAAGTCTGGAAGCAGCCATTCGCCTCGGGAGTCTGCAGCCCGATCATCCACGAAAACCGTGTCTACTGGGCCTGGAAGGGGGTCCACTGCCTGGATTTCAAGACCGGAGAGAGGCTGTGGCACGGCGGTCGCGTCGGGTCGCAGGGCTCGTGCATCCTGACCTCCGACAAGCGGCTGATCATCTGGGCCAATCGAGGCGACCTGATGCTGGCCGAGACCTTTGGCCGCTCGCCGAAGGCCTATCGCGAACTGGCCCGAGTGCCCGGCCTGTCCCGTGCCGACGCCTGGCCGCACGTGGTGCTCTCGGGCCGCCGCCTGTTCGTCAAGGACCGCTACGGCAAGTTGCTGTGCCTGTCGCTGCCCGACTGAGGCTCCAGCACCTTCAGCAGCCAGGCCACCGACTGCTGAGTCGGTCCTTGCGAGGCATCCAGCTCGAAGCTCGACCCGGCACCGGCCCGCCGATAGGCCGCCCTGGCCCTCGAGTAGGCCTTCTCGGCCACCTGCGGCGTGACTGCCCGATTGTATCCGTCGACCAGGCCGGCCAACCGCACGGGTCGAGGCCGACACAACTCGACCACCCCGGCAATGTCACCCAGAATAGCCGCACCCGGCACAACGCAGTCGTGCGGCAGGTAGACGAAGCGATGGCCGAGCACACTGGAGAACGCCACCAGCCCGCCCCGTGCACCCACCGCAGCCGCCAGGCTCGGCTCACGCCACAACGCCAGCACCGCCAGCAACGGGCCCAGAGGCTCGGATCCGCGAGGCCGCGAGTCGACTCGGTGAGGCACGGCGAAACGGGTCTGCGGCGGGTTGGGCTCCGCCAGAGAATCACCCCAGACGGCCAGTCGCTTCGTGTCGATTCCCTCGACGGTGCGCAGCCACGCCAGCACGCTGCGGAGGTCCTGCAACCGCTGGCCCAGCGTGGTCGTGCCCAGCATCAACTCGGTCGATGACAGACTCGTCGAGTAGCTCCGCCGAGTTCGGCCATCGCCGGCACGCGTCTCGCCGGTGCCACGCACATCGACCAGGCAGACTGCCACCCCGCCGGCCAACAGGCTCGCCACCTCGCTGGCTCGCGACTTCAGCAGCTTCCGTTTCCCGGCCTGTGCCACCATCACCACCGCAGCACGTGCAGGCTTGCCCTGGGAGGTCCGCATCAACAGCAGCGGAATCCGGACCCCGTCCGAAGACTTCAGCAGCACACGATTCACGGACACGTTTTCGGTGACCCGGGCCTCACTCCGCCGCAGAACCTGCACCGTCTTGCTGGTCGCGACGCGTTCGGGGCCGAGCCTGGACACCAGGCCGCTGCCCGACAGTGTCCGACGCCGGTCGAACAGTGCCCCGTCGGGCCGCTTGTCCGATTGCAGTTCGAGACGACTGACCAGGCGTTGCAGCACGGTATGCACAGGCGGCAGCGAAGCTGTGTCGGCCGGCCAGGCCTGTAATCGTGACACCTCGAAACGCTTCCTGTACTCCTTGGCCGGCACCGGCACATCCATCCAGCGGGCGAGGTAGGGGGAGATCATCTTGCGATGGACCGGGCCGATGTTGTTGCAGTGCGAGGCCTTCGCCGAATCGCCTCGGAGCAGGCCATGACCATGAGCGAACCCCAGGTTCCCGGCCCGGTCGTACCAGCCCCAGATCCTCTGCAACCGTTTCCAGATCGGATCCCGCTCTCGATCCCACGAAAACTCGTGCCCATAAATCAGCCTCCGAGGAGCCAGTGACCCGACGATGGCCCAGTGAAAGAAGCCACCCGGAGCGGTCCCCTTCAGGTTGCGAGTCGATTCCCAGCTGCCGCCGCCCAGGTAATTGAAACTGGTCGCGGCATCTTCGGGCAGCGGATGCGGTGATTCGGGCTGAGGACCTCCGAAGTTGAACGGCACGGCGACCGCCACCCGGTGATCCACCGCCGCGGTCACTCCGGCCGGGTCGCCCCCGCCGGCCACGGCACCCATCACAATGATCCGCTTCGAGTCGACTCCCTCGCGAGACACCAGCAGGTCGATCCCGCACCGCATGTCCTCGACCATCCACCCGATCAGGCTCTCACCGGCCAGGTGCATGAGCACACCCACGTCGTAGCGGAAGTAGTAGTCCTGGCGGCTGCGTCGAAACGTGCCCGGGTAGTCCTCGGACGTCCGAAACGTATGCTGCCTTCGCTCTCCATGACCCAGCTGATCGATCACCAGGACGCAACACCCGGCCCGGGCCCAGGTCATCCCCATGTCCTGCAATTCGCCCTGCGTCCTGGGACTGTGGTGGCTGTGGCACAACACGATCCCCGGCATCGACTTCCTGGCCGGCTGGGGATGGTACAGGTTGGCCGTCACCGGGTAATCCATCCGCCCGCGATAGACCAGGTTTTCGACAGCGAACCCATCGCCTGCCAGGCGACCGGTGACGCGGCTTCGCACCCTGGGGCGTCGGATCGGAGGATGCAGCGAGAGTGATTCGACCAGCTTCTTGAGCCGCTGGCCTCGCATGAGTTCCCAGTCTTCACGCGACTTGACCGCGTTCCACGCCGCCAGGTCCCCGGCATTGGCCGCCTGGCGACGCCGGCGGATCTCCTCGATCCAGTCCCTGCGAGCCGCGTCGCGCTGAGAGGCGGGGACGACCGAGGTGTCCAGTTGACGCAATTCCCGGGCGAGTTCCTGCTCGGCGGCCGCACAACTCAGCGTCGCCAGCAGCACTGCCAGCCACGCCATGGTGCTTGCCACCG
>Ga0310123_10004748_pt1 | contig 10242 bp, 5 predicted proteins | sample CB6_AW_1057_MG_FD_203505 | JGI IMG/M metagenome (GOLD analysis project Ga0310123, IMG submission 203505) | Marine microbial communities from Western Arctic Ocean, Canada - CB6_AW_1057 | ecosystem: Environmental > Aquatic > Marine > Oceanic | place: Canada: Western Arctic Ocean | collected...
TAGAGGTTGACCGCTGGCAACGCGTCATCGTAGTTCCCGACCCCGAGACCACCGGTCGAGTTTTGCGCCTGATAGAGGTTACTCAGGTAACTGACACCCAGTTTCAGGCCCATGTCCTCCTCGTTGTGGGTATACGACAGGGAGGCGCCAAAGGTTTCCAACTGATTGTCTAGAAACGCTGAACCATCGATAGTCTCATCGTCTTCCCCGTTGAAGACAAACACCGAGGCGGCGAACTGGTCCATGGTCAGGCCGACTAGAGCGCCGGTGTCACGAGTTTCATACAACTGACGCGCAAGGGTGTCGTTGATGAAGTTGCCGAAGTCGTCGACATTGCCGAACGGAAAGAACTGCTGACCCGCCTTCAAATACATGGCGGTCTCGCCCGGCGCAAACGTCTCGCTGAAGGCCCAAGTGATATAGGCTTCATCGACGTGTAGGTCGTCGAGAGCGCTTTCCGTGTCAGAACCAGTGGTGCCGGATCCGGCGTATGTACCACTATCATAATCCTCGTACTGGAGACTGATATACGCTTGCACGTTTTCGCAGACGTCCACGTCGAGGTTCAGACGGGCCTGATCAATCAATATATCACTTTCATTAGTGTCGTCAGCGGCAGCGCCGCCTACCCTGTCGTTCTCCGTATGCTGAGCCAAGATATCCAGATTACCACTGATGGTGATCCGATCGGTGAGATCCTTGAGCTGCGTCAGGCTTTGGAGGTAGGAGAGGCTCTCCTCCTCGATCGTCGTGAGGCGGTCGGTCTTCATCTCCTGCGCCTCGATCTGCTGCGACTGTGCATCCAGCCGCTGCTCCAACAGCTGCAACTGCTGCCGCAACGACTGGATTTCTTCCTTCATCGCACCGGCGCCATTTGCGAAGACCGCGGGCGCCGCCAGCGTTGCAACGATAAACAATGTCAAAAACCTATTCATAAGATCTATGTTCTCCTCTGCCCGTCTGGCGTTCCGGGCTAGGTTCTCTTTTAAGATTAACGATTTCAACTACAAAACATTACTCTGGATACACAATGAATGTAGTGGGTTTGTTTGTGTGTCCACCTCCTTATCAATAAAGTTGTTTGATTGGGGCTTTGATGTACCAATCCCTCGGATGTCGTAACCGGCGGGATCGAAAGGGCGCGGCGCCGGCGGGCGTGGTTGCAGCGCCGGTGCGGAGTTGGTCAAGAAAGCGAAACTCGAAGAGTAGTCGGCATTTGCACAGGGCAAAGTAGAGAGCGGCGAAAAAACGACATTTTGCGGTTAAACTTTCGATTAAACTACACCACCGAATATCGAATACAAACCCCTTTTCAAAAAAAAATCTGCCTTGTTTTTGACCGCCACCGGCGGTGTCGCCGCCAGCTGATTCCACCCACCCCGGTCAAAAAACCTTTGACTTTGCCGGTGCCCCGAATAGGTTAGGAGTTTTTTTAGATCAACCCAAAAACTTTTGGAGTTCATAATGGCTGACAAGATCACCATGCAGGATGGGAAACTGTGGGTCGGTGCCAATCCCATCATCCCGTTCATCGAAGGTGACGGCACCGGGCCGGACATCTGGCGCGCCGCCGTGCGCATCATCGACGCCGCCGTGCAGATGGCTTACAACGGCGCCCGAAACATCGAATGGATGGAAGTCCTGGCCGGGCAAAAAGCCTACGATGCGACCGGCGAATGGCTACCGCAGGCGACCATCGACACATTCCAGGAGTATCTGGTCGGCATCAAAGGGCCGCTGACGACACCCGTAGGCGGCGGCTTTCGCAGCCTCAATGTATCCTTGCGCCAGTTCCTCGACCTATATGTCTGTTTACGGCCAATTCGTTATTTCGCTGGCGTGCCGTCGCCCATCAAGCACCCCGAACTGGTGGATATGGTCATTTTTCGCGAGAACACCGAAGACGTGTATGCCGGTAAGGAATTGCAGGAAGGGACGCCCGAGGCGAAAAAACTCCTCGCCTTTCTCAAAGAGTCCTACGACTGGGATATTCGGCCCGATTCCGGCATCGGCATCAAGCCGATCAGCATTACCGGTAGCAAACGGTTGATCCGCGCCGCCATTGAGTTCGCGATTAAGAACAATCGCCGGAGCGTGACCCTCGTGCATAAAGGCAACATCATGAAGTTCACCGAGGGCGCCTTCCGCAGTTGGGGCTACGAATTAGCCAGGGAGGAGTACGCGGACGCGTGCGTGTCATGGGAGGATTGCGACGGCGACGTACCGCCCGGCAAGATCCTGATCCAGGATACCATCGCCGACATTTTCTTGCAGCAGGTCCTGACGCGGCCCCGGGAGTTCGATGTCATTGCCACCATGAACCTGAACGGCGACTACAGTTCCGATGCCCTGGCTGCCCAGGTCGGCGGTATCGGCATCGCACCCGGCGGTAATATCAATTACGTCTCCGGCCACGCCATCTTCGAAGCCACGCACGGCACCGCGCCGAAGTATGCCAACCTCGACAAGGTCAATCCCGGCAGCCTCGTTCTTTCCGGTGAGATGATGCTGCGTTACATGGAGTGGGCCGAGGCCGCTGACCTCATCATCGCCGGTCTGAACAAAACCATTTCCGCGAAGGTCGTTACCTACGACTTTGCCCGCCTCATGGACGGCGCCACGGAAGTAAAATGCTCGGCATTCGCCGATGCAATCATTGGGAATATGGCTGGGTAGTAACGATTCAGGTGGAGGGGGGGGGGGCGATCGCGACCGAGTTCCAGCGTCTAAGCCGATATTTGCACAGGAGATCACCATGAGCGTGCGATCCTCGGTGGACGGGTTTTCTCCGTCCACCGTCCACCGTCCACCCCAACCCCTGCCCGTCAAAGGATATCCAACACTCGCTTCATGAACAAATCTCCAGCAAGGAACCCCAGGCCACCGTCCTGCGCGGCGGTTTCGGAGTATATTTCGCAGGCGTCGACTGGTATATGGCGGCCACTGATGGCGACCGGGATCGGCGTGCGGGTGTGCTTCCGCAGATTAATCGGCACGGGATGATCCGGCAACAGGGCATAGGTCACCTCAGCTCCTTCGAGTTGCGCGCGGACGCGGGCGATGACCCGGCTGTCGATGTCCTCAATGGCTTGCAGCTTCAGTTTCAGATCGCCCATATGCGAGCATTCATCCGCCGCCTCCATATGAAGGTAGACGAAATCATGGTCCGCGAGCGCCGCCACCGCAGCATCGGCCTTCCCCTCGTAGTTTGTGTCCACGAAACCAGTGGCCCCGGGCACCTTAATCACATCCATGCCGGCCGAGACACCGAGGCCGAATATCACATCGACCGCGCTGATAATCGCTCCCTTGACACCGCCGTATTTCTCGCTGAACGGCTGCATGGCCGGCCGGCGGCCGGGGCTTTGCGGCCAGATCATATTGGCCGGCGCGTGCCGCCCGCGATTGATCGGATGTGATGCGAGGAATTCCTGAGTTCGCTCGATAAGATCGTTGACCAGCTCACAGGTTCGCATGCTTTCCCAGCTGTCGTCGGCTGGTTCGATGCGATTCAGACCAATGGGATCGCCTTGATGGTCGTCGGGTTTCGCGTATTTGACATTGGGGCTGAACGGGACGCCGTGGAGCATCAGGAGATTTCGGTAACTGACCCCGGTCAAGAAGGTGACCGCCTCGGAGTTGAACTCATGGGCCAGATCCGTAACTAGTCGAACGGCGGCGGCGTGCTCGATATGGCCGCCCGAGTAGTCGACCAGAACTTCGCCGTCGGTGGTCACCAGATTACAGCGAAAGGCGACGTCGGTCGGCTGCATGTCGATCCCCTGGCTCATCGCTTCCAATGGCCCGCGACCGGTATAATTTGTGCGGATGTCGTAACCCATGACGCCTAAATTGGCAACATCCGACGATGTTGGAAAGCCGTCAATCAGGGTCTGAAAAATGCCGGACGCACCTTCCCGGGCAATGCGATCCATATCGGGCGTCCGTGCATGTTCGATCGGCGTTTTGCCGTCCAGCTCCGCCAGCGGTTCGTCGGCCATTCCGTCGGCGAGGAATAAGATGGTTTTATTCATATCGTAATAATCCCTATATCTGCCGCTCGTTGACAAAGAACGACGGTAATATACAAAATATCCGGCATTATGCGATACATCAGTACACGGGGCGGCATTGACCCCATTTCGTTTACCGATGCGGTGATGATGGGGTTGGCACCCGACGGCGGTCTCCTGCTCCCGGAAGCAATCCCCGACATGAACGGCCGACTCGCCGGCCTGCAGTCACTGCCATATCCGCGACTGGCGGTTGAGATCATTCGTGAGTTCGTTGGTGATGACATAGCCGACGACGATCTCACGGATTTGATCACACGCAGTTACGTGACCTTCGATCATCCCGAGGTCGCACCAATCGTTCCCGTCGGTAACGTTTTCATCCTGGAACTGTTCCATGGTCCGACATTGGCGTTCAAGGATTTCGCCCTCCAGTTTCTCGGCAACGTCTTCGAGTATATCCTGACACGGCAGCATCGGCGCTTGAATATACTCGGTGTGACCAGCGGCGATACCGGTAGTGCGGCCATTCACGGCGTGCTTGGCAAGGCCAACATCAACATCTTCATCATACACCCGCATCAGCGGATCAGCCAGGTGCAGGAACGCCAGATGACATCCGTCCTCGATGAGAATGTATTCAATATCGCCATTAAAGGCAGTTTTGATGACGGCCAGCGGATCATGAAAGAACTCTTCACCGATCTCGAGTTCAAAGAAAATTTCGTTCTCGGCGCCGTGAATTCCGTGAACTGGGCGCGTATCGCCGCCCAAATCGTTTATTACTTCTTTGCTGCCTGCCGTGTTTGCAAGTCAACCGGCCGGGAGCGTGTCCAGATCAGCGTGCCGACAGGAAATTTCGGCGATATCTTTGCCGGCTACATGGCATTGAAAATGGGAGCGCCCATTGCCCGGTTGATACTGGCGACCAATGACAACGACATTCTGGCTCGCTTCTTTCGCACCGGAGTATACGCCGCCGGCAATGTCGTCAGCACTTTGAGCCCGTCTATGGACATTCAGGTCGCCAGCAACTTCGAGCGGTACCTCTACCATTTACTCAACCGCAATCCCCAGCGGCTGACGCTAGCCATGGAGAAGTTTGCCGAAACGGGTGAATTCTCCGTTCCGTCCGCTTCTCCGAATGATATCGATCCGATCTTTCGTGCCGGAGTCGGCGACACGGATGCGACGCTGTCGATCATCCAGCGGTACTTCGAAGAGCACGGCTATGTGCTGGATCCGCATACCGCCGTCGGCGCCGTTGTAGCCGAGAAATTCCGTGACCCCGATCTCCCCACGATCTGCCTGGCGACTGCGCATCCTGCCAAATTCAGCGAGGCCGTCACCCGGGCCACCGGTCGCGATGTGGCGCGTCATGACAGCATCGACCGTCTGGCCGACCTCCCCACCCGACTCGACGTATTACCCGCCGACCGCAACGCCGTCCGTGATTACATGATGAAGAAACTCGGGTAAGTGTTTGCAATCATATGATAGTTTGAGATATTAAGAGATTGTCGGCGAGCGCACGTGCTTCGGGTGTGACATCCGATTCAGACGTCAAGAACGTACCACACCACGCAGTCGTATCACCAGCGAACAATGACCAAGAAGCTTAACAAGCCCGAATGGTTTACGATCAAGGACGCTGCCGCGTACCTTGAAATCGGCGAACCGACCATCTATCGGTGGATGCGGGACGGCCAAATGACCTATCGGTAAGGTGGGTGACTCGACACGGTTTCTGCAGGAGGATCTCGATGCGTTGGTCGAAATTTCCCCTATTGAAAAGGACACCGGGCGCGTCACGCAGTATTGCCCATCGTGCCATCACGACGAACTCGTCGATGGCCGAGTTCAGGGCACAAGCCGCGTCTGCTTCCGGCCGCAAAAAACCAGATTCTGGACGTATCGTTCAAGCAATATCGATACCTTTGCCAGGATGTGTGGACGCTGCGGTATGACCAGTTGGTTCAGCGACACGAAAACACTAGACTCACTTCGGGAGGAAGGCGAGGAAGGCGAGGAAGGCGAGAAGGGGAAATTGGAGGATGTTTGATGATGAATGGTCAGGCGTTTACTTAATTGTTTTTGCGGACTCCGCAAAAACAGTAAGTACCCATCATTCCTTATTCCTCTTCCTTCGGTGCGAGGATGATGCGGAAGCCGATATTGTCAAAGGGCTCGTCCGACGGGGCCAAATTGCCCTTCGGCGCGATGACCAACGTCCGTCTGTCGACTTCGGTCCAGGCGCCGCCAAAGACCGCGCGCATCCCACCCTTGGCGAATCGTGTCCATTCCCAAGCGTTACCGCTGACGCCGAATAAACCCCATTCACTACCGCCACTCTGGTCTACGGGGCAGGTTACCGGCCACTTATCACCGTCATAGCCGTTGAGCCGCCAGTCCTTCGGGAAGACCTCCTGGTTACCAAAGTTTCCGTATGCAGGCGGCCAGTCATTACCCCAGGGGTACATACGTTCCTCGCCGCAACGGGCAAAGGTCTGCCACTGATCCTTCGTCGGTACCTGGAAGGTAAAGCCGTTCGGCAGAAACCCTTCGATCTGCGACACCTTTTCGAGCCAGCGGCAGAAAGCGATACAATCGAGGTAGGTAACCTCGACGACGGGTTGCCCGGGCTTGTTCAATGAAAAGCCTTCGTACTTTTTGCTGTCGTGCCGCGGTTTGAAAACTCGGTACTGTTCGTTGGTCACTTCGTACTTACCGACCCAACCCCCGAGGGCCGCGATCCACACCAGTTCCATGTTCACCTTCGGAATAATCCAGTTTTCTCTGTGGCGGCCCCGATATTTTTCATCGACGGCCTTGATGATGGTTTTGCACACTTCGATGAGTTGCTTGTATTCCTTCTCCGCGGTATCGAACTGTTCCATTTTGGCGGCTCGTTCAGCGACCGACATGGAGACGTCGACCTCGACGACGTTCTCGGCAAATTTCGAGCTGATATTCTGAAACTTGGCGGCCTTATCGCGCCAGTCTTGCGACTCTTTCCGCAACGTCTCGATCTCGTCCTGCCGAATCTGCTTCACTTGATTTTCGATGTCGCGCCCGGCCTCGATGGCCTCACGGAATTTGGCAATCGCTTCCTTATAGTCCTTGGCTGCCAGCGCCGTCTCGCCCTTCTTGGTCATCTTGTCCAGGAACGACACGAGCTGTTTTACGTGCTCATCGGCCTCGAGTTTTTTTCGCAGCTTCCCGAGTTCGTCCTGCCACTGTTTCGCCGCGCCCATCTGCCGGAGCGTGGCCCGGCGCTTCATTTCCATTTCACGGATCCTGGTTTCGGTTTCGGACGGGATTTCCGTTGGGCCCGGAGCAATGGCGACGGTGTCACCCTGCGACGGCTCGTCACCGGTTGCCGGCGTGACGTCCGGAGTCGGTGGCGTTAGCACCTGGGCCTTTGTATCGATAACGGGCGGCGGTATCTCCTGCACAACTCCCGCCGTCGTCTTCATCGTCGGGTCGCTGCCGGTCGCCGGCACCGGCGTCTCCGTACCGGTGCCCGCTTGCGAAGGCGATTCACCGGAGGACGGTGGCGGATTCTCGACGCTGCCGGGCGGCGGGATGACATGGCCACCGTTCGGCGGTGTCCCGATGCTGCCTTTACCGCCGTCATTACGCAAGTGCCCCATGAGCGGAACGGCGGCGATAATCAGCAGCAGCACGATGACGGCGGCAATGATCACCTTTGTGCGACTGCCGGCCGTGCCCGAGCCTGCGGCGGCCTGCACCAATGTGATGCAGTTCTTGTGCCGCTCCATGGGATCCTTGGACAGCGCCTTCAGGATGGCGGCGTTTGCTCCCGGTTTCAACGTCGGAATCGCGGCCGGCGTTTCCGTAAGAACACGATTGCAGAGCCGCTTCAACTGCTGCTGCTCATACTCGGAGAGCTTCTTCCTGCCCTTGCCTTTCTTTTCCTTTTTGTCCTTCGCTTCCGGCTCCGGAGGTAGCGGCTCCTTCAGCCAGAACGGCAATTTGCCGGACAACACCTCGTACAGGACGACGGCGAGAGAGTACTCGTCCGCCAGCAAGTCGGTTTTGTGGCGCTGCCAGATTTCCGGGGCCATGTAGTCCGGAGTGGCCAACGGGTAGCGAAACAGCTCGTCATCATCGACATCCGGCTTGAGTTCGGACGAACAATACGTCACACCGTAATCGAGGAGCTTGACCTGTGTGTCGTTTTCGATAAGGAAAACGCTTTCGGGCTTGATGTCGTGATGGATGGCATTGAACCGGTTGTTGGCGTCGTCGAGCGCCTCGGCAACGATACTGAAGATATTTTTGACATCGGCCAAGGTCACGGTATCGAGTTCGTGCGATTTCCGATGAATGTATTCGCGTAGGTTGCGCCCCTTCAGCATTTCCATGACGACATAAAACTCGCCGGAGTCTTCATCCGTCTGGAGGTCACGAATCTGTACGAGATTCGTATGCGAGTAATTCATCAACCGCTGGAAATTTCCCCTGATACGCGGCATTTCCTCGGCCGGGAACTCGCGCCCGGGCAGCAGTCCCTTGACGGCGCACTCGACACTATGGCGGGTGTCCATGCAGTGGTAAACGACCCCAGCCTGGCTTTTCCCGACGAGTTTAAGAACTCGGTAACGATCGAGGATGAGATGGTCCACCTCATGGACGCCGATGGTGGTCAGCATCGGCATCGTAGGCGCACCGCGCTGCATGGTGGCGGTCGAGACCAGGGTGGGTACGCCGGCCACGGCGTCGCCGGTGATACCGGCGCCGATCGAACTCAATACCGCTTCCAACTCGGGATATCCGGGCAGCCGGTCGTCGGGTTTTGGTTCGAGCATTTTATCGATCAGCTCCGCCAAATCCGGCGGCGTCTCGGCGCGGCTATCGATGATCGGATCATACTTCTTCTGAATCTGGTTCATATAGATCAACGGCGCGGTCGCCCCGATAAACGCCTTCTTGCCGGCGCACATCTCGTAGAGCGTGGCGCCGAGGGCGAAGATGTCGGTCCGCTGATCGATGTCCGTATCGCCGGTGGCCTGTTCCGGCGCCATGTACTGCGGCGTGCCGATGGGGACACCGGCATTGGTCAGCTCGGGCATGTCGTAATCGAGATCCGCCGAGGCAACCGGTTTGGCAAGGCCGAGATCGACAATCTTGACGATGTTGCTGGTCGTCAGCATGATATTCTGCGGCTTGATGTCCCGGTGGATGATCTTGTAATTGTCCCAGGCGAAACTGAGACCGGCGGCGACCTGCCGGGCAATTCTCACAACCTCGGAGATGGGGAACGGCTTACCGTCATCTTCCATGTATTCATTGAGCGCCTTGCCGTCAATGAACTCCATAGCAATGTACCAGTTGTCGGTATCGAAGCTGGCCTCGTAAATCTGCGCCAGGTTGGGATGATTGATGGCCGCGGCACTCTTCGCCTCGCGAATAAAGCGCTGTTCCATGTTTTTGCGGAGCGATTCGTTCACCTGTTGTGCGACCAGCGACCGGTTCATGAACTTGATCGCCACCGGCCGTGAGAGGGTCAGGTCCTCAGCCAAAAACACCGCACCCATACCGCCTTCGCCGAGTTTCGTCTCGAGGCGAAAGTGACTGATCGATTTTCCAGGTTCTAATTCGAGGGTTGCCATCGGCAGGAGGATTGATGATTTCCAATTTTTATCGCAACGCGGTCGCGAGTCACAGCGCAAATGGCTGTTCGGCATGCATTTGAAATTCGAAATTAATACCCTATACCTTAAAAGGCAGAGGGGATCTGCCGGTTATTCTACCATTTGCCAGGGAAATTTTGGCGGCAACAGATAACGCCGGCCGTGCCGAAAGATGCCAGCGCCCGTCGTCGAATCCACCGGCCGGCTCGCGAATGGGCACCGAATCGGGGCTTTAAAAGGCGAAGGATTCGATCGCTTAACCAGCGAGACAATATATCGCTATGACCCCCGTCAGCAAGCCCACGATCTCTTGTGCCCGGGTAAAACGGCCTGTAATTAAGTGTCCTGGGCTCTCGCAAAAACCCTCGACTGACGGATGCGATGTTATGCAAAACACGACCCGGCGGCAGTCGCGGCGCAGGAATGTGGACGAGTACTCCGGCGAGGAGTCCTTGATTATTTCCAGGACACGGATAGTCAAGAAGAACTCCGTCGTCACCTCCGTAATCAAACTGACGCCATCGGAGGATGGTAAGCCCCCGGCCGACAGTAAGCCCCCGGCCGACAGTAAG
>Ga0310123_10004749_pt1 | contig 10241 bp, 12 predicted proteins | sample CB6_AW_1057_MG_FD_203505 | JGI IMG/M metagenome (GOLD analysis project Ga0310123, IMG submission 203505) | Marine microbial communities from Western Arctic Ocean, Canada - CB6_AW_1057 | ecosystem: Environmental > Aquatic > Marine > Oceanic | place: Canada: Western Arctic Ocean | collected...
TTGTTTTAATTGTTACATAAGACCCTCCTTCAATAGAAGAAGCAATCCCGTTAATTAAAACTAAATTATCTAAAAAATCAAATTCAGGCGTAACTGGATCTATACATCCTATAACCCCAATACAAAAAAAAATGAGTATAAATCGATTGATTGTAAAAAAAATTAATAATTACAACTGCAAATATAGATTATTATTTATTTTTTTACCTTAAATAAAAACCTTCCAATTCAATTAAAATTAAAATTCTCATTGAAATTATCTTCATTACTTTAGCAACACTTTTAATTTCTTAAAACAATGATTTTTATTGTAAAAAAATCTTCTCTTTTTATTGGCCCCCTAATCTTTATAATTTTGAAATTTCTCCCTACTCCCATAGGAATGTCTGAAGAGGCTTACTCCATACTTGCCTCAACTATCTGGATTACAATATGGTGGGTTTTCGAATCTGTGCCAATTAGCATTACAGCTCTTTTACCTATTATTTTGTTTCCTTTATCTGGAGCTACCAATCTTTCTGATACCGCCGCCGCTTATGGGCACAAATATATCTTTCTTTACATGGGTGGCTTTTTTATAGCCAAAGCAATTGAAAAATGGAATTTACATAAACGTATTGCTTTACAAATAATAAACTTTATTGGATCTAACAGTGCGTATATAATTCTAGGATTTATGATATCCACTGCAATTATATCAATGTGGATTTCAAATACTGCAACCTCTATAATGATGCTCACTATAGGGCTCTCTATATTATATCAATTAAACAAAAATTCAAAAATATCTGAAAAACAAAAAACTGATTTTGAAAAGCGTTAATGCTTAGTATAGCTTATAGTGCCTCAATTGGAGGAATGGCTACTTTAATTGGAACTCCTCCTAATCTGCTTTTTGCAGCGTTTATTAAAGAGTCTTTTAATATAGAAATTACTTTTTGGCAATGGGCCCTATTTGGAATTTCAATTTCAATTCCTCTTCTATTAATTGCCTGGTATTATATTACTCGTGTCGCATTTAAAATTGATTATAAAGAAATGAATAAAAGTGAAGATGAGATAATGAAACAATTGCTTGAATTAGGCCCGATAAAAATGGAAGAAAAAAGGGTTTTAATAATTTTTATTTTAACTGCATTTGCTTGGTTAACGCGATCCTTCATTCTTGAAAAAATTAATCCTAACATAGACGACTCAATAATAGCCGTTATTGCTGCAGTCTCCTTGTTTATAATCTCCTCAAAAGAATCTGAAAAACCTCTAATCTCTTGGGATGAAGCCGTCAAAATTCCCTGGGGTATAATTTTATTATTTGGAGGTGGAATTGCTTTAGCTAAAGGATTTGAATCTTCTGGTTTAGCCCTTTGGTTAGAAAGTCAAATGGAATTTCTCCAAGGGCTCTCGTTATTTCTAATGATTTTACTTACAGTGACTTTCGTGAATTTTACTACAGAGTTAACTTCAAATATTGCTACGATTGCAATGCTATTACCAATTCTAGCCCCAATAGGATTGTCAATTGATATCAACCCTTTTATTATAATGCTTGCTGCTACAATAGCATCCTCTTGTGCTTTTATGCTGCCTGTAGCCACACCCCCTAATGCCGTTGTGTTTGGATCTGGATTGCTAAAAATATCGGACATGGTAAAAGCAGGCATATGGATGAATATTATCTCAATTATTTTCGTTTCCGTTATTCTCTATTTTCTTTCTCCTTTTATTATTAAATAAAAAAGGGTCTTTCAAAGTTATCGAAAATAGCCCGATCTAATAAGATTGAATTTATTATCTAAAACATTAAACCTAGCCGCTTTACCAATTTTTAATTTTGTTTTATTTTTTAATTTATGAATAGCTTGACTTGGAATGATTGAGCACATATTTATAGCCTCTTTAACAGACAATCCTACTTTATTAATTAAATTTTTAAATGTTTCTGACATAGTTATCGAAGATCCTGAAAGGACTCCGTTATTATAAAAATAAGCTCCTGTTTTTTTGTGTAAATAAGGGCCTGTCTTTGTTTCTGTAACAGCATCTGTTATGCAAAAAAGTTTGTTTTTTTTTAATTTATGTGCAATTTTTATCAATTCAAAATCTACATGAAATCCATCTGCTATAATACTTGAATAAACATTCTCATTTAATAAAATAGCCGAAGTAAGATTGGGTTTTCTGTGATGTATTTTTGGCATTGCATTAAATAAATGTGTCGCTGAAGAAACAACTTTGCCAAATAATTTATTTGCAAGCTTATAACTACATTCCGAATGACCAACTGATAATATAATTCCCTCGCTTACTAACTTCTCCATTAATGACTTTTTGACAACTTCTGGAGCCAATGTAATCATCGAAATTATTCCTTTAGACATCTCAACAAGTTTGTCAACTTCTTCTTCTGTAGGACTATGAATATACTCTTCTTTATGAGCCCCCTTTTTTTTAAGATTAAACCAAGGCCCTTCAATATGAAGCCCTACACAACCAGATTCAGGATACTTGTTTTTATATTTTTTAATAGCCTCTATACTTTTATAAATTGTTTCATTAGAAAGAGATGCTATTGTGGGCTGAAAAAAATAAGTTCCGTTTTCTCTATGAAAATTCTCCATTATCTCTAAAGTTTTCATGTCTGGAAATTCTGAAAACAATCTTCCTTCACAACCGTATACTTGAAGATCAATGAATGTTGGAACAATTATATCAAAAGCGTTTTTTGATTCATATCCTTGATTTTTTATTTTCTTAATTAATCCATCTTGGACACCAACTACTACTTGCTCTAATTTTTCTTCCCCATTATAAAAATTTTTGACATGATATGTTTTATAATTTTTTTCCATATAAATTACTTTCGAAAGATGACAAAGCTTTTAAAAAATTTTCTTTTAACATTAAATCTAATATTCCCTCTTTTTCATGAAAATTATCATGAAAATTAGGTAAAGAAAACATTGGAATATTAAAGGGATTCCCGTGAGATATTCTACTATGTGCCATTTCCAAAACTAATTGGGCTCCCCTTGATCCATTTGATGAGGACATTAAAAACATTGGTTTATTATACCATACTACTTTATCAATTCTTGATATCCAATCAAAAATATTTTTAAAGGCTGAAGTATATGCTCCATTATGTTCAGCAAAAGATATTATAATTCCATCTGTTTGTTTTATAATCTTTTTAAACTCAAGTGCTTTTTTAGGTATCCCCTCTAATCTGTCTCTATCTTCACTATATATAGGCATTTCATAATCATTTAAATCTAAAACTATTATTTTACAATTTAATATTTGTTTGGCTGCATAGATTGCCAATTTTTTATTTATTGAATTTTTTGAGGAGCTTGCTCCAAAAGCAACAATTTTTTTCAAACTTTTTTAAAATTTAATTCAATTAATAATCTTAAAAAAATAAAATTACTCATATGTAGAATAACACATTTCTTAGTTCTTGAAATAGGAAAATTATAAAATTAAATAAAAATCTATCCGATTTTATCTATTTCAGCTGCTAACTTATAATCTAAATCTGTTATAGAATTTTGATCATGAGTCCATAATTCAACCTCAACAATGTTATATAAATTAATTATTTTCGGATGATGATTAAAAGACTCTGCAATTTCCCCAATTGCATTTATAAATTCAAGAGCTTCTTTAAAATCCTTAAATTTAAAAGATTTAATTAATTTGTTCTGATTAACTTTCCAATCATTTCTCATATAATAAATTATTAATACTCTTAGTTCTTTTTTAGGGAAACAGTGATATGATTGTTTCTTTATCTGGTTCTATCAAAACTTTAGCCACAAAATTCTGATACAATTCATGCCCCAAATGCAATTGTTCAGAAATTTCTTCTGGTGTTCCTAAAGTAAATTCTCCATTTCCAGAAAGCCCATCTTCTTTTTTCCCCGCTGTTATATAATAATTCCATTCCGCTAAAACTAACCAATAAGCATATTCTTGAGTTAAAATTTTTTTATAAATCTCAGGATCATTATCAAGCAATTCATCATAACTTGAAATATCATAAATTTCTTTATCTATAGATTCTTGCATAGCAAGTGACAATAATGATGAAGGATTATTATAATCCCATTCCTCGGGAAATGAAAGATATAGAATCACATTAGTTATGGTGTGTAATAAATGTTCAATAACCTCTCCTATCTGATCCGGTCCTCCTTGTGCCATTTCCCATATAAAATCTGTTACATTATCATTATATGGAGCAGGAGGATCACCTGGCTCAAAGTTAGAACTTTCTTCAGAACCATCTATACCTAAACGTTGGTAAACATAATTATCTTCTGTTGCCTTTAAATATATAGAACGCATGTTTTCATCAACGTTTGGACCCTCTCCAAACATTGCTTCATATGTTTTTCCTACATTATTTAAAAACTCTACAGAAACCCCTTCTTTGGCAAAAATTCTCATTTTCATTGAATCAATAAAATTTGGATAATCTTGATTTGTATTATCTGATGTACTAGTAGTATTAACTACGTTTGTTTGCTCTGAATCCTCTGAAGAATTATTTGAACTACACCTAATTAATAGGGAAAACGATAATAAAAGAAGGAGAAATTTTTTCATTATTTGTTTAAATTTAAAATTTTTTTTAATCCATTAACAAAATTTTATGATCTAATATGTCATTCCGCTCTATATTTTCTACATCGGGTATTTGAAATTTTTTATTATGCCCCCAATCATAATCTAAAATTGTTTGCCATCCCAAATGAACTTTAGTCCACAAAAGGGCTCCATTATAAATTGGATTATTAATACTTCTATATACATAATGATAAGCATCTTTTTTCTAATAAATGTTGCGATCAACAGAATTTCGCAATTTTATAAATAAATTAACATCCTGAAATTCCTTTGCAGCAATCATTCCCGTCATTGTAGCTAAAGGAGAAGCGCTTGCTTCATGATCTACGCGAACATACCCAAATGGCCCTATTTCATTAGTAAAATATTTTTCCAAACAGGGTATAAAGCATCATTATAATCTTTTTCATATACTCTAAGAAATGTCATCGTCCATGCGTTTGTATATCCGGAAAGAAGTGTGTTAGAAAAATCAAATTGGGTGCTATACATTTTCTCATAAAAGCCGTGTTTTTCATCTATCATTTTGTTTTTAATAAAATCAATTGTCCATTTTGCTTCAACTACTGAATAATTTGTCCCATACAATTTGTCATAAATTTTCAAACTTAATAATGTAATCGAATTACATTGAGCAAAATATCTTTCTGGTTCACAGTCAGCCCCCATCATGTTTCCCCTCTAAATGATGTCTTCGCATTTCATTAATTATTTTATTGGTTAGCCAGGGGTACTCTCTGCTAAATTCTTCACTTCCGGTCATCAAATGGTATAAACCATACATCAAATTTAGATGTCCCTTATACATAATGTTCCCTTCAGAAATAGGATCCTCTCCCATTCCATAAGCAATCCAATCTCCCCAAACACGTTTTGATTTGATTTTTTTAATAATTATCCACATTAAATGTTTAGCTCTTGCAGCATATTCTTTACTAATAATCGCAATGGAAGGCATTGAATAAGAAGCAAATGCTATTCCATATCTCCAACGAATTTGCTCAGAAACATCCCATCCTAGAAACTCATCCCCTGTAATATCCATTATTCCATAAGTTTCATAGATGTAATTAAACTGTCCTATTTCATCTTTTTGAAGTACTCTTTCTCCCAAAGGTTTAAAATAATTTTTCCCAGAAGGAAGAAAAAAAGGATAAAAAAGATATCCTGCTATCAGAACAATAAATATTGAAAAAAAAGGAATTAATATAATCTTGTTCTTTTTAGAAAACATATTTCTTGTTTTTTTAATTTATAAAATAAGGGCTTTATAGAAAACTTCCTCTTAAAATTAATTTAAATTATTATCCCAAATCAAAGTCACTTTTCATCAAAAAAACAGAATGCATTAATGTTGTTGCTAATTTTCCATCTCTGTTATATAACTCGCCCTTAACTGTTGCTATGTTTTTTCCTTGTTTTATAACTTGAGCAGTCCCTAAAACTTTTCCAGCAAATAAAGGTCTATGATGAAAACTGTGAAGATTTATAGAATTTGGATATATCCCTCCTTTTGATTCATAAATTAAAAGAAAACTAGTTACATCATCTAACATTGAAGTCATTTGTCCCCCTTGAACACTCCCACTTGGGTTCAGTGTTTCAGCTGTAAATTCAGCTTCTAATTTTAAAAACCCTTCTTTATATTCAAGAAATTTAAATTTAAATATTTTCCCTGTTCCACCATTTTTTCGATGGAAATCTAAATACTTTTCAAAATCTTTTTTCATTTTAAAAGGATTGCATGATTCTATTATCTCTTGATATCAATCAAAATATAAGATTTACAGGATGTGGCTTTTAAAATCACCGTAAATTTTTCAGTAATTACAGAATCAATCCCTTTTTTAGTTTTCATAGTTACAGAAAATGTGGAATCATTTACTTTTATTCCTTCAGTACTTACCACTTCATCTTTTACAAGCTTTTTTACTTCATCCTCTGCAAGATTTGCCATTAAAATAGGATTCTCATCTATACACTCTCCTAAAAAATCAAAAGATCTTTCTTCGTTTAATATTGGTTCCTTTAAAACTTCAGGAACAGGGTCTTCATACCATAAAATCAGTACAATAACTATTATTAAAATAATTATATACTTGCCATATTTATTTATAAAATTCATGTCTGCAATATACAAAACCCTCTAAAATTAATTAGAGGGTTTAATAAGATATCTATGTGATTTAATTAATATCTATTAGTTAATTAAATTTTATTTTTCATAATCGCTCTCAACAATGCAAATTCTTAGTTTATAGTTTTTATACCATTTCAGTTTTAGGCCTATATATATTTGTTGAAAGGCGAATGCCGTCTCTCATAGGCATCATGACTTTTTCTTCTACGATTGCTATTTCATACAATTCCTCTTTAATATCAGCTTGAGAATATAAACAAACTATGAAAAGAGCACATAAAATGTTGAGAAGAATTCTGGCTGCTACCATTTTGTAAATATAAAAAAACCTCACAATGTGAGGTTTTAATTCAAAACGAAAAGGTAAAATAATTGCAATAGTTACAAAAAGAGATACTACAGTTAAAAAATTAGCAGATTATTATATAGAAATTCCTGAATCATCTGAATATTTTACTCCATATATTTAGTACAGTTCCTCTTCAACTTTTATCATATCATGTAGCTATTCTAAGAGGATATACTGTAGATCAACCCCAGAACCTTAGCAAAACCTGTAACTGTGGAGTAAAATCGATAAAGAAAATATTAACTCCTTAGGATTAAATTCTAAATTTATTATTCCTGTTACAGGAGGAATTAAATACATATACAAAACGCCATAAAAATAAATCATATAATTTCTTCAATAATTTCACTTTTTTACTAAATTGTGTCAAAATTATTCGTCCTTTCAAAGACATAATTCTAAAAAACTATTTTTAATGTCTCCAAAAACTTCTTTTGCCATTCACGCCAAAGGATTTGCAAAAACTTTACGTAAGGACAATTGGTGGCTGTATCCGGGTCTCGTAGTTTTTGGACTAACCAGTTTTTTGGTTTATGGATTTTGGTCCGCTTGGCAAGCCGATTTTTATTGGTACAATGCTGGACAAAAAGGATTTGGTGGTTATCTCGCTCCTTTTTATTCTCCGCTTCTTTTTATTAAAGAAAACGTTGAAGGTGCCGCACCAATAGCCCATTCCATTTTTGGGGCCTGGCCCACTTGGTGGCCTAGTTGGCTTCCTCCGTCTCCGTCGTTGTTGATTTTGGCAGTTCCCGGAATCTTTAGATTCACTTGTTATTACTACAGAAAAGCATACTATAGAGCATTCTCCGGGACACCGCCAGCTTGTGCTGTTGGTGCTTTGCCGCGTAAACGAAAAGAAGGGTATAAAGGAGAAACAGGGCTCCTGGTTGTTCAAAATGTACATCGCATTACCATGTACTTTGCAATAATATATATCATTGTCTTTTTTTATGATGCCTATTTATCGTTTTTTAGAGGTGGGGAATTTGGTCTTGGTCTTGGAAGTATCCTTTTATTGGGAAACCCCATTTTATTAACTAGCTATACTTTTGGTTGTCACTCTATCCGACATCTTGTAAGTGGAAGTAGGGATTGCTATTCATGCGGTTTAAGTGGTAATATAGCCCATAAAAATGGAGAGATTGTTGGTTGGCTCAACCGTCGCCATGAGCTATTTGCGTGGCTTAGTTTAGTATGGATAATGATTGCCGATTTATATATTCGAATGGTATCAATGGGATATATTACCGACCCTAATACATGGGGTTTTTAAATGAATCATTTATGTTAGATATCTCTGAAATTAAAACCTTTGAGCATGATGTACTCATTGTGGGAGCTGGTGGAGCGGGTTTAAGTGCAGCAATTGAAGCTTCAAGTCATGGAATGAGTACCGGTATTGTGATGAAATCACTTTTAGGGAAAGCGCATACGGTTATGGCTGAAGGTGGAATGGCAGCTGCATTGGGAAATGTTGACGAACGCGATCATTGGAAAATTCACTTTCGGGACACCATGCGAGGCGGAAAATTTCTTAACGTATGGCGTATGGCTGAACTTCATGCTAAACTCGCGCCGGAACGTGTACGCCTTCTTGAAGAATGGGGAGCAGTATTCGATCGTACTAAAAAAGGGTTAATAAATCAAAGGAATTTTGGCGGTCATAGATATCCCAGATTAGCGCATGTTGGTGATCGTACCGGATTAGAAATGATCCGTACCCTGCAAGACCATGGCGTTCACCAAGGAATTGAGACTTATATGGAATGTACAGCCTTGGATTTGCTTAAAAACGAAAAAGGCAAAGTGTTTGGTGTAGTTTGTATGTGGCGGGAAACTGGAACTTTTACCATATTTAAAGCAAAGTCCATCATATTTGCCACTGGAGGAGGTGGAAAAGCATGGGATGTCACTTCAAATTCTTGGGAATATACCGGTGATGGTTATGCTTTAGCTTATGAGGCAGGTGCCGAACTCATGGATTTAGAATTCAATCAGTTTCATCCTACTGGAATGATGTGGCCATTATCAGTGAAAGGTATTTTGGTTACTGAAAGTGTTCGGGGGGAAGGGGGAATCCTCTTCAATAGTGAAGGCACGCGATTTATGTTTAATTATATTCCTGAACGCTTTCGTTCGGAAACTGCAGAGACCAAAGAAGAAGCTACAAGATGGCTAGCTGGGGATCCCAATTCCAGACGGCCTCCAGAACTATTAACCAGAGATGTTGTGGCTAGAGCAATTAATGAAGAGGTTAAAGCTGGAAGAGGTTCAAAACATGGAGGAGCATATCTAAATATTGCTACACAACGATCAGCTGAAGATATTAAAAAGAAGTTGCCTTCCATGTATCATCAATTTATGGTTTTGGCAGAATTAGATATTACCAAAGAACCTATGGAAGTAGGCCCGACCTGTCATTATTTTATGGGCGGAATTCGGGTGGCTGCCGATACAGCCATGAGCTCTGTTCCTGGATTATTCGCATGTGGAGAATGTGCTGCAGGAATTCATGGAGCCAATCGCTTGGGCGGAAATTCCTTATCCGATCTTTTGGTCTTTGGTTACCTGGCAGGGAGAAATGCTGCTGAATTTGCAAAAAACAATGCAAAGCATTTCGATTTTGACGAAGAACAAGTAAAAAAAATAATTCGAAATGCAACAGACATATTAAACCGTGAATCAGGTGCTAATCCATATCTGTTGCACGAGCAGTTGGAACAAAATATGCAAGAGAATGTTGGCATTATTCGGACAAAAGATGAGCTTGAAAAAGGAATAGATGAAATAGAAAAAATCCAAGAGCAATACAAAACCGTAAAGGCAAAAGGAACAAGTCAATTTAATCCTGGTTGGCATGAAGCATTAGGATTACGCAACTTGTTAATTACGGCAGAAGCTGTGGCGCGAGCCGCAAAACTTCGTGAAGAAAGTAGAGGGGCGCATACCCGAGCTGATTTTCCTGGCGAACAAAAGGACTGGCTTAATTACAATATAATTTCTAGAAAAGGAGATGATGGTAAAATGCAATTGAATAAAGTAGAGCGCCCAACTGCAAATCCAGAATTGGTGCGCATTGCAGAATCTTCTATTGAAGATCTTGAAAATGAAATTGTAGAA
>Ga0310123_10004750_pt1 | contig 10241 bp, 18 predicted proteins | sample CB6_AW_1057_MG_FD_203505 | JGI IMG/M metagenome (GOLD analysis project Ga0310123, IMG submission 203505) | Marine microbial communities from Western Arctic Ocean, Canada - CB6_AW_1057 | ecosystem: Environmental > Aquatic > Marine > Oceanic | place: Canada: Western Arctic Ocean | collected...
AATACCCTACTAGTTCAAATCACTCGCTTACGCAGCCTGATCGTCAGATTTCAGACTGGATGGCGGCCAGTTTTCCAGGCGTAATCCAAGAGATAAGCCGCGCGTAGCAAGTACATCTTTAATTTCGGTTAGTGACTTCTTACCCAGGTTAGGAGTTTTTAGTAATTCGGCTTCGGTTCGCTGAATCAAATCACCAATATAGTAAATATCTTCCGCTTTCAAGCAGTTCGCTGAGCGAACCGTAAGCTCGAGGTCGTCAACCGGACGCAATAGAATCGGATCGATTTCGTCCTCTCGCTCTTCTGGCTCTGCAATGATCTCGCTTTGCAAATCAACGAATACGTTCAACTGGTGCTGCAGAATAGTAGCCGCACAGCGAATAGCCTCTTCTGGGTCGATCGTGCCATTCGTCTCCAAGTCGATGATTAATTTGTCTAGGTCAGTTCTTTGTTCTACGCGGGCGTTTTCAACCGAATAGGACATTCGAACGACAGGACTATAGGAAGCATCCAGTAATAGCTTCCCTACCGTACGGGTTTCGTCATCTTCAGCAACACGGTTGTCTGCCGCCAAGTATCCCCGCCCCTTACGCACGGTCAAATGCATATTCAACTCGCCATTATCGTTCAGGTTCGCGATCACGTGATCCGAATTGATTATCTCAACGTCGTGGTCTTCGGTGATATCGCCAGCGGTGACTATACCAGAACCTTTCTTAGACAAACTCAATACTGCTTCGTCTTTACCATTAAGTACTACTGCGACCATTTTGAGGTTTAGAAGAATTTCAATGACGTCTTCACGCACTCCTTCTATAGTGCTGTATTCGTGAACAACACCATCAATTTGGACCTCCTCGACAGCGCATCCAGGCATGGATGAGAGCAAGATTCGGCGCAGTGCATTGCCCAAAGTGTGCCCAAAGCCCCTTTCCAGCGGCTCTAGGACCACCCTAGAATGATACTTGTCAAGTTCATCAACATGGATCACTTGTGGCGTGAGAAAGTCTGATAAAGAAATTTGCATGTAATACACCCTCTATATGATTATCTCTACTTGGAATAGAGTTCGACGATCAGATTTTCATTGATTTCAGGCGACAGGTCAGCCCGATCTGGTCTACGAGCAAATTGGCCTTCCATTTTGCCAGTGTCTACCGAGATCCAATCAATCTCATTGCGCTGAGCAGCTAAATCCATCGCAGATTTAATTCGTAACTGTTCTTTCGCTTTTTGTCGCACTGCAACGACGTCGCCTTCCGAAATCTGATGGGAAGGAATATTGACTAAATCACCATTAACACTAATAGCTTTGTGTGATACTAGTTGTCGTGCTTCGGCGCGGGTAGATCCAAACCCCATTCGATAAACTACGTTGTCTAGACGGCATTCAAGCAATTGCAGTAAATTTTCACCAGTAACTCCTTTCTGACGAGCGGCTTCTTTGTAATAACCGCGGAACTGTCTTTCCAGCACTCCGTAGGTACGTCGTACTTTCTGCTTTTCGCGAAGTTGCATCCCATAATCAGATAGCCGGCTACGTCGTTGACCGTGTTGTCCAGGAATCACGTCAGCCTTGCATTTGCTGTCAATAGGGCGTACGCCACTCTTCAAGAACAAATCAGTTCCTTCTCGACGAGATAGTTTACATTTTGGGCCTAAATAACGGGCCATACTTATATCTCCTTTTTACACACGCCGTTTCTTGGGCGGTCGACAACCATTGTGTGGAATGGGAGTTACGTCAGTGATGTTGCTGACTTTCAAACCACAACCGTTTAGTGCGCGTACAGCTGACTCGCGACCTGGACCAGGGCCATTTATTTTTACTTCTAGGTTCTTCAGGCCGTAGAGATCTATCGCTGCTTTGCCTGCCTTTTCAGCAGCTACCTGAGCTGCAAAGGGAGTGCTCTTCCGAGAACCACGGAAACCAGAACCACCGGCAGTAGCCCATGCCAACGCATTTCCCTGTCGATCGGTAATAGTAATAATCGTGTTATTAAAAGTTGCGTGAATAAAGGCAATTCCGTCGAGGACATTTGTTCGCTCTTTCTTCTTAGTAGGTTTAGCTATAGCCATGATTCATTATTTCCTGATCGGCTTGCGTGGTCCCTTGCGGGTACGGGCATTAGTCTTAGTGCGTTGACCCCTCACCGGCAGCGAGCGTCGGTGGCGGATGCCACGGTTACAACCGAGATCCATCAAGCGCTTAATATTCATCGATACTTCGCGGCGCAAATCACCCTCGGTGGGGCCTTTAGTCACTTCCGCCCGAATTTCATCGAGCTGTTCAGGACTTAGCTCACTCGTTTTAGCAGATGGTTCGACGCCAGTTGCCTCACATATTTTCTTGGCCCTAGTTGGACCAATGCCATAGACATGGCGAAGCGAAATCACAATATGTTTATTGTCTGGTATATTTACCCCAGCAATACGTGCCATAGATTTACTCCATTCTTATCTTTTTGAGTCTAGCCCTGACGCTGCTTGTGTCGAGGTTCGGCGCTACAAATAACCCGAACTGAACCGTTACGTCGAATGACCTTACAATTTCGACAAATTTTCTTTACTGATGCTCTAACTTTCATCGTATAAATCCTCTAGCTGACAACTAGATACCGCTCCTTCCATAGTTTCCTAGTTTTGATTTCTTCATCAACGAATCGTATTGATGAGACATCAGGTGAGATTGTACTTGGGACCAGAAATCCATGGTTACTACCACAGAAATAAGTAATGCCGTACCACCAAGATTAAAAGGCACGTTGGCCAACAACTGCATAAAATTCGGAAGCAGACAGACAAGGGTAATGTAAATGGCGCCAAACATCGTAAGTCGCGTAATGACAGCATCGATATATTTTGCTGTTTGCTCTCCTGGACGAATTCCAGGAATAAAGGCGCCAGATCGCTTTAAATTTTCCGCTACATCACGAGGATTGAATACCAGCGCCGTATAGAAGAAGCAGAAGAAGATGATCATCGCGCTAAAAATAATTATGTACAGTGGCTGTCCCGGGCCAATTAATAAGGCAATGTCTTGGAGCCATTCAGACCCTTCAGACTGTCCGAACCACTGACCCAACGAAGCCGGAAAAAGTAGAATTGAGCTGGCAAAGATCGCCGGAATCACCCCGGCCATGTTAATCTTTAATGGTAAATGACTGGCTTGGGCCTGATAGAGTTTCCTGCCCTGCTGTCGCTTAGCATAGTTGACGGTGATACGCCGTTGGCCTCGTTCCACGTAGACGATACATGCCACCACGCCTATGGCTATGATCCCGACCACAAGCAGTAATACTCCGTTGATCTGACCTTCGTAAGCCTGAGTTAATGAGGACCCGACTGCAGCTGGAAATCCGGCGACAATGCCTGCAAAAATCAGCATCGATATTCCGTTACCAACCCCTTTTTCTGTAATTTGCTCCCCGAGCCACATTAAAAATATGGCACCCGTTACTAGAGAGATTATAGCTGTCAGATTAAACGCTAACCCCGGATTGTATGCCATCGGTGATAAAAGACCGACAGTCATCCCGGTAGCCTGGACAGTCGCCAACACTAATGCCCCATAACGCGTGTACTGAGTAATCTTGCGTCGCCCGGACTCTCCTTCCTTCTTTAACTGGTCCAACTGCGGACTAACCGCCGTTAATAACTGCATAATGATCGAGGCTGAAATATATGGCATGATCCCGAGTGCGACGATACTCATTCGTTCCAACGCACCACCTGAAAACATGTTAAACATTCCTGCAAAAGTCCCTTCGTTCTGATTAAAAAATGCATTCAACTGCAGCGGATCAATTCCAGGAACAGGGATATGTGTACCAATTCGATAGACAAAAATGGCAAATAGCAAAAACAACAGACGCGCCTTCAATTCACCGAGGCCAGCGCCAATGTTTTCAGGATTTAAGTTGGGTCTATTTGCCATAGTTCCTAGCTAAGCGCTTATGCTTCATCTGGGGCAGCTTGTGGCTTGGATTCTTCCAAGGATTCTGCTTCGGTTGAAGCTTTATCCACATCCACCTCTACTTTTTCCGCCTTTTTCTTGGCCAGTTTGGCCGCTTTTTGAGCAATCGGAGTCTCGACAACATTGCCACCGGCATTCTCAATCGCTTCTTTAGCACCCTTGCTGACTCTAATCCCGTTCACCGTCAATTTCCGGGTAACATTACCTGAGAGCATGACTTTCACTCGCTTGATCCTAGCCGTTATCAATCCGGCCTTTCGAAGGGATTCAAGACTGACAGTATCACCATCTACTTTGTTCAATTCTGCAGTACGGATTTGCGCGGTACTTCGTCCGATGCGGGAACTGAATCCGTACTTGGGTAAACGCATCTGGAGCGGCATCTGGCCACCTTCAAAACCTGGCTTAATCGTTCCTCCGCTGCGTGATTTCTGACCGTTGTGGCCAGTACCACAGGTTTTACCCCAACCACTGCCCATACCTCGGCCAACACGTTTGCCCGTCTTGGTGCTACCTGGAGCTGGGCTTAAATTATTCAATTGCATCTGGATTTCCTTAGTCTACTGCTAGCATGTAACTAATCTTGCCGATCATACCTCTAACTGCCGGAGTGTCTTCAACCTCCACAGACTGGTGCACTCGACGCAGACCCAGCCCTTGTAAGCACAATTTGTGCCTAGGCAGGATGCCGATTGGGCTTTTTAGCAGTGTTACTTTGACTGTTTGTTTTTCTTTAGTCATTGTCCTAAACCTTTTTTTAATGGGCCACTAACCTAAGATTTCTTCTACAGTCTTACCGCGTTTTACAGCTACATCTTCCGGTGAACGCATATCGCGCAGCCCCTTGAATGTGGCCCGTACAACATTCACCGGATTAGTAGACCCATAGCACTTTGCCAGAACGTTTCGCACTCCAGCCAATTCCAAGATTGCGCGCATCGCACCACCGGCGATTATGCCAGTGCCTTCAGAGGCCGGCTGCATGTAAACCTTTGAAGCTCCATGACGAGACTTGACCGGGTATTGCAGCGTATGTCCATCTAGATTCACAGTAATCATATTTCGACGCGCGGATTCCATCGCTTTTTGAATTGCAAGTGGAACCTCCCGCGCCTTACCGCGACCAAAGCCTACACGTCCGTTACCATCGCCAACAGCAGTCAGAGCTGTGAAACCAAAAATACGACCACCTTTTACTACCTTGGCGACACGATTAACTTGAATCAGTTTTTCCTGCAGGCCTTCTTCGTTTTTACCCGATTCGTCTTTTTTAAATGCCATATTTCAACCTTTAAAATTCCAGTCCGCTCTCTCGCGCGGCCTCTGCCAGTGCCTTGACACGTCCATGATACGCATAACCTGAACGATCAAATGCAACCTTCTCGATTCCGGCTTTCTTTGCTCGTTCAGCAATCAGTTTACCAATCTTACCGGCGGCATCGATATTCCCAGTAGCACCGGATTTATTGCCCTTTTCTAATGTCGAAGCACTTACCAGAACTTCATTACCGGCAGCAGAAATAATCTGAGCATAGATATGCTTCGGCGAACGGAACACGCAAAGACGATTCATCCGAAGTTCGATTATCTTTGCTCTTCCGCGCTTCGCTCTGCGCAAGCGTGCAGTTTTCTTAGCACTCATACCTTAAGCCCTATTTCTTCTTCGCTTCTTTTCTGTACACATGTTCATCAACGTAGCGAATCCCCTTACCTTTATACGGCTCGGGTGGACGAAACTCACGGATCTCCGCCGCCACTTGGCCAACTAGCTGTTTGTCAGTACCGGAGATCACAATTTCAGTCTGCGAAGGAGTTTCAGCTGTAATTCCTTCGGGCAATTCATAATCTATAGGATGGGAAAATCCAACAGTTAGATTAATTTTTTTCCCTTGGGCCTTCGCACGATAACCAACGCCCTGTAGTTCCAGTTTTTTTTGGAAACCTTCAGTAACTCCCACAACCATATTATTAATGAGCGAACGGAAGGTGCCCGCTATAGCCCTTGCTTCACGAGAATCATCCTTTGCCAAAACCTTAAGCTCCTCGCCATCCTGCGCAACCGCCACTAGGTTATGCAAGGGTAAAATTAGGTTCCCCTTGTTTCCTTTAACCGAGATCTGCGAATCGGTTAATGTTGTTTCAACCCCTTTTGGTACCGTTACTGGGGCATTTGCTATTCTGGACATTGCTTTATCACTCTTTCCTAATTTTTTAGTACACCTTTAGAAAACGGTGCAAAGTACCTCACCACCAATACCGGCAGCCTCTGCCTGTTTGTCAGTCATCAAACCCTTGTTAGTGGAAAGAATAGTGATACCCAATCCGGCTCGATTTTTCGGTAAATTGTCTGCTCCCTTGTAGTCTCGCAAACCCGGTCGGCTGCCTCTCTTGATCTCTTCGATAACAGGCTTACCTTTAAGGTATTTAAGGTTAACGCTGAGAACCGGCTTGCCGTCATCTTCATTGGTGGTGTAACTGGTTATATAGCCCTCATCCTCCAGCACCTTGCTGATAGCCACCTTAATCTTGGAAGACGGGCAGCTTACCGTGGGTAATTTTGCCATTTGTGCGTTGCGAATACGGGTCAAAAAATCTGCAATAGGATCTGACATGCTCATATATCTTCTCCCAACTACCAACTGGCTTTGGTCAAGCCAGGCACGTCTCCGCGCATTGCAACTTCACGCAGTTTGTTACGACAAAGACCAAATTTCCGATAAACACCATGAGCTCGACCCGTGATCCTGCAGCGACGTTGCTGGCGAACTGGACTAGAATCCCGTGGAAGTTTCTGTAACTTCACATGAGATTCCCATTTTTCGTCATCAGTCGCATTTACGTCTTTCAAAATGGCTTTCAGCGCTGCACGCCTATCCGCGTACTTTTGAACAGTACGTTCACGCTTTTTTTCTCTGGCAATTATTGAAGATTTGGCCATATCAAGATTCCTCTTTATTCTTTTCAGCAGACGCTTCTTGTTTCAGCGAATCTATTGATTCCACCTCTGCAGCTTCAGCGGGGATTGCTTCGGTAGCCTTCTCCGCGACTGGTGCTTCTTCCTCTGATTCTGTTGAATCAACCTCTGGAGCTTCTACTGAGCCTTCTTCGGAAGCTTCCTTCTCAACTGGCACGTCTTGTACCGCTGATTCTGTTGAATCAACCTCTGGAGCTTCTACTGAGTCTTCTTCAGAAGCTTCCTTCTCAGTTGTCACTTCTTGTACCGGTGCTTCCTGTTTTGACCTTGTTTGATCAATTACTGTAGACATTGCGCGGAAAGGAAAACGCATCGCTGTTAACAGTGCGCGGCCCTCCTTATCATTTTGTGCTGTTGTGGTAATAGTTATATCCAAACCACGCAGCTTATCGATCTTGTCGTAATCAATCTCGGGAAAGATGATTTGCTCAGTGACTCCCATGGCGAAATTACCCCGACCATCAAAAGACTTAGGGCTCAATCCCCGGAAGTCCCTTATTCGTGGAATGGCAATCCCAACTAACCTTTCTAAAAATTCATACATTCGTTCACCGCGCAGCGTAACCTTGCATCCGATGGGCCAGCCTTCTCGAATCTTGAATCCAGCAATACTTTTGCGTGCTTTGGTAATAACAACTTTCTGGCCACTGATCAATTCCAGGTCATTCGTTGCATTCTCCAAAATTTTCTTGTCCGCAACGGCTTCGCCGAGACCCATATTAAGAACCACCTTGGAGACTTTTGGAACACGCATTCTATTTTTAAACCCGAATTCCTGGGACAATGCAGGTATTACTTCATTTTGATAAAATTGTTTAAGCTGAACCATGATTGGCAACCACCAGTACTTAATCTATGTCCTGACCATTTGATTTAAAGACGCGCTTCTTTGCCCCATCGTCCAGCAATTCAACGCCAACCCGATCTGCCTTATTTTCAGTCGCATTGAAAATAGCTACATTCGATATGTGCAATGGAGCCTCTTTCTCGACAATGCCTCCAGGCTGACCTAGGTTCGGATTCGGCCGAGTATGCCGCTTTACCATATTTAGACCTGCAACAATTAACTTGTTATTGCCCACAATGCGGGAAATAGTTCCACGCTTACCCTTGTCCTTACCGGCGAGAACAATTACTTCATCATCTTGTCTTAACTTATTCATTTCAAAAATTCTCTTGTCTCTATAGCTGCTTCGACAATAATTAAAGCACTTCAGGCGCAAGTGAAATAATTCGCATGAATTTCTCCGTCCGAAGCTCTCTCGTTACGGGACCGAATACGCGCGTACCTATTGGAGCCTCCTGGTTGTCCAGCAGGATAGCCGCATTATCATCGAATCGAATCACGGACCCGTCTCCCCGACGCACACCTTTCTTGGTCCGAACAACTAGCGCAGTTAATACCTGACCTTTCTTTACCTTGCCACGCGGAATAGCTTCCTTAACGGTAACTTTGATAATGTCGCCGATACGCGCATATCGGCGATGGGAACCACCCAGAACCTTGATACACATTACGCGTCTGGCGCCGCTATTGTCGGCTACATCTAAGTAAGACTGCACTTGAATCATCGATTCACTCCGTCGCTTGTTCGCCTCACGAATAAATTCTTATTCCTAATCCTGCACTGCCCGATCATCTATGGAAATCAGAGTCCAGCTCTTGGTCTTAGATATTGGACGAGTTTCACTAATGGTTACCTCATCACCCGGCAAGCATTCGTTGTTTGCATCATGCGCATGAATCTTGGTTGATCGTTTAATAATCTTACCGTAAACCGGATGTTTAACTCGACGCTCGACTAGCACCACAATCGATTTATCCATTTTATTGCTGACAACCTTGCCAGACGCCGTACGCGCTCGTTTTTCTTGGCCTTGTTGTTTTTCTTGAATCTCAGTGTCCGACATAGTTAGCCTTCACTTTGTTCTTTTTCTGTAATAATTGTTTTTACACGCGAAATATCTTTTCTCGCTTCACCGACAAGATGAGTTTGACCGAGTTGCCCCGTGCTCTTCTGCATACGGTTATTAAATTGGTCCTTGTATAGTTCCTTGAGCTGCCCCTGCAACTCTTCTACCGATTTTTCTCGCAATTCATCTGATTTCATCGAACTACCTTCGCTTTTGTATTCCGCTAAACATCACTATAACCAGTATCGCTTTTTTAACCATTATCCTGTTGATAAAAGCTTGGCACTCTTTATTTGGTCAACTCTCTTATTACATCACTGTACGCTTAACAAATACTGTTTCGAATGGAAGTTTGGCTGAAGCCAACGAGAAAGCTTCCCGTGCAAGGTCTTCATCAACCCCCTCTATTTCGAACATAATGCGGCCAGGTTGGATTAGGGCAACCCAATACTCAACATTTCCTTTACCTTTACCCTGGCGCACTTCTAGTGGCTTCTGTGTAATCGGCTTATCAGGGAAAACCCGGATCCATATTTTGCCACCACGCTTCACTCGCCGTGTCATCGCACGACGTGCTGCCTCAATTTGACGCGCTGTGAGTCGACCACGCGAAACAGCTTTTAAACCATACTCACCAAAATCCACTTTATTACCGCGATGTGACAGGCCCCGGTTACGGCCTTTCATCATCTTACGGAATTTTGTTCGTTTGGGTTGTAACACGACGTTCTTCCTCTAATTGGCGGCAGTCTGCTTAGACTCAATTGCTTTGTTGAGGTCTAATATTTCGCCTTTAAATATCCAAACCTTCACTCCAATAATCCCGTAGGTAGTGGTGGCTTCCGAGGTCGCGTAGTCAATATCTGCGCGCAAGGTATGCAGCGGTACTCGACCCTCGCGATACCACTCAGAACGTGCAATCTCCACACCTCCTAAACGACCACCGACCTGAACTTTAATACCCTCAGCACCTTGCCGCATTGCATTCTGTACAGCGCGCTTCATTGCGCGACGAAACATCACTCGGCGCTGAAGTTGCTGAGCCACACTGTCGGCAACAAGTTGCGCGTCCAGGTCAGGCTTGCGAATTTCCTCGATGTTGATTTGTACGGGAATGTCCATTTTCTCTGTCAATATCCGCCGCAGAGCTTCAACATCCTCGCCCTTCTTGCCGATCACAATACCCGGTCGAGCGGTGTAGATGGTTATCTTGGCCGTTTGTGCGGGTCGTTCGATATCGACTCTAGAAACCGAGGCGTTGGCAAGATGCTTCTTGACGAAATCTCTTACCTGTAAATCAACCAACAAATTTTCGGCATAGTCCCGTCCTTCAGCAAACCATACCGAACTATGCTTTTTGACAATGCCAAGGCGGATA
>Ga0310123_10004751_pt1 | contig 10241 bp, 7 predicted proteins | sample CB6_AW_1057_MG_FD_203505 | JGI IMG/M metagenome (GOLD analysis project Ga0310123, IMG submission 203505) | Marine microbial communities from Western Arctic Ocean, Canada - CB6_AW_1057 | ecosystem: Environmental > Aquatic > Marine > Oceanic | place: Canada: Western Arctic Ocean | collected...
GCCGGCATGGCCTTTGAGGCGCTGAACCACGCGGGTTCGATCAAAGAAAACCTCTTGGTCGTCCTCAACGACAACCGCATGTCGATCGACTTTCCGGTCGGAGCCCTCTCGACCTATCTCAACAAGGTCCGGGCCAAGCCGATCTACCAAGACCTCAAGAAAGACGTGCAGAAGGTCGTCTCGCACATTCCGGTCGTCGGTCGCAAAGTAGAGGACACGCTCGAGCGCGTTCACGACGCGATCCGGCACACTATGGTGCCGGGACACCTCTTTCAGGAGCTGGGATTCAACTACTACGGTCCCGTCGACGGTCACAACCTCAAGGGCCTTCTGGACCTCTTCGCCGATCTGAAGAAGATCAGCGGTCCGATTCTCTTGCACCTTCATACGGAGAAAGGCCACGGTTATGCTCCGGCACTGGAGGATCCCGTCAAGTATCACGCTCTGAAGGGCTTCTTGCCGCGACCTCTCGAAGAGGAGACGCCGGAGAAGGTTCCGGCGAGTGTCGCCCCTGAGACGGAGCCGAAGCCCAAGAAGCGGCCGACCTACAGCCAGGTATTCAAGGAGGCGATTCACGATGTGGCCCGTAGGGACCGTCGGGTCGTCGCCATCACCGCAGCCATGTCCGGGGGAACCGGGCTGAACGACTTCGCCAAGGAGTTTCCGGGCCGCTATTTCGACGTCGGCATCGCCGAGCAGCATGGCGCCGCGTTGGCCTCCGGGATGGCCTACGGCGGCCTGCGCCCGGTCTTTGCGGTGTATTCCACTTTCTGTCAGCGGGCGTACGACCAGTTCGTCCACGACATCTGCATCCAGGAGAACCCCGTAATCTTCTGCCTCGACCGTGCGGGTCTCGCTGGCGAGGACGGCTGGACACACCACGGACTCCTCGACATCGCCTTCATGAGGTGCGTGCCCAACTGTGTTCTCATGGCGCCGCGCGACGGCGAGGAGTTGATCCGGATGTTTCAACTCGCGGTGGACCAGACCGAAGCCATCACCGCCATCCGTTACCCGAAGGGCACCGTTCCGGCGTTGCCGCCGAGCAAGGATCCTGTGATCCGTCCCGGTAAGTCCGAGATCCTCGTCCAAGGAGAAAAGGTCGCTCTGTTCGCCTACGGGACGATGGTGGACGAAGCTTATCGAGCCTTGCCGCAGCTGGAGAAGGAGGGCATCCACCCGACGCTGGTCAATGCCCGCTTCGCCAAGCCGCTCGATGTGGAGCAACTCGCACGCCTGGCGGAGACTCACGATGTCCTCGTCACCCTCGAGGAACACAATCTTTCCGGTGGTTTCGGCAGCGCTGTCTGCGAGGCGTTGTCCGACAATGACATTCGTTTCTCTAAAGTTCACCGGGTCGGAATTCCCGACCGTTTTATCACTTTTGGTAGTCGACAGCAGCTCCTCGAGGAGTGCCAGATCGACACGAGGAGTCTCGTAGGACTGATATCGTCGCTGTCGTCGCTGTCGTCGGTCGAGGAAGGACGCCCCGTGGCGCGACCCGGTCGACGGCTCGACCTGCGGGTGTGAATCGATGCGAGCGCTCCTTCAGAGAGTTCGCCAGGCCGCGGTCGAGGTCGACGGTCGAGAAGTTGGCGCGATCGCCTCGGGTCTTGTCGTCTTTCTCGGAATCGGGCGAGAAGACACTCCCGAAGACGCGCAGAAGCTCTCGGAGAAAACCGTTCAGATCAGGATCTTCCCCGACGAGAAGCACTCGATGAACCGTTCCCTGGAGGACGTCGGCGGTGAGATCCTTTTGGTGTCTCAGTTCACCCTCTACGCCGACTGCCGGAAGGGACGCCGACCCTCGTTCGAGCCGGCCGAAGCCCCGGAGCGGGCCCAGGCCCTTTGTCAGGAGTTTGCTCAGAATCTGGAGAAGCTCGGTTACAAGCCGAAAGAAGGCGTTTTTGGCGCCCACATGGCGGTCCGCTTGGAGAACGACGGACCTGTGACGATTCTCTTGGAAACCTGAACGAATCAACTATTCTTCCGGAAGCTCTTCTGGAAAGCCCTCCGCGAAGCCTATAGGATAGCTTCGATGAACCAAGCACCGAAAACCGAATCTCCGGTCGACTACTACGACGTCTTGCAGGTCCCCGCGAAGGCCTCGACCGATGAGATTCGAATTTCTTTCAAGAAGCTGGTCTTGGAGTTCCACCCAGACAAGAATCCCCAGCGGCGGGATTGGTCCGAGCGGCGGATCCGAGAGCTCATCGAGGCGTACGACGTACTCGGCGACGAAGAGAAGCGTCAAGCCTTCGACCGGCGCCGTCGACTGAGCGCCAAGGCGAAGGTCGGGAAGGTCACTGAGCCGTTCTATTACCGGAAGACGGGCCCTGGCTCACGTGCTCTGAAGATTCTCCATCTCCTCCTGAACAACAACGCGGGAGAAGCCTCGACTCTTCTTACGGAAATGGAGGAAGAGCACGGGTCCGACTTTTTGCTGGAATACCTGGAGAAGCGGGATTACCTCGACTGTTTGTTCCTCCTCGCGGAGTATCACGTCGCCCAAAAGAACTACCTCGAGGCGGTAGAACGCTTGAACGCGTTCTATCAGCTCGAGCGGTCCACCAAGTTTCGGCGCCATTACTTCAGCGAAGTCCTCAGGCTTCTCAAGGACCTCTATCTCCGAAAATTGCCTCGAGTTCTGTCGCCGCACAGGGCCCTGCCGTACCTGAAAGAAGCGACCCACCTGCAGCTGAGTGCTCAGGAGAATCTGCTGCGGTTGAGGAAGGTCGCGGAGTGTCAGGCCCGTGTGGGTGACCGCCGTGGCGCGCGGCAGACCCTCTCGCAGATCCAAAACCTCGACCCCAACGCCAAGGGCCTGGATCGAATCGAGGCGCTCCTGGCCGCTGGTTAGGGGCCGCCCAAGAATAACTGCCCAGAGGCGCATCGATTTGGGCTGTCCGTTGCCCAGGTCGAGGGTTATTCGGGTTATTGGAAGGCCGATGGGAAGACTCTTAGGTATCGACTACGGAGACAAGCGTTTCGGGCTCGCGGTGAGCGACCCGACCCAGACACTCGCGCGGCCGCTCGAGACCATCGAGGGCCAGTCCGAGTTCTGGCGGCGACTCGAGGTCATCCTTGCGGACGGGGAGATCGAGACCCTGGTTCTGGGACTTCCCCGGAACATGGACGGGAGTCTGGGCCCCAAGGCGCAGACCGTTCTCGCCTTCCGAAAGCGGCTCGAGGAGCGGTCCGGCCTGCCTGTCGAAACCTGGGACGAGCGGCTGACCACGGTGCAGGCGGAGAGGAATCTCCGGGAGACCGGGATGTCGCTGAACCAGCGGCGCCGCAGGGTCGATGAGGTGGCGGCGCAGATCATTCTGCAGAGCTTCATCGACCGAAAACAGGCCCACGGAGAGGCCTGACGCGGAGAATCGCCTATATCCTTCCTTGCCCGCCGTTGGGAGTATGTTACCATGGCCGGCGAATAGAAAATTGTTAGGATTCGAGAAGAGTTATCGAAGCGATGACGGAAGCGAAGATCGAAACGATGGTCACAGACAAGCCTCGCGCTGAGCTGGTCAAGGAATTTGAGCGCGCGTCGGGAGATACGGGGAGTCCCGAGGTCCAAGTGGCGCTCTTGACCCAGCGTGTCCGGAGACTCACCGAACATCTCGGTACTCACAAGAAGGACCACTCCACCCGACGTGGACTCCTGATGCTCGTGGGACAGCGAACCAAGCTGCTGCGGTACCTGGCACGCGGGGACCTCACCCGCTACCAGACGCTCATCAAGAGGCTCGGTCTCCGCAAGTAGACGTCGATCGACGATCCGAGGCCCGACGTCCGTTCGGGTCCGGAGTCGGCTTCTGGCAGCGCTCGGGTAGCAGAGTTTCCGGAGCATGCGGTCACTGTATTGATCGAATTCGAGAAGTTGTCGCGAAGTGACGGAACAGTCGTCGAAAAAGTAGTAGAAGTTGTAACGAAGAAGAATTAAGCAGGTTGCCCTGTCTCCGCAGAGAAGTCGGACGGGCACGAAGCAGGACGTTAGAAGAAGAAGAAGGTTCTGATGGTTTTTACAGTTGAGAAGAGCATCGCTGGACGCACCCTGGTCATCGAAGTAGGACGTATCGCCCGCCAGGCTAACGGGTCCGCAGTCGTGAGGTACGGTGACACACAGTCCTTTGTCGCGGTTACCGGCGCGCCACCGCGGTTCGAGATGGACTTTTTCCCGTTGACGGTCGACTACAGGGAGAAGACCTCGGCTGCCGGCAAATTTCCTGGTGGATTCATCAAGAGAGAGGGTCGCCCGACGACCAAGGAAATTTTGACCTGTCGCCTGATCGACCGGCCCATCCGTCCTCTCTTCCCGAAGGAGTACACTTGGGACACTCAGGTCGCGGCATCGGTCTTCGCCTCGGACCAGCAGAACGACCCCGACATTCTCGCCCTGATCGCCGCGTCTACTGCGTTGTCTGTCTCGGACATCCCGTTTAATGGACCCTTAGGCGGTGTGCGCATCGGGCTGGTCGATGGCGAATTCGTCGTCAACCCGACGGTTGATCAGCTCAAACGGAGCGACCTCGAACTGATCGTTGCGGGGACAAAGGACGCGGTCACGATGGTGGAGGCCGGCGCCAACGAGATTTCCGAAGAGCAGATGCTCGAGGCCATCGACTTGGCGCATGACGTGATCAAACAGGTCGTCGTGCTTCAGGAAGAGCTTGTCGCGAAGTGTGGGAAAGAGAAGATGGAATTGGAGTCGTTTCCCGACGTCTCTGAGCTCAAGAACGACCTCCGGAGCCGCTACTACGCCGGGCTCTCCGATGCTCTGAGCACCTCAGGGAAGCAAACGCGCAAGCTGGCGGTGAAGGCCGTGGTCGATGCAGCGGTCGCCGAGTTGTGCCCAGAGGTGGCGCCTCCCGCTGAACCGCCTCGCGACGCACCGCAACCCAAGCTAGTGAAGGGCCTCATGGGGGAGGTCTCCGGTGAAGCCGAACGGGAGATGATCCTCTCCGGGACGCGTACCGACGGGCGATCCCATGCGGACATCAGGGAAATCTCCGGGGAAGTGAGCACTCTTCCGCCTGTCGTTCATGGCTCCGCTCTCTTCACTCGCGGTGAAACGCAGGCCTTGATCAGCTGCACGCTGGGGACCGGAAGAGACTCACAGATCGTCGACGGATTGGCCGAGGAGTACTCGGAGCGTTTTATGCTCCACTACAATTTCCCCGCTTATTGTGTCGGGGAAACCTGGCCCAACCGCGGTCCGAAGCGGCGTGAGATCGGCCACGGGGCGCTCGCCGCGAGGGCTCTCAGTGCTGTCATGCCCGACGACGACAAGTTCCCTTACACGGTTCGATTGATCTCGGACATCATGGAATCGAACGGCTCCTCATCGATGGCGTCGGTTTGTGGAGGCACGCTGGCCTTGATGGACGCGGGGGTGCAGATCAAGCAGCCTGTCGCCGGAATCGCCATGGGGTTGATCAAGGACGGCGACCGCGTCGCCATCCTCAGCGATATCCAGGGAAGCGAGGACCACAACGGCGATATGGATTTCAAGGTGGCCGGGACGGGGAGAGGCATCACGGCGTTGCAGATGGATATCAAGATCACCGGTATCTCGGCGGAGATCATGCAACGGGCGTTGGAGCAGGCTAAGGAGGGCAGGCACCACATCCTGAAGGAGATGCTCAAGGTGCTCGACGAACCTCGAGATGACATCTCGCCGTTCGCTCCCCGCTGCATCCTCTTCAAGATCGATCCGGAGAAGATCGGCCTGGTCATCGGCCCGGGCGGCAAGATGATCAAGAAGATCCAGGAAGAGAGCAGCTGCACGATCGAAATCGAGGACGACGGTACGGTGATGGTCTGGGGGAGCAACCAGGTGAACTCGCAGTCCGCTCAGCAAAAGATCGAGATCCTCACGGAGGAGATCAAGGCCGGCAAGATCTACAATGGCCGGGTGGTTTCCGTCAAGGACTTCGGGTGCTTTGTCGAGGTCCTTCCCGGACAGGAAGGCCTGGTCCACGTTAGCGAACTCGCCCAGGGTTTCGTCCGTAAGGTCGACGAAATCGTCAAGATCGGTGACGTTATTCCCGTCAAGTGTCTCGGAACCGACAACCAGGGGCGCGTCAAGCTCTCAAAAAGTGCTGCTGAAGTGGAACTCGGAATCAAACCCGAGGAGGGCGAGAACGCCCCCGCAGGGGGCGGTTCGTCACCCCCTCGCAGTCCGACTGGCGCTCCTCCCCCCCGCCGGGGAGGCGGCGGAGGCGGCGGAGGCGGACGTCGGCGATAAATAATAAGACCGCAGCCTTTTCCTTTTTGAGCGAGGGCGAGGCTCCGGTTCATTCACGGGCATAAAGCGTTCGGCCACTCCGCCATCTCAGGAAAAAGTGCCCCCCGACCGCCAGCAGCAGGAAGCCTCCCATTCCCCAGAGGACGCCGGCCAGGAAGCTCGCGTCCTGATGATGGTCGACGGAAGTCGGTGGCTTGACGACGAACGTCTCGGCCGTCGGAGTCAGGTCTTTCGATCGAGGCTCTTCGGTCGGCGTGACGCGAGGCTTCTTCGGAGCGGAGGCGGCGTCGACTCGCACCAAGTCTGACGCCTGCGTCGTCTTGCGGACACGTTCGGTGTCGGGCGTGGGAGCCGCTTTTTTGCCGCGCGGGCCGTTCGCAGCCAGAAGTGCCCTTACCTCCGGTTCCGTCTCCTCCCAGGATTCCTCGAGAGCGAGGATTTCACGGACCAGCGTCGCCGGGTCTGCCTTCTCGAGGCGGTCGGCCCGTTTCTCACAGATGCGCAGGACGAGTCGCATGTCCTCTTCCCACTGCTTGCTACCATTCTCGTCTCCGGGCTGACGCTCGCTCGACTTGCTCCAGAACTTCTCGCAGTCGAGAAAGGCGCGATCGAAGCCCTTGAAGGCTGTAAACTCGTCTTCCCAGCGCCAACGCAACTGATTCGTCTGGCGGTGGAGCCTCGTCAGAGTGACCGTGGCTTCGCGGCGTTCGTCGTTTTCGTCGCCGCGCAGGGTCCGAAGCAGAGCTTCCGCGTCGCGACGAATCTGGTAGAGCTTCGCGCTCATCTCCTCTGCGAACTGCGCGGTATATTGTTCGTGAAGCTGCAGGAGGTGGCGGAAGCGCTCTTCGACACGTCGATCGGCCTTCGTCGCGACTTTCTTTTGCTTTACCATCGTAGGACCGACGGCGGTCGACCGAGTCCCGGAGAGCTTCTTCGTCGTGAGATCCTTCGCCAACACGACTCGTGCCCCGCTGCAGATCTCACAAGTGATCTTGCCGGAGAAGCGGCAGCGGGGACAGATGCCAGCGAAGAGTTCCTTCTTGCACTTGAGCGTGCCCTTCTGAACACACGTAGGACAGTCGAGCTGCCCTGACCCGCGGCACTTCGAGCAGGTCCTGGGCGGCCTCTGTCCCTCCGTTCCGCTGCCGCTACAGCGGGAACAGTTGATCGCCCCCGGCGACTGCTGCTTTTCCCCTGCACGCCGCGGGTTGTTACGCCGCGGGTTGTTACACTGCGTGCACGGCCTGCGACCGTTGCCGTTACAGCGCGTACAGACCTTGAAGATCTGACCCTTGCCGTTGCAACCGGGGCAGGTCTGGCGACCTTGCGCGTCGCAGTGCGAGCAGGGAACGGTGTCGGCTGCTGCGGGGTCTTTCGGAGTGGCCCCTACCGGAGGGCACCCGAAGAGTGTCAGGAAGCATGCAATAAAGAAGCATGCGACCGCCGGCAGGCGATGGACAAAGGGCAGCATACCGCCGGAGGGCGGGGGCTTGAGACAACGGAGTGGCATTGGCCGGAACCCTTCTCAACCGGGTCGTCCCCCGCGACAGTGGAAGACAGAGCTATTCTACGGGCTCGCGTTGTAGCACACAAGGTTCAGCGGCTATTTCAAGATCCGCTCGTTCAGTCGATGTTTTCCCGGAGGAAGTCGGCGAACCGCTTCTTGCCGGGAACCTCGTTCCCCTCGTACTTGGCGAGCGGTTTATCGGGCTGCGTGGGGTCGACGATGACGTAGACTGGGATCCCCGGAGTCCCGGCGAGGCGCTGCTGGTACGCTTTCTTCTCCTTCTGATGGTCGCCGTGGTCGGTCTTCAGGCGGATTTCGACGAAGTTTGCCATCAGGTCCGTCACCGTCGGGAAGACATTCCTCTCCATCAACTTGCAGTTCGTGCAGTTGACACCCGAGAAATTGACGAGCGCCTTGAGGCCCTTGTCCCGGGCGAGCTGGAGTCCCTTGTCGATCTCCGTTTCGATGGGCCGGTCCGGTTCGGTGGACTGATTCGCGACTCCTCCAGACTGGGCAAGGCTGTAGCCGGGAAGGAAGCTCTCGATGGAACCGTTGAGCCGAGCGCCGTTGGCGCCGAGCACGAAGTAGAGAGCGGCCCAGAGACAAAGGATGCCGACGAGCAGACGTACGGGGCCGATCCCCCCGGCCTCCTCATCCTTGAGCCGGACGATTCCGAGGAGATACAGACCCCCCACTGCGAAGGTGGCCGCCCAGAGCACGAGACAAGTTTCGCGGGCCAGCCACGCCAGTTCCCAGGACTGGTCCGCCTTGGCGAAGAAGGCCATGCTGGACGCCACGAGGACGAAGCCGAGAAAGACCTTGACGGTCTGCATCCATTCGCCCGAGCGGGGCATCGAACGGACCCATGTCGGGAAGAGCGCGAGGAGTACAAACGGCGTCGCCATCGTCGCGCCGAAGGCGGTCATGCCGACGGAGACGCGACCCAGCGAGCCCTCGTTTGCAGTGATGGCCAAGACGGTTCCCAAGATCGGCAACGTGCAGGCGAATGACGCGACGACAAGGGTTGCCCCGAGAAGGAAAACCCCCAGGTAGCCGGTCGCGCTCGAGGCTTTCGAGGACATGTTGGTCACCGCCGCCGGCAACGTGATGCTGAAGAGGCCGAGGAAACTCAATCCGAAGGCGAAAAAGAGCAGGAACATGGCGAGGTTGAACCAGGGGCTCGCCGCGATCGGGATGATGAGAGGGCCGACAACCAAGCCGATGATATTGAACGAAAGAATGATGCCGACGCCGTACGCCAGGGCGAGAGGCAAGACCGAGCCCTTCCTGGCCTCTGCCTGGTGCGCGAAGAACCCGATGGTGATCGGGATCATCGGGTAGGTGCACGGCAGGATGAGAGCGACGAGGCCGGCGCTGATCATCACGCCGATGTACGCCCAGATGTCCATGGTTGCGAATGGGTTCGCGGCGTCCGAGCCGGAGGCCGCCGCTGCGGTCTCTGCGCCGTCCTCTGAGGCTGCGGCCGTGATACGCAGCGAGAGCGGGTGTGGTTGGTTCGTCGTCGGAGGGTCGCAGAGATCGTCGCTGCAGGTCATGTACGTGAGCAGGGCATGAAACTCGAGCCCGCCGGGGGGCGCGTTCTCGCTGATGGAAACGCTTTGCTTGATCTCGCCTTTGCCGGCGAGAAGTCGCTGGGTTTCCTCGAGGATGGGGACCGTTTTGATCTGCGGAGGGGGAAACTCCGGCTTCCCCTTGACCTCGACGAGCGGGGAATCGACGCTCAGTTCAGTCGCCAGTCCCGTGCCCACGAAGTCCGGGGCGTAGAGGTGCCAGCCCCTCAGAAGCTCGTACCTCGCCACGACAACGACCGTATCTCCGGGACCGGCGGTCTCCGGACTGACGGATAGTTTCCACGTCACGTGAGCTTTCGAACTCCCGAAGGGAAGTCCCTGCGAGAAAAGCGGCGCGCCCTTCCCCGACACCCAAACTGCCCCCGACAACCAAATCGCCGCCGACACCGTACAGGCGAGCCATCTTGGCGAAATCATGTGATCGAAACACTCCAGGCTGGTTGGGCTGATGAGGCCAGACGTCTCGCCGCCGGCGGTCGTTTACGGTCGTAAAAAGCCTATTCTAAGGCTTTTCGACGCGCTTTCCAGGGGGAGCACTCTCGACGCCGACTCCGGTACCGCTACGCGTTCTGGGTCTCGCTCTTGGCACGTTCGGCCTCCGCCTCCAGGACGGCCGAATCGATGGCTCGGCGGGCCACGCGGACGGCCGAATCGAGATCTGGGGCGAAGTTGCTCGGTCCGGCCTGGATCAGGGAGTGCGCGCTCATCGTCGAGACGAGCGCCGTCAGGGAGCGGGCGTGATATCGAAGGACGCAGACGGTACGCTCGTACATCGTCACGCACTCGGGGGTATCGTACATCTCGGCCTGTTCCTTGGACGAGTACTGGTTGGAGCAGGTCAGGTTGTTGTCGCTGATTGATGACGGCGAACTTCGGGTGGGGCAGGTCGAGCAGC
>Ga0310123_10004752_pt1 | contig 10240 bp, 6 predicted proteins | sample CB6_AW_1057_MG_FD_203505 | JGI IMG/M metagenome (GOLD analysis project Ga0310123, IMG submission 203505) | Marine microbial communities from Western Arctic Ocean, Canada - CB6_AW_1057 | ecosystem: Environmental > Aquatic > Marine > Oceanic | place: Canada: Western Arctic Ocean | collected...
TGGCTGATCGAGATGGGGGTGCTCTACACCTGGTTCCACGTCTATCGTCCGATGGGCCCGGATGCCAGTCCCGATTTGTGCCTGACTCCCGAGCAGCAGGTGCGGGTCAGGAAGTTCGTGGTCGAGACTCGTGTGAAGAAGCCGATCGTGGTGATCGACGCCTACCACGACGGGGCGGGCAAGTCGTTGTGCCCGGCGGCCACCGGCATCAGCCACCACATCAATCCCTGGGGAGGGATCGAGCCGTGTCCGATCATCCAGTTCGCAACCGAGTCGATCTACGACGACCCTCAGCTGGCCGACACCGAGCAGCGGACCCTGGGCGAAAAGATGGTGCAGTCTGAGTTCCTCTCGGACTTCCGCCAACTGGCTCAGCAAACCACTCGCGGCTGCATCGTGCTCGAGCGTCCCGACCTGCTTCGCGACCTGGTCGTACGGCACGGGTCCCGGGACACGACGGCGCGTCAGACTGCCTTGGCCGAGTTGGATGCGATGGAGGTACGGACGTCGCAGTACCATCCGGGGCAGGAGATCCCCGAGAAGAGCTGGGCGTACCGCTTGGTGAAGAAGTTCTTCTACAACGACTTTGGCGTTTATGACGGTCATGACCACAGTACCAGTTCGGCTCCGGCGGTGCTCGAGTTGCCGACGGTTGTGGTCGAGGACGAACCGGTTGGCGTCTAGCGTGCTGTGGGCGTGCTAGAGTGGCTATGAACGGAACGGAACGGGGATGAACGGAACGGGGCGGAGTGTCCTGTTGGGTTTCCCACGAGTTTCCGAGTGGTCCGCGGAGCCTCATGATGCGACACGCCAGCTGGTTATCACCGATCGTGCTGCTGGTGCTGGCCGGGACGGCCTCGGCGCGAGACATCCTGATCTACGGGGCCCCGGTCCGCCGGGGTGACTTCGTGGCCGGGACGGTTGAGTATGTCCGAGGCCGCAGCGTGGCGATCGACATGGGATATGTCGACGGAGTGGTCTCGGGTCATCGATTCCGAGTCTACCGCCGGGTGGGCGGGGACCTGAGGATTTCGGGTGTTGCGATCGTGGGGTTGGTCGGGCGGCGTCAGTCGATCGTGACGGCGCGGACGAGGGTCCGGATCCGAGCCGGCGACGCGGTGGTGATTGCCGCCTCGGAACTGGCCATCTGGGCCGAATCCCGCAGCCGCCAGGCTGACGAGCGTTTGCGGCGTCGAGTGGCCAAACCCAGGTCACTCGGCTACGACACACGGGAGACCGAGATCGATGCGGTGGACTTGCTGGAGACGCGTCGCAGGAACAGGTTGAAGCTGCTCGAGTGGAGCCGCCGGGTGAAGGAGGCTCGGCCGTCGACGACGGCCCTGTGGGACCTGACCAATCTGAAGACTCGTCGGAGAGATTTCCTCGAGAAACTCGAGTCGTTTGGGAACTCGTTTCGCTACAGCAATCGGGAAGAGCGTGAAAACGCGTCGTTCACGACGACGGTGCAGCCGATCGGTCCTTCGGTGCCGCGGGCCGGTCAGCCGTACGAGGCGACTGTGGTTGCGCCGGTCGAGACGAAAACGAGCGTGGCGAAGACCTATTCCGAGCCACCGCGGCGGATTCCTCGAGTGGTTCCGCTGGCTCGTCGGGTGTCGCAGTATCTGGGACGTGGGAACAGTCGGTAGGGTGGGGGACGGTGGGGGGGCTAGAGGTGTTGTTTCCACCAGTTGAGGATTTCGCCGAGCCGGTGGATCCTGAGGTCGGTCGGTCCGCAGCGGCTCATGCCGTGGCTGGATTCCTGGGGGTAGCGCACGAAGCGGGTGGGGACTCCGAGCATTTTCAGTGCGGCGAAGACCTGTTCACCCTGCTCGATGTTGCACCTCAGGTCTCCTTCGCTGTGGATCACCAGGGTGGGTGTGGAGGCGTTTCGGATCGAGCGGATCGGGCTTTGTCGCCAGATCTCCTGGTTGTCGTCCCAGGAATTCCCGGGCCAGTATTCGCCGGGGACCAGCGGATAGTCGCTTGAGCCGGTCATGCTGACCAGGTTGGAGACACAGCGGTCGGTGATGGCGGCGGCGAATCGGTCGGAGTGCGTGATGGCCCAGTTGGTCATGTAGCCTCCATAGCTGCCTCCGGCGATCCCGATCCGTCTCGGGTCGATATTCTGCTGGTGTTCCATGAACCCGGCGACGGCCTGCACGTCGACCCAGTCGGCTTCGCCCCATCGTCCCTGGATGGCGGTACAGTGTTCTTCTCCGTAGCCCTTGCTGCCTCGAGGATTGCTGAACACGACAACATGTCCGGCGGCGGCCAGCACCTGGAACTCGTGAAAGAAGGTCGTACCGTAGAGTGCATGGGGTCCTCCGTGGACCTGGAGCACAGCGGGTCGCCGCCGGGGTCCTTTGGAGCGTCCCGGCGGGTTCATCACCCAGGCGTGGACCCGGGTGCCGTCCTCGGCGGTGATCCACGTCTCGATCGGCTTGGAGAGTTCGAGTTGTTCGAGCAGCGGTTGGTTGAAGCGGGTCAGAGTCCGTGTCGAGAGTTCTCGCAGCTGGGCACCGCCGCGGATCTCGGCCACGGCGACTTCCGGCAGCGTCAGCGCATCGCTGGTGCACACGGCCATCAGCCGTCCGTCGGCGGCGAGGTTTCCCATCACGGTCGAGGCGGGTCCCGAGCTCAGCAGTCGCACTTTTCCTCCTGAGACGGGCACGGTGGCCACGACGGAGGCTCCGTGCCAGCCGAAGCCCATCAGCACGTGTCGTCCATCGGCGGTGAATTCGTAGTGGACGCCGAAGGCGGCTTCGGAGGTATCGGAGATGACGGTTGCCGAGAGGCAGAAGTCGGTGTGGCCGGTGAGGTTCTTGAGATCGGAGCCGTCGAGTTGGCAGGAATAGAGGTGCGTGTTGCGGACTCCCCACGTCTCGCGGCCCTCGCGTCCGGCAAACAGCACTCGTTTGCCGTCGGGGCTGTAGCGGGCGGCGGATTTCCAACCCTCGGGCAGCCCGCTGATCCGGCTGACCCGTCCCGTCTGGGCATCGACGCGGAACAGCGCGTCCTTCCAGGGAGTCAGCAAGGGCTCGCGGCTGACGTTGGTTGCGAGCAGCAGTTCGCTGGAGTCGTGGGACCAGTCGAAGGAGAACGAGGGTGCGGAGCCTCGAGCGAACAGCAGCCGGTGTTCGCCGGTTTGGGCGTCGACCAGGTAGAGGCGAAACCGCTGGCTGCCGAAGTAGCCGTCTCCATCGAGGCGATAGAACAGGTCTTCGATTTCCCACGGCGGCGTGCTGCCTCCGGAGTCTTCTCGAAGGGCTTCGGCCGCCAGGGTCCGATCGGGATCGGTTTCCCGGAACGAGACGGCCAGTGTGTTGCCATCGGGCGACCAGGCCCACTCGCCGATGGTCCCCTCGGGAAACTCGGTCAACCGGCGGGCTTCTCCCCCGTCGGATTCGAGGAGGTAGATCTGCGGCTGCCGCTTGTCGCGAGCCGAGGTGAAGGCGACCTGGCGTCCATCGGGAGACCAGCGGCCGTGGCGGTCGCGGTCGCCTGAGGTGAACTGTCGAGGGGCCTGGCTGCCGTCGACCGTGGTGACCCAGAGATTCGAGACGATCTGGTTCTGGTCACCGACGTGGCCGCGGCCCAGCAGCACGCGGTTGCCGTCGGGTGAGACCTGGGGGTCGGAGACGGAGATCAGCCTGGTGAGGTCCTCGGAGGTGATGGGCCGCCGCTGCGGGGTCGACTTGGCCATGAAGGGGCTCCGGGTGTGTTGGCGTGTGTTGGCAGAAGTGCGTGGGCGACGGCGGCGATCATATCGTAGGGGGGTGCGGGTGTCGCAAGTGGACGGCTCGAGTCGACTCGGTACAATCTCGGTCGATGTGACTGGTGCGAAGGGGAGGTCCATAGCATGGTGCGAAGTGGGATGCTGGTGTTACTGGCGGGATGTGTTGGGCTGGTGGCTCTCGAGGATCGGGCAGTTGGCGAGGAGTCTCTGGCGAAGCGAGCCCGGGCTGTGCGGCAGGTGATTGCTCATCGAGGATCGAGTTCGGATCGGCCCGAGTGCACTCTGGCGGCATTGCGTCGTGCGATCGAGGTGGGTGCGACGGCCAGCGAGGTCGACGTCCGTCTGACCCGGGACCGCCAACTCGTGATTCTCCACGACCAGACGCTCGATCGGACCACCAACGGCACGGGCAAGATCGGTTCGAAGACGCTGGTGGAGGTCCGCGGTTTGGACGCGGGGAGCTGGTTTGACGCGAAGTACCGTTCCGAACGGGTGCCGACATTGCGGGAGGTGTTGGAGGTGGGCCGCGGCAAGATCGACGTGTTGCTGGATCTGAAAGAGCAGGGCGAGGCGTACGATCGCCAGGTGGCCAAGTCGGTCAGGAAGTACGGGTCTTCGAAGAAGACGATCGTCGGTGTCCGCAGTGTCGCTCAGGCGCGGCGATTCCGCCGCCTGTTGCCCAAGTCGCGTCAGTTGGGTCTGATTCCTGATCCCGACTCGATCGAGTCCTTCGTGGCGGCGGGGGTCGAGACAATCCGGCTGTGGCCTCGATGGGTCAAGGCCGAGCCCAAGCTGGTGGCTCGCGTGCATCGCCTGAAGGTGGGTCTGCATGTCAACGGCAGTGATGGGTCGCCCGGCGAGGTGGAAATGGCGTTGGCTCATCGACCGACCTCGTTGTCGAGTGACGATCCGGGTCGGCTGGTCAGGACTCTGAAGGCGATCGCCGGGAAGCGAAAATGAGCGGTTCGTTCTCGCTGGTGATGATTCTTGGCCTGGTGGGTCCGGGTCCGGGTCCGGGTCCGGGTCCGGGTCCTGGCCGTGTTGGCGGCTGTGACGGTGGGCATCGTCCTGATTGTGCGGCAATTCTCGAGAAGGGATGACGACTGAGGAGTTCTCGCAGGCACCGGCTGCCTCTCCGACCGACCTGCGGAGACTGGTAATTGAGCTGGAGGGGGACGAGCACTTCGTCGAGGTGGTCGCCGCGTTGAAGCGTGGCGAGAGTGCCACGGTCGATGGGGCGTGGGGGTCGGCGTCCGCGCTGGCTCTGGCCGCTTTCGCCCGCGAGCGGGTTTCGGTGCTGCTGGTCGTGGTGCCCCGGGTGGGCGAGGTCGAGTCGATGGCGGCGGACCTGGCCGCGTTTGCTCATGCCCCTCCGGTCGTGTTTCCAGCGTGGGAGACATTACCCGAGGAGCACGACACGGCGGACCCGGTATTTGCTTCGCGGCTCAGAGCGTTGCGGGCTCTGGAGAATCCGTCGAATCCTCCGGTCGTGGTCACCAGCATCGCGGCATTGATGCAGCCTGTCCCCAGTCGGGCTCATCGAGCCGCTTCGACCCGCAGGTTCGAGACTGGCCAGGAGCATGATCCCGAGGCTCTGCTGGCGTGGCTGGTGTCTCGAGGCCTGGAACCGACCACCGCGGTGGCGTTGCCCGGTGAATTCAGTCGTCACGGCGGGATCATCGACATCTTTGCTCCCGACGCGGTCGACCCGGTGCGATTGGAGTTCTTTGGAGACGAGATCGATTCGATCCGCACGTTCGATCCCGAGACTCAGCGTCAGCTGGAGCTTTGCGAGTCGATCGAGTTGTGCCTGGTCGAGCCGACGGGAGCCGAGTCGATTGCCTCGGGCGAGTTATTGAGCGAGTCGTTGCCGGCGGGGACCTGGGTGGGCCTGGTCGAGTTGGCGGATCTGCAGCGTGAGGGCCAGGAGCTGCGTGCTCGGGTCGAGCGTCGCGAGGGGCTGGTGTTGGTTGAGGAGGTGTTGAGGGGTCTGACCCAGTTCCCCAGCGTGGTGGTGGCCGAGCTTTCGGCGGCGAGCATGGAGACGACCTGTCACCTGTCGATCGAGTCGATCGAGCGTTTCAGTGGACCTCGGACCCGGGTCCTTGAGGAGTTGCAGGAGACGTTGGGACCGGGTGAGCGAGTGCTGCTGGCCTGTCACAACCAGGCTCAGCAGCAGCGGCTTGCCGAGATGCTCTCGGAACTGCCCGATTCGGAGGTCGAGGGCGTGAGTCGGCTGGTCGAGAAGGTGCAGTTGTGCCAGGGGCGATTGAGCCGCGGCTTCCGGCTGGTACGAGAGCGGCTGATTGTGCTGGGCGACAGCGAGCTGTTCACTCGGACCGAGGTCGGTTCCGGGGTTCGCAGCACTCGCCGCGACGCACGTGCGATCGACAGTTTCCTGGACCTCGAGCCCGGCAACCTCGTGGTCCACCTGGCTCATGGAATCGGCCGTTACCGCGGCCTGAAGCTGTTGGATCGTCACGGGTATTCCGAGGAGCACCTGTCGTTGGAGTTCCGCGACCGGGTGCAGTTGTACGTGCCGATCTCGCTGATTCACCTGGTCCAGAAGTACGTGGGCCCGTCCAAGACGACTCCCGAGTTGTCGAAGGTTGGCGGAACGACGTGGGAGCGGAAGAAGAAGCGTGTGGCCGAGGCGGTCAGCGACCTGGCCTCGGACATGTTGAGGCTTCAGGCGGCCCGCGAGGCACAACCGGGCCTGAGCCATCCTGAGGGGAGTCACTGGCAGCAGGAGTTTGCCGAGGCGTTTCCTTATACCGAGACTCCCGACCAGGCGGAGGCGATCGGTGAGGTGGCAAGTGACATGCTGCGGTCTCGGCCGATGGACCGGTTGTTGTGTGGAGACGTGGGGTACGGCAAGACGGAGGTGGCGATGCGGGCGGCGTTCCAGGCGATCGACGGCGGCCGACAGGTGGCGATCCTGGTACCGACCACGGTTCTGGCCGAGCAGCACTTTCGGACGCTTTCCCAGCGGATGGCCGAGTTCCCGGTCACGATCGAGTCACTGTCGCGGTTCAAGACTCGTCGGCAGCAGCAGCAGACGCTGGCTCGTCTGGCCGAGGGGACAGTCGACGTGGTGATCGGCACGCACCGCCTGGTCCAGCAGGACGTGAGTTTTGCCGACCTGGGCCTGTTGGTGATCGACGAGGAGCAGCGGTTCGGGGTTGCTGCCAAGGAGCTGCTCAAGACGATGCGATTGGAGGTGGATGTGCTGACGATGACGGCGACTCCGATCCCCCGCACCTTGCACCTGTCGCTATTGGGCATCCGCGACATTTCGAACCTGCAGACGGCTCCTCGAGACCGGCTCGCGATCGTGACCCGGATTGCCCGAGACGATGACGAGTTGATTCGGCAGGCGATCGTGCGTGAGTTGAACCGCAACGGCCAGGTGTTCTTTGTTCACAACCGCGTACACGACATCCACCTGATCGCCGAGCGGGTCGAGTCGATCGTGCCGGAGGCACGTGTGGGAGTGGTCCACGGCCAGATGCGTGAGTCGGATCTGGAGTACGAGATGCTCGAGTTTGTATCGGGCCACACCGACGTGCTGGTGGCGACGACGATCATCGAGAGTGGCCTGGACATCCCCAACGCGAACACGATCTTCATCCACGACGCGGACCGCTACGGGCTGGCGGATCTGCACCAGTTGCGTGGCCGGGTGGGCCGCCACAACCGGCGGGCGTACTGCTACCTGCTGCTGCCTTCGGAGCGACCCTTGAGCCAGGTGGCCACACGGAGGTTGAAGGCGGTGGAGGAGTACAGCGAGTTGGGAGCGGGTTTCAAGATCGCGATGCGTGACCTTGAGATTCGTGGAGCGGGCAACATCCTGGGGACTCAGCAAAGCGGTCACATTGCCACGGTCGGTTACGAGTTGTATTGCCGGTTGCTGGAGAACTCGGTCCGGCGTCTGCAGCGGTTGCCTGCTCGGGAGGACCGTCACGTTGCGATCGACCTGCCGGTGGCGGCGTTTCTGCCCGAGGGGTATGTCGCCGACGGCCGTCACAAGGTCGACGTGTACCGTCGCATCAGTTCCGCGACGGATGTCGAGGTGCTGCGTGAGCTCGGTGACGAGTTGCGGGACCGTTTCGGTCCGTTGCCCGAGGAGGCCGGCAGGTTGCTCGAGCTGCGGCAGGTGGCGTTGTGGGCGACGGGGTGGGGCATCGAGGCGATTCGGATCGAGGCCCGCCGCGACGGGCAGGGGCCTTTCGTGGTCCTGGAATGCGTCGATTCGGAGCGGATTCGTCCCCTGGCACTCGACAGTCAACACACGATCCGGATCGTCGATTCCCGGCAGGCCTGCGTGGTTCTCGAGCAGGACGAGAGCGACGGGGTCCGGTTGCTGGAGCTGGTCAAAGAGGTGTTGCAGCCCCGCTAGGCCGTTCCTATACTCCCGCCCCTCTCACACTCTCCTCACACTCTCTTCCCCACGGGGTCTCCGCCGCGGAGCCCTGGACCGGACGGAACCGGCCCAATGACCAGACCCTGTCTCTCGATGTCGCGGAGGCTCGTTTCGCGCGGGTTCAACTCGGCGAGCCTGCTGCTGATCGGAACGCTCTGTCTGGTGGGTTGCCGCGGGTTGCCGTGGTCGTCGCCCGACGAACCGCCCCGCGTCTCGGCTCGGATCGATCCGAGCCTGGTGGTCGGTGAGCTGCAGATCGATGACGGTTCGCGGGTCGAGCCGGCCGGTTTGCAGCTGTCGCCTCCCTCGGCTGAGTCCGATTGGCTGGCGGGCACCCAGGTGGTGGCGATCGTCAACGGAGAACCGTTATTTGCCAGCGAGGTCCTGCAACGGCAGTCCCAGTCTCTGGCGGCGGCCCGCGAGCAGATCTCGGGCCCGCGTTACCGGGTGCTTCAGGAGGACCTGCTCCGCAAGCAGCTCAAGGGATTCGTCGACCGCCGGCTGATGGCCCAGGCGATGATGAGTGGTCTGGAGGCGGACCGGGTTGAGTTTCTCGACAAGCAGCTTGACACGATCTTCACCAAGCAGGAACTTCCCCAGCTGCTCGCCGGCCGCAACCTGCAGTCGATCGTGGAGTTGAAGCGGAAGTTGACCGAGGAAGGCACGTCGTTGGAGGTGCTCAAGGAGGACTTCCAGCAGCAGCAGTTGGCGATGGAGTATCTCAGGCAAACGGCCAACCCGCGGACCAGTTTTTCTCCTGCGGAGATGATGGCGTGGTACCGCGAGCATCTCGACGAGTTCCAGACCAAGCCTCGAGTCCGCTGGCGGCAGATCCTGGTCTCGGTGGCCCAACACGCCGATCGCGACGCCGCGTTGCGGGTGATCGAGTCCTTGCGGGGCCGGCTGTCTGCAGGTGAGGAGTTCGCGTTGTTGGCTCGTGAGCTCTCCGACGGCCCGGCGGCCTCGGATGGAGGGCGTTGGGACTGGACCGACCGCGAGAGTTTCCAGGACAAGCGAATTGCCGAGGCGTTGTTCCGGCTGCCGGTCGGGACACCGAGCCGGATCTTCGAGGGCATGGGTTTCTTCCAGCTGGTTGTCGCGACCGAGCGTGAAGACGGGGGTGCGGCCAGGTTCGAGACGGTCCAGCCCCAGATTGAAAAGCGGCTGGGCGAAGAGAATCGAGCCCAGGAAATGGAGCGGGTGGTGGGGGAATTGCAGACCTCCGCCCAGGTCACCACGGTCTTTGACCGGCCCGGACGGCCGTTCCTGCGTGGCGTTGGCAAGTCGATCCCGACCACCAACACCGGCAGCCCAGCACAACCTCAACCCTCCGCCGATGGTCTTGCGCCAGAGCGCGGTCCCGCTAAAAAGGAAATCCCGCCTGAACGGGGTTGACCTGTTTGAGGGTGATGAATTATCAACCTGCCCTCTCACTCACTTCTCAACTCACTCCGAGTCGTCTCACTTCATATCTCACACCCACGACGACTCGTCACTCACTTCGACTCTCCAGACTCACCCCACCAACAATTGAATCTGATCTGACTCGTCACGAGCTGTTGCCCAGGTAATCGACTTGGAACGGCCGGTCGCCGATTCGGCCCGTCCTGTTTCCGGAAGAGAGCCAGGCCTTATCGCACTCTGGATGGACCCGGAGTCGGAGGCCACGGTGACCGTCGCGACCAGTCTCGCGGAGGAGTTTCCGGTGCGAAAGGCTCTTGGACTGTTTGCGTGTACGGGCTTTGTGGCTTTGGGGCTGTGGCTCTTCTTGCCGGCTGACACGCCTCGCAATCTCTCGGCTCAGACAGGAGCCGGTCAACCAGGCACAGGTGAGACGGGGGCAGTCGGTGACACCGCTCCCTCGCCCCGGAAGTCTCTGCCGATGGAGGCGGCTCCGGCTGCAGCTTCACCCGGCTCGATTCGACCGGTGCTCAGAGAGACCGCCCCGACCAGCACCCCCACTGCGGGTTCGATTCCGGGAACTGCGGCCACGACTTCCCGCCCAGCGGCTCCGGCCGCCGGTTCGCTCTCGACCGCACGCATCCTGAAGCTGAGGGTTCGCGACCAGCTGGAGATGGCCC
>Ga0310123_10004754_pt1 | contig 10238 bp, 11 predicted proteins | sample CB6_AW_1057_MG_FD_203505 | JGI IMG/M metagenome (GOLD analysis project Ga0310123, IMG submission 203505) | Marine microbial communities from Western Arctic Ocean, Canada - CB6_AW_1057 | ecosystem: Environmental > Aquatic > Marine > Oceanic | place: Canada: Western Arctic Ocean | collected...
TCCCAAATGCTAAAATCCGGCGTCACCTGCTACAATCAGGCGCAAACACCGCAAACTTCGCGCTCCATCCGGCAGGCCTCGTTCTTCAATCGCCGATCCAAACGGGTTTCCGTACAGACACTAGCTATCGGTTTTTCGCCCAGCGTGGAGTCAGGCCAACGTCTGTTTGGCTGAGCCGTCAAGTCTTCGGAATCGCAGGGCTACTGGTCATATACGTATTCAGTTTAGTAGCGAGCATCGCCACCGGCCTCATTAGAAATTGGGAGATTGTGGATTGGGCCATCACGCCAACTGACTTCTCACAAGCGGGACTCATCATTGGTTTTGGTTTCACGACATACAGTCTGTTATGTCCGCTAGCGGCGTATGCGATCGGCCAATTCTGTTCGATGTTCTTCCGCAACGCGATTGTGGCCGGTTTTGTTGCGATGCTACTAAGTTTCGGGTTCGGTGTTTGGGCAGGTCTCATGTTATTCCTGCGAGTTCCCTACCTGCTCACGGTTATACCCTGGATAGTGGTCCTGTTCGTGCTGACCTACGTTCAAACCAACAACTGGCTCTTGGAAAAAACCAACCTTCGTCAATGGGGTAAGCTGACCGCCATCCTGATAAGCACGGCGGCGCTCACGTTTGGGGGCTTCGTCTGCTTTCGCATCTGGGAAATTCCCGGCGGTGGGCCAGGATATGAGGTTGCCAATTTCGCCACGGACCTGTCCGAACCGGCACTTGACGTCGGGCGGCGATATCGAGATTCCTTACCCATTTACCCCGGAGATAAAACGGACGAGCGATACAGGCTTTCGGGTGAAGATGACCCGCACAGCGATCAAGTAGCGAACATCAATCAGATTTGGTTGCCACCGTCGGAGGCTGAAAAAACTTCGTCGATTCGAATCTGGAACAGCTGGAGCAACTGTTGGAACTCACACGAGAGTCGGAGTGTATTTTGGCTAATCCACGCCAACGGGAGGCGACATGGACAATCAAGCTTTCGGGTGAATTAGTAGTCGCCAACGGACGCGAACTGGAGTCTTCGGGTGATTTGGATGGTGCTTGGAATCGTTACCAGGCGGCGCTGCGGTTCGTTTCGCAGATGCGGCCGTTCCAAACAAATTATCAATTCCACAGAGTCAATGAAGTTGAGCACCTGGTTCTCGGACAGCTTTCGCGTTGGGTCGGCCGCAAGGACCAGACGATCCAACGACTTCGAGCAGCGGCGGATTAAATTGAGAGGCACGGCGAATCCGCTTGGACGTCGGCCGAATTAGCACAAGTAGACCATACGGTGATAAGTCGCGTGATTCAGGAGTTTCCTCAGAGCATGGCCTCTCAAACTGGTGAGTTCCCAGCATCGCTAGCGCTCGACACGTTTATTGTGAGCCTGGTTCCTTGGGAAAAGGTTAGAGCTCGAAGACTAGCTGACTACGCAACACGTTTAGCACTGGATGATTCGCAATTCGCACATATGGAAATCGAACACAACAGGGCGGGCGACGCTATGAATCAGCTCTTAGAAAAAACAAGAACGAACCCTCGACTGTCCGACCAATGGTCGGATACGACCCTATTTAGAAACTTTTACGATGAAGGACGCGTGCGGTGGGAGTCAATTTCTTACTGTGACCTGGAAAACATGCGGCGGGTGTTACTATGGCAAGTTGCGATCCGAATTTGGCAACTGGAACATGATGGCAACCTTCCAGACCGCCTCGAAGATCTTCCGAATGTCGAATCACTTCCTCGCGACGTTTACACGGATAATCTTTTCGCCTATTGCGCAAAAGGGTTCGCGGGATACTTCGCCGAATATCCCACCGACACGTCGGCAGAAAACGAGGGCGGCCATCTGACCGACGTCAGACTAGGTATTGTTGAACCCAAAGGGATGTTAATAGTAAAAGTGCCGAAAGGCTATCCTGTCTTGTGGAGTGCCGGTGCGTATGTGCAATTGGTTTCTGACGAAGTTAAAACTCCGCTCTGCTATCGGATCCGATATCCTACCAACCGAATGGCGTCAACAACGACGGCCGATCGGGTAGTTGATTTTATCGAACCGATCTGGGACACAGGTCATACGTACCCGCTTTATGAGGAACCTTGACCAGCGGCACTTTTGAACTCCGAATTTCGAACAAGGAGTGTCGAATTAACAAGCAGGGAAAATCACAGCGGTGACTCTTATCGTCACCTCGCCATTCGAAGTTTCTTGTTCGAAATGACGTGACGTAGTAACGACGGGGGCCGCCTCAATGATTCGAAGCACCGAAGGTGGCTGCGCTGGCGACGGTGTATCACCATGGTTTCGGTTGTTTTGGTCCGAGTTATTTTTAGGCATGGACACTGGTGAATTTCCCTCATTCCTCGCTCTTGGCTGCTGTCACCACTCGATGGTGTGATTATTCATTCTCATATAAATTGCCCGTCATTTCTCGAATAAAGGTCTCGACGAGAACAAGATTGTCAACTAATCCGCCATTCGCTGAGATTCCGCTTGGCGAATACGACTTCCCTGTCATCGGTGACTTTCGGCCGTAGGTCGTTAGCCGGGTAATATCTGTAGTGCTTGCCCTTTAGTGTTCCGAAACACCGAAAAGTGCCGTTCGTCGAGAGTGAAGACCTGGTCAACCCCTTCGCGATTGGCGAGCTGTAATAGGCAGGCGTCAGCAAGGCCAACTTGTTGGTCGCTGTAGGTCTGAATCGTTTGCCGGATGCCTTGAACATCGCTTGGACCGATTGGCAATGCAATCAAATCCCCTCCCTCGATTTCATCGAGAAAACTGGCTACCGCACCTGGAAATCTTCGCAGCAAGTAGCTCGCTTCTGTCAGCACGGGCCAACAAGTGTAATTCGGTGTAGACATCGAGCGAAACGCATCGACACACTTTTCGTGACTGGGTCGTCCGCGTCGAGAATAGCGACAAGAGGGCCCGTATCAATCAGTATCCGAGGGCCAGGCATCCTTGCCGAATCCGTCCATGTGCTTTGGGTTGGTGCTCAGGTCACCAGTTCTAGAATGGACGCAACCAATAAGGCCTTTCTCCGCAAACGCCTCATACATCGTGCGACCGTTGCTTGACGCTACAACACGAGGATCAACATAGACCAAAAAATCGTCCAAGAGTTCGGACCACGGCTTGCCCGTTTCGTCCGCTCGTTCCGCGAGCAATTGTCGCTGCTCTCTGCTTAGTTGGATGTCTTTGGGGTCAGTAGCCATACACTAATTCTACCACATCGCCAGCAGCCGGCAAATCTCTGTTTGCCAGTAAGACGAAGTTGATACCTGCCGAGTGGGCACTACCGAGGTGCGGATTCGGGAACGTATTGCGACGAATACGGTCACAGGCGACTACGATAACAGCGGCCAGGTTGAACTAAATGACTTGAATTTGGTCCTCTTCAATTGGAATTCGCCGACCGTGCCGGGTGGTTGGGTCAATCAGGTCCCGGCTCGGGCTGTCGGTCTCGAGCAGCTCAACGGCGTCTTGTTCAACTGGGGCAGTTTCGCTTCGGTTGCCATCGTGCCTGAGCCAGCGGCCGCGATCCTGGCGGTGTTAGGTCTGTTGACTCTTGGAATCCGAAACCGCCGCGACGGATAAAAGCCAATCTTTCAAGCGACAGAACTTGGCAAGAAAACTTTTTTTACTCCCTTTTTGTTTGTTGGGGGTCTTCGGTTCGGCCGTTTGATGACGGGGCCGGACGACCATGCCCAGTGTTCATTCTCTCGTTGCAGAATGATGGACTGCAGCGCGACACGCCGCTGCTATGCTTGCTGGATCAATACGGTATTCCTGATAAAGTTCCGTCACACTTCCTGACTGTCCAAAGGTGTCGACTCCCAACGGCCACAATCGCGCGCCGAGGGCGCTGCCAATCCAAGCCATCGAATGCGGATGGGCGTCGACGACGGTCACAATCGGCGCAATGCGTTCCGCCGGCGGAACCAAGGATTCCAGGAGTGTGCCGCCGATCGGATTTCCATCGAGAGAACTGTGAATAGCGCGCTGAAAGGAGCGATACAACGGCCCTGGTCCGGTGACGTTGATAATATTCGCAAAAACTCCGTCTTCCCGAAGTAGCTCCTGCGCCGCTAACGCTTCGGCCACCATAGCACCACACGCGAAGAGGTGCACCACATTACGCCCCGGTTCGTACCCGTTTTCGGACCGCTCATCGCGCAGACAATAGGCTCCAGCTAAGACTTGCTGACGCAATTGTTCTTTTTCCGCATCACTAGCCGGGAGAGGAAAAAGCTGTTGGTCGACGGGTTTTGTTGTAAGTCGCAAGTACGTGGATCTCTCGCGTCGCTGAACCCGTGCCAATGCCTCGAGCATGATCCATTCGAGCTCTTGTGCGAAGCAAGGCTCGTAGACGTCCAAATCGGGGAGCTCAATTCCGATCGAACTGGTCATCAGGGATTGGTGGGCGCCCCCTTCGGATGCCAGCGTCACACCCGAGGGCGTACCCACCACAATGAACTTGGATCCCGCATAGATACCGTAAAAAAAGGCATCGAGGCCTCGTCGAACAAACGGATCGTAAAGCGTGCCGATCGGAAAAAGAGTTTCGCCAAACAACTCGTGCGAAAGACCGAATTGGCCCAAAGCCATGAACAGATTGTTTTCCGAGATGCCCAATTCCATGTGCTGACCGCGCGGCGAGAGCGACCAGCGGAGAATTCCTTCATTCGAATCGGTCGGCAGCTCCTCCACGTCGCCCAACCCCCACACACCGTGTTTGGTAATCCAGCCGCCGAGGTTCGTCGAGCTGGCAACGTCCGGGCTCATCGTCACCACACGGCCAGCCAGTTCACCGCACTCCCGAGACAGCGTGTTCAATATCGCGCCGAACGTCTGTTGTGTGCTTCGGGCTCCGCGGTATTCGGACGTTAGTTGGACCGGGATGTTCCAGCTGCTCGGGCTTCTTTGGGAAGTTTGGTTCAGCTGCAATTGTTTGGCTACCTGGGCACACAGCATCCCTTCGGGAGTTTCGGGAGCGAAGCGGGCCCACTCCTCGTCTGGGGAGATGCCCAAATCTTCGCGGAGCGACTGCATCTGCTCAACCGACAACAGCACGGAATGGTTCTGGGGATGGCCGACCGACGGCAATCGCCAACCTTTGAGAGTGTAGGCAAAGATGATGGTCGGTCCCCGCGAGTCGGCTGCTTTGGCCAAGGCAGCTTCCATGGCTTCGATGTCGTGCCCACCCAGATTCCAAAACAGATCTTGAAGCTGCTGGTCGTCCCAGCGATCGAGCAAGCGGTGGAGCTCCTTTTGGTGTTGGCTTTTGCGCGGGAGCCACTCCCGCAATTCGGACGGGGAGAGACGCAAGAGCCGTTGATATGCTTCGTTGGAAAGTTCGTCGATGCAGATACGCAGTAGCTCTCCGTTGGGTTCTTCAAATGCCGATTGCAGCCGGCCTCCGTATTTGGCGTTGATCACTTCCCACCCATTGGCGGCAAACATTTCTCGCCAGCAACGTACCCGGATGCCGGGAATCACTCGATCCAGGCTTTGACGATTGAGGTCAACCACCCAAAGGATGTCGTCGACACCCGACATGGCGGGCTCGGCGATCGCTTCCCATACAGACCCTTCATCCAACTCGGCGTCGCCCAAGACGCTGATAAAACGTCGTGGTATTTCCTCTGAGCCGAGATTATGGGACCTGAGGTAGGTGTGCGCAAGTGCAGCGAGATTTGGAGCCACCGCGCCGAGTCCCACCGACCCAGTGGAAAAATCGACCCCGTCGGGATCCTTCGTGCGGCTCGGATAGGCCTGCAGTCCATGGTAGTCACGTAGCCGCTTGAGTTGCGCGCCGTCCGTACTGCAGGGCGTGAAAGACGGGCGACGCGTGAGGCTTGACTGAAAGCAAATCCCCGGATCGCATGAAGCTGAAGTAGAGCGCCGTCATGATCGTAACGACCGACGCGCTGGAGGTCTGATGTCCACCGACCTTTAACCCGTCCTTCTTGGGACGATCGCGATTGGCGTAGTCAACCTGACGGATGGCAAGCCAAAGCACACGCCGCTGGATGCTTTCCAGCAAAGCCGTATGATTCAAACTTTCTAAACTGAGCGTAGTCATGTCGCGTCGAACGTGTCAGAGGCCGGTGTCGAGTGTCGAGTGTGAGGGGTCGAGTGTCAAGCGTCAGGAGAGCATCTCGCGTCCCGCAGTCGCGGCCTTGACCGGGACGCATTGAAATTCAGGGATTATGATCCACACCAATGTTTCCCGTTGAATTCTGCATTTCCGCGAGAGGGAGCCGGAAATACGCTGAAACCTTCGGCCTACACTGAAACCTTCGGCCTACGCTGAAACCTTCGGCCTATGCTCTGGCGCGACGATCGGAACGGTCAAGTCAATGGTTGACCGACGGAGTGCCCGCGAATGACGCGAATCAGCGCGAATGAAGATAGTTGTCAATGACACTAACCGTGATGACGGACGGCTGGAATTCAGTTCCCACCACACATCACCGCTAAGTCGCGCACGAAATCCATCGCATCCTCTAAATCCGAGGCCATAACTCCTTGCCGGCGGCCCTCGCGATCACACTGGCCCAATAGCAGCAGCTCGTCGTAGCTTTCGCTTTTCTGCAGCCGACGTTTGGCTCTCGCACCAATCGTGCCGTCGCGTATCTCGTGCACATGCATGTGGTAGGCGATCAGCCACTCGGTGCGAATGGAAATAAATCCTTTGAGCGCCTCCAATCCGGCTGTAACATGGTCCGCAGGATCGATTGCCTTGCCGACGTCATGCAACAGCGCCGCCAGCAGAAACTCTTCGTCGTAGGGCAGTCGGTCGCGCGCCAAGTCGAATACCTGTAGGCTGTGGTACAGCGCGTCGGACTCGGGATGATGCCGCGGATTCTCTTTGACATATTCCAGAGGCAATAGCAGCGACTCGTAGACCTGGAACCGATCGACCTTGTCTGCTGTGTCCAGCATAGCTTGTTGAACATCCAAGTCTTCATACTCGCGCACAAGGAACTGCTCCAGTTCCGCGATGCTGGCCCGCTCGATCGCCTTGCCTGTTATTGAACTTTTAAATACGTAGTGGGCCTTGGCCGCGGCATACACAGTGATTTCAAACGGAAAGCGATCCTTCACGTGGATGTGGTTAAAGATGCGTTCCTCCCCCTGTTTGCGCACCTTCTTTCGTTCGACGTCATACAGGGCGCCTTCACGATCCAAAGCAGCCGTAACCGCCGACACGCTGTCGGAGAATACGTGCAGGTCAATGTCCGAACCGCGCCGCACGTGGCCGGTCATCACGCTGCCGATCAGCCGCGGTCGAAAGTGAGCTAGGACATGCATCAGGCGAAGTGCTTCAAGCCGCATTTCGCGCAGATGATCCAGCCGCGCGTCGCCCTCGTACATCCGCGCCATTGATTGGAGTTGGTCGCGAATCTCGGCGTTGCTCGGCAGATCCTGCGGCTTGACCCAGCCCTTCTGAATCCGTCGCGCGGATTTCATCTTGGCCTGGTAGTACTCGCCTTCCTGACGTTCGTACATCAAGCGGGCGGCTTCGTAAGCAATCTGCTGGCGGAGTTTAGACATCGATGAAGTCAGCTAGACCAGCTAACTGCGCAAAGTTGATTTAGGATAGGCTCGCTTCAGCGCCATAACGGCCAAAATCGTCCACGTTCTTCAATTACCCGTGACACCGGAACGCCGTAGACCTCGCTGAGCCGATCTGGGGTCAAGATCTCGGAGCTGGAACCCCGTTGGTTAATTCTACCATCGGCCATGACTAAGGTGTTTTGGATTTGCGGAATGATTTGCTCGATGTGGTGGGTAACCAGCACCAAAGTCGGCGTATCCGGGCTTTTTAGCAGCTTTTCCAGACTCATCAAAAACCGTTCACGAGCCCCCGGGTCCATACCGTCACATGGTTCATCCAGGATCAACAGCAGCGGATCGGCCATCCGCGCTCGGGTGACCATCACATTTTGCTGCTCGCCCTGAGAAAGCACACCAAACTGTTTTTCGACCAATTCCTCGCATCCCAACATGTGAAGGCAGTCCATTGCGCGGTCAAAATCCTCGGGCAGCGGCGGATCCCAATCCAGTGGTTGTAGCCCTAGTTGTGCGAAGCGCCCGGAGACGACGGTATTTAAAACGCACTCATCGCGTGGAACCCGGTTGCTGTCCGTGTTGCTGACCCAACCAATTTTGCGTCGCAGCTCGCGCAGGTCCAGTTGCTCATGTCCGCACCGGCGTACCGTCCCAGCGATATTGGGCCAGATATAACCAGCCGCCAAGCGAAGCAACGTCGTTTTTCCACAGCCATTGGGACCCACGACGGCCCAATGTTGCCCCGGGTCAACCTGCCAGCTGACATTGTCAAGAATTCTGAAACCGCCGGCCTGATACGACGCGTTTTCAATTTCGATAAGAGGCGTCTCGGTCATGCGATTGACGAATCGGCTGCTTTGATAATCTCTGCGGGGGAACGGAACACGCAACGAGATCAATCCAAAAGCTCGCTTGGCACAAGTCCTTAAGGAGGGTGTGGCTCAAATCCAACCGACTTCGTAAATCGCTTTACGTGCTGGATTCAGGTCTTGGCCGGCCGCCTCGACCACCTCCACGAAACGGCGGCCGACGCATTTCTTCCATTCCCAATTCTTTGCGGCGTTCATTTAGTGCCTGCATGTACACCGTGAACTTCGCCCGCATTTCCGGGGTTGTGTTGTCTAAGATTCGCCGAAAGCGTTCGTCGCGGTCTTGATTCGTCCATCGACGTCCGTCACCCTCACGCTGTCGGCTGTTTGGTCCGCCTTCGCCGCTGGCCTCGCGCTCTTTTCGTCGTTGTTGCCACTGTTTTCGACGTTCTTCAAATCTCTGGATATCCTCATCCAGGTAGGCGGTGCGTTGACTCTCCTCAAGCGCAAGGAAGTCGTCCATGCGCCCTTCCATTCGCGCCCGGAAGAATTCCCGGCCCGATTGACGCACTTCTTGTTGCTGGCTTTCGTTCAGTCCTTCACGTGCCTGTTCATACTGTTCGCGAAGTTGATGCCGCTGATCCTCATCCGAGTTTTCCCGGTTAGCAAACATTTCTTGTTGCAATTGTTTGACCTCTTCCACTTTCGGATCTGGCCTCAACACCGCCCAGGCGACACCAGCAGCGACAATTAACAACGTCACTACGCCCGAAGTAGTTATAGTTGTTTTGTTCATGACGAGAACTCTCTTTGCGGACTATGAAAATCGTTAATACGGTCCCACATGACCGTCGGCAAACAATCGATTACGTGACCCGGTTGATCCTTCGGAACCGTGGAAATTGTCCATGTCATACATGACCGTTGTTTCGGAAAGTTTACGCTCTTTGGCTACTTCCGACCGCTTTTTGCCAGCCAATCGAAAGGTGCGATACTCGTAACTAAAACCGTACATCGGATGATACTTAGCATCGCTTGGGCATCTCCAAACATCCGTGTCATCTTTGATCAAGGGCCCGACTAATTCAACCATCATAGGATGAACGGTTTTTGGCTCGGGCAACAACTGAATGTACGGAAAGACCTCTTTGTGATCGAAATAGAATTCCATCCCAATCCCAATCTGTCGCAGGTTATTCTGGCACTGCGTGCGACGTGCAGCCTCCCGCGCGGCGTTAATCGCGGGCAGCAACAGGGCGACAAGAATCGCAATGATGGCGATCACGACCAGCAACTCAACGATCGTGAAGGCTCGTGATTTGGATTTCATGTTAGAAATGCTAGCGTTGTGCGACGGAAATTTACAGTCGAATCAGCGGATTTTCCGAATCACATGGGACCACAGCGCCGGGCGCTAACCCCGCCGAATAGCGTTAGTTCCACGGAATATCGGAGACACGCCAAGAATCAGGTAATTCTTACAGTTTGCCGGCGAAAGTCGACCGCCGACAGTAATTATTACCCTCCCTTTTTACCGGCGGAACGGTAAATGCTACTGGCCTCACCCGTCCGAATTTGACGGACATCTGCCCTGTAATTAGCGTAGGGATCACGATGTGGATGGCCGGGGGGGGCGTCGCGAAGGGGCGGTCCTACGGAGAAAGTGACGAACTCGGTGCCCAACCGGCCAGCCAACCAATTCATGTCCGGCGGCTCCATGCCACCATCTTGCATTTGCTCGGATTTGATCCGAACGCCCTTGCTTTCTTCCACGGCGGCTTGAACCATCGCCTGATCGGTGTCGAAGAGACGCAACCCATTTTTGATATCTTGGCGTAAAACCTTAGGTCAG
>Ga0310123_10004755_pt1 | contig 10238 bp, 8 predicted proteins | sample CB6_AW_1057_MG_FD_203505 | JGI IMG/M metagenome (GOLD analysis project Ga0310123, IMG submission 203505) | Marine microbial communities from Western Arctic Ocean, Canada - CB6_AW_1057 | ecosystem: Environmental > Aquatic > Marine > Oceanic | place: Canada: Western Arctic Ocean | collected...
GTTCCACCCAGTTCGGCTAGTGAGTTTGGCGACCACATGGCGACGCCTTAACGAAAGAATCCGGTGACGCAGATGTCGGATTAGGGTGCGGAAGATTCGGCGGTGTAGGAGAAGGAGCTGTCCTTTCAAGTACGCGAATACTCGAGGGAAGGCGCGCTTGAATGCGGTGAGCAGAGAGTGCATGCAGCGTGTTGTGTGGATGTTACTGGTTCTCGTGAACGTGATGGGCGGTTACCTCTGTGTTGCCTATAAGGAAAGGCCAAGCCGACAGAGTCGATTGAGCCCAATATTCATGATCGTCGATGATGCTTATCTTTTCAACTCGGTGCGGGCCCCAGCATACAATGCCCTCAATCTCCGCCTGACAACCTATGGCACTAGCCGTCGGTTCCCGACTCGGCCATTACGCCGTGACCGCCCTCATCGGCGAGGGGGGCATGGGCGCCTCGGGCGGGCGCACGACACGCAGCTCTATCATGGTGGCGGCTCTCTACGCTGGGAAAGCAGTGAGGTATACGGCATGACAGATGAAGATCTCAAGACCGAGATCGAACGACTGAAGGCAGAGAACGAACGCCTAAGAGGGCGCGACGAGCGAGCACTGAGTATGAAAGTGAGTCAGAAAGGCGCGCTCTCGGTGTATGGGTTGGGCCGATTTCCAGTCACACTCTACAAGGAGCAATGGACACGACTTCTCGACGCAGCCGATGACATTCGTGCGTTTCTGAAGGACAACGACGCGCAACTCAAGTCGAAGCGAACGTCTGAAGGAAGCGGCTAGACGCAACAGGCACGCAGGCAGCCATGCCTCTCAGACCAGGCACCACGCTCGGCCCGTATCAAGTCGCCGCCAAGATCGGCGAAGGCGGCATGGCGTAGTGCGTGGCTCGCGTGACGCCGGCTTCCACCGAGATACTCTCGCTTCGTATACCCAGGAGGTACTGATGGTGCCATCCCGCCTTCATCTACTCACGTGCACGTTGGCCGTTGCCGTCGTCTCGACGCTCCCAGTACCGGCACCCTCGGCACAAGAACCGTATCTGCACCTCAACCCGGTTGTTGAGAAGCTAAAGGCGGGTAAGCACGTCTTTGGTGTGAGCACATCGGATCTGTCGCTGCAGAACGCCCGTGCCCTCGCGCGTGATCCGAACATCGATTACGTCTACCTCGACATGGAGCACAACGCGATGCGCTTCGATCAACTCGAGATTTTCCTGGCCGGCATGACGGACAAGGCTGGGATTCTCCGGCGTGGCAACGCCCAGGCCCACCCGGCGGTCTTCGCGCGATTTGCACCGTACGGGAGCGAGAACGCGCAGTGGGTCGTGAAACACGCCCTCGATCTCGGTCTGATGGGCGTTCTCATCAACAACATCGAGACCGTGCAGCAGGCGGAGCAGATCGTCCGCACGATGCGATACAGCCCACAACGAGACTCGAGGTTACCAATCCCGCGCGGGGTGCGCGGTACCGCTGGAAACGGCCCCTGGTTCTGGGGTGTCTCGGGGGCTGAGTATCGACGGCGCGCCGACCTCTGGCCACTCAATCCGGAAGGCGATCTGGTGTTCTGGGCAATGATCGAGACGGTGGAGGGCGTGAACAACGCCGATGCCATCGCCCAGGTTCCAGGCGTCTCAGGTTTCTACTTTGGTGCGGGTGGTGATCTCAGCAACTCTTTAGGGGTCCCTGATTCTACCCATCCGGAAGTAGACGCGGCGATCGAGAAGGTTCTCGGCATTTGCCAAGCACGCAATCTCGCCTGTGGCGGCACGGTCACCGCGAACAACGTGGCTTCGATGATGGAGCACGGCTACCGGATTATCAACTTCGGCGGCGCCAACGGGGGACTAACTGCACAGAACGAAGCCGCGCGTCGCGCTGCCGTCGCTGCTGGTGCCAGCCGCTGAGGCGTGACTTCAACACTGTGCTTCTGCTGTCGTCAACGTAGGGGTGACAAGATGCCCCACGTCGTCCAGAACTGACGCGAAGAGCTGCTCGAGTCCCCTGCCGTGAAGTTGTCGGTGGGACCAATAGACTCTACCAAAGAGCGGCTGACGGTACGGGGCAGGTGAAGGAGTTGACACCGGTGGGCGGCCGCCCGGTTCCCGATGACGACCGGGCTGCTCAGTGTCGGTGTTGGCGTCGTGTGGCTGTGGCGCGCGGTTGTGGCATGATGGGACGCGATTCGATGCATTGGTCAGCCCGGTCTCGCGATTTACGAGCAGGCTGACCGCGGCGTCGGCCGAAATGAGCAAGTTAGGAGGATCCGGAAATGTGCACCCACGTCAGGTTGTTCGGCCACGTGACGACTATTTTGCTGGTCGCGCTGTTCGCCGCGGCGCCGGTCTTCGCCCAACAGGGCACGGCCAACGGCGAGTGGCGCTACTACAACGGTGACATCGGCTCGACGAAGTACGCGCCGCTCGACCAGATCAACAGAGACAACGTCGGTACCCTGCGGATCGCCTGGAGCAGGCCCTCCGTCGACCCATCGATCCTTGAGAAGGTACCCGACCTCAGCTTCGGGAACACTCTCCGCGCGACTCCGCTCATGGTCGACGGCATCCTCTATAGCCCAAACGGGGTCGGCTTGGTGGAGGCGTTCGATCCGGGCACCGGAGAGACGATCTGGGTCCAGGAACCGCTCGGCGAAGTGCCGCAGGCCTATCGGGGCACGGACACGCGCGGCGCGGCCTACTGGACCGACGGCACGGACCAGCGGATCCTCGTGCAGCGCGGGGAGTCTCTCGTCGCCCTGAACGCGAAGACCGGCAGGCTATATTCAGATTTTGGTGACGGCGGCCGTGTCGACCTGACGATCGGGCTTGGAGAAGGGGCGAGGTATCGCTGGTCGGGAGCCCCGCTCGTCGTTGGCGACGTCGTGGTGCTTGGCCAATCGATGGGAGACACCTTCGTGACGATGGAGGCGATTCGCGGCGACGTGCGGGCGTTTGACGTGCGCACCGGGGCACTCCGCTGGACGTTTCACACTATCCCGCAGGCGGGGGAGTTCGGCACCGACACGTGGGAAGACAACGCGTGGGAGTACACGGGCCACGCCCCGGTCTGGCCTCCGTTCAGCGCCGACCCGGAGCTTGGCTACATCTACTTACCGGTGACATCGCCGACGAGCGACATGTATGGCGGTCACCGTGGTGGAGACAACCTATACGGGCAGAGCCTCGTGTGCGTCGACGCCGAGACGGGCGAGCGAGTCTGGCATTTCCAGCTCGTGCATCATGGCCTCTGGGACTATGACCCGCCGGCGGCACCGATTCTGATGGACCTCAGGGTCGATGGTCGTCCGGGCGTGACCAAAGCAGTCGTCCAGATCACCAAGCAGGCGTTTGCGTTCGTCTTCGACCGTGAGACCGGCGAGCCGATCTGGCCGATTGAAGAGCGACCGGTCCCGCAATCCGGCACGCCTGGGGAGCGGACCTCGCCGACGCAGCCGTTTCCGACCAAGCCGCCCGCGTTCGACCGACTGGGCTCGACCGAGGACAACCTGATTGATTTCACGCCGGAACTGCGGGCGGAGGCGCTGGAGATCGTCCAGCGGTACACCACCGGACCGGTCTTCACGCCGCCGTCGATTCGTGGGGATGGGCCGAACGACAACCAGGGGACGATCCAGCTGCCCGGATCGCAAGGGGGCGCCGATGTGCAAGGCGCGGCCTTCGACCCCGAGACCAACTATCTCTATGTGCCGTCAATTACCGCGCCGTTCGTAGCCGACATCCGCGAGGGCAATCCGGATCGGACGAACTTGCGCTACGTGAAGGGAACGCGCGAGTGGATCGGCGGACCGAGAGGACTTCCGCTCTTCAAGCCGCCATACGGTCGGATCACGGCGTTCGACATGAACCGAGGCGAGATCGTCTGGCAGGTACCAAACGGTATCGGGCCGCGCGATCATCCGTCGATCCGGCACCTCAATCTTCCTCGCCTTGGCCGCCCGGGCCGCCCGGCGCCGCTGGCCACGAGAACGCTGCTCTTCATCGGCGAGGGCCGCGAGCTCGCTGGCGGCGGCGGCCGTATCCCGGAGGGGATGCCTCTTGAGATCGTCACCAACTACGGTGAGCCTTGGTTTCGCGCGTATGACAAAGTGAGCGGCGATGTGGTGTGGGAAACGGAGCTTCCGGCCGGTACGACTGGCGCGCCGATGACCTACATGCATGCGGGAAAGCAGTACATCGTCGTGCCGATTGGCGGGGCCGACGTCGGGGCGCAGTGGGTGGCGCTGAGTCTTCCCTGAACGGTGTCGCCTTGCCTAAGCTTGGTTTTGTTCACGACTCGTCGCCGAGAGATAATTGGGTGTCTCCGACGGGACAACTTAAAGAAGGGTCGGGTGATTTCGGTGACAGGAGATTCCGCAGGTCTGAGCGACCTCTCGCGTTGGTCGGTGTTCTGATCGTCCTGATCACGGTCGGGTCGCTCTGTTGACAGTCGCTGTCGCCGGCCAGACCTCATCGGCCGCCGCAGGCGCAAGGGAAGCAGCCTACGTTGTGCCACGGACACCGGACGGCCAGCCGGACCTCCAGGGGTTCTGGAACAACCAAACGTACACACCGCTCGAGCGTCCCGATAACGTAACCAAAGAGTTCTACACTCTGGAAGAAGCGACCGCCCTTGAGCAGGCACGGGCGCAACGCGAGGGCGAGCAGACCACCCCCGGCACTACAGCCGACGTGCACTATGACAATAGTCAATTCGGGCTGGACCGGAGCCAGACAGGTTTCGCTCGGAACCTGCGAACCTCGCTGATCGTGGATCCTCCGAATGGGAAACTTCCTCTCGTGAACGCCGAGGGGCAGCGGAGAATCTCCGAGCGTGCCGAGGCGCGGAAGGCGATGGGTGGCATATTCGACCGCGCCGAGAACAATAACCTTGACGACCGCTGCCTCATGAGGAACGTCGGACCGCCAACACTCAATGTGAACTACAACAGCAATCAACACATCGTCTAGGCTCCGGGATGGGTGATGATCCTCGTCGAGGAGTCGCATGACGCTCGCGTCGTTTCCTTGGACGGGCGCGAGTCCCCCCTGACGCCGTTCGCCAATGGAGGGGAACCTCGCGCGGCCGTTGGGAAGGCGACACGCTGGTGGTCGAGACCACCAACTTCAACGGCAAGAACCCGTTCAGAGGTCAATAGGGCGAGCACATGCGCGTAACCGAACGGTTCACCCGCGTGGCTGACGACAGGATGCTGTAACGTTTCACGGTCGAAGACAAGGCGACGTGGGACCCAACCCTGGACCGCGGAGATGCCGATGTGGAAGAGCATCGGACCGCTGTTCGAGCACGCTTGCCACGAGGGGAATTATGGGCTCTACAACACCTTGGCTGGCGCGCGTCACGCAGAGCAGCAAGCCGCGGAGGAGGCCGCGCGGCAGGAGCAACGGAAATAGGAGGCCGATCCTTGCCTGTGTTCTCGCCTTGGTTCATGATGATCGCATCTGGAGGGTGTGATGAACCAACGGAGTTGTCTGCTCGCTGTTGTGGGCACGATCGCAGTGATGCTGGTGGCGCCGGTTGCGGCTTTGGGTCAGTCGGCGCAACCGGCCAGGACATTATGGGGAGATCCTAACCTCCAAGGGATCTGGACGAGCTCGACCTACACACCTCTCGAGCGTCCCGACTACTTTTCCGATCGTGAGTTTCTTACCGAAGAGGAACACGCCGAGCTCAATCAGCTCCTAACCGAGGACGGTGTCGACCCGCTGCGTGCGCGCACTGTTCTAGCGGCCGACGACGACACGCGACGACGTGAGCTGACGCAGCAAACGCAGGAGAACATCCACTACGACAACGCGATCTGGCTGACCGAGGAGCAGCCGAGACGGCTTGCGAGCCGCCGCACGTCCCTGATCGTGAACCCGCCGAACGGGAGGATCCCAGCGCTCACGCCCGAGGCCGAGCAGCGCGAAGCGGAGCGCCGGAACGCCAGCCGGTGGCTGGTCTACAACATCACACCGCAGTCGTTCGATAGCTACGAAACTCGCACACTCCAGGAGCGCTGTATCGTCTGGCGGCACGAGGGCCCGCCGATGCTCCCGGCCTCCTACAACGACCTCCTGCAGATCTTCCAGACGGAGGATTACGTCGTCATCTTTCAGGAGATGAGCAATAACGACCCTCGGATCATCCCGCTCGATGGGCGGCCGAACCTCCCGTCGACGGTTCGCCAATGGTCAGGCGACTCACACGGTCACTGGGAAGGCGAGACGTTGGTCGTCGAGACCGGACACTTCAACGACAAGATCCACTTCAATGGCTCGACCGAGGCGCTGCACGTCGTCGAGCGTTTCGCCCGTGTCGACGACGTGACGATGCGTTATGAGTTCACTGTCGAAGACCCGACGGCGTGGGCCACTTCGTGGACAGCAGAATTCCCGCTCATGCGACGGGAGGGTCCGCTCTACGAGTACGCGTGTCACGAAGGGAACTACGACATCCGCCATATCCTCGAAGTGGCTCGAAATCTCGACAGCGCGGCCGCCAAGAAGGATTCCAAGTAGGACCTGTCACCCTCGGGGCGGCTGGTAGCGCGTCTAACCTTGGGGTAGCGCTAACGCGATAAGTTCCGGCACACGCGAGCCGCCGACGGTGAGCGCGATGTACTGCTTGCCATCGACCATGTAGCTCATTGGGGCACCGATGGCTCCACCCGGCAGATCGATCGAGGCGAGCTCGTCGCCCGACACCTTATCGAGGGCAATCAGCCGCGGCCCATCATCTCTATGTGTGCTGGGCGTCCTTAATTAGTGTCCTCCGCATGTACGTGGACAGATACCCAGACGAGACACCTCGGGACGGCATTGTCAACTTCAGGCCGCAAGTGACAAGGTACGCGGATGACCAGCCTCGCCCCGAGCTATCACGGCTACCGATTCAAGCGACGACGAGCGCGAAGAACGGTTGCGCAGCGTGTATTGCCGACTGTTCCAGAGCCTGTCGCGACCCCGGCTCCCGAGGATGCAGATAGCTCACACAAGACCGGCACTGGGGGCTCACTCCAGAGTTGACGACGACCAACGGCAGCAACACGCTCTTCGTCTTCGCCTTGCCGGACGCTCAGCCCTGACCGTGACTCGGCGATCAGAATCTGAACAAGCGCGTGAGCTTGACGACGAGGGCACGATTCTCGAGTTCAGGAAAGCTGGGGGCCAGAGTGTCACGCTGCTCGTTGTAGACCACAAACAACTCACTACCAGGTTGATACTCCCACCGGAACCGGAGGTTCGCCCCGAGCGACTCATTGCTCGAGTTGAACTGCAGCAGCGCGCTGATGAACATCCATGGTGTGAACGTGAACGTCGTCCGCGTGGTCACGAGGGTCGTGGTGAACTGGCCATCAGGCAAGTCGATCCAGTTGAGCGACAGACCAGGCTCCAGGGAGAACTGCGGCGTCAGCTCGAGGCGCCCGCCAGTCCCACCACGACCCAGTCCAAACCCCACGCTGGTCTTGTCTCCGCCAAAGAAGCTCCCCTGCTGGACCGTCGCCCGGCCTGAGAACCGCCGCTGTTGCCCGAGCTCGAGGGAGACCAGCACGTCCTGGAACCGGTAGCCTCCCACCGGAATCACCACGTCGGGGTCGATGTTAAACGGTTCGTCGAGAAACTCGTAGTGACGCGTGTACTCGACTCGGAGTTGGTCGCTGTTCTCGAACTCGATTCCGAAGAGCCCCTGAGCCTGCCGCGTTTCCAGCATGCCGGCCCGATCGGTGATGTAGTCGAAGCGGCCCTCCCACGACAGCTTGCGGATGGCGGCAATCCCCTGGGGACGAGGACTGAATCGAAACGACCCGAAGCTGCGCTCGAAGTCTTCTCGGCGTAGAAATCCAACCTCTGGATTGAAGTCCCTCCCAACGGCGAGACGCTCGAGCTCAACCCCGTAGCGGTCCCCAGTGTAGGCAAGCTGGGTTCGGTAGCTGACCTCGTCTCCGTCGAGTCCGCCTGTTCTGGTGGCTGCCCAGTACGTGTTGACGTTGAGGTTGTCATAGAATGCAAAGGTCCCGTCGACGCCGTACGTCTCGCTCGATCCGACGCCCTGGGTGGACACCGAGCGCCGAGTAAAGATCGCCCCGATGCTGCTCCGACGCAGCACATCCCGTTTCAGCCGCGCGACAGAGAAGTTTGTCGTGGGAGCCGCCGTCGTCGGCTCCTCGCCCGTCTGGATGCCTAGCATCCCAATGCTGAACGCGCCGAGCCGACCGGTCAACCGGCCCCCAGCATCAATGGGGACCTCTTGCCCCTCGTTCAAGCCGATTCGGCGGCTGTAGAACAGAATCGGTGTGCTTCCTCCGCTGGGGCCGGCGCCGGCCCCCCCGAACGCAAACAGCCCCTGGTTCTCGAGGAAGAACTCCCGCTTCTCGGGAAAGACCAAGCTGAACCGTGTGAGGTTGATCTGCTGCTCGTCGGCTTCGACCTGAGCAAAGTCGGTGTTGACGGTCAGGTCCGCGGTCAGGTTCTGCGTGATGCCATATTTCACATCGACGCCGGCATCGGCCCCGACATTGTTCCTGACGGCCGGCACGGCGGTCAGATCGCTGGTCATGTCGGAGATCCCATAGGGCTTGATCTCGAGGGTGTTCGAGACGGGCGGGGCCTCCAATCCTGTGAGTGGCGCCGCCAGCGAGACCTGAAAGTGACCGCGCCCACCAAAGGCCGCGGGGACCGGGTTCAGGTATGAGAGCTCGTTTCTCCACCGACTGCGGCGGCGGACCTGCAGTCCCCAGGTCTGTGCGCGGCCCGGCCCGTACCGCAGTGACTTGAACGGCAACGCCGCCTCAACGACCCATCCCCCGTCGAACGTCCCGGTCGCCAGGTCCCAGACCGGGTTCCAGTCGGTGTTGACCTGTGATTCATTGGTTACCTGCCCATCCAACCGGCCACCGATCGGATTGACTTCGAAGATGTACCCGTTGCGTCGATCGAAGAAGGTGTCGAAACTCCACGCAAAGTTGTCGTTCCGTACGATGCCGAAGTTGTCGCGCCGCATCTCGTTGGCCACGAGCCGCTCCGGGTGGGTTTCCCAGCAGCGCCCCACGATATAGATGTTCTCGTCGTCGAAGAAGACCCAGACCTCGGTCCGCTCGTTGGCCGGGGCGCCTTCGGCCGGCTCGTTCTGGATGAAGTCCGACATCGACAGCACGTGGGCATACACGGGCTCATCGAGCCGTCCGTCGATGCGGAGTGGTGTCGTCAGGCGCTGGGCACGCAGCGTCGCACGGCCCGAGGCATCCCGCGAAATGACAGCCGGGGCAATCGGTACGGGGGGACCATCGAAAGTCAGCGGGACCTGGTCGGTGGTCGACGGTGGGCTCGCCGACGCGGTGTCGGTCGGCCGCTGGCCAGCCTCACCGGAATGGACCCAAACAAGAATCTTGAGGATGACGAGAATCGCCACGCCGACGTGTTTCACGTCGAGCGCCAAGCGTAGGGTGCTTCCGCAATCAACTGTTGGCGTCCAGTCCCTAACCTACCTACATGCTGGAATTTGGGTGCTTCCGTCATCAAGTGTTGTTACGCCGCGACCGGCATGTATATGACGGCAGCCGCAGCCGTCCTGCGCGCGTCAGCGAACGCTAGCACGTCGCTTAGCCACAACACAACGCACCGCAGGGACTCGAAGATGTCCCGCAGGGTCAGCCGCCGCGTGGCGAGGCCCGCCTGCATCGCGGGAGTCCGCGTCTCGCGTCCAAACTTCAGCGCCCCATGCGGCCGAACGAAGTTGTAATAGCAGCGCAGCAACTCGAGGTGCGCGTCGAGCGTGTCCGTCAACCGTGCGTGGGACAGCGTCCGTCTTGATAGGTAGGCCGAACCCTGCCGGATAGTCAGATTCAACCGTTCGATGAACGACGTGTTCACCGTCGACGAGTCCTCCGAGCGGGTGAGCGCCTCGTCAAATCGCCAGGGTGGCGCCAATAACCGCGCGCCGTTGGACCCGCACGACGCGATCATGCCGACGCGTCTTGACCACCTGCGCATAGAGGGCCGAAGACCCGACGGATGACCGTCCCGTAGAACTCGAAGCCGTCGGTGACGATCAAGGGCCCTGTGACGAACGTCATGCGCCTCGCGACGTCGCGCACGAGCGCCAGGGTGTTCCGGTAGCTGCGTCGTCCGACGACGGTCGACGTCCAGAGACGCGACCCAACCTCAGTCGCCGCGAACACCCACGTCGGCCGGGTCTTTCCCCCCGTGAACGAGCGGATCTCGTCGGCTTGCAGTTCT
>Ga0310123_10004757_pt1 | contig 10237 bp, 10 predicted proteins | sample CB6_AW_1057_MG_FD_203505 | JGI IMG/M metagenome (GOLD analysis project Ga0310123, IMG submission 203505) | Marine microbial communities from Western Arctic Ocean, Canada - CB6_AW_1057 | ecosystem: Environmental > Aquatic > Marine > Oceanic | place: Canada: Western Arctic Ocean | collected...
CGAAACGCGACGAGCATCAGTTGCATGCCGCCATCGTTGAACTGGTGGCGATGGACGACGCGCAAATCAAGTACTCGACCGTACAGAACTGGTATCCTGGTGACGAAGAAGGACGTGGTGGGATCTATAATTTTGTCACAAAACGTGGGGCTTGCCGCGGCGCCAATTCTAAAATCTCGTGGACACAAGTCGAAACCGGATCGGCGATCACGTGGAAGTATCCCAGCGTGATGCTGCTGGGCGATAACTCGGTAGGCGAGTTCTACTCCGTCGCGGTGACGGCGAACCGTCAGCAAGCCGACACGGGCACGAAGATGATACATGCCGGCAAGAACACGAGTAGCACCATTGTCTCGAAGGGAATCTCGGCGGGGCGTGGGCAAAATAACTACCGCGGACAGGTGAAGATTCAGAAGGCCGCGACCAACGCCCGTAATTACTCGCAATGCGATTCGCTGTTAATTGGCGATCAATGCGGGGCACACACCTTTCCCTACATCGAAGTGCGTAACACGTCGTCGCAAGTGGAACATGAAGCGTCCACGTCAAAGGTTGGTGAAGACCAAATTTACTACTGCCGGCAACGCGGCCTGTCCGCCGAAGACGCGGTAAGCATGATTATCAACGGATTTTGCCGCGAGGTGTTTAAGGAGTTGCCGATGGAGTTCGCCATGGAAGCGAGAAAGCTGCTAAGCGTGAGTTTGGAAGGAAGTGTGGGGTAGCGAGTAGCGTCAACGATGCGTGCCCAGCACGCGGTTAGACGAGTATCAAGAGGAACAATCAGAATGCTTGAAATCAAAAACCTGCACGCCCGCGTGGAAGAGGCCGAGATTTTGCGTGGCATCAACCTGACTGTCAACGCCGGGGAAGTCCATGCGATCATGGGACCGAATGGCTCCGGCAAGAGTACGCTGGCACATGTACTAGCCGGGCGGGATGACTACGAAGTCACCAACGGCGAGGTCTTGTTCCAAGGAAAGAACCTGCTGGAGATGGAAATCGACGAGCGGGCGGGCGAGGGCGTTTTCCTCGCCTATCAATACCCGGTCGAGATCCCCGGCATCAGCACCAAGTATTTCCTCAAAGCGGCCTTGAACTCGATTCGCGCGTACCGCGGTGAGCAACGTTGCAGCGCCAAGGAGTTTCTAAAACTGGCTAAGGACAAGATGCAGATGCTAGACATGGACAAGAGCCTGCTCGATCGCGGGGTCAACGAAGGATTTTCGGGTGGCGAGAAGAAGCGGAACGAGATTTTCCAGATGGCCGTTTTGCAGCCGAAATTGGCCATCCTCGACGAGACCGACTCCGGCCTGGACATCGACGCGTTGCGAATCGTGGCTGACGGAGTCAATTCACTGCGGAGCGCAGGTCGAGCCATCATTGTCGTCACGCACTACCAGCGGCTGCTCGAATACATCGTGCCCGACAAAGTGCATGTACTGGCTGACGGAAGAATCGTGCGATCAGGCGACAAGACGTTGGCGTTGGCGTTGGAAGAGAAAGGATACGCGCTGGTGGAAGGCGAACGAGAAACAGTGCCGTCCCCGGCCTAAACTGCATCTGATTCGTGATGTTCGGGGTGATACGAGTCAAATGGCCAACGGAATAGATCATGATTGCAAGCGACAACAACATACAACGAATAAGCGACCAGTTTGCGCAGTTTCACGCCGACTTGGAGTCCGCGACGCCGCCTTGGCTGACGGGGTTGCGCCGCGAAGCGTTTCGACGGTTTGAGGACTTGGGATTTCCCACCACGCGACAAGAAGAATGGCGGTTCACAAATGTCAAACGAATCGCCGAAACAGTGTTCGCTCTGGCGGAAATCCCCGCGCCGCTGAACCTCGGGACGATCTCACCATTCGTGCTCGATGAGGACTACCTGCGACTCGTCTTCGTAAACGGGCACTATATTGGCGACTTGTCAGCAACGGGAGCAACTCCGCACGGTGCCGTTGTCGGCAGTCTGTCCGCTGCGCTGGCCGACCGTCCGAAGCTCATCGAAGATCATCTTGGAAAACTTGCGAGTGACGATCACGCATGCTTTGCGGCCCTTAACTCGGCGTTTATTCGCGACGGCGCTTTCATCCATGTGCCGCGAGGCGTCATGATCAATCAGCCGATTCACCTGCTCTTCATTTCCACCGACAGCAGCAGTCCGACCGCGTCCTATCCGCGCAATCTGATCATTGCTCAGCGTGACAGCCGAGCCACGATTATCGAAAGCTACGTCGGTTTGAGCGATGGCGTTTATCTGACCAACGCTGTCACCGAAATATCCGTCTCCGAGAACGCGGTCGTCGATCATTGCAAACTGCAACAGGAAAGCACCGACGGTTACCACGTCGCCACGACCCAGGTTCGGCAACAGCGAGCCAGCCAGTTTTCGTCACATTACTTTTCGCTGGGCGGGCAGCTTGTGCGAAATGAGGTCGATGTGATACTCGATGGTGAAGGCTGCGAGTGTACGCTCAACGCTCTGTATATCGCCGATGGCGATCAACACATGGACAACCGCACACGTATCGACCACGCCAAACCGCACTGCAACAGCCACGAGCTTTACAAAGGCATTCTGGACGAGCGTGCCAAGGGTGTCTTCAACGGAAAAATCTACGTGCATCCCGATGCACAAAAGACCGATGCCAAACAGAGCAACCGAGTACTGCTCCTCTCCGACGACGCCGTGATTGACACCAAGCCGCAGTTGGAGATCTATGCCGATGATGTAAAGTGTACGCACGGTGCAACGGTCGGACAGATCGATGAGACAGCGCTGTACTATCTGCGCTCGCGGGGTGTTTCTGAAGATCTTGCTCGCTCGCTACTCGTTTACGCCTTCGCCAATGAGATTGCCAGCGCGTTGGAGTTAGAAACCGTGCGCGAGCACGTCGAGCGATTTCTACTGGCCGGCCAGAGCTTAACCGAATTATGAGGAGTATGGTATAGCTGCTTGAACAAGACGAGTCATTCGCGTTGGCATATTCGAAACCTGAAAGATGAGGAGCGAAACATGTCTCCAGCATCGATCGAAAGCGAATTACTTGTGAGCACCGGTTGGGTCGATGAGCATCGGAATGATGACAACGTTCGCATTGTCGAGTCGGAGGATGATCTCCTGTTGTACCAGCAGGGGCACATTTGCGAACCGGAGCCCGATTATCTACGCGGCACCTATACGGCCAAAGATCCGGACCTGTTCATCCTCGCGTTTCGCAATGCAGTACTCCAACATCAGGCCGCCGGTAAATCGATGATTGATGTGCGCTCGCCCGGCGAATACACAGGCGAGATGTTACACATGGATGACTATCCGCAAGAAGACGCGCTGCGGGCGGGCCACATCCCCGGCGCAGCCAGTGTTCCGTGGTCCCGTGCGGTCCACAATGAAGGCACGTTCAAGTCGAAAATGGAACTGGAGTAGCCGACAATTGGACCGACTTGGTTGGCACGGCTTGCACCTGGCGGAACTAAAAGCGGCTTGGTAGGAGAAGCGATCAACCTTTGGACATTGTTGACAGGAGCAGAACCATGAGCATCGGCACAATCGAAGAATTGAAAATGAAAAAATGCCAACCTTGTGAGGGTGGCGTACCGCCGGTCCCGCGAGAAGAGTCCGAGCGACTGCTGAAGGATCTGCCTGGTTGGGAACTGACGGAAGACGGCACACGGATTCACCGCGAGTGGACGGCCAAGCACTTCATGGCAGCCATGGATTTCTTCAACCGGGTCGCCAAACTCGCCGAAGACGAAGGCCACCATCCCGACCTACATTTGGTCGGCTATCGAAGTACCGTGATCGAACTATGGACTCACGCGATTGGCGGCCTATCCGAGAACGATTTTATTACAGCCACGAAAATCGATGAACTACCGATTAAGTTGAAAAGCAGTTAGCCAAGACAACTGCAACCACCTGAGACCAACCATGCCCAACCAGCTTGCCCTCGAAACCAGCCCCTATCTCCTGCAGCACGCCAACAACCCGGTCGATTGGCATCCCTGGAAACCGGAATCGCTGCAGAAGTCGAAGGACGAGGATAAACCAATCTTTTTGTCGATCGGCTATTCAGCATGTCACTGGTGTCACGTAATGGAGCATGAAAGTTTTGAAAACGACGACATTGCACGCACACTGAACGAGCACTTCGTGTCGATCAAGGTGGATCGCGAAGAGCGGCCGGACCTGGACCAGATCTACATGAACGCCGTCCAGATGATGACCGGTCGCGGCGGCTGGCCCATGTCGATGTTCCTAACACCGGAACTGAAACCGTTTTTTGGGGGTACCTATTGGCCACCAACATCGAAGATGGGTATGCCGGGTTTCGACCAGGTACTGGCGGGCGTCATCGACGGCTGGCACAAGCGCCGCCAACAAGCGATCGAACAAGCTGATGAATTGACCAAGCAGCTCCAACAAATCGGCCCGGCCGTGGGATCCGGCCAAGGGCCGCGGTTGGAAACTCTGCTGGCCGCTGAAGCAGACTTGATGCGCAGTTGCGATACGGTCAACGGTGGATTTGGCGGCGCACCAAAGTTCCCCCATCCAATGGCGCTGCAACTGCTGATGCGAATTTGGCGACGCCGGCCTAACGAGAAATTGTTGGACTTGATCCGCCTGAGCCTCGACAAGATGGCTCACGGAGGTATCTACGATCATTTGGCCGGCGGGTTCGCACGCTACTCCGTAGATGCCCAGTGGCTCGTACCGCATTTCGAGAAGATGTTGTACGACAACGCGCTACTGGCCGACGCGTATCTCGACGGTTACCTCGTGACGAAGAACGGCGAGTACGCGCGCGTCGCGCGAGAAACACTGGACTACATTCTTAACGACATGACCGACTCACAAGGCGGTTTTCACAGCACGGAGGATGCGGACAGCGAGGGCGAGGAAGGCAAGTTCTACGTTTGGACGCCCGCCGAAATTTGGCACATTCTCGGCAACGCGGCTGCAAAGCGATTCTGTTACGTGTATGACGTGACCGAGCAAGGGAATTTCGAGGGCAAGAACATCCTCAACCTGCCCAAGACGATTGAACAATGCGCCCACAACAAAGGATGGGACCAGAAAAATCTTGAAGCAGAGTTGACACAATCGCGGGCCACACTGCTCAAAGTGCGCGACGAGCGAGTCCGTCCCGGAAAGGACGACAAAATCCTGACCAGCTGGAACGGTCTGATGATCCACACAATGGCCCGCGCTGCCGACGTGTTGGATGACGAAAAATACTTGACCGCGGCAACTCGCGCCGCCGAATTCATTTTCGGCAACATGCGACGTAATCGTGGGCGGCTTCTGCATTCGTGGCGAAGCGGCCAGGCAAAGTTTGACGCCTATCTCGATGACCACGCGATTCTCATCAACGCACTGGTTACACTGTACGAAGCCAGTTTCGATGAACGTTGGATCGACGAAGCTGTTAGTTTGGCCGACATCGTGATGGAGAACTTCCATGACGACGAGGCGAGTGGTTTCTTCTACACGGCCAACGATCACGAAGCGTTGATCGCTCGCAATAAGGAGATCTATGACAACGCCATGCCCAGCAGCAGCGCAGTGGCCGCAACGGGACTGTTGCGGCTTGGAAAACTTTGTGGGCGATCGTCGTATTTGCAAGCCGCCGAAGAAGTGCTTCGCCTGGGCGTGGGAGTGATGGAAAGATCGGCAATTGCCGGCGCGCAATTGTTGATCGCCTTGGACATAAACCTCGGTCCGACACCGGAAATCGTCATTCTCGGTGATAAAGATGAACCAGAAACTGCGGCCGCGCTTCGCGAATTGCGACGGCGGTTCGTACCTAACCGTGTTGTCGCCTGCCGAGCAGTCGCCGAGTCGGGTGGATCAGCCAGCCTGGAGAAGCTGTTCGCGGGAAAGACAACGCAAGATGGTTTGCCAACCGTATTCGTCTGCGAGAATTTCGCATGTCAAGCGCCCGTGGTCGGGCAACAGTCGGTAATAGAAACTTGGATAAAACTAGAAAAAGGAGCACCCACCATGTCACAAACTAAAATTTCCATTACCGGTGAACCGATCACAGATTCCACGTGTCGATTCACCGTCGATCAACCTGTCTATCCCGACAAGTCGTTCGCATTCCTTAGCAAAGAATCGGCTGAAGGCTCGCCGCTGGCGCAACGACTGTTCGACATCGACGGTATTACAAGAGTCGTGATCTCGCACGATCAGATCACGATCAACAAATCGTCAAGGGCCGATTGGCCGGTGATCGGAAAGTTAATTGGCGACTCGATTCGAGACCACTTGACTACCGATGATCCGGCCGTGTCCGACGCCGCATGGAAAAACGTGCCCTCCAGCGACGAAATCCGCGAGCACGTGCAGCAGGTTCTGGACACCGATATCAATCCTTCGGTCGCCGAACATGGCGGCGTCATCAAGCTCATTGATGTAAAGGAGAACCAGGTGTTTATCCAGATGGGTGGCGGTTGTCAGGGCTGCGGGCAAGCGGATGTCACCTTGAAATTTGGAATCGAAAACGCGATTCGTGCGGCCGTTCCTGGCGTGGGTGACATTCTGGACGTCACCGACCACGCCTCCGGTCGTAATCCTTACTATACGCCGTCGACGAAATAGGCTCTGTCGGAAGACTTGTAGCGGAAGTCGCCAAGACTTCCGAGAATTGACGAAGAACCGAACTCTTGGCGAGTTCGACCACAAAACCGAGATAAAGGAGCCTTTAAATGCCACATATCGAACCGTTGTCCGACGATCAAGCCACTGAGGCGGCCAAGAGCCTGTTTGAGTCGCTCCAATCGGCAATGGGATTGGTACCCAACATCTTCCGCACGATGGCTCATGCACCGGACGTGCTTGCGGCCTTGCTGAATCTTAACAAGGCCATCGGGCAGGAGCTTCCCGCCAAGTTCCGTGAATTGGCCTATTTGAAGTCGTCGCTGCTCAACGACTGTCGCTACTGAGTCCACTACCACAAAATCCTCGGTCAGAGGGCGGGATTGAATGAAGCACAAATCGCTGCGATGGAGAACTACGCCGGTAGCGATCAGTTCGACGCACAAGAAAAGGCCGTGTTGCGATTTGCAGAACAATTGACTCGTAATGCGAGAGCCGATACGGATACCGTCAACGAACTCAAAGGATTTTTGAACAATGCGCAGTTGGTGGTCCTAGCTGCCGCCGTGGGCCAAGCCAACTTCACAAATCGCTTTAACGAGGCGTTCGCAGTCGAGTTGCCTTAAGCGCAGCAGCAATACCGAATGGTGAGCAATTTTACTGTGTGATTTATTCAGGCTGGTAAACTAACGCGATGAATGCAGAGCAATGCCACGGGTGCTGCTGCTCATACCGACGACCACATACCGAACCGATGCCTTTGTAGGCGCGGCGACTCGGCTGGGAGTGGACGTAACCGTCGCGTCCGAGCAACCCAATACGCTCACGCGACTTAATCCGGCAGGCCTGCTCACACTTGATTTCAAAGATCCGCACGATGCAGCGCAGCGGGTGGTTGAGTTTTCGACGAGCTATCCAATCGACGCCGTGGTGCCGGTTGACAGCCAGGTCGTTGTGGTGGGAGCGGCGATATCCGCTGCGTTGGGACTTCGCCACAACTCAATCAAATCAGTCACTGCCGCCCAAGACAAACATCGCATGCGGCAACGGTTTAAGCAAGCGAGTGTTCCTTCTCCACAGTTCACGCTCTGCTCACTGGACGAAGACCGCACCGCTCTGGCACATCGAGTTGATTTTCCTTGCGTTGTTAAACCCCTTTTGCTCGCAGCCAGCCAAGGAGTGATTCGTGCCGACGACCAAAGACAATTCATTCGCGCAGTCAACCGTCTGGAAGCAATCCTGAAGCGTGAACACGGCATGCCGACTACTTCAAAAACTTCTGGCAACGCCGGGGCACAATCAAAAGTTCGGCCGTCCGTATCGTCAAAACAATTCCTCGTTGAACAGTTCGTCAGCGGGCCGGAAGTTGCCTTAGAAGGAATGCTTACTCGCGGTGAACTTCATGTACTCGCGTTATTCGACAAACCTGATCCGCTGAACGGCCCTTTCTTCGAAGAAACGATCTACGTGACCCCATCGCGGCTTCCTGCAGAAATTCAAGACAAGATTGCCAAGTGTGCCGAGCAAGCGGCCCAAGCGCTAGGGCTCACGGAAGGACCTATCCACGCCGAGTTGCGACTCGCAAAATATGGTCCATCCGTGATTGAGGTCAACGCCCGTTCAATCGGCGGATTTTGCTCGCGTGTGCTCCGATTTGGTACCGGAATGCCGCTGGAAGAGTTGATCATTTGCCACGCGCTTGAGGAAGACTTTGAACTGCCCGAGCGACAGTCGCGGACGACAGGTGTGATGATGATTCCAACTGCAAGCGCCGGTCGGTTAATCGAAATTCGCGGACTCAATGAGGCGAAGGCAGTGAGCGGGATCGAAGATGTGACGATCTCGGCGCACCTCGGGCAACGCTTGGTTCCTCTTCCCGAAGGTTCTCGATATCTCGGATTCATTTTCGCGCAGGCCGAGTCACCAGAAACAGTTGAGGGAGCACTGCGCGAATCGCATGACCGGTTGGAGTTTGTGATTGAGCCGTCCGTCGATCGCAAAGATGACTACGCGTCACTGTCGGAACGGTCTACGGAGGCTGTGTGATGTCCGAACTGATCAAAGTCGCCCGGACCGAGCTACCGCTGGGAGCGAGCAAACGACAGGAAGGCGGAGTAGGGCGTCTTAGGCTTGTTGTTGATTGCTTTACGGCGTGTTCACGATGCAGTAAAATTTTGTGGATTCGTATCACCCGTATTGCCTGCAAACAACTTGCCCCTGTAGCTCAACTGGCAGAGCAACTGACTCTTAATCAGTAGGTTCAAGGTTCGAGTCCTTGTGGGGGCACTTGTAAGTTAAGGACTTAGGGCGAAGCTGGTGTTTGCTCTTTTCGTTGTTCTACACAGGTTCGACATTAACAGCCTGAAAGCAACCCATTGCTGGTTGTGTCGCAATGTCGAATTCGGGAACGTGAAGTGACGCAACCGCATCTTCGAGTTGGCCTGCTATGTTGACGTAGCACTGAGTCGTCTGATAGCTCTTGTGACGCATCAAAGATTGAAGCGCGTCCGCGGAGAGCCGGGGCGTGTTCTGAGTCGAAAACGTTTCTGCTCGTCGCAATAATTTGCGTTCTCCCTGCTCTAACGATACGCTGAATCCGTTGCCGAATTTGGTTCTTTTTACATTGGAACATCTATGGCCCCGTATCACCGAATCTATCGCGTTGCGCTAGTCCTGTTGCTGGCTGCTTTCTCGTGATGGGGCAGAACCGTATCGGGCTTTCGGTTCTAAGGCTGTACCTGTTTTTCTTCAGAGTTACCCGTCGAGTTGCTGCCGAGTACCGCCGGCTGAGCTTCCAAGGCGGAACTCTGGACCACTGGTTCCGTCTGGTGATTCCGGAGCCATTCGAGATAGCCCGACGCGAACGAATATAAGTAGCTCCCAACAAAGCATAATGTTATGAACGGCAACGCTACCGGGATCAGCCATGCCACGACGAGAGCAACGTTCAGCAAGCCGATTGCGGTCGCCGACTTCGTGAGCGAACGAATTAGAAACGGCAACCGAAACGGGACAAGCATCGACACAGCATGAAAAAGGAGAACGGTCATTAAGACCGGCCCCTGGTTAAACTCATAGAGTCTCGTCAGCAACACGACGAGCAGCAAGTGTCGAACTAATTCGTTGGTTGGAGAACCAGTACCGGTGGCTGATGCCGGTAAGAGTCGAGAAACGATCCGCAAAACAACAGATGACGCCGCTACGAGGCCTGCGATAAGTACTGCAATCGTCACGAATCCAAAAGCTTCTAGAACGCCGCCAAACTGTATCGCAATAAACATCACGAAAACGATGTGCGAAACGGCATCGCACACGTTGTCCAGGATGGCACCAAACTCGCTCTTGATGTTCAGCTTGCTTGCCAGGACCCCGTCAAGATCGTCCATGACGTTGTTATAAATGATCAACGGAATTAGATACTGCGAGCCATCCCCCAAGAAGAGCATGCAGAGTGGAAGGACTCCCAGAATTGAGACTCCGTTCGCCAAGTTGTTGTAGATGAGTTTTGAAACGGATTTCTGCACCGATGCCCCTCAATGGAACTCAGATTGCACGCAGTTAACCACTTACAAGTAAATTGTCGCACGAAAAACCGCTGAGAGCTTAATCCGCTGCGGTGATCGCATGCTCGCTTGCCGG
>Ga0310123_10004759_pt1 | contig 10233 bp, 8 predicted proteins | sample CB6_AW_1057_MG_FD_203505 | JGI IMG/M metagenome (GOLD analysis project Ga0310123, IMG submission 203505) | Marine microbial communities from Western Arctic Ocean, Canada - CB6_AW_1057 | ecosystem: Environmental > Aquatic > Marine > Oceanic | place: Canada: Western Arctic Ocean | collected...
CCCGCCGCAGACCTCGCTCGAGTGTTTTTGGAACGCTGGTTTAAACCGAACCGGTCGAAAAACAACCCCCGGGAGCTTCAGGCGATCGAGAGTGTCGACAAGGCGGTCAGCGTCGATCCACGGTGCTCCAATCAGCTCGAACGGCCGCGTCGTGCCACGACCTTCGGACACATTGGTCCCCTCAAAGAGCACGGCTCCGGGGTAGACGACCGCGCTGTCGATGGTCGGAATGTTTGGCGATGGCATGATCCAGGGGAGCGCCGTGTCTTCGTAGTACATCGTGCGGGTCCATCCGGTCATTGGGATCACGTCGAGGTCGGCGCCAAGCTCGAAGTGCTGATTGAATAAGCCGGCCAACTCACCGATCGTCATGCCGTGACGAAGCGGTATCGGAAACTGTCCGACGAACGACTTAAGGCCTAACTCGAGGATCGGTCCTTCGACTGCCATGCCACCGACGGGATTCGGTCGGTCACAGACGATAACAGGCACACCATGACGACGTGCGGCTCTGAGACAGTTCGCCATGGTGTAGACGTAGGTGTAGACACGCGTGCCGACGTCCTGGAGATCAATGATCAGGAGGTCCAGATCCCGCAACATCTTCGCCGTTGGCTCCCTGGTGTCGCTATAGAGAGAGTAGATAGGGATGCCATACCGAGGGTGCTGTGCATGCGGTGTCTCGATCATGTTGTCCTGAAGAACCGCGTGAAAGCCGTGCTGCGGTCCGAACACCGCGACAACCGTTACGCCAGGTGTGGTGATCAAGCGGTCGATGACATGGTGAAACCCGGCGTCGATCGATGCGGGGTTGCACACGAGTCCCACGTGTCGCCCGTGGAGCCGGTTCGACGCCAGTAGTTGATCCGACCCAAGTAAAACCGGCGCGGAAGGCGTCATAGATGGCGGCTGGCGAGTACCTCGCATACCCGTTGGCGTTTTCCGGTGCAGCTGATCATTCGGGGGGCCTGCAGATAGGTAAGATTGAACCCGAGTTTCCGGTAGAGCGTCACGACCCGATCTGAGGCTTGATTTGTCAGGATGACCGGGCCTGGATGGGTGGCCAACCACTCGACCGTCCGCACTTGCTCGCTCCAATCGAAGCCACCCGGCGAGTACTGCGTGAACGGCACGTCATACGGTGGATCGGCGTAGACAATGTCATCCGGTTCCACCGCTACCTCTGAAAAGTCGGTGCTTGTAAACGTCCAGCTCGAAAAATCTGCTGTGTAGATGTCGAAGTTCGGGACGTAGTTGATTGTGGTGTATCGTCCGAACGGCACATTGAATCGACCGCGCCGGTTGAATCGACACAGACCGTTGTACCCAGTACGGTTGAGATAGTAGAAGAGGAGGGCGGCTTCGGCCGTGTCGGATCGACTTTCATCAATCAACCTGTTGAACCGCTCCCGACACTCGTAGAACGCTGTCTCGTCATTCTTTAGGGCAAGGTCGTTAGAGAGACCGCGCCTCACCCAGCGGTAAAAATGAATAAGGTGCGGATTAGCATCGTTGAGAAGCGCGCGTCGCGGCCTGAGGCCAAGCGCTACAGCCAGTCCGCCACAAAACGGCTCGACCAGCCGTCGACTCTGATGCGGCGCCCAGAGCTTTCGCAGGTAAGGCAGTTGCCAGCGCTTTCCCCCCGCCCACTTGAGCGGTGGTCTCAGCGGTGACGGCGCAGGCGCGACGTCGGTTCGCCGATGTCGCTGAGGCTCGACTACCAAGTCTGTGGTACGCACTGCAGATAGAGTCTACACGCTGATTTTCTGGCAAAATGAGTCTTCATTCGGTGGGTTCGGCCGTTTCCTGCGGCGTCGTGTGATAGAAGGGACACTATGGCGATAAAAGAGGGGTGGACCGGCCGTCTGTACGAGGACTTCGAGGTGGCCGACATCTATCGTCATCCAATCGGTCGTACCGTGATCAATGCGGACAATGTCTGGTTTACGCTTCTAACCCAGAATAACAACCCCATTCATTTTGATCATGCCTATGCCGCCAAGACTGAGTTCGGTCGGCCACTGGTGGACTCCACGTTTACGCTTGCACTTGTCACGGGACAGTCCGTCATTGATCTCGGTCTCAACGTGATGGCTAACCTCGGATGGGACGAGGTCCGACTCCCGAACCCTGTGTTCGAGGGCGACACTATTTACTCCCAGAGCGAGGTGCTGTCGACTCGCAAGTCGAAGTCACGACCCAACGTGGGGATCGTAGAGGTGCGGACGACCGGCTTCAATCAGGACGGCACGGTCGTGATCGAGTTCAAGCGAACATTTATGGTGTACAAGCGAGGTTGTGCGCCAGAGATCGCACGGGTGACACCACGCTCGAAGCTGTGAGACTCAGCCGGACAACCAAGGGGGACTGGATGCCAATGCTCGGACACCTGCCCGCGTGCCGCTCGATCGGGGTCGCGATGCTGGTTCTCCTTACCTCCGGCTGCGGTGGTCCGGATACTTTAATTGCCGGTGACGTCGCGTTCGTCAACGTCAACGTTTTACCCATGGACAGCGAACGCGTCCTGGAAAAGCAGGCCGTCATCATTGAGGATGGACGGATCGTCGCCATCGGTAGCGCGGACGAGATTGGTCCGGAGCAGGGTATTGATGTTATCGAGGCGGACGACATGTATCTCGTGCCAGGGCTGACTGAGATGCACGGTCATCTTCCCGACCCGAGACAGTCCGACATCGACATCAAGAACCTCCTGTTTCTGTACGTCGCGAACGGCGTGACGACGGTCCGTGGTATGCGGGGCGACGCATCTCAGTTCAGACTGCGAGACCAAATCAGCCATGGACTTCTCGTCGGTCCCCGATTGTATCTCGGAAGTATTGCGATGAGTGGCGAACGGGTGTCGACGGCGGCGGAGGCGGAGCAGCGGGTCCGTGAGTACAAGGTTGCGGGCTATGACTTGGTTAAGGTCCACGAGGGTTTAACGGTGGACTCGTTCAACGCGTTGGCTCGGGCAGCCGCTGAAGTGGACATTCCGTTTGGCGGACACGTGCCAGATCTGGTCGGTTTACGGCAGGCTTTGGCATCCGGTCAGTCATCAATTGACCACCTCGACAACTACATCGAGGCGCTTACGCCCGACGACGCCAGCCCCGAGCGTCTCGCCGGATTGCTGGGAGTAGGCGCTCTCGTGGCCAACGTGGATGAGTCGCTAATTCCAGAGCTGGTGCGTACGACGGTCGATGCCGGTGCGTGGGTGGTTCCCACGATGGTGCTATGGGAGTCGGCTTTTTTCAGCGACCGAGGATCGGTTAATTTGTTGTCCGATCGCCCAGAGGTCAGATACATGCCGCCGGAGACAGTCGGTCGATGGGTTCAGGCGGTCGACGATCGGTTCGCGGCCACCAACGTCGAGACCAATCGTCGGGTTGCCTCGCTTCGCCGGACGATCTTACAGGCGCTGCATCAAGGTGGCGCTAAGATAGCGCTCGGGACAGACTCGCCACAGATTTTCAGCGTACCTGGCTTTGCCATGCATCGGGAGATGGCGCTCTATGTCGAGCTTGGCATGACACCGTACGAGGTTCTGGAGATCGCTACCCGCCGACCGGCAGAGTATTTCAACGCGGTAGACAAATTCGGGATGGTGGCCGAGGGGCAACGCGCGGACCTACTGCTTCTGACTGCGAACCCGCTCGACGATATCGGGAATGTCGCGAGACGTGCCGGCGTCATGCTTAACGGAAGCTGGTTCTCCGAAGAGGAGATCCAGTCGCGACTCGAAGCGATGGCCCGATTCTACGGAAACTGACGTTATGGGGTGTCCGGCTGACCCCGACCGTTCAAGACGGTGAATCGAGCCGCGGGCATTTTCAGCTGACAGCGACGCGGTGGATGGCGGAAGATCCTAACAGTGGGGAGACAACGATGAGACGCGGGTGGATGGCGGTTGTAGGGGTTGTGGCTGTCCTGGTCATTTTCTCGGCGGGTGGGTCGGCCGACGAAGCGGATGACAGGTTCTGGCCGACGTGGCGTGGACCTAACTCCTCTGGTGTGGCACCCAAAGGTAACCCACCGACCGAATGGAGCGAGACAACGAACATTCGGTGGAAGGTCGAGGTGCCAGGGCGAGGGTCAGCTTCGCCGATCGTCTGGGAAAACCGCGTCTTTGTTCTGACAGCGGTTCCGGTTGGGGTGGAGGAGAGCGATGCTTCCCAAGCTGGCCTGCACCCCGAGCGTGCGCACGAGTTTACCGTGGTTGCCTACAACCGATCCGACGGTTCAGTCGCGTGGCGGCGCGTGGCACGCGAAGAGCAGCCACATGAAGGGGTGCACCAGCAGAACGGGTCTTTGGCGTCGGGGTCAGCGGTGACTGACGGCGAGCATTTGTTCGCGTACTTTGGGTCTCGCGGCCTGTACTGCTACACGCTTAACGGCGAACTCGTTTGGGAGAGTGACTTTGGCGACAAGCGAATGCGTAATGAGTTCGGCGAGGGAGCGACACCAGCTCTTGCGGGCGATACGATCGTCGTCGTGTGGGACCATCTCGGTGATTCGTTCATTGTCGCACTTGACAAGCGGACGGGCGCAGAGCGATGGCGGGTAGCGCGTGAAGAGATTGACACGTGGGCTACCCCGCTCATTGTTGAGCATCAGGGCCGCTCACAGGTGATTGTCGGGGCGATGAAACGAATCGTGAGCTACGATCTCGCAACAGGTGACGTTATCTGGCACAGTGAGGGCCTGACGATGAACCCGATCCCGTCGCCGGTGGCCGCGAATGGTTTCGTCTATTTGACAAGCGGCTACCGCGGCAATTCTCTCAAGGCCATTCGGCTCGACGAGGCGGTGGGTGACATCACGGGAACCTCCGCGATTGCGTGGAGCCTAGACCGAGATACCCCATATGTTTCGTCACCACTTCTCTATGACGAAATGTTGTACATCCTGAAGAGTAATTCCGGAATCCTATCAACGTTTAACGCCAAGACTGGCGCTCCGTACTACGAGGTACAGCGTCTACCCGACGTTCCCAACGTCTTCGCGTCACCGGTAGGTGCGGGGGGGCGTGTATACGTCGCTGGGCGCGACGGCACGACGCTCGTGCTCCGGCACGGCCCCGTGTTTGAGGTGCTTGCCACCAATGTCTTGAACGAAGGGTTTGACGCGTCGCCGGCGGTCGCCGGTGACGAGCTTTATCTTCGTGGTGTACGTCATCTTTACAGCATTGGTGACTCATGACGCCGCCGGTTCGGCTCAGACGCAGCCTACTGTTTGTTCCGGCGGTTCGCCCTGATCGCTATTTCAAAGCGCTGGCGACCGGAACTGACGCGGTCTGTCTGGACCTGGAGGACGGTGTTGCTCCCGGTGCCAAGGACGAGGCTCGTGCAGCCGCTCTCTCCGTGCTTGCTAACCGGGCCCCCACGCGCGCTGAAGTCAGCCTCCGGATTAATGATCCAAAGACCAATTTGGGCCAGTGTGACCTTGACGCACTGCTGGGCGCCGCCGTTCGCCCTGACGCGCTCATGCTGCCCAAAGTGTCTGGAGCCGATGACGTTCGGGCTGTCGAAGCCACGATAGGAGCGCGCGGACTGGATCTTCCACTCATCGTCCAGATCGAAACGGCTCAGGGGATCGCGTCTGCGATCGAGATCGGGACAGCCTCAACGAATGTGTCGGCGCTCTTCTTTGGTGCGATCGACCTCTCTGCTGAGCTCGGATGTGCCGTGGAGTGGGACGCCCTGTTGTATGCTCGATCGCAAGTTGTGTTAGCCGCGGCCGTAGCCGGTGTCGCCGCGCTCGACTCGCCGTTCATTGATGTGCCGGCTCTGGACGCGCTGCGCGAGGAGAGCCGTCGCGCCCGTCGGCTCGGCTTTGTTGGAAAAGCGGCGATTCATCCATCGCAGGTCTCGGTGATTCAGGGTTCGTTTTCGCCGACTGCCGATGAGGTCGCCTGGGCTCGGAAAGTCGTGACTGCCTATGAGGCGAACCAGGGAGGCGTACTGCTCGTCGAGGGGCAGCTGATCGAGAGGCCAGTCGCACGGGCGGCGCGGCGCACGTTGCAAATGGCCGCTCTAGCGGACGTGCGCTAGCACGCCGTGGTGGTAGTTGAACTCGACCGCGGTGGGTTCCGCCGGCAGTGGGATCTCGACGTCCACCGCCCCAGCATCGACCCAGATGCGATGGGCGATCGGTAGACGGTCGTCGAACCGGATGACGATCGGGACCGGCATGCGGAACCCATCAGGCACATCCTCCTGCTCGATGCGACCATGCAGTACGAAGGGATCAGCAGAGTCGATCAGTCGAGTGACCTTCAGATCAGGTCGGTAGGTCGGGATGTCCACACCGTGGACCCATTGGTCAAAAAACCAGTCCACCGGCTCACCGAACGCTTCCGTTACAGCGGCCTCGAAGGCAGCAGTCGTCGCTGCCTCCAACAGATGGTCGTTAAAAAATCCACGCATCAGATGTCGAAAAGGTTCGTCATCGCCAGTATGAAGGTCGACGAGCATCATTCTGAGCATGTGCAGAACGAAGGCACCCTTCTCGTACACAAGCAGTCGGTAGTCGTACGGCGTCTCGCTGCTTCTCAGGCGATACCCGACCGCGAGTGGACCTGACTCGTGGCCATCACTGAGTTGCATCGCTCCGGGTTGGAAACCGTAGTGCTTGCCGATCCCTTGACCGACGTTGATTTCCCCGAGTACGTCCAGTCGCCAAGCATCGAGGATGTCGAGGAACTGGTCTTCTCGCTCCATACCGCTGAGCATGTAGAGAGCGGCGGCGTATTGGGCGAATCCTTCCGAGAGCCACTGATCTCGGTAGTCCTCGAACTCTACCGCCGCACCCCACCACTGGTGGGCCACCTCGTGTGCGCGAAACAGTGTGGCCTCTCCAGTGTGGAGCTCGCCAAACGCCTGAAACGACAGCAGGATAAGACCAGGGAACGCGAGGCCGGTGTGTGACGCTGTCTCGGTCACGAGAAGCGAATCGAACGGGTAAGGTCCGAAGTAGTCGGTATAGGTCTGGAGGGCTCCCGTGAGGTCTTCAACGGTCTTATTGAGGTTACCAGGGGCGAATCCAGGATGTGTTCGATCGCCGTAAATCGTAATCCCAGGCAGTGCGTCACCTTCGACATCGGTAACGTTAAACCGGCCCATGTTAAATGACATGCTCTCGACTGGGGTGGGGGACACCCAACGCATGATCCGCGTGTCATCGACGATATATTCGTCGAGAAGCGTCGACCCACTGGCCACGCGGAAGCGTTCGGGGACACGGTAGGTCAGGCGCATACGAGTCCCGGCGGTGCCTCGGCTATGCGGGTGCCTCGGCATCCAGTGCAAGGTGTCTTTCAAGACGTATGTCCTCCCGTCGCGTTGGTAGTCGATGAGTTCGCCTTCATAGGCGAGCTCGACGATGAACGTTTCGGTGGGGGCGACGGTTCGCGGGAGCACGATAGTCACCCACGGTTCGTAGAGGTCTTCCGCCAGACGTCGGTCGTGGACGGCTCGAACGAACTGGACCGGTTCGCCGGCGAGGTCAACCGGTACATCCGGTGCGTCCGACGTACCCGTCAGTAGTGTCATAGTGTGCACGTTCTGCGTGTCGTCTGGCACGACCGGATGCCAGCGAACGTCGGTCACCTTAAGCACTGGCGAGAGACGGAGGCGAATCGTGTCGAGCAGCTGGTGGGGTTGGATCACGATCGCGGCGCTCGCCTTGGCGTCACCATTTCCCTTCAGGGCGAGGTCGACGTCAGCCCGCGGTGCGCTCGCCCGCCGCGTCCACGCCTCGTGGTCCGGTGTCAGCGGCCTTGGTGACAACCCGAGATCGAGGGCGTTCCAGTCGTCGTCGTCTCCGTCGCCGAAGTGACCGAGTGTTCCTTCCACAAGCGGGTCGCGCGGAAAACCTTCAAAAGCAGTGCGTTGCACCGATACGTCGAAGTCAGACGAGGCATGGAAACCCATCCAGATATCTTCGATTTCACGTCCCCGGTCGAACCGCGCGATCTGTACCTCTTCGCGCTCAAGAGGCTCGATGTTTATTGTGAGCCAGCCGTGATCGTCGCTGTCAATCTGAGCAGAGAAAAATGCTCGTGTGGGGTCCGTGCCTGGCCTTCGGTCGCGAGCGATGAGATCGACGAGGAGGCGACCGTCTGGATTGGTCAGTTGGTCTTCGAGGAGGTGGCGGCGGCGATCCTTTAATAGGCTTTGTGCGTCATCGGCATTCCGAAGTGTAGCTCCGTTGCTTTGCTCGCGGAGTCGGACTCCGGTGTCGTCGCCAAACCAGAACACGAAACGATTGAACGACGCCTCAAGAAAGTCGTCGTCATCGAGAAATCTCTCCAGTTGCTGGTGTTCGACGCCGTCTGGTGGATAGCTGCGGACGACGCCATCTCCAAGAAAGACTGCGACCGCCGGGTGTTCTTCGACCGGACTTAGCAGATAGAGCTCACCTTCGGTCAGCTCGAATTCAAAGCGGTCGACTACGAGACGGCCGTTACGGATTCGCCCAGCCGACTCAAGTGCACCCTCAGTCAGCGCCTCGTAGAGGGGCGGAGGCTCCAGTGCTGGCGAGTCGTCGTCACGAATCGCTGACGCGACTGGCGTCATGACGATCGTAAGCCCGGTCACCAGACACGTCAGCATCTGACGTCGCACAGAAGTACCTTCCATAACGTGGTGAATAGGTCCCCATTATCCTAAATCACGGGGGGGGGGGGCGGAGCCGATTCAGCGGGAACTCCGGGCCGATCTAGGTCGGAATGTCTCCACATTCACGAGAGGTGCCGGTCCGGCGGATTCGGGAAGGGGGTCGTCGGCATCGTGCCTAGAACCCGCGCTTACGACCACGTACGCCGCGACGGCTCCCTTTTGGCTTCGAAGCCTTGAAGCGAGACGGTCGATCGTCGGGGCCGAAATTGCCCTGGGGGCGGGGAGCTCGCTCCGTGGCCTCGTTAACCTTAAGTCGGCGGCTCTGGAACTCGGACCCATCAAATCTCGAAATGGCTTCTGGAATGGATGACGGATCGTTGAATTCCACGAATGCGAATCCGCGGGGCTGACCTGTGGCGCGGTCGATTGGGAGGAACACTTCATTGACCTCACCGACTTGGGCAAAGAGTGTTTCGACTTCTGTTTGGGTTGTGCTGAAGGCTAGGTTGCCGACAAAGACCTTGGAAGCGATGATGTCCTCCTGATTCTGAGGGTAGCCGGGATAAGAAATTGCTAGCCACAAAGTATATCACCCGCTTGTCACGTCACGTTAACCTAAGACGGCGGGTACTTGGGGGTGCGGTCGCGCCCGTGACCGATAACCTGACTCCTTCTTTTCTAGTATCAGGTTTCCATGAGAGGGTTTGCGGAGATCGCCCTTATTCTGTGACGGTCCGGCAGGTGTTTGTCCACCGAGTCGAGGTGCTCTACCGTGTCGTGGTGTAATGGTTGAAGCCCGACTAATGACATGTTCTCTTGACTCTTCCAGAGTCTGGACCGGTGAGCCCGGCGCACAAGAGGCGACGACTCACATCCTTGGGCGGGTCCAAATTGAGAACTCGTGGATCGACCAGTACCACTTTCGAGTGCTTGCGGTCTGACGAATCCTCAGCGTACGAGTGGTGTTGGCTGGGAGAAAGACGTCGATGTCAATCCATCGCTGATTCTTTAGGACCCCCTGGAGTAACTGGGGCATGACTCCGCCACGATACAGTCGTTGTTGGACCTCCCCCTGCTCATCGATCGTCTCGATGAGCAGGCGTCGCGGATAGTCACTCAGGCCAGGCTCACCCAGGCCAAGCCGCAGTAGGCCGACGTCGCGCGAACGGTCGAAGTTGACTTCGATCCACTCGCGCCCAGTCTGTCGGGAGCCGCTTAACCATCGGGACGCCTTATTACGGTCGACGGCCCTCGGCCACCGTGACTGCTGATGTGATGTGCTGACTCGATACGTTGAGAGTGGAAGTTCGACCAGAGCTTCGAGATCCGGGGCGATCGGTTCACGCCAATCCGTCAGCTGGAACACCGTGACGAATCCGAATTGTTTCGTCGTCACCAGTTGGCGGTCATTGCTCCGGATCGCCTCGAGCAGGGCGATTGCATCGGATTCGTTGTCGTAGAGCGTTTCGTTTACGACAACGTAGCGGACACCGAGACTCCGGAGACCTCGCAGAAGTTGACCCAGATGATTCCGTTCGTTCAGCGGAGAGGTGTAGTCGAGGAGTTCGCCTTCGCGGCTACTGAGGTAGTTCATGAGCCTTGACGAGTACCCGCT
>Ga0310123_10004760_pt1 | contig 10230 bp, 10 predicted proteins | sample CB6_AW_1057_MG_FD_203505 | JGI IMG/M metagenome (GOLD analysis project Ga0310123, IMG submission 203505) | Marine microbial communities from Western Arctic Ocean, Canada - CB6_AW_1057 | ecosystem: Environmental > Aquatic > Marine > Oceanic | place: Canada: Western Arctic Ocean | collected...
CCGGTGGTTGAAGTTCATTGCAGGTACCTCCTCCCTCTGCGCTACGATGACGAATTTACAGTCAAGACCCGCTTGGAGGAATTTGGCAGGCGGCTGCTAGGTTTCTCCTACGAGCTGGTCGATAAGGACGGGGATAGCGTCTATGCTCGGGCGAACACAAAACACATAGCAACTGACAAGAACGGCAGACCCAAGACTCTCCCCAAGGAGTTCCTCGACTTTCTTCGCCAAGGGGACCCCAGCCTGGTGTAGGCTTGGGAATCCGCCCCGGAGAAATCGGGCTGGATCCCATGCGGTCCGCTTGACTCAAGTTAAAAGGAGATCGTCCCATGGTGCAGTTGGAAAAGACCATAATTGACCCGGAGCAACTTCAGTCTCCCGGAGGTGAGTACTCTTCCGGAGTCAAGGTCAGCCCTGGGTCGCTACTCTACGTGGCGGGTCAGACCGCCATGAATTCGGAAGGTGTCTTGGTAGGTGAAGGCGACGCGGCGGCTCAAACACGGCAGGCTTTTGAGAATATTGGTCACGTCCTCGAGAGTGCCGGAGCGTCGTTCGGTAACGTCGTCGAGTTCACGACCTATCTGGTCGGGATAGAGTCGGTCCAGCCCTTTCTGGAAACCCGGACGGAATTGTTTCGCGAACTTTTCCCAGATGGAGACTACCCAACCAATACGCTGCTGAACATCGATTCGCTTGCTGGTAGCAAGGCTCTGGTGGAGATAAAGGCGGTCGCCGCCCTTCCTTGAGGAGAAGTGCGGATTCGCCGTTGGCCCAGCCTGAAGTCTCCTAAGGGCGCTTCCACTCTAACTCCTTGATCTCACCCTTCAGGACGAACTCGGGATGGTGTCCGAAGTATTCATCGTCCCAGACGAAGCCCGCCGTTTCACTCGGGAAGAGGTACATTGTAGATCCCATCACCAGGTTGATGGATGCCACGTCGTCGAAGGGCAGATCGGGAGCCGTGCCGTAGAGGTCCGATCTAAGGTCGTACACGTAGAAATGGTTGAAGTAGTCGCTAATCGGCTCGACCGGGTGTTTGGACCAGTTGCCGCGATCCACCTGGGATGCCATCCCGTACTTGGGACGCAGACTTCCATCGGGATTCATGACCTTTTTGTATTGGTGGCCAGCCGGCAGCAGCAGGTAGCGGTCCTTGTAGACGCCCAGCCCCGGACTGGCAGTCGAACCCGAGATGGGGAGATCTCTCAGGCGTCGCCATTTATCGGTTTGCGGATCATAGCGCCAGCAGTCCACTACGTTGGTGTAGGCACCGGTCCTGGTCTCAACGGCTAGACCCCCCAGGATGTAGATCTTGCCTTCGACGGAGGCGGCTCCAGCGAGAGTCCGGGGAGTACCGGGGCAACGGGTCCGCTCCTGCCAACCGTCCTCGGGTTTCTCGGTGTCGAAGACCATGAGCCTGGCGCCCATGCCGGCCGTGTGTCCGTTCCGGTCCGTGGCCGTGTAGAATCCCTTGGCATCGTAGTCGGCGCCACCCAGTACGTAGATACTGAAGTCCACCGAACAGGTCGCCCCCCAGACGATTGGCCAGGGGAAGTCGGGCAGTGACTCCCACTTCCAGTTTCCCCGCCGGTGGGAGAGACGGTAGCCCTTGCGGTAGGCGTAGGGGGCAGTGTAGCTGAATCCGCCCCAGGCATAGACGTCGTTCTGGATGCCGACGCCGCTCATGCCTTGCCTGGGGGCGGCAGGGAGATCGGGCAAAGCCACCCACCCTGAGGCTTCCTGCCTCAGGTTCAGGGCCCAGACCTTGTTGAGAAATCCTCGGGGGTACTTCCCTGGCTTGGCATCTTTGTCTTTCCCGCTGCAGAAGCCCCCGGTGGACACGATCCAGTCTCCAACCCGGCTCAACTGATTGTCCTGCATGCCCTGGGGCATGGGAGGGCCCGCGGACCAGTCGATTTGAAGCATCCGGGGAACCACCTGTTGGGGCCCGTGATCGGAGGTCGTGGGGGACGATGGGGAGCCCTCTGCCTCCAAGCGGGCTCCCAGAGTGGCGGCAGCACACAAAGTCCCGAGTGCCAGTGCTGTCATACTGAGACCGTTTTAAAATTGCAACATAGTCGTCATTCTCCTCGCCGAAACCGAGGTCGGAGTGCTTTACTCTTGAGGTGGACCCAGGTACAGCGCGTAGAGACGGATGGCTCCACTCTCGTCGCCCTGGAGGGTTACCCGGATCTTGAATGGATCGCCTAGATTCCTGAGCGGGTGTGCGGACCTCCAATGGATTGGCGTGCGGAGCCCCGACTTCTCCACTACCGCAGAGTTGCCGCCCGAGAAGGCCGGTAGGGGGCGCTCCAGGCGATCCAGCAACTCCACCTTCAAGCTGGATCGGGGTCCCAGGCCCTCGGCGTTGACCCAAAGCTGGGCCGCTCCCTCTAACTGTAGATCGGAGGTGAGCAGGATGCCTACCTCATCAGGGTCCCTGACTGAGAGGGAACCGAAGCGATCTCGGTCCAGCAGCAGTAGGCCGATTCCCCGATGTCGCTTCCAGGAAGTTCCGGCCCGAATACCCATACGCTGGTCCATCTGTCCGTACCAGATATAGGTTTTGTCGCCGACGTTCTCAAATCCCTGACCTTGGGAAAGTCCACCGTAGTCCCAGTCCCGTCCATCTTCGCCCACTTCGGCGAAGATGAACTCGGGTAGGGGCTCACGGAAGTGGAGGCCGTCGTTGCTTACCAGAAAGCCCAGGGGGTGAAGCACATCGGTCCACTTGGCGCCTCCGTGCCAGAAGCCGGTGATGCCGATCAGGACGTTGCCCCGATTCCAGACACTAACACCCTCGTGAGTTTGCTCGTTGGGCAGCGGCCGTTTCAGGGATCGCGGCCGCCGAAATTGGCCTTCCCGGGCAAAGCCCATGGTCTGCGTTCTGGACCAGTGGATGAGATCCGAAGAGCGGAAGATCTCGACGTGCCTACCGTAGGGTTCCACTGCTGGGCTGCCCTTACCCTGTCCGGCAAGGTAATACATCCCTTTCCATTTCCAGAGACCGGTCCCCTCGAGGCGGGTAACCAATTGAATCCCCCCAGAGATCGTCTTTCCCCCTTCGGGAATCAATTCCTCCGCCAGCCTCCAACGAAGGCCATCCCCGCTGTAGAGGGTCAGATAGGCGCCCGGCGGGCCTCGGAAGGTAGTCTCTGCCGCCACCTGGGGCACCGTGTAGCCACCGTAGTTTGTCACTTGAACCGTGGCCTTGAAGTGTCGGGTGGGATCTGGATCCTCGGGCTCATGGAGAACCATGATGTGGTAGCCCCGGAAACCCTCGGGCATGAACACGATGTTGTTGTCACGGCTGCCACGAAACTCCACCAGTCCCAGGTTCGGCTTCACCCAGCGCACGCCATCCTCGCTCTCGGCGTAGAGAGCGCGCCAGCCCCGCGTGTCGATTCCACCCGAGTATCTGTTTCCACCCAACTCAGGGGACTCGAATCCCTCCCTTGAAGTACCGATGTACCACATCTTGAACTTGCCCTCGTGGCGAATCACCGTCCCGTAGTAGGTTTGTGCCCACTCGTCAGGCTCGCCGTCCTCGCCAAGAGGCACTACCGGATTGTCGGGGTGTTTCTGGGCTGCGTGCATGCTCAGGTAGAGGTTGTAGGTATAGGGAATCGAGATATCGTCGAAGGAGAAAAGGGTGGCCTCTTCTACCCTTGTGGGAACTGTCGGGGTCACCGTCACACGACCGCCAGCCTCAACCCGCGCCATCAAGAATATGAGACCTATATAGCCCCACATGCAGATGGACTTTGAGGGCAGAGTACGCACTTTGGCGGCAGCTGCCTTGCAGCGCGCTGCTTCAGCCATCAAATCGGCGTTAGGAATCGAAAGAAGAAGGCGCATTCTGTTATTCATCGGAGGTTCTCTGGTTGAGCACCAGCGGAGCGCCTGCGGCGAATCGCTTCCGGTGGAACCGCTTGGTCCAGGACAGACCCCAACCGGGCAAGTAGGAAGCGAGATCTGAGTCTTTGGCGTCTGACATCTCTCGTCTAATGGGGAATTCCGTGCTGGTGGAGTCGGCGGTGGATCGCTTTCTGTGCCTCCAGGAAAGGGCGTTCCAGGTACTCAGAGTGGTCCTCCTCGCCGTGGTGATGCGTGGCAGTTCCTGGCTCGTGTAGAGGGGCTGTCTCACGGATGTAAGTCAGACACCCATCCACCAGGGTCAGCATGTACTGCAGCGTTTCGCGATTGAACATGGTCCATTCACCCCCACAGGCGACGTAGATGGGTGAGGTGTGGGCGAAGATGCCTCGCTGCCACTCGTCATGGTGAGGTAGGATCCCATAACCGGGTCCACCGCAGCGGGCCGCTAGCCAGCTGTTTCCTTCTAGCCGGATCTTCTCCTGGAGGGCCAATCGACGGGTCCCTGCGGCTGAGTCAGTCTGTGCCACCACTCGTCCTTCCTGGACGATCTGCAGGGTGTGGATCGGCAAGATGCTCTCGGCCCAGGCCTGGACCTCCACGGTACCGGGTCCGGACAGGCTGAGTGTGTCCCCGATCTCCCGGCCGTCTACGGTGAAGTGAATGATGGGACCTCCGCTCAAGAAGGTACGTCCCCGGGAGACGTTGGCGCACCAGGTCTCATAGTCGAAAGCTTCTTCTCCGGGAATGTTGACGTAGGTGCGATACATCCCAACCGGCACGTCGCTGCTCATCTTGTCGGTTCCCCCTACCAGAGGTAGCCGGTATCCTGCGTTCAGATACCGATAGTACTCACCGTGGTTGAGAGGGGTCTGGCGAAGCATCTCCACGCCGTCGGCCCTTCCGGTGGCGATCAGCGCCGCTGGTTCGCCGTTGGGGTGGGGGTGGTGAGGGATGATGACCTTTCCCCCCTGCCGATGACACTGGTCGGCCCAGTCGCTCATGGTGACTTCCAGCGTACCTCCCAGCTCGGCTTCGCCGGGTCAGTCTGAGCACCAGGGCATGATGGGCTCCTTGAGTCCCCAAAGGATCAGGTGCCCCAGAAAGTGCTGCCGGTTTTCCTGGGAAACGTAGACGATATTGTTTCCTACCTGAGAAACGCTGGCACCGCCCGTAAACTCTTCCTTGTTGGTGAAGAGGCTTCCCCATTGGGACTGCAGAAGATTGACGACATTCAGATCTTCCCCCTGGGATTCGGTGTGGCTGGCCTGGGCCGACAGGAAATGCACGTGGGAGTCGCCTGAAAACCAGCGCCTCTCGTTCATGTTAATCCAGCGTTTCATCTTCAGGGTCAACTCCCGCTGCCCCGGCTGAATCCTGACCCGTTGGCGGAGTGGCTCGTATTCGAAGCCCCGAGCCACATCCACCAGGACATCGCCGCGGGGAAGCCACCCCTGGCAGGTCCCGTCGATGTAGGCATAGTTCACTTGTCCCAAGCGAACGTCGCCTCCGACGTCGATGTGCCAGTTGTCCATCCCCGAGTTGACCTGGCTGTGGTGGCCGTGGGGCTGGTAGGGAATCCCTTCGGGGGAGCGGAAGTGGACGCGGCAGGGAATCGGCTTTCCGGTGTCCTCGTCCAAGACTTTGACGTGGACCCAGTTGCGGCCTCGATCCAGGAGTTCCACCTTCATGCGGGGCGTCTCGGCACTCCCCTGTTGCTGGACCTCACCCCACTTGACCTTGCCAACTTCCTTGGAGCCCTGCTTGATGGTCACCGTAGCGGACGGCGTGGCCGCGATCTCAACATAGGAGGGACTGGGTCCGGTACTCTTTTCCTGTCCCCAGCCCTTGTAGGGGGCCTGGAGAAACTGTTCGCCACTTTCTGCTGGAAGGGGGTGTGGATAGGTAGACACACCGCGGTCCACGCTGACGTCAAGATCGAATCGGTCGGACTGTTTCTGGGGATCCTTGAGCAGGATCCGGGCCTCCCTCTTTCCCTGGCGGGGAAACGGCGGTTCGTCCAGATGTCCCAGGGTTACCGCCGCCAGCAGAATCTCCGGCCCTTTGGAAACCAGCTCCAGCGATGTGATCTCCCGTTCCGGTTGGGGGTTTTTCCAGGCCCAGAGGTAGTAGGCCAGTGGGGTGGCCTGAACCGAGACTCCATCTGGCGCCGTCCCGCCATCCCCCAGGACCCCTCGTGGCGGTCCATGAGGCTATCCTTCTGATCGGGCAGTGCTCTATAGGGGACGCCGAGGGCCAAACGCATTATGTGGTCGGTGGGCACAGCGGAGATCTCGAACCGCTCCCGCAGCGGAACCCGAACTTCCTCTCCATCGGAGTAGTGAAAGACATACTCAGCCACCACGCGGCCCAGTCCCATGCCTTCCATCAGATCTGACTGCATCAAGCGATGGGCAAAGACCACATACTGCGCCGGTTTTCCCACCGGGACCGATACCCCTTGCCCCTCCCGCAGCAGCAAGAAGCACTGGGAGCCCGCCGGGAAATTCCGTCCACCGATGAGAAAAGGAATCCCGCGGAACTCCTGGCCTCCAACCGGAGCGTCCGCATCATCTCCCAGGGCTTCCAGACCCGAATTACACCACGATGAAAGATCCAGAGGTTCGTACTCGGCCATATTCCTCCTCCTCGGCGCCAGACTAGCATAGTCCAGAACCCTGAGGGTCTGCGCAAAAATAACTTGGCATTTTGGCATCTCATCTTCACACCATCTTCGTCCGAGGCGGCTCCCCTCATCAACCCACGGTTATCGTAACGCCGTCTCGGGCTGAGGCGTAGAGACCGGACACCAACTTCAAGATGTGAAGGCATTCTGCCGCCGTCATAGGGGGGGCAACTCCGATGCCATGTTGACGGCAGCCTGCATCAAGGCTTCAACTCCAGCAGTGGACTTGGATTCAGGCGTGAAGGAAAGAGTCTGGAGCCCTTCCGGGGCTTCCTCATGATTCGGAAACCACTCCAGATCGCTCTCGAAGGTGCCTCCACCCGATAATTTTAGCCAACCCAGTGAGCCCCAGATGAGGATCTGGCTGTGATAGCCACGCTCCAGGTAGTAGGCCGACTGCATCGTGCCCAGGGTTCCGTTCTCGAATCGGAGCGAAAGCACGGCTGAATCCTCTACCTCGATGGGTTGCCCTCCCACGTTGCCGACGAAGCCACACACCTGTTGGATCCTGAGCCCGGTGATGAACCGGATCAGATCGAGGTAGTGAACGCCAAGCCAGGCAAGATGGCCGCCGCCCGCCTTCTCTTTGGATGCATACCAGGAATTCTGGTACTCGGGGCTCTTCAATCTTGTCTGGTCGGCAATCGTGTGAATTTCGGTGCCGTAGAAATCACCCAGAAATCCCGATTGAATCAGCTCCCTTGCCTTCTGCACCTGGGGCAGAAGGCGATTGGCAAACACCAGCATGAGATGGCGGCGATTCTTCTTGGCCACCTCTACCAGATGTTCGAAGTCACGGGTCCGGACACAGGCGGGCTTCTCCGACACCACGTGGCACCCCGCTTCCAGCGTCGCGGTCTGGGCTTTGAGGCGCCTTGCATCCTCTGCTGTCAGTAAGTCCGGGAGGACCAGGTACCCTTACCACTTCAATCTGGCGAATCCTGTCCCCCAGTGTCAACACGGACCAATCGCGGTCATCCACCTGTGGAACGGTCATGTCTGCCTCCGTTCTTATCGGGTCAGTCTACCAGCAGGCTCGAAAGCATAAGACTTCGGGCTGGAGCCCAAAGCTATATTCGGCTCGCATATTGTCAGTTGCCTGTCTAAACAGACTAGCCTGATCTCAATGGTTTGGATATAATCTGCGCCGCCTTTGGCGAGAATTCGACCGGAGTCGGAATACCACGCAAATGCAAAAGTACTCCTTTCTCAACCTAGCCCGCAACGCCCTCAGCTACCACGAAAACTGGCAGCGCGCTTGGCGCAGTCCCGAGCCCAAATCCGATTATGACGTCGTAATTGTCGGCGGGGGTGGTCATGGCTTGGCTACGGCTTACTATCTGGTCAAGGAACATCAGATCGGCCGTGTAGCCGTCCTCGAGAAGGGTTTTGTTGGAGGGGGAAACACCGGTCGTAACACCGAGATTGTCCGCTCCAACTACCTCTGGGACGAGGCCGCTCACATCTACGAGTTTTCGCTCAAGCTCTGGGAGGGCTTGACCCAGGAGCTGAACTTCAACCTGATGTTCAGCCAGCGCGGCCTGCTGAGCCTGGGGCACACACTGCAGGATCTGCGGGACATCCAGCGCCGGATTAACGCCAATGTCCTCAACGGTATCGACAGCGAGTTCGTCACCCCGGAGCAGATCAAGGAAGTGGTGCCGATCATTGATATCTCTCCTGACGCTCGTTACCCGATCCTGGGCGCTTCCCTACAGCGGCGGGGTGGAACAGCCCGGCACGACGCCCTGGCCTGGGGATTGGCCCGAGCGGCAGACTCAGTGGGAGTTGACATCATCCAGAACTGCGAGGTGACGGGTATCCGCCGTGAGGGAGGCATCGCCAGGGGTGTTGAGACCTCCAGAGGATTCATCAAGGCGGGAAAGGTAGGCTGTGTCACCGCGGGCAATTCGGGGGTAATAGCGGCCATGGCCGGTTTGCGCCTCCCGCTGGAGAGCCGTCCACTGCAGGCATGTGTGTCGGAGCCCATCAAGCCCGTTCTGAACATGGTGGTGATGTCCAACGCAGTGCACGCCTACATCAGCCAGACCGACCGTGGAGAACTGCTGTGCGGTGCCGGAGTTGACTCCTACAACGGCTATGCGCAGCGTGGCAGCCCCTCTACTCTGGAGCACGCCCTGAGCGCGATCGTGGAGATATTTCCCCGGTTCAGCCGAGTCCGTATGCTGCGGCAGTGGGCCGGGACCGTCGACACCTGCCCCGATGCGTGTCCTATCATCGGCCTGACCCCAGTGAAGGGTCTCTACTTCAACTGCGGCTGGGGTACCGGCGGCTACAAATCGACGCCTGGCTCGGGCTGGGTCTTTGCCTACACCATCGCTCAGGACCGTCCCCACAAACTCAACGAGCCCTTCTCGCTGGAGCGCTTCACGACCGGACATCTTATCGACGAGCACGGGGCCGCCGGCGTCGCACACTGAGGAAACTTTTTTGCTTCTAATTGAGTGTCCCTGGTGTGGTCCTCGAGAGGAATCGGAGTTCAGCTACTCCGGTGAGGCCCACATCGTTCGCCCCCTGCAGCCAGAAGAGTTATCCGACGAGGAGTGGGCGGATTACCTGTTCTATCGCAAGAACCTCCGAGGCAGGTATCTAGAGCAGTGGAACCACGCTGCGGGTTGCCGCCGCTTCTTTAACGCCGAACGGGACACCGTGACCAACGAGATAAAATCGGTTTACAAACCGGGAGAGTCTCCGCCAGAGGACGACTCATGAGCCAGTCTCATCGCCTCGCCTCTGTCGGACGCATCGACCGAAACCGTCCGCTGAATTTTCTCTTCAACGGTAGAGCCCTCAAAGGCTATCAAGGCGATACCCTGGCTTCCGCCCTGCTGGCCAACGGAGTCCAGCTGGTAGGTCGCAGCATGAAGTACCACCGTCCCCGGGGCATCGTTGCGGCGGGTGCGGAGGAACCCAACGCCATCGTGCAGGTTGGCGAGGGAGCCCATACCCAGCCCAACCCGGTGGCTACCCAGGTAGAGCTGTATGAGGGTCTGGTCGCCTCTAGCGTCAACGTGTCGCCCAGCGTCGACTTTGACGTGCGTGCTATCCATGGGTGGTTCGCGCGGCTCATGCCGCCCGGATTCTTCTACAAGACCTTCATGTGGCCAGCCGGGTTCTGGCGCTACTACGAGCACCAGATTCGCAAGGCAGCCGGCTTTGGTGTGGTACCCGATGGCCCCGACCCCGACGACTACGACCATATGAATGTCCACTGCGATGTTCTCGTGGTAGGTGCTGGACCCGCTGGCCTGTCTGCGGCGGTGGAGGCGGGACGGGCCGATGCCAGGGTGATCCTGGTGGACGAACGCTCGGATCTGGGAGGGAGTCTGCTGGGCAGCCATGCCCGCCGGATAAATCAGGCCCCGGTCTCAGAATGGGCGTCAGCGATGGCTGGCGAGCTCGCCACCATGCCCGAAGTCCGAGTCCTGACGCGAACGACTGCCGTCGGCTACTACGAGCACAATTTCCTGCTGGCATTGGAGCGGCGTACGGACCACCTGACGCCGAGGCAGACTCAGGAACCGCGCCAGAGACTGTGGCGTATTCGTGCCCGGCAGGTAGTGCTGGCGACCGGCGCCATCGAGCGGCCGCTGGTCTTTTCCAACAACGACCGGCCAGGCATCATGTTGGCTTCTGGGGTTTCAGAG